>Ga0184637_10000281_pt1 | contig 37317 bp, 29 predicted proteins | sample PLM3_127_b2_FD_133143 | JGI IMG/M metagenome (GOLD analysis project Ga0184637, IMG submission 133143) | Groundwater sediment microbial communities from an aquifer in East River, Colorado, USA - PLM3_127_b2 | ecosystem: Environmental > Terrestrial > Soil > Riparian zone | place: USA: East River... | reverse complement strand
TTGCGCCGCCCGCTCGCCGTGGCGGGCGTCGCCGCCGTGCTGCTGCTCGCGATCGCCGCGCACCGGCAGGTGCGCCATTGGCGAGACAGCGAGACGCTGTTCGCGCACGCGGTCGCCGTCACACGCGACAACGCGTTCGCGCACACCGCGCTCGGCGCCGCCTATCGCGAGCGCGGCGACCTGGAACGCGCCGAACGGCACCTCGAGCAGGCGCTGCGGATCCGGCCGGAGTCCGGCGACGCGCGCTCCGATCTGGGCCTGGTCCGAATCGACCAGGGGCGACTGGGAGAGGCGCGCGCCCTGCTCGAGCGGGCGCTCGCGACCGGCGCCGACACCGCGAAGGTGCGCGCGGCGCTGGGCGTGGCCGCCGAGCGGTCGGGCGATCTCGCGGCGGCGATCGCGAGCTATCGCGAGTCGCTGCGCGCAAACCCGCAGCGCGTGGACGCCGCCAACAACCTGGCCTGGATCCTCGCGACCGCGCCGGACGCAGGCCTCCGGGCGCCGGCCGAGGCGATTGCGCTCGCACTGCGCGTCGCGCGCTGGAATCCGCACGATCCGTCGGTGCTCGACACGCTGGCCGCGGCGTACGCCGCCGCCGGCCGCTACGACGACGCCGCGGCGACCCAGGCGCGCGCGTTGGCCGCGCTCGGCCCTGGCGCCGCCGCGCTGCGCGCGGATCTCGAGCGCCGCCTCGAGCAATACGAGGCGCAGCGGCGCTCACCCGACTGACTAGCGCGCAGTGTCCGCGGGAGCATCGCTCTCGGGCGCGACGTAGCCGAGCGCGCGCAGCCGCTCGATCTCCGCGGCGCTCGGAGCCGGCGCCTCGAGCGTGCTCGGCTCGCGCGCGGCGTAGGATTCGACCTGGGCGCGCAGATCGCCCTGCACCGCGGCGGGCGCCCAGCCCCCGTCCGCGCGCCAGCGGAACGCGCTGCGCGTCACGCTGCCGTCCTGCTCGATGTGGGAGCGCTCGATGTGATCGCCGCGATAGCCGCTCACCTCGCGGCCGACGTCGGCGAACAAGACCCGCTCGGGCACCGGCGTCCCCGCGCGCCAGTGGCGTGCGAGCGCGGTGCCCGCCGCGTCCGGGCGCGCCGGGAGGCCCGCCAGATCGAGGATCGTCGGCAGCACGTCGACGTGATGGACGAGATCGCGCGAGCGGCCGGGCGCGAGCCCGGGTGCCTTCACGATCAGCGGCACGTGTACGACGTCGGGCATCGTGCCGGTACCGTGCGAGAAGAAGACGCCGCCCTCGCCTTGGCTCTCGCCGTGGTCGGCGGTCAGCACGAGCACGAGGCCCGCCGCTCCGGCGCCCGGCTCGGCGCTCGCCACGAGCCGGCCCAGCCAGTCGTCGAGATGGCGGATCTCCGCCGCATAGCGGCGCCGGTAGTCGCGGGGCAGCACGAGGTCGCCCAGCTTTTGGTAGGCGGGCAGCCCACCCGCGCCGCTCGGATCGTCGATCACCGCCATCCGCCGCTCGGGGACGTCCACCGCCGACCCGCGCGCGACGCCACTGAAGAACGCGCCCTGGTCGTAGGGCGGCGGGGGCATGTAGGGCCCGTGCGGGTCGTTGTAGTGCACCCAGACGAACCAGGGTACGCGGGCGTCCGCGAGCCACGCCAGCGCCCGCTCGGTCGTCCGCTGCGCGGTGCGCTCGAACTCCGCGCGGTTTCGCTCCTGCTCGGGCAGCTCGTCGTCGTAGAGGTCGAAGCCGCGGGTGAGCCCCATCCGCTGGCTCAGCACGCCATTACTGACGAATGCCGCCGTCGCGTAGCCGTTGGCTCGGAACGCGGCGGCGAGCGTCGGCTCGTCGCCGAGGCGCGAGTATCCGTTGTAGTAGGCGATCGAGTGGTCGCGCACCCAGCGCGACGTCAGGATCGACGCGTGCGACGGCGCGGTCCGGCTGCTCGCCGCGATCGCGCGCTCGTAGACTACTCCCCTCGCCGCGAGCGCATCGACCTGCGGGCTCACCGGCTCGGGATGCCCATACGCCCCGAGATGGTCCGCGCGCAGCGTGTCGACCGTGACGAGCAACACGCTCGGCCCGCGCGGTAGCTCGGCGGGCGCCTCCTGCTGCTGACAAGCCGCGAGGAACAACGACGCCGCACACACGCCGATTGCTCGCCACCCGCATCGCGCCATCGATCCTCCCGACGGCGCCAGCGTATCGGTCTACGCCGTCATCCGTAACAGGATCACCGGAGCGGCCACCAGGATCAGCATCCCGGTCATCAGGACCCACATCGGGAGCTCGCGGCGCGCCGCGCGGGATGCGTGGAACGGCTGCCAGGCCGGGAACACGAAGCACGCTGCGATCAGCGTGCCGATCCCCCAGTGGGTCAGGACTCCCTGCGGCCCTCCCATGAACATCCCGAACAGCAGCAGGAACACCCCGATCCCGGCCCCGACCACCAGGGACAGCACGATCGGCGCCCAGATCGTGTAGCGAAGCACGACGGTCGCAGACACCACCGCGCCCGCGACCAGGCTCGCCACGAGCGTGAACGGAGAGAGCGGCTCCCCGGTCGCCCAGATCACCGACAGGACGCAGGCGACGCCGAACGGCACGCCGGTCGCGAAGTCCGCCAGGTTCGGGCGGTACCCGCCGCCGGTGGCCGGGACGCGACGCGTCGGGGGTGCCGCCGGCGCCGAGGCCACCGCCACCCCTGGCGGGCCTAGCGACCCGGAGAGCCAGAGCAGACTCAAGAGCGCCATTCCGGATAGCGTGATCAGCAGGTAGCGGATCCACGAGAAGCCGCCGAGCAGGAAGCCCGTCCCGTCCTCGACCAGCTTCCCGAGCACGATGCCCGTCCCCATCTCGACGAGCAGCCCGATCAGCGGATAGACCGCCAGGATGAAGAGCAGCCGCCGCGTGCTGTGCGGCGGGAACGTGCGATTCCACCACTCGTCCACCGGTGAGAGCGGATTGCTCGATCCGAACGGTTGCACGTTCCAGCGGGTCGGCTCGCCGAAGCGTGCACTTGAGAAGGGCCGCGCCCGGCTCACTGCTCCGGTGGCGTGCGCACGACTAGCATCCGGATCTCCGTCATATCTTCCATCGCGAAGCGGATGCCCTCCCGGCCGAGGCCCGAATCCTTGACGCCGCCGTAGGGCATGTGGTCGACACGCCAGGAGGGCACGTCGCCGATCACAACGCCGCCCACCTCGAGGCGGTTCCAGGCGCGCTGGGCCTTGTACAGATCGCGGGTGAAGACGCCCGCTTGGAGGCCGAAGGCGCTGTCATTCACCTCGTCGAGTGCTCTGTCGAAGTCGCGGAACGCCGACAGCACCGCGACCGGGCCGAACGCCTCCTGACGTACAACGTCGGAATTGCGCGGCGCACCTTCGAGCAGTGTCGCCTCGAGCAGCGCGCCGCGCCGTTCGCCGCCGCATAGCACGCGAGCGCCCGCCGCGCGTGCCCCCTCGATCCAGCCGTGGAGCCGCGCTGCCTCCTGCTCGGAAATCATCGGGCCGATGAAGGTCGCTTCGTCCTTCGGGTCGCCCATCGAGAGCGCGCGGGTGGCCGCGACGAGCCGGTCGCGGAAGTCGTCGTAGATATCGGTGTGCACGATCACGCGCTGAACGCCGATGCAGCTCTGGCCCGACTGGTAGAACGCGCCGAACACGATCCGCGCCACCGCGTCGGCGAGGTCGGCGTCGGCGTCCACCACCACCGCGGCGTTTCCGCCCAGCTCGAGCACCACTTTCTTCTTGCCGGCGCGCGCCTTCAGGTCCCAGCCGACCGCCGGCGAGCCGGTGAACGAGAGCAGCCGCAGGCGCGGGTCGGTGGTGAACAGGTCGGCGCCGTCGCGCCGCGCGGGCAGGATCGAGAACGCGCCGTGCGGCAGGCCCGCCTCGGCCAGCACCTCGCCGATGATCAGCGCGCCGACCGGCGTCAGGCTCGCCGGCTTCAGCACGAATGGACAGCCCGCGGCGATCGCCGGCGCGACTTTGTGGGCGGCGAGGTTCAGCGGGAAGTTGAACGGCGAGATGAACGAGCAGGCGCCGATCGGCACCCGTTTCCACATCCCGGTGTAGCCCTTCGCACGCGGGCTGATGTCGAGCGGCAGCACCTCGCCGGTCATCCGCACCGACTCCTCGGCGGCCACCCGGAACGTGTCGACCAGGCGGGTTGCCTCGCCGCGCGAGTCGGTGATCGGCTTGCCCGCCTCGATGCAGAGCGCCATCGCGAGCTCTTCGCGGCGCTCCTCGAAGCGGCGCACGCAGTGCTGGAGCACGCGCTGGCGCTCGTAGGCCGGCAGCTCGGCCATCGGGCGGACGGCGCCGGCCGCGAGCGCGATCGCGCGGTCGATCGTCGCCGCGTCGGCCAGCGGCACGCGCGTCGCCAGCTCACCGGTGTACTTGTCGAACACCGCGAGGTCGCGGTTCGGGGCGACGGCCTCGCCGCCGAGATAGAGCGGATAGGTCGGGGCGAGCATGACCTCCTCGGGCGCGCGCGGCGTGTTCGGGCCGGACCGGGCCGCCGATGTTACCGATCCGCTCCGCCGGCAGCGCGGGGATCCGGGATCGCGTCTACGGCGCCGCTGCGCAGCCACCAGATCTCGAAGCGCGGCGGAGGATCGGCGGCGAGCGCCTCGCCGACCGCGCGGCAGTAGAGCTCGCCCTGTCGCGCATAGCGCTCGCGCCGCGCTTCTTGATCTAGAACCTCGGCCGGGTCCGCGCGGTCGGTCTTGTAGTCGACGACGACGAGCCGGCCGTCACCGTCGCGGTAGAGGAGATCGATGCTGCCGCTGACGAAGCCCGCGGCTTCCGCGTCGCCGCCGACCGTGGACACGACCGGCGACAGCAGCACCGGCAGCTCGCGCGCGACGACGCGCCCGGCCAGGCCGCGCAGGCGCGGCGCGAGCGGGCCGTCGCCGATCGCGTCCCAGCACGCGAGCGCGTCCGAGATCGCCCGCACGCGGTCGGCGGGCAGCGCCGCGGCGGCCAGCTGGGCGGCGATTCGCGCGCGCTGTTCGCGCCACTGCGACGCGGGCTCGGCCCCGAGATCGAGGCGCTCGAGCGCGGCGTGGATCGCGGTGCCGACGAGCTGTCCCAACCCGCCCGCGGCGCCGCGCTGCCGGGGGCGCGTGGGGTGCGCGTCCTCGACCGGCGCGGCGAGCTCGGTCACCGACACACCGATGCGCAGCGCCATCCGCCGCAGGGCGTCCGGGAACGGACGCGCGGTGTCGACCGCGAGCTCGTGCACGGCCGGGGCCGCGACGTCACGATCCGTGGCGTGATCGCGATGCGGGGCGTCGTCCGACACCGCGGCGACCGGCTGGGCAGCGCGCAGCGCTGGGACCACCCAGCGTGCGTTTGCCGCGGCGATTCTGCCGTCGACGGCGGACGCCGCCACCGCGAGCCAATCGGGCGGAGCCGGATCGCGCCGTTCGAGCAGCGCCGCGTGCGACTCGCCGCCGCCGTGCTCCGCGAACTCGGGCCACAGACCGGACAGCACCAGACGCCGGCGCGCGCGCGTCATTCCGACGTAGAGCGTGCGGACGCGCTCGGCGGCGGCCACGCGCGCCCGGCGCTCCGCCACCAGGTCGTGCGCGAGCGTCGGCCACCCGCACCAGCGCGCCTCGAGCGCCCCAGAGACACGCCCTGCCTCGGCTGGCGCCGCGCCGCGCGCCGGGCCCTTGTGGAGCTGCATCAGGTACACGTGCTCCCAATCGAGACCCTTCGCGCCGTGCAGCGTCACCACTGTCACGGCGTCCTGCGCTGCCGGCGCGGCGGGCTCCGCGCTCGGGGTCTCCTCCTCGGCGACAGCCCGTCGGATCCGGCGCAGCAGCGAGCCCATCGGCTCGCCCGCGGCCAGCGCCTCGGCCAGGTCGGTGAAGAAGCGCTCGAGATTCGCCGCCCGCCACGCGCCGAGGAAGCGCGCGGCCTCGGTCGCCTCGAAGCAGAGCGCCGCGCGCAGCCGCTCGACGAAGACATCGCCGGGATCGCTCTCGAAAGAGCGCCGCAGGCCGTCGACCGCCTCGAGGCACGCGAACGCCGCGACCTGCCAGCCCGCCAGCCGCTCGAGCCCGGGCACGGTGCCCGCGAGACCATCGGCCACCTCCCGCAGCAGCGGCTCGAGCGCGGCGAGCGCGTCCGCGTCGCTGCCGAGCCGGGCGACCCGCGCCGGGAAGCCCGCCTCCCAGAGCGGGATCCACGCCGCGTCCGGGATGCCCGCCGCGGTGGAGCGCAAGAGCGTCAACAGCGCGAGCTGATCATTCGGGTCGAGCACGCAGCACACGAAGGCCACCGCATCGACGATCTCGCGCCGCCGGTAGTAGGTGCGGTCGCCCTCGACCGAGAACGGAATCGCCGCCTCGCGCAGCGCGCCGAGATAGACGTCCCACTCGCCGCGGCTGCGAAACAGCACGCCGACGTCGCGCCAGACCACGCCGTGCTCGTCGTGCAGCTCGCGCAGGTCGCGGGCGAGCGCGCGCGCCTCGAGCGCGGCCGCCTCGGCGGCGCGCGTCTTCCGCGGCCGCCCGTGCTCGTCGCACTCGGCCGCCAGCCAGAACTCGACCGGCCCGCGGCCCCCGGCCGCGAATCCCTGCGCCGTCTCGCGATCTGCGCTCGGCGCCAGTGCCTCGAACGCGGGCTGGAGACCGACCTCGCGCTCCATCACCGGCGCTACGGTGTGCTCGACCTCGCGCAGGATCGCCGGCACCGAACGGTGATTGACGCAGAGCGAGCCGACGATCCCGCCGGCGCCGCGCACGCGCTCGAGCAGCGCCTCGTAGGCGGCGAGGTCCGCGTTGCGCCAGCCGTAGATCGACTGCTTGGGATCGCCCACCAGGAACAGGCCGGGCCGATCGTCCGGGGCGCCGTCGAGCGCCAGCGCCGCGACGATCGCGCACTGACGCGGATCGGTGTCCTGGAACTCGTCGACCAGCAGCTGGTCGATGCCGCGGCGCAGGCCCGCGGCCACCTGCGGGTGATCGGCCAGCAGCGCGGCGCTGCGCGTCAACAGGTCCTCGAAGCTCACCCGACCCTGGCGGCGCAGGCGCTCCTCGACGTCCGACGCCAGCGAAGCCAGCACCGCGGCGACCTGCGCGAGCGCAACCGGGTCGATCCGTTCGAGGTGCGCGAGGAGCGGGGCGAGGCGCGCGGCGGCAGCGCCGATCGCGTCGCAGCGATCCGCACAGGCGAAACGCTCGGCCGCGGCGAACTCGCCCTTCGCCCACTTCGGGAGCGCGTTGCGCGCCGTGGTCGGCCACGCCGCGAGCACGCCCGCGCGCAGCTGCGCGAGCTCGGTGGCGGTACGCGCGGGATCCGCGAAGCAGCCGCGCGCGCCAGCGAGCGCGTCCGCCACCGCGAGCGCCTTGCCGCCGCGGCGGACCGACGCGAGCCGACCCGCCGCGGCCTCCTCGAGCGCCGCGTGCGCGGCGGCGATGCGCACGCGCAACGCCTCGATGCGCGCAGGCGCCAGCGGGTTGCCGGCGAGCTCGCGCGCGGTGACACCGGCGCCGCGCTGCGCGATCAGCTCCTCTTCGAGCTCGCGGGGGCCGACGCCCTGGCCGGCGAGCGCGAGCACGGCTTCGTCGCCGCGCGCGTACGCGGCGCCGAGCTGCTCGGCCACCGCTTCGCGCACCGCGGCGGCGCCGGCCGCGCCGTCGGCGTCGACCTCGAACAGCGGGTGCAGGCCGGCCTCGATCGGGTGGGCCGCCAGCAGGCGCCGGCAGTAGGCGTGGATCGTCTGCACGACGAGCTGGTCGAGCGCGCCGCGCAGCGCGGCAACGCGTTCCGACGGAGCCGGAGCGTCGAACCCGACCGGACCACCGCCGTGCTCCAGCTCCGCGAGCCCCTCCTCGATCCGCGCGTCCATCTCTGCGGCGGCCGCCTCGGTGAAGGTGATCGCGACGACACCGCGCAGCACCTGCAGGGCGATGCGCGCCGCGTCGGCCTCCGGATCACGCGCGCGCGCCCGCTCCCAGCCCGGCCCGAGGCTCCAGGCCAGTACGCGCGCGACCAGCGTCGCCGTCTTCCCGGTGCCGGCGCCGGCCTCGATCGCGACCGGGCGGGCGAACTCCGTCTGGGCGAGGCGGCGGCTGTGCGCATCCGCGGCGCGCCGGCTGGCGAGATCGGCGCCGCTCACGCGCCGGCTCCGGGCAGCCGCCACAGCGCGAGTGCGGCGCGCTCGAGCGGCGAGCCACCGCGGCCGGCCTCGGCCCACGCACCCAGGCGCAGGCGGGCGCCGCTGTCGCCGCGCAGACACGCCTGCTTCAGCTCGCAGCTCCGACACGCCGACGTCTCCTCGTCGCGGTCGGGCAGGCGCACCCGCGGCGGGAACGCTCCGGCGTCCTGCGCCCCGAGTAGCGTCGCGACGCTCGCGTCGAAGGCCTCGCGCTGGGGACCCGCGGGTTCGGCCTCGAGCACCCGCGCCGCGTCGTCGAGATCGGGGTGCAGATAGACATAGCGCCCGCGCGCGCCGGTGAGCGCGTAGGCGTGACCCTGGAGCAGCTCACCGCGCGCGAGCCGCTTGCGATGATCTTCCCTGCGATCGGCAGCCTTCGCCTTCGGGACCCCGCCCTTCCCGGTCTTCCAGTCGGTGAAGCGCGTGACGCCGCCGGCCTCGTCGACGCGGTCCACGCGAAAGCGCAGCTCGCGCTGCTGGCCAGCGGCGTCTCGCACCTGCACGACGTGGTACGACTCGACACTGCGCGGCGTCGCCTCGTCGAGCGCGTCGAGCCGGCGCGCCACCTCGACGTAGGGGGCCGCACAGCGCGCCAGCGCGTGCGCGAAGCCGGGCAACGCGACGCCCTCCCGGCGGGCCTCACCGAGCGCGGCCTCGAGCAGCAGCGTCTCCGACACCTCGGCCGGCCAGCCGCCATCCGCCCTCTCGGAACACAAGAGCTCGAGGGCCTTGTGCACGACGTTGCCGACGCGGCGCGCGTCGCGCGCCGAAGGCAGCGCGCCCCACGCGTCTGGCGGCGGCGCGACGCGCAGGATCTTCGACAGGAACGCCTGCCACGGACAGCGCGCGGTTCCTTCCAGCAGCGTCACCGCCGGTGCGCCGCGCCGCGGATCAGCGACGGAGCACGGCGGCCCCACCCCGCCGAGGAACGGCCCCAGCTCGTGGCGCCGCGCGTCGCGCGGGTCGAGCTCGCGCAACACCGCGAGGCGGGCGCGCGCGACCGGCCCGGGGGCGACCGCGCGCAGCCCGAGCGCCCGCCGCCCGTCGGCGAGCGCCTCCGGCAGCGCCGCGGCGAAAGCTTCCCGCCCGCCCGCGAGCGCGGTGTGGAGCAGTGCATCGCGGGGCGAGCGCAGCGCCGACTCCGAGTCTTCCAGCTCCGGACTGGCGCCTCCGGATCGCTCGAATAGCGGCGACACAGGCGTGGGGCGACCGCTGGCGTCGCGACGCGCACACGACAAGTGGACGTGCGGCGCCGCCACCAGCAGCTGGGCGAACAGAAAGCGCTCCTCCTCGTGACCTTCGCCCTTGATCGGAAGGTCGGGGAGCACGTCGCGCAGCGCGCGACGCAGCGCGTCGGGCAGCAGCGGATCTTCTCCGACGCGGCGCGGAAACACGCCGCGGTTGAGGCCAATCACGCGCAGCGCGTCGAAGCTGCGCGAGCGCGCCTCCATCACGGTCAGCACCGCGACACCGCCGCCGCGTCCGCCGAGCAGGTCGGTGCCGGCGTCGGCGAGCTCGCGGCGGAGCAGGCGCGGCAAGTCGTCGCGACGGATCGGCCGGTCGCCCGCGCGTTCGGGCTCGGCGAACGCGGCCTCGAGCTCCGCGCGTCCGGGTGTGTCCGCACTCCATCCCAGCACGCGCTGCAGCTCGCCGAGCCGCGCGACGCGGGTGGCGAGCAACGCGCGCGCTGGCTCCGCGTCCAAGTGGCGCAGCGTTGCGCGCGCGGTGGCGCGCAGCGCGGCGAGACGCGCCACCGCGACGCGCCGCGAGGGGGCCACCGGCACGCCGTGTGCGCCGAGCGCGAGACCGGTGCGCGCCGGAAGCGACACCTCGGAGGGCCAGGCGCTGAGGGGTGCGGCGGCGAGGTCGGCGAGCGACGCGATGCCCTGCACGTGCAGTGCGTCGCGCAGGTCCGCGTGCGAAACCGACGAGCCGGGCGATGCGCCGGCGACCTCGAGCCAGCGCTCGGCGGGCAATGCGCCGCCGCGCTCGAGCAGCTCCCACAGCGCGCCGAGGCGACGAGCCGTGGGCAGCGCAGCGCCGCACTCCGCGACCCCCGAGAACGGGACGCCCAGGCGGCCGAGCTGCCGGCGCAGTGCCAGTCGGTGGCGCGAGAGGTCGCGCGCGACGATCGCGATCCGCTCGGGAACGGCGCCAGCGGCGATCCACTCGCGCGCCCAGACCGCGGCGGCACGCGCCTCGGCCTCGGGATCGGCGTGCCGGCTCGCGGCGACGCGCGCGTCGGGCACCTTCGCCGCGCCGAGCTCCAGCCCGGAGGGCGCGAGCCGCTCGCGCAGCCGCGCTCCGAACGTCGCGGTGTGTGACGCCTCGGGGCGGTCGAGCCAGATCCGGCTCTCGAAGCGCTGCGCGAGCGTCTCGAGCAGATCGAGCTGCACGCCGGTCGCATCGGCGAAGCCGTGGATCCACAGCGCGCGGGTCGGCAGCAGCTCCGGGCCGGCCGCGCGCAGACACTCGTTCGCCCGCGCGAGCTCCGCAGAGCGATGGCCGAGCGCCGCCGCCGCGAGCTCGCGCGACACATCGGCGGCGACGCGCAGCAGTGCGATGGCGCGCGCCCGCAGCGGCCCGTCCACCGCCTCCGCGACGCGCTCCTCAAGCGCCTCGACGTGACTGGCGGTGAAGCCGGCGTCGAGCAGGTCGTCGACGCTCGCGACGACGGCCGCATAGCCGTCGTCGAGCCGATCGAGATCGCGCGCGAGCGCCACCTCGCGGCGTGCGCGCTCCCGCACGGCGAGCGGGTACAGGAGGGCCGGCACGACCCGCTCCCCGGCGCGCTCGAGCACCTCGAGTGCTATCGACTCCAGTGTCTGGATCCGCAGCCCGAGCCGCGCGCACTCCGCGCGCTCGATCAGCGCACAGCAGAGCGACTCGCGCACCGCGCGCGACGGCACGACCACGCGCAGCGGCCGGCCGAGCTGCACGAGGTCGCGCACCGCCCGCGCACACGCGAGGTCGAGCTCCTCGAGCAGGCCCCCCTCGACCGCGCGCGGGCCGGGCGCCGCCAGTGCCTCTGCGCTCACATCCCCTCCCCGCTCCGATCAGCGCCTGGCAAGGTATCCGCCGGTCGTGACGGGTGCGGTCACAGCGCTCAACATACTGATTTAATTTAAGATTCATGTTCTGTGGCGGTGCCATAATTCCCCCCGGCCCACGAAAACGATTTTGAACTTCATTTTCACTGCGCTACGTTGCCACCCGTCGCCTGGAATCAGGGCTCGTGGAGCATCGGATGATCGTCTGTCACTGCAGCGCCCTCAGCGACCGAACGATTCGCGAAGTCATCCGCCGCGGTGCGCATTCGCCGCGCGAAGTCGCGCTCGCCTGTCACGCGGGTCGCCAGTGCGGCGGCTGCATGCCGGTCGTGCGCGAGCTGATCGCGATCGAGACGTCCGGCTGCGCGGGCGAGCCCTGCGAGCGGCCCGTCGTCGCCGCCAGCTAGCGGCTCCGCGACATCCACTTTCAGTTTCGTTTCGACTGGGTGCGAACCTCGATCGCGGATAGCCTTGCGGCGAACCGACCGAGGGGGACACACGATGCGAGGCGATCCGGCGGTGATCGAAGTGCTCAACGACGTGCTGACGGCGGAGCTGACCGCGATCAATCAGTACTTCATCCACCACAAGATGTGCGCGAACTGGGGCTACCAGCGCCTCGCGAAGAAGAAGCACGAGGAATCGATCGGCGAGATGAAGGACGCCGATGCGTTGATCGAGCGCATCCTCTACCTCGACGGCGTCCCGAACATGCAGCGCTTGAATCCGGTGCGCGTCGGCGAAGACGCGGTCGAGCAGCACCGCCTGGACCTCGCGCTGGAAACCGAGGCGATCAAGCGCTTGAACGCCGGCATCGCGCGCTGCGTCGAGAAGGCCGACAACGGCTCCCGCGAGCTGCTCGAGCGCATCCTGACCGGCGAGGAGGAAGGCGCCGACTGGCTCGAGGCGCAGCTCCACATCGTGGACGAGATCGGCAAAGAGCGGTATCTCGCCGAGCAGATCCACGACTGAGCCGCGCCCACCAGAGCGGCCATCCCCGGAGACACTGCCCCGCATGTCCGACGACGAGTTTCTCGGCGATCGCAAGAAAGCCCTCGAAGAGACCTTCTTCGCTAAGCAGAACGCGGCGCTGCTCGAGCGCATGCGCGCGAAGCGCGAGAAGCAGGCGTCGATCGAGGCGCTCGCCCGAGCCTCCAACATCGGCGACCCGGAGGTGCTCGAGAGGCTCGTCGAGCTCGGTCTCGACGCGGCGAGCTGGGCCGCGCTGTCGCTGGTGCCGCTGGTGGAGGTGGCCTGGGCCGACGGTGCGGTCGAGGCCCGCGAGCGCGACGCGATTCTCACCGCGGCCGCCGAGCAGGGCATCGCGCCCGGCTCTCCGAGCCGCACGCTGCTCGAGGGCTGGCTCGGCGTGCGCCCCGACGCGGCGCTGTTCGCGACCTGGGGCGCCTACGCGACGGAGCTCGCCGCTCAGCTCGGCGCCGATCAGCGCGCCGCGCTGCGCGCCGAGATCGTCGAGCGCGCGCGCGTGATCGCTGAGTCGGCGGGCGGGATGCTGCGCCTGGGACGCGTCTCCGACGCCGAGAAGCGCGTGATCGAAGCGCTCGAGAAGCCGTTCGCGTAGATCGTTCGCGGCGATCTTTCGATCTTCGCTCGGCTTCGCCTCGCTGCGCGCGCTGGAGCGCTTGCGGTTACTTCACCTCGATCGTCGCCTTCACGATCTCGAGCTTGGCGGTCGGCTGCCCGCCGCGGCTGCCCTTCTCTTCGAGCTTCTTCACCACGTCCATGCCCTTCACGACCTCGCCGAAGATCGTGTGCTTGCCGTCGAGCCACGGGGTGGCCGTGAAGGTGAGGAAGAACTGGCTGCCGTCGGTGTTCGGCCCGGCGTTCGCCATGCTGAGCAGGCCGCCCTTGTCGTGCTTCACGTTGGCGTCGAACTCGCCGCCGTACTTGTAACCGGGGCCACCGCCGCCGGTGCCGGTCGGGTCGCCACCCTGGGCCATGAAGCCGGGAATCACGCGGTGGAAGAGCGTGCCGTCGTAGAAGCCGAGCGTGGTGAGGTAGACGGTGCTGGTCACGTGCTTGGGCGCGACCTTGGGCATCAGCAGCACGTCGATGTCGCCGACGTTCGTCGAGAGCTTCCACGTCACCGTCTTGCCACTGAAGTCCGCGTCGGGCGGTTGCGGCACGCTTCGCTTCCAGTCGGCCTTGGTCTTGTCGATCTTCTGCTTGAGGATGAAGCTCTTCACCGCCACCAGCGGATCGGGATTGGCGGGCTCGGCGCCGCTGGCCACTGCGACCAGCGTGCAGGCGCAGAGCGAGGTCAGGACTCGTACGACGCGATTCACGAACACGATCACCTCCTGTCGTTTCAGGGTCAGCCGATCTCGATCGTCGCCTTCTGGATCACCAGCTTCGCGGTCGGGCGACCGTCGCGCGTGCCCTTCGCCTCGAGCTTCTTGAGCGTCTCCACCCCCGACGCCACCTCGCCGAAGATGGTGTGCTTGCCGTCGAGCCACGGCGTCGCGGCGAAGGTGAGGAAGAACTGGCAGCCGTCGGTGCCCGGTCCGGCGTTCGCCATGCTGAGCAGGCCGCCGCGGTCGTGCTTTACCTTCGGAGAAAATTCGCCCGCGTACTGGTATCCCGGCCCACCGCGCCCGGTTCCGGTCGGGTCTCCCCCCTGCGCCATGAACTCGGGGATCACGCGGTGGAAGACCACGTCGTCGTAGAAGCCGAGCGTGGTCAGATAGACGGTGCTCGCCACGTGTTTCGGCGCGACCTCGGGCAAGAGGCGGATGCCGATCTCGCCGACGTTCGTCTGGAGCATCCAGCTGACCTTCTCGCCGCGGAAGTCGGCCTCGATCGGCTCGGGCAACTGGGTCTTCCAGCCGGCGCGGGTCTTGTCGATGTTCGTCGACGATGTGAAGCTCTCGAGATCGATCAGGCCCTGGGACACGCGCTGCTCCTTGTCGTGGGCCGGAAGAGTAACGCCGCGCAACCGACGCGCCTCCCCACTCGACGCCCGTCCGTGACCTCGACCCCGACCTGCTACTTCGCCTACGGGTCCAACCTCTCCGCGGCTCGGCTGCGCGGGCGCGCGCCGTCCGCGGTCCGGCGCGGCGTCGCGCGGGCGCCGGGCTTCGCGCTGCGGCTCGATAAGCGGGGCGCCGACGGCTCTGCCAAAGCGAACATCCACCCCGCGGCGGGCGGGGTGGTGTGGGGCGCCGTCTACGCGCTCGATCCCGAGGACTGGCCGCGCCTCGACGCCTGCGAGCGCGACTACGCGCGGATCGCGATCGACGTCTGGATGGGCGAGAAGCCGATGCGGGTCCACACCTACCGCTCGGATCTCCTCATCGAGGACGCGGTCGCCTTCGAATGGTACAAGCAGCTCATCCTCGACGGCGCGCGCGAGCACGGCCTGCCCGAGGAGTGGCGCGCCGTGCTGGAAGCGCTGCCCGCTCGAGAACGCTAGAGGCGAAGGAGGAGTCCAACGTCTGTTGAGCGGCGCTACCACTCACAAGTTCGACCCGATGGACCTTCGCACGTTCGATGTTCGTCGAGGGTACCTCCGCAATCCGACTGAGAGAAGTCTCCGCCGAGAAAGATTGCGGTACCACCCTCGACGTCGAAGACGACCGAATGATGGTGGACGCACGAGCCTCCATGTTGATACCCGAGGGCCCATCTCTCCCCTGACTGAGCCGCATCAAGGAGCCGCCGAGCATTCGGATCGACGGCACTTGCACCATCCAACGGGGCTCCGATGTCGGGAAGCGCACAGTCATCGCAAAGACTGGAGAACGCCCGGAGAACGGCGGGCGGAATTAGGGTAATGGAAGCAATCTGCATCGCTCTGACGGGATTCCGCGGTCGGACGGAGCGCAGACGCCTCGTTCACGAGGTCTGCGCAGCTCTGAGAAGGCTCAACTTCCGTGGGGAGCTTGACGTAGGGCAGCTCCGCGGAAACCGAGAACGCGATCGCGACTAGCCAGGTGGAGATCAACCAATCAAGCCGATTTCCTTGCGGTGCGTAGCGTAGACGCTTGCGAGTTTCCACTTCGCCGCCCGACGGATCGGCCCTGAGCTGCCGGTCGCCCGTGTAACTGTTAAGTCTCGTCCAGCTGCCGTTCACGGGTCAAGCACCCGCCGGGCGACCCTCGGTGAATAAGCCGAACGCGGTGCCGAAGCTCGGGACGGCGGTATACACGGCGTTCAGCGGGCAGTCGATCAGCTGCCGTAGTCGCGGCGCCGGCAACGGCTCAGGGGACGCCCTGGCTTGCCGCATCAGGAGGCAGGCGGCAGACTCGGTCCATGACCAAGGCCCTTCGCGAGGAGCTGTTCAAGCTCTCGGCCGCAGAGCGGATGGAGCTGGTCGAAGAGCTCTGGGACAGCATCGCCGCCGAGCGTGAGGGCGAGCCGTTCCCTCTAACCGAGGCACAACGCCAGGACCTGGACCGGCGCATGAAAGAGCTCGATGAGCATCCGGAGCGTGCTCGTCCTTGGGAGGAGGTGCGCAGGCGCCTGTGGGCTCGGACACGGGAGTGACCCTTGCGCTCGCCCTTTCCCCGGAAGCCGAGGACGACCTTCACGACGCGGCCGCGTGGTACGACGCGCAGCAGCCCGGGCTGGGGGATGTCTTCCTTCGATCGGTCGACGCGTGCTTCGCACGTATTCGGCGCTTTTCGCGCGGTTTCCGTGTCGACGCCGATGGGATTCGCTCGGCGCTGCTGCGTCGCTTCCCGTACGTCGTGCTGTTTCGCATCCGGGATACTCGCAGCGAGGTGCGCTGTGTGGCACGGCCGTCGCGACCCGGAGGGATGGAAGGAGCGGGTCACTCCTTAGCCGCTGTGGCGTGCCGGAGGCGGCCTCAACCCGGCTCGGCGGTGTACACGGTGCTCAGCGGGCAGTTCGATCAGCTGCCCTGAAGCGGATCAGCGGATCCGCGCCGCGACGCGGTCCACTGCGGCGAGCACCTGCTCGGGCGGCGCCGAGGTGTAGCAGAGCCGCACCCAGCTCTCGTAGTCGCGGCCGCACGACGGGCCCGGGGCGAGTGCTATGCCATCGGACACGCAGTCCTCGAGAAAGCCCCAGATGCCGCGCGCGTCGAGCTTCTTGACCACGTCCAGGAACAGGAACGTCGAGCCCTCGGGCGGCGCGACGCCGAGGCGCTCGGCCGCGCCGCGACCGACGGCTTCGTAGCACTCGCGTGCGCGTTGCATCCAGTCGGCGCCGCCGCGCAGCGCGCGCAGCCCGGCCACCTGCCCCGAGGTGGGTGCGGCGTAGAAGGTATGGGTGGAGATCTTCTGCGCCTGGGTGATCGCGGCCTCGGGGCCGACCAGATAGCCGGTGCGGTTGCCGGCCATGCCGTAGGCCTTCGAGAACGAGAACACCGAGAGCGTGCGCTCGGGCAGGAATCGCGCCGTCGAGACGTGCGCACCGCGGTAGACGTAGTCCTCGTAGACCTCGTCGGAGAGCAGCCACAGGCCCTCGCGCTCGGCCCATCCCGCGAGCGCGGCGAGCCACGCTTCGGGCAGCACGCGGCCGGTGGGATTATTCGGCGAGGATACGTAGAGCGCGGTGGTGCGCGGCGTCGTGCGCTCGGCGACCGCCGCCACCGCGTCGTCGGCGCTCGCCACGCGGTCGTAGAACGGCACCTCCACCGGATCGGCGCGAAACGCTGCGACGATGCCGCGGATCAGCGGCCAGAACGGCGCGAGGATCAGCACCTCGTCGCCGGGGCTCGTGATCGCGCCGAGCGCCGCACACAGCGCGCCGGTCGCGCCGGCGGTGACGAGCACGTTCTCCGGCTCGCAGCGCAGGCCGTTTCGGGCGCGCACCTTCTCGACCACCGCATCGACCAGCGCCGGCACGCCGCGCGTCTCGCAGTAGCGATGCAGGCCTGGGTGGTCGGCCTCGCGGAGGTCCTGCATGCGGCCCCCGGTGAAGGGCTCCATCCAGGTGTCGCCGATGTGCAGCGGACAGACGCCGCCGGGCACCTCGCGCATGCGGCCGGCGATCGGTGAGAAGACGGCGCCGGGCATCGCCTCGGTGGTCGGAGCGAAGCGCGGCGGACGCGGCACTAACGCACCTCCGCCAGCACCGCGGTGTATCCGTCGCGATAGTTCGGATAGCGGAATGCGTAGCCCGACGCGACGAGCCGCGCGTTGCGGCAGCGCTTGTTGCCGCCGCTCCGCGCTTCCCGGCGCTCGTCCGACCGCGCGACGCGCGGCGACGACGCGCCGAGCACGCCCGCGAGCCAGCGCAGTACGACCGCCTCGTCCTCCGGCTCGTGGTCGACCCCCAGGTAGCAGTCAGCGGGCTCCGCCAGGTCGATCAGATGAGCGATCGCCCCGACGCAGTCGTCGCGGTGGATGCGATTGGTGTAGTGGGGCGCGCCGCGCGCGATCGAGACGCGTCCCTGGCGCACCTGATCGGCCAGGCGGGTGCGCCGGGGCCCGTAGATCCCGCCGAGGCGCAACACGACGCCGGGCAGCTCGCAGTCGCGCAACAGCGCCTCGCCCTCGAGCAGGCGCTGGCCCGAGAAATGGGACGGCTTCGTCGGCGACGTCTCGTCGACCCACTCGCCGTTCGTCTGGCCGTAGACCGCGGTGCTCGAAATCAAGACCACGCGCCGCGGCCGCTGCGACTGCGTCTTCAGCGCCGCGAGCAGATTGCGCAGGCCCTCGACGTAGGTGGTGCGGTAGAACGCGTCGTCGCGGCCGCCCGGCGACGCGGCGTACACTACCGCGTCGAGCGCCGGAGGCAGTTCGGCGAGCGAGCGGGCGACCGCGAGATCGGCGGCGATCGGCTCCACGCCGGCGGGCAGATCTACCGGGTTGCGGCGCAGGCCCCAGACGGCGTCGCCGCGCGCGACGCGAGCGCGCGCCAGAGCGCTTCCGACGTAGCCGCAGCCGGCGATCAGGATTCTCGTCATGTCCGTTGAACTTCGCTCGGCTCCGCCTCGCTGCGCGCGGAGGACCGCTTGCGTTCGACCTTCGCTTGCCCACCCAGGCCGTTCGCGGCCGGAAGGTATACTTCGCCCGATGCGGCCGCTCATCGGCATACCGCCGTGTCTCGACGAGCAGGGCCGCTGGCGGCCTTCGCGCGAGTACCACTACGCGGACGCCGCCTACGCGCGCGCGGTGACCGAGGCCGGCGGACTACCGGTCTACCTGCCGGTGCAGGACGACGTCGACGCGCTGGCCGACCGACTCGACGGCCTGCTCTTGCCCGGCGGCGACGATCTCCCACCCGACCGCGCCTACCCCGCCGGTGTCGTGTTCGACCTCGTGCCTGCGCGCCAGGTCGCCTTCGACCGCGCGCTGCTCGCGGCGGCGCTCGAACGCGATCGACCGGTGCTCGGGATCTGCTATGGGATGCAGCTGCTCGCGCTGCACTGCGGAGGTGCTCTGCACTTCGACATCGCAACCGACGTGCCTGGTGCCGGCGAGCACCGGCAGAGCGAGCCCGGCGCGCGCCACCCGATCGACATCGAATCGCAAAGTCACCTCGGCTCCCTGCTCGGCGCGGCGCAGGGCTCGGTGAACAGCCGCCACCACCAGGCGGTGGCCGATGCAGGGCGGGGGCGCGTCACTGCGCGGTGCGCCGACGGGGTGGTCGAGGCGGTCGAGCTGCCCGGCGCGCGCTTCGCACTGGGCGTGCAGTGGCACCCGGAGTCGCTCGACGCAGCACACCGCGATCGGCTGTTCGGCGGGTTCGTGCGTGCGTGTCGGCCGGAAGCAAAACCGGCTGGTGTTGGCGCCAAAGGGCCGGAATACTAGGCGCCATGCGGCTGCTGGTCTCGGCGCTGTTCTGGGTCTTCCTGACGACGACGTCGGTTGCGCTGTTCCCGGTCGCGCTGGTCGTGTGCGCGGTGACCCGCCCGTTCGATCGCCGGCTGCGCATCCTGCACCTGTTCACCTGCTTCTGGGCGTCGCTCTACACGTGGACGAACCCGGCGTGGCCGGTCGCGGTGATCGGCCGCGAGAAGATCCGCAGTGACGAGGCCTACGTGATGGTGGCGAATCACCTGTCGCTGCTCGACATCCTGGTGCTGTTTCGCCTCTTCACGCACTACAAGTGGGTGTCGAAGGTCGAGAATTTCCGAATCCCGTGCATCGGCTGGAACATGCGTCTCAACGGCTACATCGAGCTGCGCCGCGGCGACCGCGCCAGCGTTGTGCAGATGGTGAAGCAGTGTCTCGCGGCGCTCGGGCGGGGCAGCTCGATCATGATGTTCCCGGAAGGGACGCGGTCGCCCAACGGCCGGATGCGGTCGTTCAAGACCGGCGCGTTCGAGATCGCGCTAGCGGCGAAGCGCCCGATCCTGCCGATCGCGATCGAGGGCACCGCTCGCGCGCTTCCCAAGCGCGGCTTCGTGCTCCAGGGCCGCCACCCGATCCGCGTGACGGTGCTCGACCCGCTGCCCTACGCGGCGTTCGCGAGCGACGACGCCCGCGCGCTGACGGAGAGGGTGCGGGCGCTGATCGCTGCAGCGATCGACGAGAAGGATCCGCTGCCGGCAGCGGACCGACCGCGGAGCGCAGCGCAGCCCGAGCCCTGAGTCGCGGGCGTCTGGCGGTCGATTTGCGCATCGCCTGCCGGCGCACGGGTGCGGTCCCGTGACACCCTGCGCGGCCGCGGGGGCACTCCCCAGATGCAGGAGTCGCGCAGCGTGGAAGATTCGATCGCCGAGATCCCGGACACCTTCACCACCGAAGAGGCCGTGAGTTGGCTCCGCTCGGTGGACGGGGAGCTTTATCGCACGCCTCCCGGCCACCATGCGGGCCGTGCGTGGATCGCGGTCGTGCGCACGCCGCGCTGGGGCACGCAGCGCGGAGAGCTGATCGTCGCGCTGGGCAACACCGCGCTCGAGGCCGCGACGGCCGCCGCAATCCAATGGCGAGCGGTGTGGAGCCGCGTCCCGCATAGCGCCTGAGCGCCGCGTCTCAGGCGAGGAAGCGCGCCCGCAGCGCGGCCGACGGCACCGGGCAGGCCTCGAGCCGCCCGAACCAGCGGTAGCGGCGGCGCGCAAACGCGTCGTAGGCGGCGTCGCAGAGCGAGCGGGGCAACAGCCAGCGCGGCGCGGCGAGCCAGCGCCACGGCCTCGGAAGCTCGCGCAGCACGCGGAATAGCGCCGCCGAGCGCAGCGACACGCGCGAGCCTGCTGCGTCCGTCGCGACGAAGACGATCGCGTCGTGCGACATGGGGATCTCGGGATGCCGGCGGCGAAGCGCGTCCGCCGTCTCGCCCTGGAGCGGCGCATAGGACAGGCGCGCAGCGCGGTCGCGCGCGATCAGCCAGCGCACGCTGCCGTTGCAGAAGCCGCACACGCCGTCGTAGAGCACGAGGCGAGCGGGGAGCGCCCGCGACGTCACTCGGCGGCGTCGCCGATCCGGAACGCCTTGCGCGCCGCGCTCTCCCACTTCGTGAACGGGAGCTCGTCGCGCACCGCGCGGATCTTCTCGAACAGCGCGGCCGCCTGCTCCTGCTGCTCGGACCACTCTTTCGCGAACGCGCCGGAGCGGATCTCCTCGAGCACCGCGCCCATCTTCTCCTTCAGCGCGGCGTCCAGCCCGAGGTAGCGCGCTCCACGGGTGATGCTGCCGTACTGGCTGGTGTGCGAGTGGAAGTCCATCTGCCGCGTCATGCCCACTTCGCGGATCTTCTCGAGCGAGTACGCGAGTTCGCCCGAGAGGTAGAGCTCGACGAGCACCGCCTCCGGCGGATAGCCCGCCCCCACCAGCAGCTCGACGGCGCTCATCATCACGCGCCCCCAGGCCGGACCGAAGCCCTGCTCGGTGAACAGATCGAGGCTGGCCTCGTCGTGCATCGACATCTCGATACAGCCGCCGCGCGTGGCGCCGATCCCCTTGCACAGCGCCAGCATCCGCGCGCAGGCGTTGCCGGTCGGGTCCTGGTGCACGCCGACGAAGGCCGGGAAGCCCCGGCTGTCGACGTAGGCGTCGCGCACACCGACTCCGATCATGCGCGGCGCGACGAGCACGACGTCGAGGTCGGCGGCGGGCTCGATCATCCCGAACGCGACGTTGTAGCCCGACGCGAACGAGATCAGATCACCCGCACCGAGGTGCGGCGCGACCTGGGCCGTGTAGACCTCGGGCATCACCTCGTCGGGAATCAGCAGCATCACGACGCTCGCCAGGGCGCACGCGTCGGCGATCGGCAGCACGGTGAAGTCGTCGGCCTGCGCGGCCTCGTGCGCTGGGTCGCGGATGTTGCCCACCACGACATCTACGCCGGAATCGCGCAGGTTCAGCGCCTGCGAGCGGCCCTGGTTGCCGTAGCCGAGCACCGCGACGGTTTCGCCGGAGAGCACGGTGAGGTCTGCGTCGGCGTCATGGTAGATCGTCGCCATTGGGGGTCTCCGCGTGTGGGGCAGGTGCTGAGCGTACCAAGCGGTCAGCGTGCGTCGACCAGCTCGGCGAAGCGGCGCAACAGGCGTGGCCCGCTGGGCGTCTCGCGCACGCCCGCGAGCAGTGCGTCGGGGTCGAGGCCCTCGGCGCTCGCTGCGTCGCGACGAGCGGTGAGGTAGGCGCGCACCGCGTGTGCGTCGAACTCGGGGTGGAACTGCACGCCCCAGGCGCGCTCGCCCACCGCGAAGGCCTGCACCGGATCGAGATCGCTCTCGGCCATGCGCACCGCACCAGCGGGCAGCGCGATCACGCTCTCGACGTGGGTGGTATGCGCGGGCTCCGCCGGCCCCAGCACGGCGAGCAGCGGATCGGCCTGCGCCGGCTCGAGCGTGCGCACCACGACGGTGCCGATCTCGCGGCCGCGCGGGTTGCGACCCACCGTGCCGCCGAGCCCGTGGGCCAGCAGCTGATGCCCGTAGCAGATGCCGAGCACCGGCGTGCCGCGCAGTGTCGCCCGTGCCAGCCATTCTGCCGTTCGTTCGCTCCAGGGCAGGCGCTCGCTGACCAGCGCCGACGAGCCGGTGACGACCACGCCGGAGGGCGCGTCGGGTGCCGGAAGCTGCTCGCCCTGATCGACGGCCACGACGTCGACGGCGTCGCGCGCGAGGCCCATCCCCGCGGCGATCCAATCCTCGAAGTCACCGCGCCGCGCGCGCAGCTCGGGCACGGTGCTGCCCGTCTTCACGATCAGCAGGCGGCTCACCGCTGCGGCGTCCCGGCGAGTGCGCGAAAGTGATGCAGCGCGATCCCCGACGCGGTCGCGACGTTCAGCGAGTCGGTGCCCTGCTGCATCGGGATCGTGACGCGCCGCTCGACCCCGCCGAGTGCGGCCTCCGAAAGGCCCTCCCCCTCGCTTCCGAGCCACAGCGCGAGGCGACGCGGCGGGTCCGTGCAGCGGGCGAGCGGCGTAGCGGACGACGACGTCGTCAGCGCGATGCTCGTGAAACCGGCCCGGCGCAGCGCGCGCTGCGCCGTCGGGCCGTCGTCCGCGCGCGCGTAAGGCACGCGCAGCGACGCGCCCATCGACACGCGTATCGAGCGGCGGTAGAGCGGGTCGACACTGCGCCGCGTCAGCACGACGCCATCGGCGCCGAACGCGAGCGCGTTGCGGAACACCGCGCCGACGTTCTCGGAGCTGCACACGTCCTCGAGCACCAGCAGCGTGCGCGGGCGCTCGGGATCGACGCCGAGGAACGCCTCGAGGCTCGGCTCGGGGCCGCGCTCCCCGGCGGCCAGACAGCCGCGGTGCATCGCGTAGCCGACGACCGCGTTCAACAGCGCCTGCGACGCAACGTACACCGGCGTCGCCGCGTCGAGCCGTTCGACGGCCGGCAGGATCCCGCGCAGACCCGCCTCGGTGACGAACACCGACCGCGTCTGATACGGCGACACCGTGATCAGGCGCTTCACGTTGAGGCACCCCTCGGTCATGAACAGGCCGTCGCGAACGCGCAGATCGGCGTCGCGCACGTTGCGGTAGTCGGCGACCCGCGGATCGTCGAGGCTCGCGACCGGCAGCGCGCGCATCAGGCCTCGAAGCTGCCGTCGGCGCGCCGCCGCCAGCCGCCGGCGGCCGCATTGCCGCCGTCGACGTGGAGCGTCGTGCCGGTGACGAAGCGCGAGAGGTCGGACGCGAGGAAGATGGCAGCCCCCGCGACATCGTCGACGTGTCCGGCCCGCGCCAGCGGCGTCCGCACCTCGAACGAGCCGGTGCCCGGCGTCGGAATCACGTCGGGCGCGATGCAGTTGACGCGGATCCCGCGCCCGCCGAGCTCGAGCGCCAGGCTCTTCGTCAGGTTCTCGACCGCGGCTTTCATCGCCGAGTAGATCGCATAGCCCGGACCCGCGCGATGCGCCTCGATCGAGGTGAGATTGATGATCGCCCCCGAGCCCTCCGGCAGCCACGGAACCACCGCGCGCACGAAGTGGGTGACGCTGGTGAAGTTCTCGTGTATCAGCGCCTCCTGGCCGCGCGCCGACACGTCGAGGAACGGCGCCGCGAAGCCGCCGCCGGCGTTGTTCACCAGCACGTCGACGCGGCCCCAGGCGTCTCCCAGCTCGGCCGCGAAGCGCAGGGCGGCCTCGCCGTCGCGCACGTCGAGCACGCTAGTGCGAACGCGGCGACCCGATGCGCGGACGCGCTCGGCGGTTTCGGCGAGTGCTTCCGCGTTGCGGTCGCACAGCGCGAGGTCGGCCCCGAAGCGCGCGTAGCCCAACGCGATCGCCGCGCCGATGCCGGCGGCCGCCCCGGTGACGAGCGCGATCCGATCGGTGAGTCGGACGTCGTCGGGGCCGAGCGGCATGGCGCGATCAGGGTACCAGGCCCGCTGCGCTTGAGTCGGAACACCGAGTGGCCCTAGCTAGACTGGCGCGCCCGAAGGTCGAACAGAATGGAGGACGCCATGGCCCGACCGCTCCGCTTCGGTGTGACCCTGCCGCAGATCAAGCGCACGTGGGCGGAGGCCTCCGCCTGCGCGCGCGAGTTCGACGCGCTCGGCTTCGACTCGCTCTGGGTGTGCGATCACGTCTACGGCGTCCCGATCCCCAATCTGCCGATCCTCGAGGCGTGGACGCAGCTCTCGGCGGTCGCCGCGATCACCGAGCGCGCGAAGCTCGGCACGCTGGTGACGCCGCCGTTCTTCCGCAACCCTGCGATCCTCGCCAAGCAGATCGCCACGCTCGACCAGATCTCCGGCGGGCGCGTGATCGCCGGGCTCGGCGCAGGCTGGTTCCCGCCCGAGTTCGAGCAGACTGGCTGCGCGTTCCCGAGCACGCGCGAGCGCCTGCGCGCGCTCGAGGAGATGGTCGAGATCCTGAAGCGGATGTGGACCGACGAGAAGGCGACGTTCTCGGGGCGCTATTTCAAGGTGTTGGACGCGCTGTGCGAGCCGAAGCCGGCGAAGCGGCCCGAGATCCTGATCGGCGGCGGCGGCGAGCAGGTGCTGATGGGGATCGCGGCGCGCCACGCCGACGTGTGGAACAACATGGCGGTCTTCCAGGCCCAGCTCGAGCAGAAGGTGGAAGCGCTGCGCCGGCGCTGCGAGCAGCTGGGCCGCGACCCCGACTCGATCGAGATCTCGCAGCAATGCGTCGTGGTGATCGCCGAGGACGACGCCGCCGCGGTGACTGCGCTCGAGAAGGCGAAGAAGATCTACGGCGGGCACATGGGCGGTGCGCTCGAGGAGCACGGCATCTGGGGCTCGCCCGACGCCGTGATCGAGCGGATCGAACGCCACCGCGCGCTCGGCGTGAGCCTGTTCGTGATCGAGTTCTTCGGCCGCGACACGCGCGAGCCCGCGCGGCTGTTCGCGGAGAAGGTGATGCCGGCGTTCGCGTAGCTTCGAGCGCGACCAGTAGCCGACCACTTGGAGGCACGCGACTCCGGCCCGGACCGCGCGTTGCGTTCCACTGACCTCTGCGTCGGACGCCCGCTCTGGCGGAATGGACACCGACACCGACCTGCGACGCGGCCTCCCTTGCATCCAGAACGTGCTGCTCGCGTGCCGCGCGGTGGGGCTCGGCGCGTCGCTCACGACGATGCACCTGGCCTTCCACGCCGAGATCGATGCTTACCTCGGACTGACTCCGGAACGGCCGAGCTGCGCGATGCTCCCGATCGGCTGGCCGGTCGAAAAGTTCGGGCGGCCGCCGCGCCGCTCGGTGGACGACTGCCTCTTCTGGGAGCGCTTCGACGCCAGCGCGGAGGGGAAGCGCTCTCTGCCTGATAGTCACGGGTGAGCTCCCGAACAGCGCGAACTAGAACGCGGCGTCCCGGGCGCGCGCGGCCTCGATGAGGTCGTGGGCGGCCTTCTCCGCCTGCATCAGCACGGCGCTCACAATGAAGCTCCCGATGTTGTCGGGAAACGTCGAGGCGTCGATCACGCGCAGTCCGACGGCTCCGATCACGTTGAACTTGCCGTCGACGACCGCCATTGGATCGTCGGCACGACCCATCCGGGCGGTGCCGTTCGCGTGATGTCCCCAGGTGGCGGCGGCGACCGCGCTGGCGATCTGCTCGAGCGTCCTAGCCTGGGGACCGGGGCGGATCTCGCACTCGACCCGGTCTCCGAACCGCTCGATCAGCCTGCGGCCGATCTGGACGCCCCGAGCGATCGGAATGCGGTCGTCCCGGCTCCCGCCCTCCTCCTCGTGATACTGGAAGTTGATCTTCGGGTGGCCCATGGGCTCGTTCGGATCGAGCTCGAGCGTTCCCCGCTTGTCCTGCTTGTTCTCGTGGAGGATCACCAGGGTGCAGAGACTCGGATCCGCCACCGCTTCCTTCGAGTGACCCGGGTAGAAGCCCTCGAATCGGCCCGCAACGAGGAAGCAGTACAAATCCGGATCGTCGAGCTTCGCATCCGACTTTGCTTGAAACGAGATGCCGGCGCCGTTCGTCGCGTACGGTCCTTTGCCTTCGCTCTTCCACTTCTGGAATGCTGCGTCCCGCTCGTCGAAGGTGAGCGTGAGGTCCTTGACCACGTCAAGCGGTTTCTTCAACCGGAAGACCAGGCCGTACTCGTAGCGATCCGAGAGGCTGCGGCCGACCCCGGGCCGGACGAGCTTCTTTTCGACACCCCACGCAGCGAGCCGGTCGATCTGGTCCTCAGCGCCGATTCCGGAGCGCAGCAGGATCGCCGGCGACTCGAAGGAGCCCGCCGCCAGCAGCACCTCGCGGCGGGTCGCCTCGTCCCGCGCGCGCCCGTCGCGATCGCGGTAGCGTACGCCCAGCGCCTCGTTGTTCTCGTCGAGGAGCACCGTCTCCACTTTGCAGCCGCTCCGGATCTCGAGCCGGTCCGGGAACTCGGCGCGCACGGCGAGGAGCCGGTCGCGTGGGCCGCTGCGGCGGCCCCAAGCGGTGATCGACGTCGGTGTCAGCGCGAGCCCCTCGGTCCCCTGCGCCCGGTCGTCGTTCGGGTCGAAGAGCGCCGATACGCGCTTCAGTTTGTCGCCGACGTCGCCCAGCTCCCGGAAGCAGAACTTGATCGTCTCCCAGCTCATCGCGAGGAGCTGCTTGTCCGCGAACAGGAGACGCGGGTCCGGGCGCGTCGTCTCCAGCCACCCGTCGAAGCCGTGGCCACGGCGGTTCTCGAGCCGCGCGATGCCGAGGCGCTTGCCGATCTCGTGGAGCAGGCGGAGCAGCGGGCGATACCGGTTCCTCTCCAGAAGGACCATATACTGCTGCATGTTCTGGGCCTTCCAGTCGGGGTCGCCGGTCAGGTCGGCGATGCGATCCCAATCGACGTCGTCCGGCCGCACGAAGATCATTGCGTTCATCCGCGTGCTCCCGCCGAAGCCTCTGCCGCGGGGGTAGAACACGCCGCCCTTCTCCGGGACGAAGTGCGCGTGCCGCTCGTTTCGCTCGGCGTCCGAGAAGTGGTGGACGAAGTAGCCCGTGCCATCGACCAGGAGGTCCGCGCGCTCGGAGCAGATCCCGTGGGCGATCGGGATCTCGCTCTCCCACACCTCGACGTCGTCGCCGCCTTCGAGGACCAGGACCCGGTACCCGGCCTCGGCCAGCCGGGCTGCCGCCGTCGCGCCCGCACCGCCGGCACCGACGACGATGTAGTCGTAGTTCGACTCGGCGTTGGCGTTCCCGCGCTGATCCACGGCCAGCCCCTTCCACGGTGGTCCGGCGCAGCCACGGATTCTACTCGAACGGGAGCTGGCCAATCGAGCTATGCCCCGGGTGCGGGGAAAGAACCCCTCGGAGTCGCTCCATCGATCGCAAGCGGCTCACTCGGGACACTGGCTGCCCGCGTGGACGCTCCACGCTCCTGTGTCCATTCGAGTGGGCACTCGCTGCCCTGTACAGCGATGAAAATGTCAGAGGCACGGCACGCCTCTTGCTAGTTTTCGGAGCGCGCCTTCCATTATGATGGGCGGGGAGCGCGAGGAGGCGGGAATGGAGCCGAATCAAACGGGGCAGCCCACGCCGGAGGGCGAGAGCTACAGCGTGCTGGAAACCATTCGCGCGTCGAGCGCCGTGCGCGATCTGTTCGCGCGCCGGTCCCGTCGCGTCACGCTTGCCACCCGGCTCGACGGCCCCCTCGGACACGAGCCGCGAGAGCCGAGGCGTGTCGCCGGGCGCGCGATTCCGGCGCCGATCACCAAGGAGGAGGAGGCATATCTCGTCGCGGCGGCGGTGGGCATCACCGGGCCCGTCCAGGCAGACCTCCCCTACACGCCCGAGGGCGGCGGCCGGACGATGATGAACCTCTACGGCCGCACGATCGCGAGCCCCGACGCGGCCCACACCCAGCGACTGATCGTCCTCAACGACGCGGGCTCCTGGTTCATCAAGGGCCCCCAGGATTTCGCTCCCGACGAGCTGCCGCAACTCGTAGAGCTGGTGCAGCAGGGGCGCTGGATCGAGTGGTACGACCGCATGCGCGTGCGGATCTCCGAGCGCCGCGCCGAGATCCCGCGGGAAATCCCCTACCAGGCCCCGTTCAACATCCACTCGACGAACCTTCCCGGCACCACCTATTTCCTGCCGATCGCCGACATCTCGGGTTTCTGCCTGAACGTCGTCTTCTCGGGCTTCGAAAAGAACGTCGGCGTCGTGCTCCACGACCTGCGCAACGGCCTCGCTCCCGCGGGCATCGAGAAGGACTCCCTGCGCTCCCGGGGCGGTCCCCTCAACGACCTCGACTCGGATATGCAGGGCACCGTCGAGTACCTCTCGGAGCTGATCCGCGGCTGGACGGGGAACGAGCGCGGGCAGATGTTCGCGAACCTTGCGCGCGCCGCGCAGGAGCTGAATCTGGACGGCTTCCCGCACTTTGGCGGCCGGCTCAGCGCGTGGGCCGAGGAGCTGGACTTCCAGATGCTTCGCGTCTCCACCGCGAAGCTCACGCGTGGATCGTCGAAGCTCCGCAACCTCGGCTGGTGGCTGATGCTCCAGCCTACTCCCTATAGCGTGGCCTCCTGGCTGCGGCCGCCGCTGCGCAGGCAGGTCCAGCGGCACACGGAGATCCCGCTGGCGCTCCAGAGGGACGGCGAGTGGCTGATCAGGCCCTACTGCCCTCCCTTCTACGAATCAATGGAGGCGGCCGTGCGCGCCTTCGTCGACCGCAAGTTCGGCGCGCTGCTCGAGCAGCTCGATGCGGCGGTGAGCGACCTGCAGCCCGACAAGGCAGGGGCACTCGCGCAAGCGCTGGAGCGCTACACCCAGAAGGAGATCCGAATGGTCGCGGGCTTCGCGCAGTACTGCCTGGACCGCTACGGCGTGTTCCCGTACTGCGGCGAGCCCGGCCCTCTGAGCAGCCAAGAGGCCTTCCAGGTGCACGTGGCGGATCCGGAGTACTACCGCGACCACTACCGGGCCCCGCTGACCCAAGGCCAGATCGCGCGCGCGACCCGGCCACTCGCCGATGGCACGGACGTCGGCGACGCGCCGACCGGCGCCCCCGATCCGCTCGAGGTCGATGGCGCCCCGCCCTGGCAGTTCGAGGCCGATCACGTCCTGCTGCTCTACGACGTGCCCGCGGAGCGCGTGTCTCAGTACCTGCCCCGCGACTTCGAGCCCGTGACCCACGGCGAGGGCGGCGTGAAGGCGGAGATCCTCGTGGGCTTCAACCACATCGTGGAGTTCAGGTCGAAGGACCTGAAGTGGGTTCCGCCCTACGACGAGATCATGGTGAGCGTTCGCGTCCGACACAGGAGCAACCGGTCGGAGGGCTCCTTCTACCTCAAGCTCCACCTCGATCAGCGCATCCCCCTCGACATGGGCGTCGTGCACTTTGGCTACCCGAAGGAACGGGCGCACATCCAGCGCTACGAGCGCGAGGGGCGCATCCGCTATCGGGCGCAGCGGGGCCGCAAGCCCCTGTACGAGCTGGAGATCACGCCGCGCGAACGATTCAGCGAGCGTCTCCGGGCGCTCGGGCTGTGGGGGCTGTACCGGCTGGGGCAGGTCTTCCTCGACCCCGGGTCGACGCGCGCGTTCTTCCTCCGCGGCAGCGAGACCCTGCAGACGAGCTGGGTCGCCACGCCCAAGGCGTCGGCGCTGCGCTTCGCGAAGCTCGATCGCGTCGAGTTCCCGTTCCTCGTCGAGAACCTCAAGATCCTCGAACACGCCGAGGCGCAGAAGCCGAAGCTCGCGATGCACTCCCACACCTCGAAGGGGCGCAGCGCCGAGGCGGAGGCGATACCTGCCCGCATCTCCCGCTCGGTGCGCTGGAGGCTGGCGTGGGTCGGGCAGACCAAGCCCCTGATGGACGCGGCTGTCCGCTGGTTGGGCCGGTAGCGGGCGTCTCAGATCCAGGCGCCGGGCACGATCGCGCGCGCCAGCGCGCGCGCATTGCGGACCTGCCGCTCCTCCATCCACGCCAGCGCCGGACCCGCCTCCGCCCCGCCGAGGTGGAGCGCGCACGCGTTCGCATGGAGCGGCATGGCGGCCCGCTCGAAGCCGCGCATCGCGCGCTCCAGTGCAGTGCGCTGGGCCGACGCGTCGCCGCGCAACGCGGCCAGGCTGGCGCGCAGGCTCGCCGCCAGCGGAGCGGCGTTCGCGAGCTTCGACCGCTCTAGCCAGCGCACGTCCCGCATCGCGAGCTTCTCGAGCTCCGCGGGATCGGTGTCGGGCATACCTCCGTGCGCGGCACACGCCAGCGCGGTCGCGGCGCGAGCGCTGCGCAGGATCACCGCGTACATCTCAAAGGTCGTGAAGCCCACACGAGTCAGTCGCTCCCACGCTTCGACGGTCCGCCGCCACGCGTTGTCCACCTGCCCGGCGTAGAGCTCCGCCCGCCACGTCGCGAGGTACGCGTCGTAGGGGTTCGCGGCCTGCCGCTCGTGGCTGGCCAGCTCGATCAGCCGCTCTGCCGTGTCGATGGCGTCCTTCGGGTCGTCGCGGGCGAGCGCCACGAGCGCGGCATCGCCCGCCAGCAGCACGTTCGAGGCGGTCAGATCGCCGCGCCGGCGAGCGTCCTCGAGGAACTCGGGAATCAGGCGCCGCATGCGATCGAGGTCGCCGCGCTGAGCCAGAGAGGGCAACAGGAAGCTGATCGTGATCGACGTGCTCTGGCTCTGCCCGACGCACTCGTTCCGGAACACGTCGACCGCCTGCTCGCACACATGGACCGCGCGCTCCCACTCGGCCGAAAAGTAATGGAGCGCTCCCTGGCACGTCAGGATCGTTCCGCGCACGTGCGGCTCTGCGGAGTCCCCGGCGATCCGGCGCGCCGTTTCGATCAGGCGCGCGCCTCGACGACGCCAACGCGGCCCCCGCAGCGCCCCCTCGATCGAGGCCTCCTTCGCCAGCGCGATCGCCGCGTGTTCAGAATCGCCGGCGGCGAGCGCCTCGTGCAGGTAGAGAATGCCCAGGAAGTCGGAGAGCTTGGGCAGGACGAGCGCCATGCCTTTCGAAGTGCCGAAGAGCGCGCCGAGCCGGTCGCGCGTGGCCGTCCGCACGGGGCGCTTGTGGAACCGCCGGTGCTTCTGCACGAGGAAGAAGCGGAGGCGGAGCAGATTGGCCCGTCGCATAGCATCTCGAGACGTCGCCGGAAGGCGGATGCCGAGGTGGCGCATCACCTCCCGGGTGCGCTCGAGGCCGGCCCTCCAGTGTCCGGCGTAGAGATAGTGCTCAGCGGCGAAGCCGACGAGGCGGGCCTGTCGATCCGGGTCCGGCGCGACGCGCCCGATCGCCTCGGCCGCCGCGACGTAGGCGTCGCCCGCCTCGGCCCCCCGACCGGCGTTGGCGAGCGCCTCCGCTCGGCGTACCTCGAGCTCGTAGTCGCCGTCCTGCTTCCCGTGCAACCGGATCGCCAGCGAGTAGAGGTCGGCGGCTCGGTCGAAGGCCAGCTCGCTGCTGGCGTCGAGCGCGGCCCGCTCCGCGTACTCCGCGGCCAGCCCGTTCTCGCCGGCGCCGAGGTAGTGCTCGACCAGCGCCCGTGGATCGGCGTGTGCCTGGGCGCGCAGCCCATCGGCGATCTGGCGGTGACGCCGGCGCCGATCGTCTTCGGAGAGGCTTCCGAGCACGAGCTCGCGAATCCGGTCGTGGTACGTCTCGATCTCGCCGGCGTCCTCGCGGCCGCTCATCCGGAGCAGCGACTGCGCGCACAGGTCGAGCACGAGCGGCCTGCCGGCCGCGCCGACGCCGGCGACGTCCAAGATGAAGGGCGTCGCCACGGGCCGTCCGGCGACGGCCACGAGGTCCAACACGGCGCGAGCGTCGCTCGACAGAGGCTGCAGCCTCTCTTCGAGCACGCGCTCCACGCCGGGGCGCGCTGCATCGCCACCGCCGCTGAGCGCCGTATGGCGAAACAGCTCGATCAGAAAGAAGGGGGAGCCGGCCGACTCGTCGACGATCATCCGCCGCTGCCGTTCGCTGAGGGAAACCCCCGAGGCGGCGAGCTCTTCTACGAGCTGCCGACACTCGGCTTCACTCAGCGGGCCGAGCGAGAGAGTCTCCTCGCCTACACCGTGCCCGAAGCTGTTCTCACGGAGCGCCGAGACCAGCACGCCCGCCTGCTCGTCCTCGACGCGATAGGAGAGGATGAGCAACAGGTGCGGCGCGTCCGGCGGCCGGAGCAGGCTGCGGAGCAGCGCGATGCTGCCGCGATCTCCCCACTGGGCGTCGTCGATCCACAGGATCAGGCTCCTTCGGTCCGCGATGCGCGCCAGGAGCTCGCGCAGCGCCTCGGAGCCGCGGCGCAGCAGCTCGTCGTCGCTCGCGGCGCCTGTGGTTGGGGCGTGGCTCAGCAAGGGCACGCGCGCGAGCACCGGGAAGAGGCGCACCAGCGCGTCGGCGAAGCGGGGCACGAGCGCCGTTGCGTCGTTCTCCGGAAGCCGGACCAGCCGCTGGCTCAGCTCATCGATCAACGGGTCGAGCGCGCGATAGGCGACCGATTCCTGGTGACGGCAGCGCCCGCTCAGCACCAGTGCTCCCTTGCGGCGTTGATCCTCGGCGAAGCGACGCACGACCTCGGTCTTGCCAATGCCGGAGCTGCCGCGCACGAAGATCACGCTCGGGCCCGAGCCGCTGCGCTCCAGGGCGCCGACCAGACGCGCCAGCGTCTCACCCCGTCCCACGAACGGGGCCACCGCCTCGGTCGGCGTGGGAGCAGGCTTCGCGGCGGAGGGCTCGGCCAGGGCCTCGAGGATCTCCATCGTGCCGGGGCGGTGCTCGGGGTCGTGCGCCATCAGGCCGCGTGTGAGCTCGTCCAGACGCGCCGGCGTGCCGGCGGCGACGGCGGACGCGCGGGGTGCAGCGAGCTCCTTTGCGTGCACCACGCGGCCGACGGAGCCCTCGAAGGGCAAGCAGCCGGTGAGCGTCTCGAAGAGGGTCGCGCCGAGCGCGTACCAGTCCGCAGCGGGCGACGGCGGGTGGCCCCAGGCCTGCTCGGGCGCGGCGTAGGCGAGTGTGCCCGCGAATTCCACCCCTTCGGATTGCAGGGCCTGTCTCCCCAGCGTGGCCAGCCCGAAGTCGATCAAGACGGCATGGCCCTCCGCGTTCACGAGGACGTTCGAGGGCTTCAAGTCTCGATGCATCTGGCCGGCCTCGTGCACGGAGCGAAGGCCGGAGACGAGCTGCCGGAAGGTCTGCCGGAGGCGTTGGAGCGCGCCGTCATCGAGCGCAGCGCCGGGCGCAGCACTCCGCCGCACGTATTCGAGCAACGGCTCGCCGTCGATCATCTCCATCGTGAAGAAGCAGTGCTCGGCGTCGGAGAACAGCTCGTACAGCTGCACGACGTGAGGATGGGAGCAGCCGGCGAGAGCGCGGAACTCGTGCTTCAGCGCGTAGAGGTCGTCGGGCGCCGGGCGGTGAAAGGTCTTGAGCGCCACGTCGCGCTCGAGGAGCGCATCCCGCGCGTGGTACACGCGCCCCATCGCGCCCGCGCCGAGCAGCGCGAGGATCCGGAAGCGCCCGCGCTCGAGCTCGGTCCCGACCTCCATCGCTTCCGATGATAGCCGCGCTACCCCTAGGGCCGCGGCTTGCGCGCCTCGTCCACGAAGTCGGCGACCATGCGGATCGCCTGCTGCAGGTTCTCCGCTGTCCCCAGATTCTCGAGCCCCTCGCGCAGATTGCGCAGCATCTGCTTACCCGGGGCGCGGTACACGTCGAACACCTGCGAGAGGAAGCCCCAGTCGTCCTCGTAGCCGCGCCGCGTCTTCTCGAGCGCCCGCGCCAGCTTCGTCGCAGTGCGCTGCTTCGGATCCACCTGGGGCATGGCCTCCACGAGCCGCTCGATCCCCAGGATCTCGACGAAATGGGGAAGCCCCTCCTCGAAGAGCGCCTTGTCGAGCTGCTTCAAGGGCTCCAGATCGTCGACCTCGTGCAGGTACGGATCGAACGTGCGGCACAGCTCCCCAAGCAGCTTGCCCTGCGAGTTGTATCGGCTGTCGCCCGCGTGGGTGAGCAGCTCGTGCAGAATCGCGTTCACCGCGCGGCGCGCCGACTCGTTGCAGGCCTCCATCGTCATCATGCGGATCTCGGTCGCCATGTAGGTTCCGGCCAGCACCCAGCGCCCGTTCGAGATCCGGTACCAGGGGTCGTGCGGTTTCATTGCTTCGGCGTGGCCGTGCCTTTCACCGGGCTGCCCGTTGAGACCGGGCCGCAGCTCCCACTGACCGGGCAAGTTGATCAGGAAGGGCGTGTCGTTGCGCGCGATGCGGAAGGGGAAATAACGCAGCTCTCGTCCCGCAACCTGATATGTGCGCTCCTTCGTCGGCCTCAGCACCAGGCCACTGTCCATGTGGTAGTAGCGCGGGGGCTCCACGCTGGCGGCGAGCTCGGGGTCGAGGCGCTGCACGATCTGGTCCCATGTCCGGACCGCGATTTCCCACCACTCGGAGCGCCAAGCCGTCTTGCGCACGGCGAGCTCCTTGCGAATGTCGGGATCGGTCATCGCCAGGTACCGGATGGGACGCTTGGGATCGATCGAGTGCTTCTGGTAGAAGTCCCCGATGTCGACCGACACGTGGCCGAGGAAGACGCCGCGCGGGGAGAGCCGCGTGCGCCAGTGATTGACCTGCGAGATCGAGGTGAGGCCCCACTCGGACAGCGGGTAGACGACGTGTCCCAGGCCGATGCGCACCTGGCTGGGGAAGAAGAACTGGATGCCGGAGAGGTCGCGCAGTGGGTACACGCTCGGGTTCAGCGGGCGGCCCTCCGGGTCCCGCAGCGTGCCGTCGACGGCGTCCGGGTTCGCTTCGTTCAGCTGGACGAGGTCGTGGCCGTGATCGTCGCGACGGATGCACTTCGCGTCCATCGTCGCCAGGGCGGCCCAGTCGCCGTCGAGGGGCAGACGCCCCTCGCGCGCCCGCCAGGCGATCTTCGCAGCCTGGTCGAAGGGCAGCGCCAGCACGTAGAAGTCGGGCAGCGGCGCAATCTCCGCTGCGTTGCGCTCCGGACTCAGCCCGAGGTAGCGGTAGCTGGGGTTCTCGGGAATCGGCGCGCGCGGGGCCGACTCTTCATCGAGCTTGCCCTGCGCGACGGGAAGGAGCCCCCCATTCGGATCGTTCGGGTCTTCGACCAGGTCCGTGAGCTCGCCCCGGTAGAACTGCACTCCCTGGCGCCTGAGGTAGCGCTTCCAGTGGCGCAGCCACGCGCGCGAGGTCGGCCCGTTCAGCGTCATGTCGCTGCCCGACCCCTCGCCCTGGTAGTCGAGCAGGAGCTGCACCGAGTTGAGCGCGTACGTGCACGCGTCCGTCTCCTCGGCGTCCATCGCCACCAGCGCCTGCGCCGTCTCGCGCAGCAGCTCCTCGGCGCCGGGCGAGAAGCGGGTCTGGTTCTTGATCCCACCCTCGGCGTGCTCTGCGCGGCCGTCGAGGAACTCGAGCCAGGAGAGCTTCCCGTACTCGTTGCGGCGCTCCTTGCAGGAGGTCATGAAGACGAACATGCGCAGGAAGTACAGCTGCATGTCCCGTCCCGTGATCCCCATATCCTCGAGCATCACCCGCAGTCCCTCGCGGATCTCCTTCAGAGACTTGGGGCGGCGGCGTGCAATGCTCTCTACGCGGCGCGACGTGGCGAGGCTGATCGCCACCGCGGGCGGCGTCACCAACTGGGAGAAGGCCGTGCGGCCGGTCTCCTCTCCCTCCGCGTCCAGGATCGGCGTGCGCCGCATCGTGTCGAAGAGATGCCGGTAGTAGGCGGGGAAGTAGCGGTAGCCGTGCTCGCCGGGCAGTAGCACCTCGAGGGCGCGGAAGTCCACGCGGTTGGAGCGGATGCGGTCGCGCCGGCGCGGCGGGTGCCCGAGCGGCTCGAACGCGCCGTGGCTGATCACCACGAAGTGTCGATCGAGGTTCTCGATGAACGCGTCCGTGGGGTCCCCCCGCCAGCCCGCCGGCAAGCGCCCGAACGAGTCCTCGAGCGCCTTGGCGAGCAACCCGAGATTACTGGCGAGCCACTCGCGCCTCTTCGTCCGCAGGATCTCCTGCATCCGCTGGAGCAGGAGCTTCTTCACCAGCCGGCCGCGCAGCCTGCCGATCTCGCGCGCCTCGAAGCCGGATACCTCTCCGCTCGCGTGGCCGCGGATCTCGACGACCATCATCTCGCGCCGCAGAATCCGCTCGTCGCAGACGTTCCGGAGATCCTCCCGGAAGCCGGGCTCCTCGGCTCCGAAGCGCTCGGCAACCATGATATCGATGCGGAGCCGGCCGATGCGCTCGATCAGCGCGTCGCAGAGCTTGCGGGCGATCGCGTCGAGCTTCTCGCGGGTCGTCACCAAGTGCTCGTCCGGGAAGCTCTCGACCTCCGCGACGAACTTCTTCCTGCTTGCCGCCGAGGGCTTGCGGCGATTCGCGAAGAACCCGAAGCGGTCGAGCAGGTCGCGAGCCCGCTCGTCGCTCTCTTCGAGCTCCGCGAGGAGAAGCGGAGCCTCCTCGCGGGGGTCGCCGAAGCGGATCGTCTCGGGAACGGCGACCGGCTCCCGCGTCCGCTGCATCGGAGGGGCCCGCAGCGCGCGGAGCGCCCCGATCTGCCGGTCGTTGCGCTTTTCCGCCTCGAAGAGGCCCGCCTTCGGAACCTCCGCGAGGTGGTCGGCTTTCTTGAGCTCGTTGATCTCGTCGATGAACTCAGCGACGTCTCTGTCCTCGATCTCGCCCCCCTCCACCGCCGCGCAGTACTCCTCCTGCTCCCGCAGCGCGAAGAGATAGGGATGCAGGCGGCTCAGCTCCTCCTTCACCGCCCCAAGCTGGTTGGCGGCGATGCCCCCGACCTCGACCTCGTACTCGTCCTCGACGCTGGTCCGCTTCTCGACGAGCTGGACCTCGAAGCCCCGCTCGATCAGCTCATGGGCGACGGAGAGCCCGGTGATCCCGCCGCCGAACACGGTGACGAGCGGCGTCTGGTGGCGATTGGGCTCCGCGCGGCGCCCCACGAAGCGCCCGCGGAGGTCGCCGTGGGGAGTCGAGCGGTGCCCGGACGGCTCGCGGGCGTCCTCCTCCGCCTTCTTCTTCTTGCGCTCCGCTCCGCGCGTCTTCTTCCGAGGCGCCTGCTTGCTGGCGGGCACCTTACCGACGATGTTGTATCGCTTGCGAGCGGCCATTTCTCAATCCCTCCCGCCCCGGGCCTTCCTTTTTTCCCGCGCAGGCTTTTTCTTCCCGCGCGCCTTCTTCACGCTGGCCCCGTCCTTCTTGGGGCGGCGCTTCCTCGGGCGCGGTCTCGGGTCGAGGTGGCGCTCAAGATCGTAGGACTGGTTGTCCTTGCTCTGCGAGGTGGGCTTCGAGATCTGCTTCTTGCTCGGCTTGAGCTTAAGCTGCCACGTCACTCGTGCCGGCATGAGGTACCTCCTCA
>Ga0184637_10000280_pt1 | contig 37322 bp, 32 predicted proteins | sample PLM3_127_b2_FD_133143 | JGI IMG/M metagenome (GOLD analysis project Ga0184637, IMG submission 133143) | Groundwater sediment microbial communities from an aquifer in East River, Colorado, USA - PLM3_127_b2 | ecosystem: Environmental > Terrestrial > Soil > Riparian zone | place: USA: East River... | reverse complement strand
GCTTCATTACCGTCTTCCCGTCTTTCCCATCGTCCTCTACCTCCGAGGCGGACCGCCCTCCGGGCTGGCCGAGTACAAAGAGGACCTTTTCGGCCAGGAACTCCTGACCTTCCGCTACCACAGTGTGGCGCTGGCAAGGCTTCCGGCAGAGGAGTATGTTGGGACGAGCGCGCTCGGGGCTGCCCTGTCGGCTCTGATGAAAAAGGGCCTGGACCGTGCCGCCCTCATGGCTTCGATGCTCGAGCGGGTGGCGAGAAGCGGGCTCAACGAGGTACAGAAGTATCTCCTGGTCAATGTCATCAAGACGTATTTTGTGCTCACGGGGGAGGATGCCGAGAGGTACAGGTGTCTTATTGAGAGGAAGGAGTTTCGAGCCGTGCAAGAAGTCGAGCTCACCTGGGCGGATAAGCTCATAGAGAAGGGTCGCGAGGAGGGTCTGGAGAAAGGTCTGGAGAAAGGACGCGAGGCCGGTGTCATCGAAGGAAAGCGCAAGGCTATCTTGCGCCAGCTGGCAGCCAAATTCGGTACGCTTCCCCGGGAGATAACAGCGAAAGCGGAGGCGATGTCGGAACCCGAACTGGATTCCGTTCTCGACCGTCTGCTTACCGCGACGACTCTCGACGAGTTGCAGATCGGCTGAAGAAGCTAGAGCGGCCTTTTCGGAAACAGATCCTACAAAGCCATCGTACCGCGGAACGAAAGCGGTGGCCTGTTCGGCAGGCGCTTCTAATAGCACGCCTTCCATGCGACGACCCCTCCGAAGGCTATACTCAGCGCCATGAAGCAGTGGCTTGCGTTCTCGGCGGGAATCTTCGGCCTTGTTTTTGGACCCTCCGCGGCCGGCTTCGGCCAGGAGACCGAGCCCGGGGAAATCCGTTTCCTTTATGGGGGGGAGGTCGTTGCCAATTTCGCGCCCGACGATCCCGGCTACTTCAACCACACCGATTACGGCGACGACAGCCTCCGGCTTCTACGCCTCAACCTCGCGCTGGAGCTGCGGCCTTTCGAGACGCTCTCGCTTCTCGCGGAGGTCCGCAGCGACAATCTCGCTGCTCCCCGGGCCTACGCGCTCTACGCCCGCTTTCGTCCATGGCGGGAGCGCGACTTCGCCATCCAGGCGGGCCGGGTGGCTCCGGTCTTCGGGGCTTTCCTCCGCCGGCGATACGAGTTCGACAATCCGCTCATCGGCTACCCCGTGCCCTACCAGTACCCTACGGTGCTGCGCTCCGATTCGGCTCCGGCCTCGCTCGACCAGCTCCTTGCTCTCCGGGGAAACGGACGGTGGGTGAGATACCCGCTCGGAGATACGACGGTCGGCGCCGGCCTCGCTCAGGTGAGCCCCATCCGGTGGGACACCGGGGTCTCGGTGAACATCGGAGCCGGCCCTGTGGCATTCGCGTTCGCCGTCACCCAGGGCACGCTCTCGGACCCGCGCGTTGGGGATGACAACGGCGGCAAACAGCTCGCCGCAAGGCTCGGATGGCGGGGAGCTTCCGGCTTTGAAGTCGGCGTGTCGGCCTCACGAGGCGACTACGTTTCCGACGAAGTGAAGGCGCTCCTCGAAGGGAATCGGAGCTCCAATCAGACGGCGTTCGGCGCCGACGCCGAGCTCGCCCACGGCTCCTGGATTTTGAGGGGAGAGGCGATCTGGTGCGCGTGGGACGCGCCAACGCTTTCGACCGGTGCGCTCGGGACCCTGGGCTTCATGGCCGAGGGCCGGTACAAGGCGGCCCCCGGCCTTTACTTCGCGGCTCGGGTGTCGGGCTCGAGGTTCGAGAGCATCTCGACTCCAGAGGGTCCCGTGACCTGGGACTCTCCGATGACCCGCTTCGAAGGAGGCGTCGGCTACACCTTCCACCGACACCTCCTGGGCAAGCTCGCCCTCCAGTACAACACGCGGGATGCGAGAGTCACGAGCCGGTGGACCCCCGCCGTACAGCTCCTCTTCTGGTTCTGAGAAATGGGATGGCACGTTTTGCTGGCTCTCAGTCTTCCCCTTCTGGCGCTCAAGGCTCCCGGCTCGGACGACGCAACGAGGGGCGCGATCGCGGGCCGGGTCGAGGTCCATCTTCCCTTGAGCCCCCCTCGGTCGCGGCCGGCGGTGCGAGAGATGGAGGGCCGCGTCCGCCGGGGAGTCCCCGACAGGCGGCAGAGCGTGCTCTATCTGGCTGCGGCGCCCCAGGGAGCTTTCGAGGAGCGTCCGCGGGAACAAGCGGTGCTCGACCAGCGGCGGGAGACGTTCGTTCCCTACGTGCTCCCGGTCCTGGTCGGAACCACGGTCTCATTTCCCAACAACGACCCCTTCTACCACAACGTCTTTTCCCTTTCGAAGACCGCGCGGTTCGACCTCGGCCGCTATCCCATGGGCCGCTCGAAGACGGTGCGATTCGATCATCCCGGCATCGTTCGCGTGTTCTGCGAGATCCATTCCCACATGAGCGCTTTCATCGTGGTGCTCTCCCACCCCTACTTCGCGGCGACCGGCGCCGACGGCCGCTACCGGATCGAGAACGTTCCGCCGGGAGAGTACGATGTCGTCGTCTGGACCGATGGCAAGGAGCGGAGCAAGAAGAGAGTCCGCGTCTCCCCCGCGGGCACGGCGGAGCTCGATTTCGTGGTCGAGCCGTGAGAGGAACCGCCCGATGAAGGGGATGTCGAAGGCGATGTCGTCCCTCAAGAGCCGCGTCTTTTTCGCGTGCGCTTTCGTCGCGGTTCTCTCCATCGCCCTCGGCACCAGCTTCGTCACCGCCCGGGTATCGCGCGAGGCCCGAGCGCAGCTCACGCGCGACCTCCAGGAAGCCGCCGAGCTCCTCGACCAGCACCACCGGCAGCGCTACGAGACGCTCGGTCTTCTCGGCTGGCTCGTCGCCGATCTTCCGAAGCTCAAGGCGGCGGTCGCGACCGGCGATGGTCCGACGATCGAGCCCATCGCGCTCGACTACCAGGAGCGGCTCGGCTCGAACATCCTGGTCGTCACCGACGACGAGGGGCGCGTGCTCGCGTCGCTCGGCTCGGAAGAGCCCTTCCCCATGGGCGAAGCGCTCGATCGCGCGCGGCGAGGCGAATCCTCGATCTACGTCGCGGAGACGGGCGAAGGAGTCCTCCAGATCGCGACCGTTCCCATCGTCGTCGGTCCCGCGCCGCCGGAAGTGCTCGGGACTCTGAGCGTCGGGTTCTTCCTCGACGACGCGCTCGCCCGCGAGCTCCAAGCGGTCACCCAGAGCGACGTGGTCCTCGTCGCTCGGGGCCGCGCCGTGGCGTCGACCCTCCCCGTTACCGGCGCGGAGGTGGAGATGCTCTCTTCGCTTTCGGAGGGAAGTACCTCGATCGGCGACGAAGACTACGTGGTCCTGAGACGGACGCTCTCGTCTCCGGGGGCGAAAGAGGGATTCCAGGCGATCCTCCTCCGATCGACGAGCGAAAGACTCTCGTTTCTCCGCACGTTTCAGGAAGGACTTCTGCTCTCGGCGCTCTTCGGTGTGCTCCTTGCCATCGTCCTCAGCTACGCTGTCGCTCGGACCGTGACCCGGCCGCTCGCGGCCATCACCCAGACCATGCGGGAGATCACGACTACCGGAGACCTGGCGCGCAAGATCGAGCTCCCGGGGCCGCTGGTCGACGAAGATGCCACCGTCCTCGCCCGGGCTTTCAACCGTCTCACCGATTCCATCGCCCGGTTCCAGCGCGAATCCGCCTCGAAGGAGAAACTCTCGGCCCTCGGACGCATGTCGACGGTCATCGCTCACGAAATCCGCAACCCCTTGATGATCATCAAGGCTTCTCTCCGGAGCTTCCGGCTTCTTCCGCTTTCGGCCGCTGACGTGCGGGAGGCCGCGGACGACATCGACCACGAAGTCGACCGGTTGAACCGCATCGTGGGAGACGTTCTCGATTTCGCCCGGCCCATCGAGCTCGAGCTCCGGCCGACCGGCGTCAACGCCGTCTGCCAAAGCGCCGTCGAGGCCGTTCTCGTGGGAGAGAGCTCCCCCACAATCGAGCTGCGGCTGGATCCGGCGCTTCCCGACGTGCTGACCGACGGCGAGCGCCTCCGTACGGCGCTCGTGAATATCCTGGCGAACGCCAGGGAGGCGGTGGGGCCGAAAGCAAACGGAGAGGGTGAGGGATCCTGGATCACCCTCGAGACGAGACGGAGCGAGGAGGGAAAGATCGCCATCGTGGTTCGAGATCGCGGGGTGGGAATCCCGCCCGAGGATCTCTCCAAGATCTTCGAGCCGTATTTCACTGGAAAGCGGACGGGCACCGGCCTCGGGCTCGCGATCACCAAGAACATCGTGGAATCACTCGGAGGCACGGTCATCGCGGAAAGCCGGCCCTCGGAGGGGACGGAGATACGAATCGAGCTCTTTCCCCAGGCACGTGCCGAGGCGGGAAAAACGGTCGTTGCCGCGGGAGCCCAAGGGTGACCGGCAGGGGAGCCATCCTGCTCGTCGACGACGAGGAGCGCATCCTTAAGACTCTCAGCCGGGCGCTTCGCGACGAGGGGCACGACGTCTATGTGACCTCGAGCGCGAAGAAGGCGCAGGCGCTCTTGTCGGAGCGGAGCTTCGATCTGCTGGTGGTGGATAACCGCATGCCCGAATTTTCTGGCCTGGACCTCATCCGGGAGCTCTCGAGGTCCTCCGCCGAGAGCGAGCGGCCCGAGGTCCTCATGATGACCGCCCACGCAACGGTCGAGAGCGCCATCGAAGCGATGAAGCTCGGGGCCTTCGACTACCTTCAGAAGCCGTTCGAAGTGGAAGAGCTTCTGGTGGTGATCGCAAAGGCCCTCGCCCACCGGAGGCTTCGGAGCGAGCATCGATATCTCCTGAGCGAGCGGAAGACGGAGTTCAATGACTACGGGATCGTTGGCGCCAGTGCCGCCGTCCGGGCGGTGATCGAGAAGCTCGAGCAAGTCGCGCAATCGAAGAGCACGGTCTTGATCCGGGGGGAGACCGGCACCGGGAAGGAGCTCGCGGCCCGTGCCATCCACGACCGGAGCGCGGAGCGGGAAATGCCGCTCATCAAGGTGAACTGCGCCGCGATTCCAGAGAACCTCCTGGAGTCGGAGCTCTTCGGCCACGTGAAGGGCGCCTTCACCCACGCGACCTCCAACAAGAAGGGGAGGTTCTCGCTCGCCCACGGGAGCAGCATCTTCCTCGACGAGATCGGGACCATGAGCACCGGAATCCAGGCGAAGCTTCTCCGGGTCCTTCAGGAGCGCGAGTTCGAGCCCCTGGGCTCGGAGCGCACGGAGAAGGTGGACGTGCGGGTCATCGCCGCGACCAATCGGGACCTGGGGAAGATGATGGCCTCGGGCGAGTTTCAGGAGGACCTGTACTACAGGCTCAGCGTGATCCCGATCGAGCTTCCGCCGCTGCGCGCGCGGCGGGAGGACGTGCCGGCCCTCGTCTCCCATTTCGTGGCCAAGCACAGAAGGCGGGCCGGCAAGAACGTCGAGAAAGTGACCGCCGAGGCTCTCGCGGCGCTCTCGGCATACGACTGGCCGGGAAACGTGCGCGAGCTCGAGAACGCCATCGAAAGGGCGGTGGTCCTCTCTCGCTCGCCGGTGATCGGCCTCGCGGAGATCGCGCTCCCGACGGCCGGCAGCGCCAAACCGGATGGGCTCCCCTCGATGAGCCTCCGGGACAACGTGGACTGGGTGGAGCGTGAGACCATCCGCCGCGCCCTCGATCGGGCGAAGGGAGTGAAGAAGCTCGCGGCCGAGAGCATGGGGATCAGCCAGCGGGCCTTGAGCTACTACCTGAAGAAGTTCCAGCTCGGATAGCCGGGGAAAGAAGGAACGCAAAGACGCAAAGACGCAAAGGGGAAAGTGTAAGAAGGGGGATGTGGAGATAGGAGGAGATGGGGAGATAAATCAAACCCATTCGGTCTTCATCTTCCTATCCCCTCCTGTCCCCCTTATCCCCCCTTCTCTTGGATTCTTGAACTCCGAGTCTAAATTAGCCGCCGCAGAAAGCTGCAACGTTTCGCCGGGACTTTACGTCTCTTGCTGCGGGAGGGAAGTCCATGACTGTTCTAGCTTTGCGTTTCAAGCTCACCGCCGCCATCGCCTTGTTCCCGCTGGCCTTGACAGCCGAAGAAGGTGCTTTCGATCGGACGCTTTCCGTCACCGGGCCCGTTCAGCTCGAGGTCCGTACGGGATCGGGAAGCATCGAGGTAACCGCGGGAGTCTCGGGGTCCGTCGAGGTCCACGGGATTATCCGGGCACGCTCCGGTTTCTTTTCCGCAGCCGGCTCCGCGGACAAGGTGCGCCGGATCGAAGAGAACCCTCCCATCGAGCAGCAGGGCAACGTCATCCAGGTGGGCGAGCGAGCGATTGAGGACGAAAGCCTTTACGAGGGCGTAAGCATCAGCTACCGCATCGTGGTTCCCGCCGAGACGGCGCTGGTCTCGAAGAGCGGCTCCGGAAGCCTGACGCTCGAGGGCCTGAAGGGGCCGGTCGAGGCAACGGCGGGATCGGGGTCGCTCACGATCGGAAGCATCGGGGGCGACGTTCAGGCCCGCGCTGGATCCGGGAGCATCCGCATCGACGGAGTCGGCGGAAACCTCGAGGTGAAGACCGGGAGCGGTTCGATCGACGCCCACGCCGTGCGGGGAGCCATCACCGCGTCGGCGGGAAGCGGAACGATCGAACTGGAGCAGACCGGCGAGGGGGACGTGTCGATCCACTCGGGCTCGGGCGGCGTCCGGGTTCGGGGGGTCCGAGGAGGCCTGAGCGTGTCGACCTCGAGCGGTTCGATTCGCGCTCAGGGGGAAATGGTGCGCGCCTGGAGCCTCGAGGCTTCTTCCGGGGGGATCACCGTGGAGCTTCCTCCCGAGGCTTCCTTCGAGCTCGACGCGAGCACCAGCTCGGGGGACATCGACTCCGAGCGCCCGGTGAGCGTCACCGGGCGCACTTCGCGGAAGACACTTCGAGGCGCCGTCGGAAACGGCGGCCCGAGGCTCGAGATCGAGACCAGCTCGGGCTCGATCGTGATTCGTTAGCTTTCTTCTCCGGGAGAGCCCATCATCGCGTCTCCCGCCATCGCCACCGGCCGGCTCTATCTCCGCGGCGCGTCTCACCTCTACGCCGTCGGCGCCCGCGGGCGCTGAAGCGCCCGCGGGTCGCGCTTCCACTACTTCTTGTTGCGGGTCATCCTGTCGTACACCGTGCCCGCGACGCCTCCGATGGCCGCGCCGAGCGCAGCCCCCTTCTTGCCTTTGGCGATGGCGCCGATCCCGGCGCCCGCGCCGGCTGATCCGCCGATGATGAGGGCGCTCTCCTTCATCGAGCGAGAATTCTTGGCGTCCGCCGCCGGGGCGGCGGGGACGGCAGCGGGGGCCGCCAGCGGAGCGGCGTTCACGACGGAGCGCTCTCGGGCCGTGGCAATGCACTTGACCTGGGCCGAGGTCTTGCCGGTCACGACGACAGGCTGGAGAACGGCTTCTCTTCCGCTCCCGCAATCGACCGAAGGGGCTCCTGCGAGAACGCTTTCGAGAGTCTCATTTTCGGTCCGATCCTCGGTCGCGGTGCCGCCATAGAAGCTGCCCGCGAACAGCCCGAGAGCGAATACTCCGATGATCCATCCTGCTAGAGTCTTCATGTCCGCCTCCCTGTTACCCCCCGGTAAGGCAAGCGGAATGCCAACGGGAAAGACACTGCGGCCCAATAACTTAGGCGTTGAGACCCGGCCCGCGAGCGTCCTCCAGGAAGGACGATCCCGAACGTAGTCAGGTCAGCGGAACGGATTGAAGAGCGGAACCGAAGAGCCGCACTGCTTCGAGGTCTCGAGACTCTCGTAGACCTCCTTCGGAACCGAAGGTCCCTGCCGCGAGCAGTGTTTCTCGAAGGCTTCGATCAAGGTCTGCGCAACGAGATCGTCGTTCAGCCTCTCGATGTGGCGGCGCTCGAGCATGAACACGAGCTTTCCGTCCTGGAAGAGAGCGACGGAAGGAGAAGAAGGCTGGATTCCCACCATGTGATGGCGGGCGCGCTCGGTGGCTTCCCGATCGACCCCCGCGAACACCGTCTTCAGATGATCGGGGATGATTTTGTGCTGGAGGGCGCGGGTCAAACCCGGACGCGCGGAGCCCGCGGCGCATCCGCAGACCGAGTTCACCATGAGCAAGGTGGTGCCCTTGGCCTCTATCGCCGTGTCGACGTCTTCCGCCGTCGTCAAAGGATCGACTCCGCAGTGGGTGAGCTCCTCCCACATGGGGCGGACGGCTTCGCGATCGTATAGGGGCTGCATTCTTCGAACCTCCGTATAGGTCAAGTTAGCACTGCTATCGATCTCGATCAAGTTGCCCGGCCGGACCTGCTGACGAGGTCCGTTTCTGACTAAAAACCACCTTGGCATGGAGTTAAGCTGTCGGCGTGATGGAGCTGGATCGGTTGGCCTGCGACCGTGCCCGCCGCTCGCGCGACGCCCGGTTCGATGGCCGCTTCTTCATCGCCGTCACCAGCACCGGCATCTACTGCCGTCCGATCTGCCCGGCGCGGGCGCCGAAAGACGAAAATGTCCTGTACTTTCCGACAGCGGCCTCGGCGGAAGCCGCGGGATTCCGCCCCTGTCTGCGTTGCCGGCCCGAAGCGGCTCCCGGGACTCCAGCTTGGCATGGCACGTCGGGTATCGTGTCCCGCTCGCTGCGGCTCATCGGGGAGGGTGCTCTGGATGACGAGGGGGTCGAGCAGCTGGCGGAGCGCCTCGGAGTCACCGGCAGGCATTTGCGAAGGCTCTTCCGGCAGCACCTCGGCGCGACGCCGCTCGGGGTCGCGCTCACGCGCCGCGTTCATTTCGCGAAGAAGCTCCTCGACGAGACCACTCTAGGCCTCGAGTCGGTGGCGTTCGCATCGGGTTTCCGAAGCCTCCGCCGGTTCAATGGCCAGATTCGACGCACCTTCCGCCGAACGCCCACGGAGATTCGGCGACGGGCAAGGGGTCGAGTGGTTTCCGATCCCGAATGCTATCGGTTCCGCCTCGCATTTCGTCCGCCCTACGATTGGGACGCGACGCTGAGCTTTCTCGGAGCGGAAGCCATACCCGGTGTCGAATCGGTCGAGGAGTCCAGCTATCGACGGACGATCGCGGTCGATGGAAAGGCGGGCGTCATCGAGGTGTCGCGCCTCCCGGACGGCTCTTCACTCGGACTATCGCTGCGTTTCCCCGATCCACGGGCGCTGCTGCTCATCGTCGAGCGCGTCCGGCGCCTCTTCGACCTCGGCGCCGATCCCGCGGTGATCGCGGAGCACCTCGGCGACGATCCCTTGCTCCGCGGGCCGCTTGCCGCTCATCCCGGGGTGCGAGTTCCCGGTGCCTGGGACGGCTTCGAGCTCGCGGTCGGGGCCATGCTCGGCCGGCGTGTCGCCGGACGGGTCGCCGCGATGTTCGGCCAGCCTATCGCGGGCGGTTTGGGACTCGAGAGGGTCTTTCCCGCCGCCCGCGAGCTTTCGAGCGCTCCCCTCGAACGAGCCGGAGTTTCGACGGCGCGCGCCGAGGCGATCCGATCGATGGCGCGCCGGGTGTTGGACGGGGAGTCCGCCGATCCCGCTGCCGGCGGGTGCATCGCGGAGTACGTCGCGATGCGCGCGCTCGGAGAGCCCGACCTGTTTCCGAGCGCCGATCCAGTCTTGCGCCGGAGCGCGGAGAAGTGGCGTCCATGGCGCGCGTATGCATTCATGCTGCTGCGGCAGGAAGCCCGTGAAGACGGGGCGACGCCTTGGAGGAATAGAAATGCGCAATCTGGTACTGGCCGGTCTCCTTCTCTCTCCGCTCTCAGCCCGGGCTGAGTCGAGCCGGATCGTCGAAATTCGCTCGTACAACCTGAAGCCGGGAACGCGAGAGCGCTTTCATCAGCGATTTCTGGCCGAGGCTCTGCCAATGCTGAAGCGGTGGAAGGTCGACGTCGTGGCATACGGTCCGTCGCTTCACGATAGCGATTCGTACTACCTGATGCGCTCCTTCGCGAGCGTCGAGGAGCGGGAGCGAAGTGAGGACGCTTTCTACGGAAGCGACGAATGGCGGCAAGGACCGCGCGAAGCCATTCTCGCCGACATCGACCGCTATACGACCGTCGTGGTGCGTCTCGACGACGCGACCCTCGCCGGTCTTCGAAGAACGGGGGAGGATTCCATGACCGCAGATCTCACGATACTGCTCGAGCTCAACCAGGATTACATCCGCTCGGTCCAGACTTCAGACGTGCGGAGGTTCGAGGAGATTCTGGCGGACGATTTCCTGTGCTCTCTTCCCGACGGATCGCTCATCGATCGAAAGCGCTTCCTGGAGCGGACGACGCAGCCCGTCGGTATCTCGAACCTCGAGGCGCACGACGTGAACGTGCGGCTCATGGGGGACTTCGCGATCGTCCACGCCCGGACCACCTACACGGCCGCGGACGGCCAGCCTGGGTCGGGTCGCTACACGGACGTGTGGGCGCGCCGGGACGGCCGATGGCTCGCCGTCTCGGCGCACGTCACTCGGAACTGAGCGAGGCGGACCGCACTCGCGGCGGATCCTCTCAACCAAGCCCGTTGCCCCGGAACCCTCACGCTGTCAAAATCCCGAGGAGCGGCGGCAGCACGTCAGATGTCTATCGATCCTTGGCTTCACGACAACCTCGTTTGTCCCTACGACGGCGATCCGCTGACGCCAGAAAAAAAGACGCTGGAGTGCCCACGAGCACATGTCCATCGCATCGTCGACGGCATCCCTATTCTTTTGCGACGCGATGTCGCCCAGACCCACTGGGCGGGGCTCAGAGCGCTCGATCTGTCGGAAGAGATCCTGGTGAATGGAGCTGGGGAAGCTGGGGCGGGGGTCCATCCTTTCGTCCAAACGGCGATTGGCGGGACGAACGGCTTCATGTATCAGGCCCTGAGTGGAAAACTGTCCGACTACCCAATCCCGGTCCTTCGGGCCCAGCCTTCTTCGGGCAGCAGACTCCTCGACATCGGATGCAACTGGGGCCGGTGGTCGGTTGCCGCAAGCCGGGCGGGCTTCGATCCCGTCGGTATCGACCCTTCGTTCGAGGCGATTCACGCCGCGAGGGCCGTGACCCGGCAGCTCGGCATCAACGCCCGGTTCGTCGTCGCTGACGCCCGGCACCTTCCTTTTCGAAGCGAGTGCTTCGACTTCGCGTTTTCCTACAGCGTGCTTCAGCATCTTTCCAAGTCCCACGTGCGGGAGTCGTTGGCCGCGATCCGGCGCGTCCTTCGAGCCGGAGGAACGGCGATGATTCAGATGCCGAACAAGCTCGGCATCCGGTCGATCTACCATCAGGCGCGACGGGCCTTTCGTGAGGCGAAAGCCTTCGAAGTCCGGTACTGGTCCTTCGGCGAGCTCCGGGAGACTTTCTCGGAGCTCGTGGGGCCCACCGAGATCGGTGTCGACGGTTTTCTCAGCTTGAACGTGCAGGCCAGCGACCGCGTCCTCCTCCCAGCGCGCTTTCGTGTGATTGTTTCGGTGTCGGAAGGTCTAAGACGCCTGAGCGAGACCTTTCCCAGTCTTCGGCATGTGGCAGACAGCCTGTACGTGAGCTCCAAAAAACCAGCCTCCGAGTAACGCAGTCCTTCGCGCCGGCTTACGAGCGCGACCACGTGAACGCTAGACTGAAGGACTGAGAGATCGAGAGAGTTCAGGCATTGCTCCAATCGTACCTGACGGTTTTGCCTGTAAGCAAAAAAAGTAGCTTCTTTTTTTGCTTATAGGCTAAAATTTACGACGTGGTTCGTTTGAGGTATATAAAGCCCTATGTAGCTGAGGACCTGCCGAAGAGGATGGTTCTGATCGCGGGGCCTCGGCAGGTGGGAAAGACGACTCTCGCCCGGCAGTTCCTCGGTGAGCGCGGCCTGTACTTGAACTGGGACAACCGGAAGGACCGGAGGACGATTCTGGCTGCCGAATGGCCGGTTCAGCCGACGACGATCGTGCTGGACGAGATTCACAAATACCGGTTCTGGAAGAGATGGCTCAAAGGGGAGTTCGACAAACACCGAGGGCACCACTCGTTCCTTGTCACCGGGAGCGCGCGGCTCGACGTCTACCGCCGGGGAGGAGACTCTCTTCAGGGTCGATACGATCTGTATCGCCTTCACCCCTTCAGCTACGCCGAATTGCTGGGGATGGCAGAGGTCCAAGAGCCGTTCCGCGAGCTTCGATTCGCGCGCGCTCCCGACCGGGCGCCTCTTGATGCTCTATTTCGTTTCGGCGGGTTTCCAGAGCCCGTATTGGAGGCAGATCCGCGCTCGCATCGACGGTGGCAGAAGGTTCGTTTGGATCGGTTTTTTCGCGAGGACGTAAGAGACCTGAACGCCGTGCGCGACATTTCGATGGTCGAGATTCTCGCGGACCTGTTGCCCGATCGTGTTGGAAGTTTGCTCTCGATCAACGGACTCCGTGAGGACCTGGAGGTTAGTCACCGGGCCGCCTCTCACTGGCTCGACGTTCTCGAGCGGCTCTACTTTTTGTTTCGACTGAGGCCCTACCACTCGAAGAGGATTCACTCCATCAAGAAAGACCGAAAACTCTACCTTTGGGACCATTCCGTCGTTCCCGGAGATGACGCGAGGATCGAGAACCTCGTCGCCTGTCATCTCCTCAAGTTCTGTCACTTTCTCGAGGATACCGAGGGCCATCGCATCGAGCTCCATTTTCTCCGGGACCGTGAGAAACGGGAGGTCGACTTTCTCGTGGCGGTCGATCGGAAGCCCTGGTTTGCCGTCGAGGTCAAGAAGGGGAAGGACGCCGTCTCCTCGAGCCTGCGCTATTTCGCCGAGCGGCTTCGCATCCCCTACCTCTATCAGGTCGTGTGGGATCAGGAGGAGAGCGTCACGCGAGATGGCGTCTTCGTCATGTCGCCGACCGAGTTCTTGTCCGCGCTTCGCTGATCAGTTGCGACTCATGGTTGACTGCACTAACCTCGAAGTGACGGCACGGTAGGACGTTTCAACCATGGTTTTCGCGGAAGGGACGCTGACGTTCAAGAAGTTCGCGGTGAAGGAGCCTCTTCCACTCGCGACCGTGCAGGAGGCGGTGCTGGAGTTTCTCCAGGGACGGGACGACGCCGTGGTGTACGGCGCTCAGGCGGTGAACGCGTACGTCGATGAGCCCCGCATGACTCAAGACGTTGACATTCCTCTCAACGCGTGCTCGGGAGCTTGCCGGCGAGCTTCGCGATTACCTGCACGCTCGGTTCCAGATATCGGTGCGCCTGAGAATCATCAAGGACGGTCTGGGTTTCCGCCTGTACCAAGTGCGCAAGCCGAAGAATCGCCATCTGGTGGATGTCCGGCTCGTCGAGCGGTTGCCGCCATCGAAACGGATTGCACGAGTACTCGTAATGACCCCGGAAGTCCTGATCGCCTCGAAGGTGGTTGCTCTCCATCGGCGGCGCGGAAAACCGAAGGCCGGTACGGATTGGCGCGACGTTGCGATGCTCCTCCTGGCCTTTCCTCAGCTGAAGAAGCACCCTGGGCCGGTCACGAAACACCTCGCCGCATCTTCCGTGGACAGCGCGGTCATGGACGTCTGGAAGGATCTCGTGTCGCAGGAGCTGAGCGCCGAGGAAGACGACGAGGGGTTCTAGTTTATCGGCCGCAGCACTTCTTGTATTTCTTTCCGCTTCCGCAGGGGCACGGCTGGTTGCGGCCTATCTTTGGTCCGGTTCGAATAGGCTCGATGCCGTGCTCGGGAACGAAGTGGTCCTCCTCGTGGTGGTGGTGGTGGTGATGGCCGGCATGACGGGCATCGAGGGCGGCGGCTTCGTCCAGCCTCTTTCGGATCGCTTCCGCTTCCGTGTCCCGGCCCTGGTCGTCGTAGAGAGTGTGCAGGCGCTCGAGGATGTCGAATTCGTCCCGTACGTCCGAGATCGCAAGACCCCTCTGAAGGAGATCCTCGGCCCTGGCGGGATCCGGCTTGCCACAATCGAACCGGTAGCAGTCGGACCAGCCGATCCAGCCCCATCCCCATTTCGGGTCGCGGGTGAGCCAGTCCTCATAGAACGTATCGACCTTGTCCGGCTCCCCCAGGCGGCAGTGGAACGAGGCGAGGGCCCGCCTCATGTTCTCGGTGAGGAGGTCGTCCTCCGCTGAAAATCTCGACAGGTAGTCGTTCGTGAACCGAATGCCCTCGCGAAAGAAGGCGGCGTCCTTCAGGCCGGCGTTCCAGAGCGTTGCCTCCATATCTTGCACCCAGGTGAACGCGAGCCACTCGGGGGAGAACTTCTTATCGAATCCACGAATGGATTTCGATCCCGTCTCTTCGACGAGTCTCAGGAACAAGGGCCAAGCCTGGAGCCACGGCGTAGAGGCGCGGATCGCGTCGTTATCGTCCCAGCCGCCGTAACCCTCGGCCAACAAGGCTTGGAACCGCTCGAGCTCGGCGTTGGGTTTCACGGCTAAGGACACTATCACGAGCGACTTTGGAGCTTGGCACTCCGGAGGGGCTCGCTTATAATCGATTCAGCAACAAAGACTTCAGTCTGTACATCCCAATGAACGTTCTGGGCATCAACGCCTATCACGGCGACGTCTCGGCCGCGCTCGTGCGCGACGGGGAGCTCGTTGCTGCCGTTGAAGAAGAGCGTTTTCGCCGCGTCAAGCACTGGGCGGGGTTTCCGGCGGAGGCCATCCGGTCGTGTCTCGAGATGGGCGGCCTGAAGCCGGAAGACGTCGACCGCTTTGCCGTCTCCCGGGATCCGAAGGCCCACCTGTGGCGTAAGGCGCTCTACGCGTTTCGACGCCGCCCGGGGCTGGGTTTGATCCGAGACCGGGCGCGGAACCGCTCCCGGATCGCGAGCCTTCCTTCCGAGATCGCGGCGAGCCTTTCGCTTCCCGAAGCTCGAGTGGAAGAGCGCCTCCACTGGGTAGAGCATCATCCGGCGCACCTCGCGAGCGCCTTTTTCGTTTCCCCTTTCGAGGACGCGGCGGTCTGTGCCATCGACGGCTTCGGAGATTTCGTGAGCACGTCGTTCGCCATGGGGCGAGGCTCGAGGCTCGACGTCCTCGACCGGGTCTTCTTCCCGCACTCGCTCGGACTTCTGTATCTCGCCGTCACGCAGTACCTGGGCTTTCCCAAGTACGGCGACGAGTACAAAGTCATGGGGCTCGCGCCTTATGGCAAGCCGGACTTCGTCCACGAGGTCCAAAAACTGGTTTCACTCGAGCCAGGCGGCCGGTTCTCGCTTGCGCTCCCTTTCTTCAAGCACTGGTCCGAGGGCGTCTCGATGACCTGGGACGAGGGCGAGCCCACGATCGGGCCGGTGTTCACCGAGGAGCTCGAGCGTTTGCTCGGGCCCGCGCGGAAGCCGGATGAGCCGGTGACGGCGAAGCATGAGGCCATCGCGGCGTCGCTCCAGGTGGTGTTCGAGGAGGGCGCTTTCCACGTCCTGAACGCGCTCTACGAGAAGACTCGTTCCAAACGCCTTTGTCTCGCCGGCGGCTGCGCCATGAACAGCGTCGCCAACGGGAAGATACGGAGCCGGACGCCGTTCGAGGAGGTCTTCATCCAGCCGGCGTCGGGGGACAACGGGACCGCGCTCGGAGCCGCGTTCTACGTGTGGAATCACGTCCTCGGAAAGCCGCGGGGCTTCGAGATGAAGCACTCGTACTGGGGACCCGCTTTCGATGAGCCGGACCTCGCCCTGTCACCGCGGCGTTTCGAAGACACTCACGACCTCGTGGAATGGACCGCCGAGCAGATCGCCACGGGAAAGGTCGTCGGCTGGTTCCAAGGAAGGATGGAGTGGGGCGCGCGTGCGCTCGGAAACCGCAGCATCCTCGCGGATCCTCGCCGCGCCGACATGCGAGAGATCCTGAACGCAAAGATCAAGCTCCGAGAGAAGTTCCGTCCGTTCGCTCCGTCGATTCTCGAGGAGCGGCTGGGCGATTTTTTCGAAGGCGCCGTCGCCGATCCGTTCATGATTCAGGTCTATCCGGTCCGAGCCGAAAAACGCTCCGCGATTCCAGCGGTGACGCACGTCGACGGCTCGGGCCGTCTCCAGACGGTGAGCCGGGAGACGAATCCGCTCTACTGGGAGCTTCTCCGTGCTTTCGAGAGGCGCACCGGCGTCCCGGTCCTGCTGAACACGTCGTTCAACGAGAACGAGCCCATCGTGCACCGGCCCCAGGAGGCCCTCGACTGTTTCCTCCGCACGGACATGGACGTTCTGGTGATCGGAAACCAGGCCCTCGAGAAGAAGGCCGCTCTCTCGACTGAAGAGGCGATGAGCGCGTGGACCTGAGCTCGAAAAAGATCCTGCTCACGGGAGGCTCGGGGTTCCTCGGCCGTCACGTCCTTCCCGCGCTCCAGGCGGAAGGCGCTTTCGACGTTACGGTTCCGCGGAAGGCTCAGTACGACCTCACTCAAGAGGAGGGAGTCGCGAGGGTCTACCGCGACCATCGGCCGGACGTCGTGATTCACCTGGCGGCGATCGTGGGCGGCATCGGCGCTAACCGCGAGAAGCCGGGTCAGTTCCTCTACGACAACCTGATGATGGGCACCCAGCTCATGGAGTACGCGCGCCGGAGCGGGGTCGAGAAGTTCGTCGGCATCGGCACCATCTGCTCTTACCCGAAGCTGACGCCCGTCCCTTTCCGCGAGGACGACCTCTGGAGCGGCTACCCTGAAGAGACCAACGCACCGTACGGGCTCGCGAAAAAAATGCTCCTGGTACAGGGCCAGGCCTATCGGGCGCAGTACGGGTTCAACGCGATCCACCTCCTGCCGGTGAACCTCTACGGACCCGGCGACAATTTCGATCCGGCGAGCTCGCACGTGATCCCGGCGCTCATTCTGAAGTGCCAGGAGGCGATCGAGGAGCGCGCCCCCGAGATCGTTTGCTGGGGGGACGGCTCACCGACGAGGGAGTTCCTTTACGTCGAGGACTGCGCCGAAGCTCTCGTCGCCGCGACCCGCCTCTATGAGGCACCGGAGCCGGTGAACGTCGGTGCCGGCTTCGAGATCTCCATCAAGGACCTCTCGGAGCTCATCGCCGAGCTCATGGGTTTCGAGGGCGAGATCCGGTGGGACGTAACGAAGCCGAATGGGCAGCCGCGGCGCTCGCTGAACGTCGATCGAGCGAGGGAAGCGTTCGGCTTCGAGGCGAAGACGGACTTTCGCTCCGGCCTCGAGAAGACGGTCCACTGGTTTCGCGAAAGCCGAGGCCCGCGCTGATGCGCGTGGTCTTCTTCAACCGCTCGTACTGGCCGGACTTCGGCGCCACGGGCCAGCTCCTGACGGAGCTCAGCCAGGACCTCGCGAACGAGCACGGCTGCGAGGTTACCGTTGTCGCCGGCGGCGGAGAGAAGTCCTTCGGTCTCGTCTCCCGCGAACGCCACGAAGGCGTCGATATCCTGCGGGCGAAAGAGACCCGGCTCGCGCGAAGAAATTTTCTGGGCCGCTTCACGAACTACCTCAGCTACTTCTTCTCGGCCTTCTGGGCGAGCTTCCGCATCGGCCGGCCCGGGGTCGTCGTGGGTCTGACCGACCCTCCGATCATCGGTCTCGTGGCCTGGGCGGCCGCTCGGCGGACGGGAGCGAATTTCGTCTTCCTCTGTCAGGACATTTTCCCGGAGGTCGCGAGCCTTCTCGAGGACTTTCGGAGCGAGCGGGTGAACTGGGTCCTCGAGCGGGTCAACCGTTTCCTCGTGCGCCGCGCGGATCGCATCATCGCTCTCGGCGAGACCATGAAGCGCCGACTGGTGGAGGGAAAAGGCGCGTCTCCGGATAAGATCGCCGTCATCCACAACTGGGCCGATTCCGGGCTTCTCTCTCCCGGTCCCAAAGACAACCCATTCTCTCGCGAGCACGGCTTGCACGAACGCTTCGTCGTCCTGCACGCGGGAAACATCGGTTTGTCCCAGAACCTCGATCCCGTCCTCGACGTCGCCGCCGGCCTTCCGGACGTCACGTTCCTTTTCATCGGCGACGGAGTGCGCAAAAAACCGCTGGACGAGCGGTCGAAAGAGCGCGGTCTCGGAAACGTCCGATTTGTTCCGTATCTGTCTCGCGAACGCATGCGGGACTCCTACGCCACGGCCGACGTCTTCATCGTATCTTTGAAGCGGGGCCTCGCGGGCTACATCGTGCCCAGCAAACTCTATGGAATCCTCGCCGCCGGCAGGCCCTACGTCGCCGCCGTCGAGGACGACTCGGAGGTGGCGTCCATCACCAGGGAGCACGAATGCGGACTCGTCGTCGCCCCGGGCGACGTGGGAGGAATGACTCATGAGATCTCACGGCTCTACCGCGACCGCGACCTCGCTCGAAGGCTCGGCGAGAACGCCCGCCGGGCGTCGAGCCATTTCGAGCGCCGAAAACAAGTCCGCGCCTACCATGACCTCTTCCAAGAACAATTCCGAGCACACCGTTCTCGCGAGAACGCCGCTCTCGAAACGAGCCTTTGACGTTCTCCTTTCGGGAGTGGGGCTGGTCCTCGCGATTCCCGCGGGCGCCGCCGCCGCTCTCGCGATCAAGATCGGAGACGGCGGCCCGGTGTTCTTTTTCCAGGAGCGCGTGGGGAGGGGGGGGGTCTCCTTCAGGAGCTACAAGTTCCGCTCCATGGTTCCGGATGCCGACAAGAGATTCGGGACCGTACAGGCGGGAGAGGACGACCCGCGGGTAACGGCGGTGGGAAGGATCCTGCGCAAGACCGCGATGGACGAGCTGCCGCAGCTCTGGAACATCTTCAAGGGAGACATGTCGTTCGTCGGTCCTCGCGCGCTCGCCGTCCAGGAAGTCGAGCTCAAGGGCGACGGCCGCTCGATTCGGCTCGAAGAGATTCCGGGATTCGCCGAACGCCACCGGGTGATCCCCGGACTCACCGGAATCGCTCAAATTTTCGCCCCTCGGGATATTCCGCGGCGGCAGAAGTTCCGCTATGATCGACTGTACGTCCGAAAGCAGAGCTTCGCGCTCGACATCAAGCTCATCCTGATTTCGTTCTGGATCACTTTCCGCGGGAAGTGGGAAGTGAGAGGTGAGAAATTTTGAACGACTACGACGTCCTGGTCATTGGCGCCGGTCCCGCCGGTTTGACGGCGGCGCGACGCCTCGCCGAGTCGGGCTTCCGCGTCTCGGTCCTCGAAGAGCACGAGCAGGTGGGAGACCCCGTGAACTGCAGCGGTATCCTCGGGCTCGAGGCGTTCGACCGCTTCGACCTTCCGGTGACGCTCAGCCGGCACAGTCTCTCCGAGATCGAGTTCATCTCACCCCGGGGAGAGCGATGGTCGTTCGCGTGCGAACGCCCCCTTGCCCGCGTCGTGCTCCGAAGCGAGCTCGATACCTATCTCGGTGAACGGGCGGAGGCGGCGGGAGCCGAGATCCGGCTGCGGCACCGGGCGACGGAAGTGCGAAGAGCGGAGAACGGTGTCGAGGTCACCGTGAGCTCCGACGCGGTCGAGACCCTGTCCTGCCGCGCTCTCGTCGTCGCGACCGGCGCGGGAATGCCTCTTCTGAAAAAGCTCGGGTTCGACGAGGTGCCCGAGACGCTCCTCGGCGTGCAGACCGAAGTCGATTTCGCCGCGGAAAGGGTCGAGGTTCATCTCGGCCGCGAGTGGGCGCCCGAGGGCTTCGCCTGGGTGGTGCCTCTGGGAGACGGCGGCCGGGCCAAGGTCGGGCTTCTCTGCGACCGCGACGGTCCGGCGGTGTTGCGGCGGTTCCTCTCCCGCCCGGACGTCGCCGAGCGAATCCGGGGTCCGCTCGGACCGATCCGCTGCAGCGTTCTTCCACTCGGATTCCTGCCCAAGAGCTACGAGGACCGCATCGTCGTCGTGGGCGAGGCCGCGGGGCACATCAAAGCCACGACCTGCGGCGGGATCTACTACGGCATGCTCACGGGTGAAATCGCGGGCGACGTCCTGGATTCTTGTCTCGCCGAGGACCGGCTCGATGCCGCGAGCCTTTCCGCCTACGAGAGGCGCTGGCGCGAGCTCCTCGAGGAGGAGATCTCATCGGGCCTGAAGCTCCGAAAGAGCGTGAAGCTCGCCGGCGACTGGGGCGTCGAGCGTCTGATGGCGATCGCCCGCTCGAACGGCGTCGAGAGCTTGATCCGAGAGAAAGCCGATTTCGACTGGCATCGCGACCTTATCCGCGAAGTCTTCCGGCACCAGACGCTCGGTCGCCTTCTCCGGCCGCACCCGAGCCCGGTCGGCGCCGATCGCGCGCTCCAGGAGTACTCGCCGGTTTGATTCCCAATAGAGCGGCGGCCCTCGCCGTGCTCCTCGCGGCCCCTTCCGGAGAGGCGCAGAGCGTCGATCTCATCGAGCGTGAGCTCTTCGGCGTGAGGCAAGGCTTCTTTCGGCTCGGCCCCGCTTACGTGACGCCCTCGTTTTTGCTTTCGACGGGCTACGACTCGAACGCCCTTTCGACTCCGGTCGCCGAGAGCGACGTGAACGCGAGGTTGGGACCGGGAATTCGGCTGGCAATGCCGCTCGGGAGCGCCGCGTTCGTCGACGTCTATCAGGAAGTGGACTACGTGTACTACCGCGAGCAGACCGAGCTCCGGCGCTGGTTCGACGTTACCCGGGTGGGCGCGGGTTTCGGGGGCCGCCGATTCGTGTTCAAGGTGACGGACGAGTTCCGCGACGAGACGGGGCGTCCCACGTCGGAGTTCGATTTTCCGGTGGAGCAGAGGTCGAATCAGCTCGAGGGCTCTCTCGAGCTCGCGCTCGGGTGGCGGCATCTCCTGCGCTTCGGCTACGGACGGTCGTTCTTCGAGATCCAGGAGGGTGTCCAAGGAAACGACGCCCCGGCGATCGAGTCCCGGCTCAACCGGGACCAGGATCGCGCGTTTCTGGATTTCGGGCGAAGGCTCACCGCGAAGACCAGCGCCGTGGCCGAGGGATTCTTCGAGACCTTACGGTTCGGGGACACCTCCCGAGACGCGGACTCCTACGGCGCCCGATTCGGCTTCGAGTTCAGCCCGGCCGGCGGAAACCCGCTCACCGCAACCGGGATCCCGCTCGCGGGGTCGTTTCTCAACGGAAGGTTCCTTCTCGGCTTTCGCAGCGTCGAGCCCGACGATCCCACCCAGGTCGATTACACCGGGCTCATCGGCTCGGTCGACGTGACCTTCGGGTTCGGCGAGGGGCAGCGCCTTCAGGTCCTCTACTCCCGGGACATCGAGCCCTCGATCTTCGACGACAACTGGTACTTCATCGAGAACCGCGTGGGGGCGGCGTTCACGGTTCAGATCACCCAGCGCTTTTCGGTGACGCCGGGCTTCTCGATCGGACAGAACCGCTACCCTCTTCCCGGCGAGACCGAGGACGGTCTCGAGGAGATCTTCGACGACCACCGGACGTTTCGTCTCGCGTTCGACGTTCGCGTCACCGAGCGCTGGACGGTGGGAGTCGCGTCCGACTACCTCGATCGGGAGTCGAACGTGCGTGCCTTCACCAAGGACCGGCTCCAGGTGGGTTTCACCATGAGCTACCGGCCGTGAGATCCATCTGGTATCATGAAACAAATGGAAAGTGACAAGCCGTTGGAGTCGAGCGAGAAGACACGTTCTTCCTCGAAGAAACCCTATCGCCGTCCCGAGATCCTCTATCGCGAGAAGCTTGAAGCGATGGCGGCGCTCTGCGTCCCTTCCCCCCCGGCGAAGACCAACCTCGGCATGTGCCCCTCGGGACCGATCGCGAGCTAGTAGCGCAACGAACCCTGGCTCGGGTGTAGCGGAAGGCCCGGAATCGGGCTCCCGCTAAGACCTTCCGCGGTCCCCGGGCAGAACATCCCCGGCCCGCGCGAGAGATTCCGCTTCACCTCTTCTGACAACTGCCGAACCTCCTCGAGCTTTGCATTCCCGGTCCAGATATCCCGTATCGAGCGCTCGTGCAGATTCCCAACCGGCCGGCGCCACTGCACGCACGGGTAGACGTTCCCGAAAGGATCCACGGCTATTCCCGAAGAGCCCGCGCCGCAGTGCTTCTTGGAATCGACGGCGGGAAGCTCGGCGTCCCCTTGACGCACGATGGCGTCGGTCTTTCCGTACGAGAAGAGGCTCCTTAGACCCTCCGGGGTCGCCGATATCTCTAGAGGCGAGAAATCGCCATCGTCGCGGGGCGTCACGTCGGGGTCGATGGTGAGCGGAGCGTCAAAACGCTTCGCGAGCGCGAACATCCCGTCGATCTCGGATTCGTTCCACCGAGTGAGGGTACTGTTGATCTTGAATCGGAGACCGAGCTCTCGCATCTCCTCGAGGTTCGCGAGGAGCCTATCGAAGCTCCCCTCGACCCGCGTCTGGCGGTCGTGGGTCTTGGCCGAAGCGCCATGAAGGCTCACCTCGACCACGAAGGGGTCGACCTCCTCTTTGAGGCGCCTCAACATCCGGCCTCGAAGCAAGTGGCCGTTCGATTTGATCCGCAGCACGAACCCGAGTTCCCGGCCCTTGGCCGCGATCGCGAAGAAGCGGGGGTGGACCAAAGGCTCTCCTCCGGTGAGCGTGAGGTGAAGGCAGGAGAGCGAAGCGAGATCCCGGAAGAAGAGCTCGTAGTCGTCGAGCGTCATCGGTTTTCCCCGGAGGCCGAGGTCGTTGTAGCAGAAGACGCAGTCGAGGTTGCAGCGATAGGTGAGCTCGACGAGCGCCGAGAACAAGATATTCTCGTTCCAGGTGCGGAGGGCGGTCTTCTCGTAGCTCACACTTGCTCGACCACGCCCGCGTCCCGAAGCTCGGAGAGAAATCTCGCGAGGTCGCTCGAAAGCGACTCCCGATCCACGTCGTACTGCTCGAGGAGCGCGTCGAGCACGTCCCGGACGCTCCGGCGCGCATCCAGGAGCGAGAGGACGCTCGCCCCGACGTCGTTGAGGGCGATGACCTCCGCATCCTCCTGGCGCACGACGACGGCCTCGTCTCCCACTACGCGGAACCGCACGTCGGGTCGCGGCTTGAAAATGGCAGCGTCGTTCGTCATGTCTCGAGGAGGGGCCAGAACGTCGCCTCGCGCCGGAAGGTGAGGACGTGGGCGGGCGTTCTCGCGACCAGCGCCGCGAGGTTCGCCCACAGCCGGTGGGCGAGGAAGCGCGAGTGGTTCACGAACGGAGCGCAGGCGATGAGGCTCGCGAGCGCCTCTCCTTCTCCCATGGGACGAAGCGCGTCCTCGGTCCCTTTCTCCAGACGGTAGATCCCGCGCAGGGGATAGGAGCCCTCGCGGCGCGTCCCGATTTCAGAGAAGAACGAGCTTCCCCCGAGGGTGAATCCGGCGGTCACGACGTTCAGATCGTCGCTGATGACCGAGCGGCCCGTGGAATGCGCGGCATGGGAGATCGTAGACTTGCCCGCGCCCGAGGGTCCGACGAAGAGGTGAGCTCCTCCGGCCGCGACTACCGCGGCGCTGTGAAGGAGAGCGCCCCCCTCGAGGAGCAGAACGTGAGCCGCGAGAACCCGCAGGAAGTTCTCGAAAGCACCGTGGAAAGCGCCGGACTCTTCCGTCGATACCCACATGCCCGCGGATATCGTGTCGCCTTTCCAATCGAGGCGAGCCATCCAGTCGATTCCCACCATGTGAGTATGGTCCGGACCGTAGTCGAAATCGAGTGAGTAGTTCCAGCCACGGCGGTCGATCGTGCGGAAAACCGTGGGGTCGACCTGGAACAAGGAGACGTCCACCTTCGACGAGGCCGCGGGGGCGACGTTATAGAGGGACTCGAGCGTCTCCCGCTGAAGCGGGCTCAGTCCTTCGATCCGGACCGGAATGCCGGCTACTCCGAAACGAGCTTGCTCTCCGCCCCAAGGCATTCCCTCCGTGCGAGCCGGAAAGGCGCCGGGGTCGATGAGGTATGTGGTACTCACAGGGTCTCTCCAAGGAGCGGGCGGGAGCGGCGCGGTTTCACCGCGAGCGATACGGCGCTCGACAGGGCCCGGCCCCAGCGGACGGGATAGCAGAGCGGCCAGCTCCACGGGGGACTCGGGCGATACCGGAAGCGAACGTACGACGGAGAGGGGAAGAGATACGCTTTCAAGAGGGCCGCGCGTCCGCGGAAGGAGAGTGTCCTGAGCTCGTTCCATGCGCGCTCCGGGCCTCCCTTGTGCTCGGGTATCGCCATCGAGACCGTGCGCGCGTAAGCCGCCAGGGGGGGCGGGAGCTCGAGGCCGAGCCGGGACGAAACGTCGGCGGCGGTGGCCGCGAGGGCGGCTTCCCAGCGGAAGTCTCGAGCTGCATCGAACAGAGCCTCCCACTCCACTTCGGGCCGCTGAGACAGGAGAAAGAAATCCGAGAGCCAGATCAAGGGGAGCCTCTCGTCGTAGTGCTGGAGCTTCATGTGCGCCGCGAGGTAGAGGAGACTCGCGGTGGCATCGAGTCTGCAGTCGCGCGTACGGCCGCGAAACCAATCGAGGCTCGGAGCCCTCCGATCGGTGTCGTGCCCCACGAGCGACCAGTGGAGGTCGACGGCGACGTCCCCTCTCGCGCCGCCGGTGTAGAGCCGCGCATGGCGGATTCTGCGCGCGAGCCCCGGAGTCATTTCGGGAACGCCCGCAAGGTAGCCCAGGGAAGCGAGAGCGCTCTCGGCGCGCGCCACCTCGTCGGGTGAGACCCAGAGGTCGAGATCGCTCATCGGACGAAGCGCTGCACTCGGGTAGAGGTGTCTCGCAAAATCGGCGCCCTTCAGGAGAACGGGGGAGACGCCTCGAGAGGCGAGAGCCGCCGAAAACTCATCGAGTGCCTCGAAGAGCAGGAGGTTTCTTGCCGCGCTCTCGTAGTAGGCCTTCCGCAAAAGGGGCGCCGCTCCGGCCGAATCCCCGAAGTAGAGGAGAGGGGCGACGCGCTCTGTCGCGGCCGCCGCGGGGTCGAGAGCGAGGCTCTGGAGTGCTTCGAGCAGTCGTTCCATCGGGGCCACGGCCATGGGGGAGAAGCTCAGCCCGCTCGTTCTACCGTCTCTTCCGCGTAAGTCCCGTACTCGTAGCTGTGGTAGGTGTAGTAGTAGTTCTGCGCGAAATCGGACAAATTCACGTCGTTCAATACCACGCCCGTAACTTTGCCTCCGACGCGATCGATGAGGTCGAGGCTCTGCTTCACCGCGTTGCGCGAGGTCTGTCCGCTCCGAACCACGAGCACGTTCGCATCGCATTTGACGGTGAGGTAGTGCGAGTCGAAGACCGGGAGCAGCGGCGCGGAGTCGAGCACCACGTAGTCGAAATGCCTGGCGCATTCCGCGAGAGTCTCCTCCATCTTCTTCGAGCCCAAAAGCTCCGCGGGAGTGGGGCTCGGGGGACCGGCGAGAAGCACGAAGAAGTTCGGGATGGGTGTCGAGACGATGCAGCCTTTCTCGATCGTCGTCTGGCCCGAGAGAACGTTCGACAGACCCACGCGGTTCTTGAACCGGAAGATCTTGTGGAGCTGCGGATTCCTCAGGTCGGCGTCGATGATGAGCACTCTCTTGTCGAGGTCGATGAGCGACATCGCGAGATTACAGGCGACGAAGGTCTTTCCCGCGTTCTTGTCGGGACCCGTGACCAGGACGACCCGCGGGGGGCTCCCCGGCTTCGAGAGCAGCAGCGACCCCCTGAGGAACTTGAACCGCTCGGCGACCATGGAGACGTCGTCTTTCGCTCGCGAGGCGACCTTCCGCTGCGCCAGAGCGAGGGCCGTCCGCGTCGTGCTGATCCTCTTGGTGCTCTTTCGGCGCCGCTCCTCCGCCATCTCCTCCGCCGCCAGGCTCTTGAGGCTCAGGCCGCCCCACATGGCGTCGGAGCCGCCCTCGAGCCGCGGAACCATACCCATATAGGGAAGGGGCACGTGGCGCCTCAGGTCTTCGATGGTGTAGATGTTGGTCTCCCAGTAGTCGAGAAAAAACGCGAGGCCGAGCGCGAGCCCCAGGCCCACGATGGTTCCGAGGAAGAGACTCCGCCTCATTCCCGGTCCGTTCGATCCCCGGGGTATGAGCGCCGCTTCCACCACGCGCACGTTTACCGGCGTCTGCTCGCCGAGCTCCGCCGTAAGACCGGTCTCCGACTGCTTGCGCAGGAGCTGCTGGAGCATCGTCCGCTGGTTGTCGATCTCGGCCTTGATCTGGTTGTAATCGGTGGTGAGCTTGCTGAGCTCCTGAGCCTCGCCCTTCTGGCTCCCCGCCTCGACGGCGAGGAGGGCTTCCCGGTCCCGTGCTTCCCGATATTCCCGTCCCGCCGCGGCCACGACCTTCTTCGCCACGGCGCGCTGCTCCGCCTCGAGTTTGGCGTCGATTTCCACGAGGGACTCTTTCGCCCTCTTGAGCTCCGGCCAATCGTCCTTGAACCTGGAGGAAAGTACCGACACCTCTCGTTCGAGCGCCGCCCGCTCCTGGCGCAGGGCCTCGACCGTCGTGTGGCTCTGGACTTCGAGGAGCGCTCCCGGGCCGGCGGAGGCGATACTCCGGTAGCGCGCTTCCGCCGCCGCCCGCTCCGCCCTCGCCTGGGTGACTTCGGTATTGAGATGATCGAGCTGTTTCATCACGATCATCTCTTTCTCATCCACCATGACGAGGTCTTCGCGCTGGCTGTATTCCTGGAGGAGCTTCTCCTTTTCCTGGATCTCGTGCTGGATCTTCTCCACCTGCTCGCGGATGAATCCCGAAGTATTCCGCGCCAGGTTCGACTCCCTGTCGCTGTTGAACGTCGTGAACTGCTGGGCGAGGGCGTTCGCCAGCTCAGCGGACAGTTTGGGGTCGGCGGTGGTGAAGCGAACTTCCATCAACTGCGTATTCCGGATCTGCGAGACCCCGAGCATGCCCAGGACCGCGCCCGAGAGGTTCTCGAGATTCTGGTCGGTGGGCTCGAGCTTCGCGCCGCCGGTGAAATAGGGATGCTCCCAGAGTCGGAGCTGCTTCACCACGCGTTGGGCCAGATCTCGGCTCTGAAGGACGCGGGCCTGCGTAGGATAGAACTCGGTGTACCCGCTCCAGTAGTCCTGGATCATCACGTCCTGGACGAGGTTGATCTTGCCGCGATCGAGCTGAAGGACCGCCGTCGCCGAGAACATCGGCGTCTGCATCATGGTGCGAACCGTGAACCAGCCCAGAACCGTCGTCAAGACCGCGAGGATGAGCCATCGCCTCTTGAGGACGATATACCAGTAGTCCCGAAGATGGGTCTCGGTCTGGGGCGGATAGTAGTCGAGCCCTTCCGGCTCGACTCGGGACACGACTTCAGGGATCCAGGTGCCGTTCGACATAAGAACGCTTCGATAAGCCTGAGAACCGATTTGTTTTGTTTGAGTTTAAGGGAACTCGAGGTCCATGTCAAAGCAACAATCGTGCCAGAGGCGATTCTCGGCTAGAAGTGTCGAACCTCGAGGAAGTTGACTGCGGGAGAGTCTTTTGCGGACTCCCCGGTGGTCCATTTCGAAACAGATCACGGGAGCTCTACCTGGATGCGTATTGTTTCTTTGTGACCCTGTGGGTGCGTCACCTCAACCAGGACCTCGCCCTCGTTCTCCGCGAGAATCTCGATTTCCAGGAGTCCTTCGTTTTGGACGTCGGTGGAAAGGATGGAAGCGCCCGGGCCGGGAACGACGACGAGATGGTCTCCGAGGCCTTCACCGAAGAGGCCGACCCTGGTCGGAGTTCCCGCGACAATCGAGGTCGGGATGACCTGTTTCACCGAAAATGAGGGTTTCGGTCGGGTCACCTGGAGGACCACGGTGCCATCCTCATCGATTCCTTCGAAGGGTGAGGTGCGCACTCCGGGAAGCGTCGGGGGGCTGGCCTCGACCTTGGGGTTCGGGCTCCCGATGGACGAAATCCAGACTCCCACGAGGCCGAGAAAAAGGACAGCGGTCCCGACGAGGAGCCAGATTCCCTTGCCCCCGGAAGACTCTCGCACGGGAGAGAGCGCCGCGACCTCGACCTCTCGTTCTCGCGAGGGATGGAAGCGCGACTCCTTCGCGGGAACGTATCCGAAGCTCTTCGCCCCCTCGCGCGACAGCGTTCCGGCGACGGAGCGTCCAGCGGCAGCGCGCTCCTTCGGCGCGACTCCCACGGAGACCCCGCGAAGACGCGCTTCCGCGTTGCGCCGGTACCACCGGGCCTCGAGTGATTCCTTGTCGATTGCCAGAAGGCGATTCGCCTGTTCGATGACGGCCGCGGCCTCACCCTTCCGATGGGCGTCGCGCATCGCGGTGAGGAGGGTGGCTGCCTCCTTGCGAGCGCTCGCGCTCAGCCGCTCGCGCCGGAGTTTCTCCTCGCTCATCGCGAGGTAGTGGAGGGACATGGTGTGGACCGGGACTTCGTCGAGCACCTGGCTCATCTTCTCGACGCATTCCGCGAAGCTCCCGGCGTTGAACGCGGCGACTCCGCGCTGGTAAATCTCCTCGAGAAGGTCGGCCTGGGCGGCGACGTGGGACCACTGAGAGACCCTCGGCTCGAGCGACACCCCGGCGGCATCGGGAAATTCCCTGCTGATGACGACGTCCTTTTCCGAGAGCGCGGGAGGCGTGAGGACGATCCCGGCGCTTTCGGCCGCTTTCTGAAGCGCGGTCCGGAGCTCCGGCAAAGACTCGAAGCGCTCTGTCTCGGCCTTGGCGAGGGCCTTGAAAACGACGGCGTCGATCTCCGCGGGAATGCCCGCGGAGTCGGAGACGAGCCGCTCCGGGTTGTCCGAGAGAATCTTGAACACGGAAGCGGCAAGCGTCTCCGCGCGAAACGGGTTTCGCCCGGAGAGCACTTCGTAGGCGACGACTCCGAGGGAGAAGATGTCCGCGCGGGCGTTCACGCTCGCTCCCTTCACCTGCTCCGGCGCCATGTACTCCACGGTGCCGAAGACCGTTCCCGCCTTGGTGAGCTCGCCCTCGCCCATTTTGGCGACGCCGAAGTCGAGGACCTTCACGACTCCGCTCCTGAGAACGAAGACGTTCGAGGGCTTGAGGTCGCGATGAATGATGCGATGGGCGTGGGCCTCGGAGAGCCCGGCGGCGATCTGGTCGAGAATCGAAAGTCTCTCGCCCAGAGTCAGCTCCTTCTTCCGCTTGAGGAGCGAGGAGAGAGCGGCGCCCTCGAGGAGCTCCATCACAAGGTAGGCGGTTCCGCCCTCCTCGAAGAGCTCGTGGACGGTAATGATGTTGGGATGCTGGAGCATTCCCGCGGAGCGGGCCTCGCGCAGGAACCGGAGCTTGAGCTCGGCTTCGTGAGGCGAGCCCGCGGAGAGCGAGAGGGTCTTGATGGCCACCGCGCGGCCGAGGGCGGGATCGACGGCGTTGTAGACGACGCCCATCGCGCCCTTTCCGACGAGGCCGCGGATCTCGTACTTCCCGATTTTCTGCGGAGGAGTTTCGGACATATGGCACCGGCCCCAAGAGCGCGGGTCGCAGATTTTTCGTGTGCTTCTATGGTCTCATTCGGGAAGGCGGTTTTCCAGCGCCTCGTACTGAAGGCGCCGGGTCTCGAGCTCGGAGGCGAGCTCCTCCCGCCAGAGCTTCAGCCGCTCCCGCCGATCGTCCGGTCTGAGGTGCCAGAAGAAGGTCCGGACCTCGCGGAAGAGCTCGGAAACCGCCTCGGCGTAGAACAGGGAGAAGAGCCCGAGGGAAGGCATGAGAGCGAGGAGGAGCGGCCGGCCGCTGAAGAGGACTGCGAGCGTGTAGAAGAGAGGGAAGGTGACGAGCCCGCTCAGAAGCTTGACCGTGGCTCGCTCTACCGGCTCTTGCGCGAGCCAGTGCGCGACGAGGGCGGGGATCTTGTAGGGGAGGTAGTGGAAAAGAGCGCCGGCGGCGAACAACGGTAGACCGGCGGCCGCGAGGAGAGCTCGCGGCGCGAGATAGCGAACGATCGGGCGGAGCCGATAGGTTCGGTCGATCTCGCCGTGCGAGACCCCGAGGACATCGAGCACTCTCCCGTATCCGAGCACCCGCCTTCGGAGCCGCGCGTACTCGATGGGATGGCGGTCGCGAAAATTGGTGATGGCGTCGACGAGCGTGCGGTCCACGACAAGTCGATCGGTCGTCGGAGCGGCGGCCTCGGCGAAAAAACCGCGGAGCGTCCGAAGGAGCCTCTCGTCTTCCTCGCGGGGAATATGAGTCGCGAGGGACTTGAGCGCCGTCTCGAGCTCCAGGGTCAGTGCCTTGACGGCTTCGCCCTCCTTCCCCTCCCGATACGCCTCGAAATGAGGCGAGGGATCGAGAGTCTCGCCGAAAACGACGAGCGCGTCGCTCCGGAAGAGCTCGCGGTTCGAGAACGTGATTCCCACGGGAACGATGACCGAAGAAAGACCGAAACCTTGCTTCGCTTCGGCCTCGAGGACGATGCGGGCGCAGCCGGTCTTGATCGGAAGAACCGCTTCGCGGTCGTGGCTGACCCCCTCGGGAAAGATGGCGATGGCGCCTCCAGAGGCAAGCAGGCGATGGCAGGCCGCGAAGGTATCGAGGTTCTCCTCCATCCGGTTCGGGCTTTCTTTCCTGCGGTGAACCGGAAGCACCCCGCAAAGCCGAAGGACGCGGCCGAGAATCGGGTTCTCGAAGAGCGTCGCCTTCCCCAGAAAATGAAGCGTGCGGCCCGTCGATGCCCCGAGGAGGAGGACGTCGAGCATCATATTGGGATGGTTCGACGCGAGGACCACGGGTCCTTTCGGAGGGACGCGCCCGGAATTCTCGACGATGAGCCGTCGATGGAAGAGGAGGGCGAGGGGCCGCGCGAAAGGACGGAGCAGACGATAGAGGAAGGCGTCGGGCACGAAGAGCCTCAGGGCACCGCGAGGAACGCCTGACGCTTCTCGTCGATCGAGCTCTGCCACTCCGGGAGCGAGGCTGCGAGAGGCGAGACCTCGTCGAGAAGTAAGAGCCACTGTCGCGTTCGCCCCTGCTGGTGAACAATGGTCACACACGGAAGGCGCTGCACCGTCATGCGCTCGTGGGTGACAGGAAGGATCATTCTTCGCCGCCGGGGATGCTTTCAGTATACCGGCCGAAAGCGAAAAGCCCCTCTCCCGGCTTGGGGAGAGGGGCTATTGAAGAAACCGAAAAGTCTAGCCGCGCCGGCGACGGTAGAGGGCGATAAGCCCAGCTCCGAGAAGGAGCAGCGTGCTGCCTGGCTCCGGAGCCTGCCCGGGAGGAAAAAGCCCGACGCTGTCGGTGTCGGCGACGAAGACTAACACTTCATCGCCAAATGCGAGAGGTACTAGACCCGATCCGCTAAGCCGGATATCAAGGGAACCGTAGATATCGCCGCCGGCGGGAGCTCCGCCCACTCGCACCTCGTCCAAGTAGACGGCGTCCGCGGAGAGCGGGAAGATATAGCTGCCGGAAAAATCATGCCCGAACGACGACCCCGGCGTCCCCTCTGCGCCGCCATTGGTCAGATCGAAGACAGTTTCTCCGGCAATGCCATCGATGACCAGCCGGGTCAATCCCATCTCCGTCCCTCCCGTACGAGTAGTCAAATTCCTCAAGGACCAAGGCTGCGTGAAGGTGTCGCCGGTTTGAGTCAGGGAGAACGAAAGCGTGAGAAGTGGGTCCTTCGTCGATACAACCGACGTTGTTGCGAAGCCATTGCCGGGTGCGCCCGCCATCCAGACTGCCATGATTTCTTCTTCGTTCTGGAAGAACGCCGTCACTATCATTCCGGCCATGTCGCTGCCGGTAGTCGTGAAGCCCGTAAGCGCGTTCACGTCCTGCGGTATGCCTGGATCCTCTACGATATTCACGACGAGGGGCACGGCACTCGCGGGCGTCTGAAGCCCGAAAAGGATGACGAACGTGACGGCTGCCAGAATCCATTTATTGTTCAACTGAGTCATTTTAAAGTCCTTCCGCGGATTATGTCGGCGCTGGAGAAAGGCTCCAGACTAGGGCTCCAAGAAGCAGTCTCCGTGCCAAGGCGCGGACTTGCCCACAAGTCTCTATTCTAAAAGAGATAGCCCGGAAGGGTCACGACACCCAGTGGCGGCGGCTGTAAGCGCACGCGACATCCGAGAGCGGACATTGATACAAGTGGTTGACAATCAATATTTTGAGGCCGAGGGGTCCCGCGTCGGGAAAGCTGACATCCGTTTAGTCCGAACCGCCCTCTGGCCTTTCCCTGTGGGCCTGACATAGAATCGCGTTTTTCGAGCTTCATTCAAGGAGGAAACCGAAGGAATGTCCGAGGCCGAAATCGATGCCCTTCTTCAGGAAGGGCGCAGGTTCCCCCCGTCGGACTCCTTCCGTGCAACGACTCACGTCGCCGACGAGTCTTTGTACAACGAGGCTGCCGCGGATCCTGAAGCTTTCTGGGGGCGTATGGCTGGTGAGCTCGACTGGATCACCCCTTGGTCCAAGGTCCTCGAGTGGAACCCACCGCATGCGCGGTGGTTTACCGGAGGCAAGCTCAACGTCAGCGCGAACTGCCTCGACCGGCACGTCAAGACCGCCCGGCGGAACAAGGCGGCGTTCATCTGGGAGGGCGAGCCTGGCGATCGTCGAACCCTCACCTACTGGGACCTCTACCGGGAAGTGAACCGGTTCGCGAACGTCCTGAAGAAGCTCGGCGTACACAAGGGCGACCGCGTCGCCATCTACCTCCCCATGATTCCCGAGCTTCCCATCTCGATGCTCGCGTGCACTCGCATCGGGGCGGTGCATAGCGTCGTCTTTGGAGGCTTCAGCGCGGAGGCGCTTCGTGACCGTATCAACGACGCACAGGCGAAGCTGGTCATCACCGCGGACGGCGGCTATCGGCGCGGAAACATCATTCCGCTGAAGAAATTCGCCGACGAGGCGGTCGAAGGGGCGGAAAGCGTCGAGAACGTGGTCGTGGTCCGCCGCGGCGATTTCCCTATTCATTTCGAAGAAGGCCGCGATCACTGGTGGCACGTCCTGATGGAAGACGCCGCCCTCTTCTGCGAGCCCGAGCCCATGGACGCCGAGGACATGCTCTACATCCTTTATACGTCCGGGACCACGGGCAAGCCCAAGGGCATCGTCCATTCGACGGGCGGCTACCTCACGCAGGTCTCGGCTACGACGAAGTACGTCTTCGATCTCAAGGACGATGACGTCTGGTGGGCCGCCGCCGACATCGGCTGGGTCACGGGCCACAGCTACATCGTCTACGGACCGCTCTCGCTCGGGGTGACCGGGGTTCTCTATGAGGGCTCGCCCGACTGGCCGGAGAAGGATCGATTCTGGTCCCTCGTCGAGAAGTACGGCGTCACCTGTTTCTACACGGCCCCGACCGCCATTCGCGCCTTCATGAAGTGGGGAACCCACTACCCCGCGAAGCACGATCTTTCCTCGCTCCGGCTCCTCGGCACCGTGGGCGAGCCCATAAACCCCGAAGCCTGGATGTGGTACTACGAGCACATCGGACGAAAGCGCTGCCCGGTGGTCGACACCTGGTGGCAGACGGAGACCGGAGCCATCATGTGCACGCCTCTTCCGGGCGTAACCACTCTCAAGCCCGGCTCCGCCACGAAGCCCTTTCCCGGGATCGACCTGGACATTCTGAACGCCGCCGGCGAGTCGGTCGCGGTCGGCGGGGGCTTTCTCGCCATCAAGCGCCCCTGGCCCGCGATGCTTCGGGGGGTCTACGGCGATCCCGAGCGCTACGTCACGACGTACTGGAGCAAATGGGGTAAGGACGTCTACTTTCCCGGCGACGGCGCCAAGCGCGACGAGGACGGCTACTTCTGGATTCTCGGCCGGGTCGACGACGTGCTCAACGTCGCCGGCCACCGCATCGGCACCATGGAGGTCGAGAGCGCTCTCGTGGACCATCCCGACGTCGCCGAGGCGGCCGTCGTCGGCCGCGCGCACGACCTGAAGGGCCAGGCCATCGCCGCTTTCGTCACCCTGAAGGACGGGTGCAAAGTGTCGCCCTCCATCGTCGACGATCTGAAACAGCACGTGGTGAAGAAAATCGGCGCCATCGCCCGGCCCGACGACATCATTATTACTGCCGATCTCCCGAAAACGCGCTCGGGAAAAATCATGAGGCGGCTCCTGCGCGACATCGCCGAAGGGAAGGCCCTCGGGGACACCACGACGCTCGCGGACCCCTCGGTCGTCGAGAAGCTCAAAGAGAAGTACGCCGACGAGGCTTAAACAAGAAGAAGATGAAGATCTCTCTTTCCACCCAATCCCTGGCGAAACTCGAGGCCGATCTGGCCGTGGCGGTCGTCGACTCCGAGACCAGTCTTTTCGAAGCGGACGACTCCACTCTCGGTCAGGCGCTCCGCCGCGCCCAGGAGGGCTTCCGCCAGGAGAAGTACCAGCGCGAGCTCTTCCAGACCTTCGGCGAGAAGGAGAGCGTCAAAGCACTCCTGGTCTTCGCAACGTCGCTATCCAAGGCCTTCGAACTTCCGGAGAACGTCAAGATCGCCGCGGCCCGCGCGCTTTCCTACGCTTCGGACTACGGCCTCTCCCGAGTCGCGTTTCTCCTCAACCACCCCGCGGGTGCGGGATATATAGCGAGCGCGGCCGAAGGAGCAGCCCTCGGCGCATACCGCTTCGACAAGTACAAGAAGGACCGCGACAAGAAGAAGCCGAAACTGTCGTTCGCCATCGTGTGCCGCCAGGAGGATCGCAAGTCGGTCGAGCCTTTGCTCTCACGCTCGCTCATCCTGAGCGAGGCGGTGAATCACACCCGGGATCTCGTGAACGAGCCGGGAGACCGGATGTACCCCAAGGTGCTCGCCGACGTGGCGAAGAAGATCGCGAAAGAGAACGGCCTTGGCATCACCGTCGTCTCGGGAAGGGACCTCCTCAAGCAGGGTTACAGCGGACTCGTCGCCGTCGGGAAAGGCAGCATCTACCCTCCGTGTCTCATCGTTGTCCGGTATAGGCCGAAGAAGGCGGCTACGAAGCACCACCTCGCTCTCGTCGGGAAGGGAATCACCTTCGATACCGGCGGAATCTCCATCAAGCCCGCGGAGGCGATGTGGGAGATGAAAGGCGATATGGCGGGAGGCGCGGCCGTTCTCCAGTCGATGGCCGCTATCGCCCGACTGAAGCCGAAGGTCGCCGTCACTGGAATCGTCGCTGCTGCAGAGAACTTCCCCGGTCCCGAGGCCCAAAGACCCGGCGACATCTTCATCGCCAAGAACGGGAAGTCGATCATGGTCGACAATACCGACGCCGAGGGCCGACTAGTCCTGACCGACGCTCTCGCTCGGGCGGGAGAAGAGGGGGCGACCCATATCGTGGACGCGGCCACCCTGACCGGTTCGGTCGTTCGCGCGCTCGGCACCGCCGTCGCGGGGATCATGGGGAACGATCGCACCCTGATTCAAGCGGTGATCGAGTCGGGCCGCCGCCACGGAGAGGCTTTCTGGGAGCTTCCCCTGGTCGAGGAATACAAGGAGATGCTGAAGACCCCCTACGCCGACATCAATAATGTAGGCGGAAAGTATGCCGGCGCGATCACCGCGGGGCTCTTCCTGCGCGAGTTCGTCCCCGAGGGAGCGGCCTGGGCCCACCTCGACATCGCCGGGCCCTTCATCCTCGAGAAGCCCTGGAAGTACTTTCCCGAGGGCGCGACGGGCTTCGCGGTGCAGACGTTCGTCGATCTCGCGGAGAGGTTCGAAGGCTTCTAAACAGGAAATACAAGGGGGATAGGGAGATAATGAGGAGATGGGGGGATGAATCAGGACCTGTTGGCCAGTTCTTATCCCCGTATCTCCTCCTATCCCCTTATCCCCCTTGTATTGGGTTTTCTTTTTTGCGCATTTGCGTTCATTCCGATTTGCTAGTGAGCCCGCCTTTCGCGTCGAGAGCGAGGAGCAACCGCACGACCGTGCCGTAGCTCTCGACGCCTTCGGGGATCTGTAGGGCGCGGAGGTAACGGTCGTTGACCTCCGCCGTAAGGTCGCTCGCGACCCCCTGGTAGCGCTCCCAGAAATCCTCCATCGCCCGGAGGTCGGCGGAAGGGCCGCTCCCGAGCCGATCCCAGGCCGCGGCCACTTCCTCTCGAGGAAGGTACTGCGCCGCTTCACCCAGCAGATACCGAGTCGCGAAGAGGTAGGCGGCGTATCGCAAATAGGGCGGCGCTTCCTCCCGCGAGCAAACGAGAAACGCGGCGAAATTCGCCTCTCCCTCATGGGTGATGCCCCGCTGGTGGGCCTTCTCATGGGCGAGGACCATTGGGAGAGCCGCGTCCGGCTGGAGCGCGTTCACCGAGGGCTCGCCGGTGAAGGGGATGAAGATGCCGCTGATACCGAGGTAGGAAAAGAGAGTCGAGCTCAAGAGCGGCTTCGCCGAGGTTGTGTCGGACAGGATCCGGTCTCCGGGGAGCTCGAGTGCGCGGTAGCCCTCGTCGATCGCGCGGTCGAGCTCGTGGAAGCTCACCGGAAGGCGCGTCGGTCCCGAGTCCTGCTCGAGGGATTCGAAGAGAGCTGACGTCAAGGCCGCCGTTCGTTCGCCAGCCTCGAGCAGGGCCTGAGGATCGGCGGATGGGAGATCCAGTCCCAGGCGTTCCTCAAGTGGGGGCCGCGCGTAATTGAATCCCCAGAGGAGGAGAAAGGCCCAGAGCAGCACGCCTCCCCCGCACCAGAGCGTGAGGAGGATCTTTCTCGGCCGGAAGAAGAAGCCCGCGGCGACCATCGCCGAACCCAGCAAAACCTCCGCCCAGGAGAAGCTCACGAAGTTCAGCGCCGCGAACAGGCGAACGACCTGGGGATAGACGCCTTGAGCGTAGAGGCTCTCGGTCGTCTGCGGGAATCGAAACGAAAGACCGAGCGCCAGGAGCCCGAGCGGAACCAGTGAGAGCCCGCCGACTTTCAAAACCCGCTTCATGTTCTTTGAGGATCTGAATCGCCGCTCCAAGATTTCGAAGAAAAGCCGATCGATGAACTTGCGCGGTCACTCCTCGTAACCAGTGTAACGAGGAGGTCGCATGGCTGCATGGATTTTCCTTTCGCTCGCCTTCGCCGCACTTCCCCCCGAGCCGGCGGGAACGCTCACGCTGGTCTGGCATGACTCCGCGCACGTCTTTCCCGCGGTCGGGCTCGACCGGCTCGGCGACGAAATGGAGGCGCTCTTTCGGGAGAACGGTCTGTCCGTCATTTTCCATGTGGCTTCCGACTACGAGGACCTTCTGAAGATCCCCGAGCCGCGGGTCAACACCGTCGTCTTGCCGGGAGACGACTTTCGCTTCGGCCTTCCTCCGAACACGATGGCGGCCGCTCACGGCGAGCGAGGCGAGAAGTACACCATCTTCGTCTTCTATCCCGGTGTGCTCCGAACGCTCGGTCATCACGATAGCCAGGTTTCCCCGCGACACGTCGCCGAGCTGTCCCGGGCGCTCGCGCGCATCGTGGCCCATGAGGTCGTCCACGTGCTCGCGCCCGAGCGCGGACACGCGGATTCGGGGTTGATGTCGGGGCAGTTGACGCGCGAGGCGCTCCTCGCGGATGCCATCGATCTAGACGGGGGGAGCCTCGCGCGCGCG
>Ga0184637_10000277_pt1 | contig 37425 bp, 33 predicted proteins | sample PLM3_127_b2_FD_133143 | JGI IMG/M metagenome (GOLD analysis project Ga0184637, IMG submission 133143) | Groundwater sediment microbial communities from an aquifer in East River, Colorado, USA - PLM3_127_b2 | ecosystem: Environmental > Terrestrial > Soil > Riparian zone | place: USA: East River... | reverse complement strand
TGGCGCGGCCACGTGAACCTCGCGTCGCTCCCCATCGCGCGGGACCTCCACGCCGGCCTCGTCGCGCGGTACGGCCGCATCACGAGCCTGTGCATCTGCCGGATCTCGCGCGCGAGCGCGATGCCGGAGCCGGGCGTGGACGTCGCCTTCGCAGAAGGGGCCGCGAAGCTCGCGCCGCACCTCGTCGGCTCCGCCACGGTGATCGAGGCGAGCGGCGCGGCCGCCGCCATCGCCCACGGGCTGCGCACGCGGGCCCTCCCGCACCTGACCTCGCCCTCGGAGGTCTTCTCGACGGTGGCCGCCGCGCTCTCCTGGATCTCCGCGCTCCCCGGGCAGGCGTCCGAGCTCCAGACCGCAGCGTCGCTCGCGGTGGAGCTCGAGCTGCTCGGGCGGGGTGACGAGGACGAGGGCGGCGCGCAGGTGCTCCCCTTCCCAGGGAGTCGCCGCGCGGGATAGGTTGCCGCGCGCATGGACGACCCCGCGCGCCTCGAGCGGCACCGCCGGCTGTGGAAATCCGATCACGCGCACCTCTGGCACCCGTTCACGCAGATGGAGGACTGGCTCCGCGAGGAGCCGCTCATCGTGGACGAGGCGGAGGGCGTGTACCTCGTGGACACGCTCGGCAACCGCTACCTCGACGGCGTGTCGTCGCTCTGGTGCAACGTGCACGGCCACCGCGTGCCCGAGATCGACGACGCGATCCGGCGGCAGCTCACCCGCGTCGCGCACTCCACGCTGCTCGGGCTCGCCTCGACGGCGTCCATCGAGTGCGCCGAGGCGCTCGCGGCGATCGCGCCCGCCGGGCTCACGCGGGTCTTCTTCTCGGACGCCGGCGCGACCGCGGTCGAGATCGCGCTCAAGATGGCCTTCCAGCACCACCAGCTCCGCGGCGACGTCGCGCGGACCGAGTTCGTGGCGCTGCGGGGCGGCTACCACGGCGACACGATCGGCGCGGTCTCGGTGGGCGGCATCGACCTCTTCCACCGGATCTTCAAGCCGCTCCTGTTCGACGTTCACCACGCGCCGCAGCCGCACTGCTACCGCTGCCCGCTCGGGAAGACCCTGCCGTCGTGCGCGATGGCCTGCGCCGACGAGGTGGAGAAGGTCCTCGCCGCGCGGCCGGGCAAGATCGCCGCGCTCGTGCTCGAGCCCGTGATGCAGGGCGCGGACGGCATGATCGCGCAGCCGCCCGGGTACCTCCGCCGGATGCGCGAGATCTGCGATCGCCACGGGGCGCTGCTCGTCTGCGACGAGGTGGCGACCGGCTTCGGCCGGACCGGGACGATGTTCGCCGTGGAGCAGGAGGGCGTCCGCCCGGACATCCTCACGGTCGCGAAGGGGATCACCGGCGGCTACCTCCCGCTCGCCGCGACGCTCACCACCGAGGCGGTCTTCGAGTCGTTCCTCGGCCCCTTCGACGCGCGGCGCACCTTCTTCCACGGCCACACCTACGCCGGAAACCCGCTCGCCTGCGCCGCGGCGAGCGCGTCCATCCGGCTCATGCGCGAGCGGAAGGTGATCGAGGGGCTCCCCGCGAAGGCCGCCACCCTCGCGCGCGCGCTCGAGCCCGCGGCCAGCCTCGCCCACGTCGGCGACGTCCGCCAGCGCGGGCTCATGGTGGGCATCGAGCTCGTGGACGATCGCGCGACGAAGGCGGAGTACGACTACGCCCTGCGGGCGGGCCACCAGGTCTGCCTCGAGGCGCGCAAGCTCGGGGCGGTGCTGCGGCCGCTCGGCAACGTGGTGGTCCTCATGCCGCCGCTCGCCATCAGCGAGGGGGAGCTCGAGCAGCTCGCAGCCATCACGCTCGCGTCGATCGAGGCGGCCACCGAGAGGCTGTGAGGATGCGCGGCCTGTTCGTGACCGCCACCGACACCGGGGTGGGGAAGACCGAGGTCGCCTGCGCGCTCCTCGCGGGCGCGCGCGCGGCGGGGCTCGACGTGGTCGGGCTCAAGCCGGCGCAGTCGGGCGTGGTGCCGGGCGAGCCCTCCGACGCGGAGCGGCTCGGGGCGGCGGCGGACTGGGCCGAGCCGCCCGAGGTGGTCTGCCCGTACACCTTCACGGCGCCGCTCGCGCCGGCGGTGGCCGCGCGCCTCGCGGGGCGAGAGATCTCGTTCGCCGCGATCGTCGACCTCGTCCGAGCGGTGGCCGCGCGCCACGCGGCGGTGATCGTGGAGGGGGCGGGCGGGCTCCTCGCGCCGCTCACCGCGCGCGAGTCCTACGCCGACCTCGCCGTCGCGCTCGGCCTGCCGGTGCTGGTCGTCGCGCGCGCGGGGCTCGGCACCGTGAACCACACCGCGCTCACCGTCGAGGCGCTCCGCGCGCGCGGCCTCGCGCTCGCCGGCGTCGTGCTGAACCGCGTCGCGCCGGAGGACGATCCGTCGGTCGCGCACAACGCCGCCGAGATCGCGCGCGTGACGGCCCGTGAACCCGTGGGCCCGCTCCCGTTCGTCGCCGATATCGCGGCGCGCGCGGCCGCGCTCCGATCCGAGCTCGTCGTAAAGATCCAGTTCTAGGCGCGGGGAGCGAAAATTGGATCGATCCGGCGATCGATCCTAGAGATCGCCGAGTGCCGAACGTCGTCGATCTCACCCTCGTCTCGCGCGCCCGGCGCGCACTCCACGCGGTCCTCGAGGAGCGCGGGCTCGGGTTCTTCCTGCTCGCCTCGTCGCGCGCCCCCCGGCTGGACCCGCGCCGCATCGCCTGGATCGTCGAGTGCGCGCGGCGGAAGGTGGGGCCCCGCGCGAGGCGCGACCCCGACGCGCTCGCCCGCACGCGCCGCGTGATCCGCAGGGAGCTCATCCGGCTCCTCGCGGAGGCGATGGTCCAGCACGGGATCTGAAGCGGCCTACCTCCCGGCGCTCTTCGCGACGAACCGCAGGCGCAGGTCCATGAGGAGGTTCTCCACGAACGCCTCCTCCTCCGCGGTGAGGTTCCCCTTCGTCTTCTCGCGGAGCATGGCGAGGATCTCGATCGTCTGGCGCGCGAGGCCGAGCTCGGGCTTGCCCGCCTCGCCGGTCTCCGGGTCGGGCGCGTCGCCGAGGTGCACGAACGCCGACGACGCGAGCGAGAGCACGAACGTGTAGAAGTCGATCGCCTCGGGCTGCTTCCCCTCCATGCGGCACCTCCCGCGCGCCGCTCGGGCGCGTCCGGAACCCTAATCGAGGTCGAAGGCGATCCGCTCGGCCGCGAACCCGCGCTGGATGAGCAGCACGAGCTGGCCGCTCCGGCGCGCGCTCGCGGCGGCGCGGCGGAACTCGGAGAGGGTGGAGACCTCGGCGGAGTTCACCTCGCGCACGAGGTCCCCCGGCAGGATGCCTGCCTGGGCCGCGGCCGAGCGCGCGGTGACCTTCTGCACGACCACGAGGTTGCCCTCGCGCGAGCGCTCCTCCGAGACCGTGAGCCCCGTCCGCCGCGCGAGGTGGTCCGCGAGCCGCTGGCCGGAGAGCTCCACCGCGGTGACCGAGACCGTGAGCCGCTGCGCGCTCCGGGAGAGCTCGAGCTTCGCGACCGCGCCGATGGGCAGATCCCGGAGCCGGAAGCGGAACTCCTCCGCGCTCGCCGGGGGCGCCCCCTGCACCGCCTCGACGACGTCGCCCTTGCGGACCCCGGCGCGCTCGCCCGGCGAGCCCGGGTCCGTGCCCGTCACCACGACGCCGCCGGTCGTGCCCTCGGGGCTGCCCTCGCGCGGCGGCAGGTCCGCGACCGAGATGCCGACGTAGCCCTCGCGCACCTCGCCGTGGGCGATGAGGTCCTCGGCGATGCGCCGCGCCCGGTCGATGGGGATCGCGAAGCCGATGCCGGCGCTGCGGTCCCCGAGGATGGCGGTGTTGACGCCGACGAGGCGCCCCTCGATGTCGAGCAGGGCGCCGCCGGAGTTGCCGGGGTTGATGGACGCGTCGGTCTGGATGAAGTCGAACAGCGTCCGATCGCCCGCCTTGAAGCTCCGGTTCACGGCCGAGACCACGCCGGTCGTGACGGTGTGCGACAGGCCGAACGGGTTGCCGATCGCGATCACCGTCTCGCCGATGAGGAGCTCGTCGGAGCGCCCCATCGTCGCGAAGGGGAGCCGGTCCTTCGCCTCGAGCTTCAGCACGGCGAGATCCGACGAGGGATCGGTGCCGACCACCTTGGCGAGCAGCTCGCGCCCGTCGAGCAGGCCCACCCGGAACCGCGCGCCGCGCTCCACCACGTGGTTGTTGGTGAGCACGTAGCCGTCGGTCGAGACGATCACGCCCGAGCCGAGCGAGGTGACCGCGTAGCCCCGGCGGTAGCGCGGGCGCTCCAGCATCTCGCCGAAGAGGTCGCCCATCACGCCCTGGGCCCGGGTGCGCGAGGGCACGCGGATCCGGACGAGCTCCTCGGCGGAGACGTTCACCACCGCGCCGCGGACGCGCTCGACCGCGGCGACCACCGGCGTGCGGCGGTTCGGGGAGGGGCGCTCGTCGGGGCGGGGGAGCGCGCCGCGCTGCGCGGCGGCGGGCGGCGCGAGGGCGCCCAGGGCTGCGAGGACGAGCGCGACCGCGGCCGAGCGCGCGCGCACCGCAAGCTGGGTGCTACGGCTCGTTGGCCTCGTCCTCACCGTCGTCCTCGAGATCCTCGTCGACCTCCATCCCCTCGATCGACGCCTCGACGGGCACGGCCTGGTCGGCGAGGTCGGGCAGGGACTTGAGGTGCTTCTCGTACTCCTTCTCGTCCACGATGCCCTTGCGCAGGTAGCGGGAGGCGACGCGCTTGTCGATGTGCTTGTTCTCGAACTGATCGGCCATGGACCACCTATACCTGCTGCGGAGGGGCCGGGAAAATATGCCCCGGGTTGCGGGGGCGTCAAGCGCGTGCTACCGGTCGCCGCCATGCTGCCCGCCCCCGAGAGCTCCTCCGGGCGCGCGCGCCTCGCGCGGCTCGCCGGGCTGTACGCGATCGTGGGCGGTCCCGAGCCGGTGGCCCGCGCGGTGGCCGCGATCGCGGGCGGCGCCCGGGTGGTTCAGGTCCGCATCAAGGACGCGCCCGCGGGCGCGGTGCTCGAGGTCGCCCGCCGCGTGGTGGCGCTCGCTCGCGGCCGCGCGCTCGTCCTCGTGAACGACCGGGCCGATCTCGCGCTCCTCGCCGGCGCCGACGGCGTGCACGTCGGCGACGAGGACCTCCCGCCGGCCGAGGCGCGCCGGCTGGTCGGGCCGGAGCTGCTCGTCGGACGCACCTGCCGCACGCTCGACGAGGCCCGCGCGGCGATCGCCGAGGGGGCGGATCACGTGGGCTTCGGTCCCGTCTTCGGCACGCGGAGCAAGGCGCTCGCGGTGCCGCCGCGGGGTCCGGCGCTGCTCGCCGAGGTGACCCGCGCGCTCGCCGCGCCGGTGGTCGCGATCGGCGGGATCGACGCGGGCAACGTCGGAGAGGTCGCGCGCGCGGGCGCGGCCTGCGCCGCGGTGATCGACGCCCTGTTCGGCGCCGGCGACCCGCGCGAGAACGCGGCGCGGCTCGCCGCCGGGTTCGAGGCGGGGCGCGCCGCGCGGGCGCGCGACGAGGGGACGCGGTGACCGCGCGGCGGCCGCGCATCGGCGTCACGCTCGACGTGGCGGGCGAGTCGCGCTACGCGCTCCCGCGCGCCTACGTGGACGCGGTGCTCGCCGCCGGCGGGCTCCCGCTCCTCCTGCCGCACGCGCGCGAGGCGGCGGGCGCCTACCTCGCGCTCCTCGACGGGCTCCTCGTGTCGGGCGGCGCGTTCGACGTGCCGCCCGAGCTCTACGGCGAGCCGCGCCGGCCGGTGTGCGGCGTGACCAACCCGGAGCGGACCGCGTTCGAGCAGGAGCTGCTCGAGGCGGCGCTCGCGGCGCGGCTGCCGGTGCTCGGGGTCTGCGGCGGCATGCAGCTCCTGAACGTCGTCCGCGGGGGGACTCTCTTCCAGGACCTCGCCGCCGACGCCGGGATCTCCGGGCACGAGCAGCCGGCCCCGAAGGACGTGCCGAGCCACGAGGCGGTGGTCGCGCCGGGTACGCTGCTCGCCGCGCTGGTCGGCGCCGGTCCGCTCCCCGTGAACTCGACGCACCACCAGGCGGTGCGCGATCCGGGGCAGGGGGTGCTCGTGTCGGCGCGCGCGCCCGACGGGGTGGTCGAGGCCATCGAGCTACCGGACCTCCCGTTCGCGCTCGGCGTGCAGTGGCACCCCGAGGCGGCCCTCCGCCACGCACCCCGCAACGCGGAGATCCTCCGGGCGCTCGTCCGCGCCGCGGAGGAGACCAGGCGGTGACCCGGACCGGGGCGGGCGCCCGCGCGCCGCGCGTGCTCGTGGTCGCCGGGCTCGATCCCTCCGGCGGCGCCGGGCTCGTCGCGGATCTCGAGGCGCTCCGCGCGGCGGGGGCCACGGGCTGGGTGGTCGCGACCGCGTTCACGGCGCAGGGGCCGGGAGGCGCGCGCGGGTTCGAGCCGGCGAGCGAGGCGAGCCTGCTCGCCCAGCTCGACGCGTTGCTCGAGGGCTCCGGGCCGTGGCGCGAGCGGCCCCGGGCGGTGAAGACGGGGATGCTCGGCACGATCGGGCTCGCGCGCGCGCTCGCGGCGCGGCTCGCGGCGCCGCCGCTCTCGTCGCTCCCCGCGGTGGTGGACCCCGTCCTGCTCGCGAGCTCCGGCGCGTCGCTGCTCGACCTCGGCGGTCTCTCCCCGGGTGAAGCCCTCGCGCCGCTCCTCGCGCGGGCCCGGCTCGCGACGCCCAACCTGCCCGAGCTCGCGGCGCTCACGGGGCGCGACGTGTCGAGCGAGGCCGGGGCCGTCGCCGCGGCGCGCGCGCTGCCCGCGCGCGCCGTGCTGGTGAAGGGCGGCCACCGCGAGGGTCCGCCGGTGGACCTGCTCGTCGAGCGCCGGCGGGTGACCCGCTTCGCCGGGCGGCGCCGGCCGGGCACGGCGCGCGGCACCGGCTGCCGGCTCGCGTCGGCGATCGCGGGGCGCCTCGCCCTCGGGGCCTCGCTCGAGGAGGCGGTCCGGGCCGGGAAGCGGATCGTCGAGCGGTACCTCGACGCGCTCGCGCGCGATCCCGGAGGCCTCGGCGCCGCGCCGCGCCGGCGGGCTCGCGCCGGGCGCATCCCGAGGGCGTGATCGGGCCCGAGCCGGGCCGCGCCGAAACGCGCCCGGGCCACGCGCCCGCGTTCGGCGATACGATGGCGGCCATGGCGGTTCTCCGGCTCGCCGCGCTCCTCCTCGCAGGCCTCTTCGCCCTCCCGGCGCGCGCAGCGCCCCCGGACGCGGCTCCGATTCCGGCTCCGGTGAACCCGGCGGACCTGCCGCCGCCCCCGCCGCCGCCGGAGCCTTCGCAGGCCGAAGCGGGGGCAGAGCCGGCCACGCCCGCGGAATCGCCGCCGCCGGGAGAGCTCCCGGAAACATCCGAGCCACCCGGGGACGACGAGCCCCGGCTGCTCCCGGGCGAGCTCCCCCCGCCCCGCGCGATCGCGGTCCCTCCTGCCCGGACGAGCCCGAAGCCGCTCCTCCGGCGCAGCGCGCTCACCGCGAACGTCGCGGGGCTCGCGCGGGCCCCGTTCGGCGACCACGTCGGGACCTGGCGCATGGAGCTCGCGCTCGAGCGCGCGATGAAGAAGCTCACCGGGAGCGCCACCGGGATCGTCTCGGTGGGCCAGCTGCGCACCGACGGGCGGGACGACGCCTGGGTCGCGGAGATCGCCGGGCAGTACCGCTGGTACTTCCTCGGCCGCTTCGATCGCGGGGTCTACGCGGCGGGGACGCTCGGGTTCTGGGCCATCGACCCGTACCTCTCGTGGGCGCTCGGGGGCGGGCTCGGCCTGAAGCACACCGGGCCCGGGGGGCTGACCCTGGACCTCCAGGCGGGGCTGCAGATCCCGGTGCAGTGGTTCCGGCACGACGCGGGGGGAAACCCGCCGGGCTTCCGGGACGCCTGGCGAACGCTCCTCCCGGGCGTGTTGCTGAACGCCGGGTGGTCGTTCGACGAGGCGAAGAGGACGCGGCGCCGCGGGTGAGACCGGGCCGGCGGAGGCGAGCGGCCCGCGCCCGCGCGCCCGGCCCGGTGGCCGACCGGGGCGCTACCCTTCCCGCCGGCGCTCCATCTCGGCGAAGAACGTCGTCGTCTTGAAGAAGACGAGCGGCACGGTGCCGGTGGGGCCCTGGCGCTGCTTCGCGATGATGAGCTGCACCTCGAGCGTGTCGCCCACCGCCGTCCCGGACTGCGTCTCCTTGTGGTCCTCCTCGTTGCGGTGGAGGAAGAGCACCACGTCGGCGTCCTGCTCGATGGCGCCCGACTCGCGCAGGTCGGAGAGCATCGGCGGCTCCCCCTTGCGCTTCTCGACGCCGCGGTTGAGCTGCGAGAGCGCCACGATGGGGCACTCGAGCTCCTTCGCGAGCGACTTGAGCGAGCGGCTGATGGTCGCGATCTCCTGCTCGCGCGACTGCTGGCCGCGGTCCGACGGCGCGTGCATGAGCTGCAGGTAGTCGATCATGACGAGGTCGAGCCCGCCGTTCTCGCGCTTCAGCTTGCGGCACTTCGAGCGGAGCTCCACCGGCGTGAGCACGAAGTTGTCGTCGAGCCAGAGCTCCGCGCGCCCGAGCTTGTCGGCGTGCAGGGCGATCTTGTCCCAGTCGTAGGTGGAGAGCTGGCCCTGGGAGAGCCGCCGCCAGTCGAGCTTCGCCTCGGAGGCGAGCATGCGCAGCGCGAGCTGGTCGGAGGGCATCTCGAGCGAGAAGAAGGCGACCTTCTTCCCGTGCTTCGTCGCCGCGTGCGAGGCGATGTTGAGGGCGAAGGCGGTCTTGCCGACCGACGGCCGCGCGGCGAGCACGATGAGCGAGCCGGGCTGGAGGCCGAGGGTGTTCTTGTCGAGCGTCTGGATGCCGGTCGGCACGCCGGTGATGGGCGAGAGGCCGGCGGCCACCCGCTTCTGGACGGCGTCGAGGTTCTCGATCGCCCGCAGGACCGGCTCCTGGATCTTGCGGAGCGTGTCGTGGCCGGTCCCCTGCGCCGCGCCGAAGACCTCCTGCTGGGCGGCGTCGAGGAAGCCGCGCACGTTGGCGCCCGCCTCGTAGCCGCGCTCCACCACGCGCTGCGCGGTGAGCATCATCTGGCGCAGGTGCGAGAGGTCCCGGACGGTGGCGGCGTAGTGGCCGACGTTGGCCGAGGTGCCGATCGCGCGCTGGAGGACGAGCGGGAGCTCGCGGGGCACCGCCGCCCCGAGCAGCCCCTTCGCGTCGAGCCGCTGCTGGACCAGGATGGGATCGAGCGTCTTGGACTCGCGCGCGAGCTCCTCGCACACGGAGTAAACGTGCTGGTGGGCGAGCAGGTAGAAGTCGCCCGACTTGAGCACCGCCGCCACCTGGTCGAAGGCGGTGTCCTCCGAGAGGATCGAGCCGAGGACCGCCTGCTCCGCCTCGACGCTGTGGGGCAGGTCGCGCGCGCCCCGCAGGGGCGAGACAGGGGCCTCGGAGGGACGGCGCGCGGGATCGTGCTCGGGCATGGGGCGGCGGGAGACTAGCAGCGCCCTCTGTCGGGAATCACTGTCGATGGAGCGTGGAGAACCCCGGTATTCGCGTGGAATGACGCTGTGGATCGAGGGTGGAGGAATTGTGGACGGCGTGTGGACGGCCGGCCGGAATCGGCCCACCGACGGCGCCGCAGGCGCTGACGGTTCTTTCGGCTCGGTGTCGGAACCGTGCCACACCGCGACCGAATTCGTGGCGACGAAACGAACGCTTCCGGCCCGAGCGTGTAAAAAGGAGGGCCATGAAGACCTTCGCCGCGCCGTCCCTGCTCGCCGCGCTGGTGCTCCTCGCGCCGGGCTGTGCCGGGCTCCAGGATCTCGCCCGCGCCGCCTTCGAGCGGCCGCGCCTCACCTTCCGCTCCGCCGCGGTGGACGCGCTCGACCTCGAGGGCGCGACCGTCGGCCTCCGCTTCGACCTCGAGAACCCCAACGCCTTCGGCCTCGATCTCGCGCGCGTCGGGTACGGCCTCGAGGTGGAGGGCACGCGCATCGCGACGGGCGATCTGCCGGGCGGGCTCGTCATCCCGGCCAAGGGCGCGGCGCCGCTCACGGTGCCCGTGCGCGTCCGCTTCGCCGACGTGCCGGGGATCGTCGGGCTCCTCACGGGCGGACGCGACGCGATCCGGTACAAGGTCTCCGGCAACGTCGGCGTGAAGACGCCGATCGGCGTCGTCGAGCTGCCGATGGCGCACGAGGACCGGCTCACCCTGCCGTCGCTGCCGCGGTTCGCCCTCGACGGTCTCGCGATCCGCAGCGCGTCGCTCACGGAGCTCGCGGTGGACGTGAAGGTGCGCCTCACGAACCCGAACCGCTTCGCCATCCCGGCGGGCCGGCTCGACTACGCGCTGTCGGTGGGCGGCAATCCGGTCGCGCGCGCCGACGGCGCCGCGCTCGGCGCGGTGGGCGCCAGCGGGAGCGCCACGATGGCGCTGCCGGTGCGCATCAGCCTCCTGCGCGCGGGCGCGGCGGCGTCGGAGCTCGCGCGCGGCGGCCCGGTGGACGTGGCGCTGCGGGGTGAGGCGAAGGTGGCGGGGATCCCCCTGCCCGTGAACGTGACCGCGCGCCTGCCCGCCCGCCGCTGAGCGCCTGCTCCGCCGGCGCTCTCCCCAACCCAGAGTCGTTCGCCTGCGTGCGTTCGCGCGCAGGTGCGCGAGCGTGTCTCAGCGTGACGCGCCGCAAATTACTCTGGGTAAGGTGGAGGGCGACTCTGGGTAAGGTGGAGGGCGTAAGGTGGAGGGGTGAGCGCTCCCGGGTCGAGCAGCGCTGGGCCACGCGTGAAAGGAGCCCTGGTCAGCGGCAAAAAAAAGCGCCTCGCGGGGGAATGGGGACCGCGAAGCGCTTCGGTCGGCGAGGGAGGGGGGGTGCCGACCGCGTGAGACAGCGTATCGGGCGAGCGCCAGGTGCGCAAGGCTCAGGTCCCCCTGGCTCGCTCCCTGTTGGGGCCGATCGCGCGCGAGTCCCCCGGACGTCGCGCCTCCCCCGAGGTGGGGAGGCCTGCGCGGCTTGCCCCGTCTCGCCGCCACGGCCTCCTGTTCACTCACAGCGTCTAGACGGTCGGTGTCCCCCGCCCCCCCGATGGCGACCGCGCCCCACGCGTGGGCAGGATCGGCCCAGCGACGGGGTGGCGGGAGCCTCGTCGCGCGAGGGAGCGTCGGCGTGCCGCTGGACAGGGATGGAAGACCGGAGACGGGGCTCGAGGTCCTCGACGTCCAGCACCGGCAGGTGATCCGGCGCCTGGAGCGGCTCGCCGCCGCGACCGCCGAGGGGCGCGTCGACGAGGTGACGAGCGCGCTGCGCTTCCTCGAGCGGTACCTCGCCGACCACTTCGACGCCCAGGAGCGGTGGATGGTCGAGCAGGGGTACCCCGGCTCGATCGAGCACGCCCGCGCTCACGCGGCCGTGCTCGCTGGGATCGCCGACGCCCGGCGCGCCGTGCAGTTCGTCGGCATCGCCGCCCACGCGCTCGACAAGGCGCGCCACGCCGTGGACGAGCACCTGCACCAGGACGACCTGCGGCTCCGCCAGTTCCTGGTCGCCCGCGAGAACCTGCGCCGCCTCGCCGAGCGCGGGCCGGGCGTGGGCATGTCCCTCACGCCGATCCCCGGCGCGCTCGAGCCGGCGTTCACCCCCGTCCCGCGCAAGCCGCTGCCGGCCGTGTTCGAGACGCCGCTCCCGGGCGTGCACGTGGCCGTGCCCGGCGGGGCGCCCGCGCCCGAGGCGCCGCCCCGCGCGGGCCCGCACCTCACGGTGGTCCGCGGAGGGAAGGACGGGCCCTAGACGGCGTGCAGGTTCTGCCCCCGCACGAGGAAGTAGATCGCGTCGGGGTGGTGCAGCGCGATCGCCGAGGTGGACTGCTCCGGCACCATCTGGTGCGCCTCGGTGAGCGCGACGCCGATGGTCCGCTCGGGCTCGAGCAGCTTCCAGATATGACGCTGGTCCGCGAGCTCGGGCCACGACGGGTAACCAGGCGAGTAGCGCTTGCCCTCGCTCTCCGGCAGCGCGAGCTCGCGGCGCACCTGCCTGTGCCAGTACTCCGCGAGCGCCTCCGCCGCCTCGACCGCGAGGCCGTGCACGAACAGCGCGCGCGAGTAGTCGCCCCGCGCGTTGGCCTCGTCGGCGAGGTGCGTCGCGCGATCGCCCACCGTGACCACCTGGAACGCGGCGACGTCCGACCCCGGCTCCTCCCGGAACCAGTCGGCGAGGCAGAGGTTCCGGTCGTCCGGCTGGCGCGGCAGCCGGAGCCGCGCCGCCTCGGTCTTGCGCTGCACGGGGTCGAGCACCACGAGGTCGTTCCCCTCCGCGTGGCAGGGGAAGTAGCCGTACACCACCTTCGGCACGAGCCAGCCGCCCGCCTGCGCCTCGCTCTGCAGCTCCTCGAGCTTCGGCCCGAACTGCTCGCGCACGAGCTTCTCGTACTCCGCCCCCTTGGCGCGCACGCCCCACTGCAGCTTGTAGAGCTCGTCGAGGTCGAGGCACGGCCAGAGGTCGGTGAGCGCGATCGCGCCCGAGGGCACCACCCGCGCGCCCCAGAAAGGCGGCGTGGGCACGCGCGGCGCCGGCCGGATGGCGGAGGTCCGCCGCGCAGGGGCGGGCGGGAGCGGCGCGCGCTCCGGCGCCTCGCGGTTCGCGATGGCCTTCGCGAGCACCGCGTGCTTCAGCGCCTCCTTCTTCTCCGGGACCACGAGCTGCTCGACGATGTCGAGCCCCTCGAAGGCGTCCTTCGCGTAGAAGACGCCGCCCGCGTAGGGCGTCGCGTCCTGCGCGAAGTGGGCCTTGTAGCCGAAGCGCCGGTTGATGGCCGCGCCGCCGATGATCACCGGGAAGGTGAGGTTCCGCCGGTGCAGCTCCTCCACGCAGAACGGCATCTGCTTCGAGGTGGAGACGAGCAGCGCGGAGAGCCCGATGGCGTCGGCCTGCGTCTCGATCGCCTTCTCGAGGATGGTGGTGACCGGCACCTGCTTGCCGAGATCGTGCACCGTGAAGCCGTTGTTCGAGAGGATGGTCTTCACGAGGTTCTTGCCGATGTCGTGCACGTCCCCGTAGACGGTCGCGAGCACCACCGTGCCCTTGGTCGTGCCCGCCTTCTTCTCGAGGAAGCGCTCGAGGTAGGCGACCGCCTTCTTCATCACCTCCGCGGACTGGAGCACGAAGGGCAGGATGAGCTCGCCCGCGCCGAACCGATCGCCCACGTCCTTCATGGCGGGGAGCAGCACCTCGTTCAGCACCGCCACCGCGCTGCGCCGGGTGAGCGCGTCGTCGATGAGCGCCTCGATCCCCTCCGGGCGCCGGTGGAGGATCTGGAGGTGGATCCGCTCCTCGGTGCTCTTGCCGGCGAGGAGGTCCTCGGCCGGGACCGCCTTCTCCGCCCCCTTCTCGCCGAAGTGCGCGATGAGCCGGGTGAGCGCGTCGGGCCGCCGGTCGAACACCAGGTCCTCGGCGAGCTCGCGCTCGACCGCCGCGATCTGCGGGTAGGCCTGGATGTCCTTCGGGTTCACGATGGCGAGGTCGAGCCCCGCCTGGACCGCGTGGTACAGGAAGACCGAGTTCACCACCTCGCGCGCCTGCCTCGCGAGGCCGAAGGAGACGTTGGAGACGCCGAGAGTGGTGAAGACGCCAGGGTTCTCCGCCTTGATGCGCCGGATCCCGTCGAGCGTCTCGACGGCGCTGTGCCGGTACTCCTCGGAGCCGGTCGCGAGCGTGAAGGTGAGCGCGTCGAAGACCAGGCTGTCCGGCCCGACCCCGTACTCCTTCGCGACGCCCACCGTGCGCCGCGCGATCTCGGCCTTGCGCTCGGCGGTCTGGGCCATGCCCTTCTCGTCGATGGTCATCGCGACCACCGCGGCGCCGTAGCGCCTCACGAGCGGGAGCACCTTGCGGACCCGCTCCCCCGACTTCTCGAGGTTCACCGAGTTCACGATGCAGCGGCCCGGGTAGACCTTGAGCGCGCCCTCGACCACGTCCGGCTCGGTCGAGTCGATCATGAGCGGCGCGTCCACGCTCTGGGCGAGGAGCTTCACGAGGGTCCGCATCTGCGCCGCCTCGTCGTCCCGCTCGTTGAGCGCCACGCAGACGTCGAGCACGTGCGCGCCCGCCTCGACCTGGCCGCGCGCGAGCTGCACGAGCCCGGCGTAGTCGTCGGCGAGCAGGAGCTCCTTCACCTTGCGCGACCCCTGGGCGTTCACCCGCTCGCCCACGATGAGCGGCGGCGGCTTGAGGTCGAGCGCCACGGCCTTCATCGCCGACGAGAGCTCCGGCGCCGGCGCCGGCCGCCGGCGGCGCCGCGTCGCGATGGGGGCGATCCGCTCGACCACCGCGCGGATGTGCTCCGGCGTGGTGCCGCAGCAGCCGCCCACGAGGTCCACGCCGTACTCGGCGACGAACTCGGCGAGCGCGTCCGCGAGCACCGCGGGCGAGAGCTTGTAGACGGCGTGCCCGTCCACGTTCTCGGGCATGCCGGCGTTGGGGAGGACCGACACGTAGTGGCTCGAGCGCTCGCCGAGGGTGCGGACGGCGGCCCGCATCTCCGCGGGGCCGGTCGAGCAGTTGAGGCCGATGGCGTCCACCGGGAGCCGCTCGAGCGTGGCGAGCGCGCTCCCCACGTCGGTGCCGAGCAGCATCCTCCCGTTGGCGTCGATGAGGGTCGGCTGGGCGATCACGAAGACGTCTCGCAGGCTGTCCCGGCGCACCGTCTCCGCCGCCAGCACCGCCGCGCGCAGCTCGAGCATGTCCTGCTGCGTCTCGATGATGAGGGCGTCGACGCCCCCCTCCACGAGCCCCTTCGCCTGCTCCGCGAAGATCCGCTCGAGGGCGTCCGCCGTGATGTTGCCGAGCGCCGGGTCGGTGGACGAGGGCAGCATGCCGGTCGGGCCGATCGAGCCGGCCACGAAGCGCGGCCGCTCGGGCGTCGAGAACCGCTCCGCGGCGCGCCGGGCCAGGATCGCCGCCCGGAAGTTCACCTCGTAGGTGCGGTGCCCGAGCCCGTACTCGTCGAGCTTGAGGCGCGAGGAGCCGAAGGTGTTGGTCTCGACCACGTCGGCGCCGGCCGCGAAGTAGCGCGCGTGGATCTCCTCGATGAGGTCCGGGCGGGTGAGGGTGAGCAGGTCGTTCGCGCCCTCCTTGCCCCCGAACTCCGCGGCCGTGAGCTGATGGCGCTGGATCTGGGTGCCCATCGCGCCGTCGAAGACGAGGACGCGGCGCTCGAGTGCTTCGCGGAAGGTCACGGTCGTTCCATTTCTGGAGGTGCCCGGGAGGTGGCCGGACCCCGAGAGATAACACCGGCGCGGGCGCCCGGCGAGCGGGCGTGCCCTCCCACCAGGGCGTCCGGACGGGCGGGGGCCCCTCCGGTGGCCGGCCGCGATCGGCGCGTCCGCGCGTTACGATCGCGGCATGGATCGCGAGGCGCGCTTCTGGGAGGCCGAGGCAGGCGGACGCGTGCGCTGCACGCTGTGCCCCCGCGCGTGCCGCCTGGCCGAGGGACAGCGCGGCTTCTGCTTCATCCGGAGGAACGAGGCCGGCCGGCTCGTCAGCGACGGCTGGGGGCGGAGCACCGGGTTCGCCGTGGATCCCGTCGAGAAGAAGCCGCTCTCGCACTTCCTGCCGGGCTCGACCGTGCTCTCGTTCGGGACCGCCGGCTGCAACCTCGGGTGCAAGTTCTGCCAGAACTGGAGCATCTCGAAGGCGCGCTCGGACGACCGCGCGAGCGAGGCGGCCTGGACGCCCGAGCGCGTGGTGGACCTCGCGATCCGCGCCGGCGCGCCGGGGGTCGCCTTCACCTACAACGACCCGATCATCTGGGCGGAGTACGCGATCGACGTGGCGCGGGCCGCCCACGCGCGCGGCCTCTTCACGGTCTTCGTGACGAACGGCTTCGTCACCCCCGAGGCGCGCGCCGAGATCTTCCCGCACATGGACGCGGCGAACGTGGACCTGAAGGCGTTCACGGAGGACTTCTACGCGCGGCAGACCCTCGCGCACCTCGCGCCCGTGCTCGACACGCTCGCCTGGCTCGCCCGCGAGACGGACGTCTGGGTCGAGGTGACGAACCTCATCATCCCCGGGCTCAACGACGCGCCGGAGGAGACGCAGGCGCTGGCCGGCTGGCTCGCGCGGAACATGGGGGAGGAGGTCCCGCTCCACCTCACCGCGTTCCACCCCGCGTACCGGCTGCTCGATCGCCCGCGCACGCCCGCGGCCACGCTCACGCGCGCGCGGGAGGTCGCCCGCGCGGCCGGGCTCCGCCACGTCTACACGGGGAACGTGCACGACCCCGAGGGCCAGACCACGCGCTGCACCGGCTGCGGGGCGCCCGTCATCGAGCGGGACTGGCACGCGGTGCGGGCGGTCCGGCTGCGCGACGGCGCCTGCGAGGCCTGCGGGACGCGCCTCGCCGGGCGCTTCGCCGCGGGGCCCGTGGCGCCGACGGATGGGTGGCGCGCGGTGCTGGGGGTCCCGCGCTGAGGGGCCCCCCGGGCCTCAGCGCGGGACGAGCTTCTCGAGGCCGCGTCGCAGCGCGGCGGCGACCGCCGGCGAGGGCGTACGGCCGGTGAGGTTCCTCAGGTGGAAGACGTCGTGGACGTCCGCGCCGCGGGTCTCCACCCGCATCTCGTGGGCGTAGAGGGCGTGCACCGCGAAGAGCCGCAGGATGGCCTCGAGGAACCCGACCACGTCGCGCGCGCGGAGCTCGACCACCAGCTCCTGCGCGCTCGCGGAGACGTCGAAGCTCGTGATCGACACGCGCGGGACGGTGTGATCGGGCGCCGGCTCCTCCTGCATGAGCGCGATGAAGTCGATGGCCGAGGGCTCGACGCTCGCGTCGAGCACGTCGAGCTCGACGTCGGCGGCCCAGTCGTCGTCGCCGCGGCGCGCCCGCACGCGGACGACGCTCACGTGGCGGGCGGCGAGGCCGGCCGCGAGCCGCCCGGCCCAGCTCACGTGGAGCGACCCCGAGAGGCGCAGCGCGTAGCGCCGCCCCCCGAGCGGCTCGACCCGGCAGGTCCAGCGGGTCTCGGCTCCGGGATGATCGGAGGTCACTTCGTCGTCCGGCGATGCCGCCTCGCGCTCGAGGTTCGCGTCCATGCGCTCCCGAGACAGCAACTCTCTTGCCAGCCGCGCGGGCCGCCGCCACGGGCTGGTGGGAGGGGGTCTCGACCAGCCCCGTGCCCGCGGCGCGTGCGCCGCCTGCACGCCGGGCACGCAGCGATCCCGCTCGGCCCGTGCCCGGCGTGCGTGGTCGACGGCCTCCGAGGGGGCGAGCGATCGGTGTCCCGCGCGGGGCGAGAGGGGTCACCAGCGCTTCAGGCGGCCCCAGCCGATGAAGGCCCCGGACGAGATCGCGGCGAGCGCGAGCACCGCCCAGAACGCCCACCCCTGTCCAGAGAGCGGCATCGGGACGTTCATCGAGAACGCGGAGACGACGAAGGTCGGCACCATGATCGACACGGTGATGAGCGTGAGCGTCTTCATGGTGAGGTTGAGGTTGTTCGAGACGATCGAGACCCGCGCGTCCATCATGCTCGCGAGGATGTTCGAGTTGATCTCGGCCTGCCGCAGGCACTGCTGGTTCTCGATGGCGAGGTCGTCGAGGAAATCGAGCTGCTCCTGGGTGAAGCCGAGCCGCGGGGCGGCGATCCTGAGCCGCTCGATGGCGGTGGCGTTCGAGCTGATCCCGGAGACGTAGTAGACGAGGCTCTTCTCGAGCTTGAAGAGGTTGAGCAGGTGCCGGTTGTCGAACGACCGGTTGATCCGCTTCTCGAGGGAGTCGGAGAGCATCGCCACGACGCGCAGGTGCTCGAGGAAGTGGAAGATGGTCCGGTAGAGGATCCGGAGGAACGCGTCGGCCGGCGTGCCGCCCTGCTTGTACGGGATGCGCGTCGCGTCGAGGACCGGCGCCTCCTCGCCCATCACCACCACGAGCTTGTCCCGGAACAGGAACAGGCCGTTCGAGAGCACCTTGAAGAGGAAGTCGTCCTCCTGCGAGTAGCTCTTCGGCCGCTTTACGATGACGGCGACGTGCTCCGGCTCCTGCTCGACGCGCGAGAGCTCGTCGGGGTCGAGCGCCGAGGCGAGCGTGTGCTCGTCGATCTTGAGGCCGTCCACGAGCAGCCGCCGGTCCGCCTCGTCCGGCGCCGCCACGATCCAGATCGTGCCGTCCTCCGCCTCCCGCAGCCGGCCGTCGACGACGTGGCACTTGCGGATCACGCGCGCCGCTCCCGGATCACGGGGCCTGGCAGGCCGGAGGATCCGTCTCCGCCGCGAGCCCGCACGAGACCTTGCCGCACGACGTCTGGAGCCACTCGCAGAAGTCCCCGCCGTCCGGCTCCGCGCAGAGCGCGAGCCGCCCGTCGCAGAACGCCTCCTGCTCGTCCGACGGGCTCACGCGGTCGACCTCCTCCTTCACCTGCCGCTCGCAGGTGTCCCGCGAGGTGCCGGCGGGGGAGCAGCGGCAGAGGCGGTCGCCGAGGTCCTCGCAGGGCGAGCCGCAGCCCGCGGAGACGACGGCGAGGGCGACGAGCGCGGCGGCGAGTGCGGGGCGGACCATGAGAGGGCGGGAGGATCACCCGTGCGCCCCGGCGCGTCAAGGCGGGTGAATCGCGCGGGCGGGCCGCCCGTCGGTGCGGTAAGGAGACGCCATGCTCGCTGCCTGCGCCGCCGCCCTGACCCTCGCGACCGCCGCCGCGCCGCCCGCCGAGGCGGCCGTCCTCGCCGCCCGCGTGCAGGCCTTCTACGAGCGGACGAAGGACCTCGAGGCCCGCTTCCGCCAGACCTACACCTACGCCGGCTTCGGTCGCCGCCAGGTCTCCGGGGGCACGCTCCGGGTGAAGAAGCCGGGCAAGATGCGCTGGGACTACGACGCCCCCGAGCCGAAGACCATCGCGGTGAGCGGCTCGCGCCTCGTGCAGTACGAGCCCGAGGAGAACCAGGTCTACGTGGACGAGGCGTTCGACGCGTCCGCGATGAGCGCGGCGGTGACGTTCCTGCTCGGCCAGGGCGAGCTCGCGAAGGAGTTCGACCTCGCGCTCGACGCCACCGGCGCGCTGCTGCTCACGCCGAAGACGCCCGACCCGCGCGTCGAGTCGATCGCGCTCACCGTCGGGAGCGAGGGCGAGGTCACCGGCACGCGCGTGGTGGACGGCGCGGGCAACGTGAACGAGCTCCGGTTCGAGAAGGTCCGCCGCAACGTGGGGCTCCCCGACGCCGCCTTCGACGTGAAGCTCCCGAAGGACGTGCGGCGGGTCGCGCCGCCCGGGCGCTGAGCGGCGCGCCCGCGCGTGGGGGTGGGGCCGGACGCTGCGCGCCGCCGCACCGCGTGCTAGGTGAGCGGCATGCCCGCCGCCCCGCTCCGCGTCGCGCGCTCCACGACGACCGACCTGCTGCTCCTCCCCGCCCTCGCGAACCGCCACGGCCTCGTGGCGGGCGCGACCGGCACCGGCAAGACCGTCACGCTCCGCGTGCTCGCCGAGGGCTTCAGCCGGATCGGCGTGCCGGTCTTCCTGGCCGACGTGAAGGGCGATCTCTCGGGCCTCGCGCGCCCGGGCGGCGACAGCCCGAAGGTGCTCGAGCGCGCGAAGGCGCTCGGCCTCGCGCTCGAGCCCGCCGCCGTCCCGGTCGCGTTCCTCGACGTCTTCGGCGAGGGGGGCCACCCGCTGCGGACCACCATCTCCGAGCTGGGTCCGCTCCTCCTCTCGCGCGTGCTCGGGCTGAACGAGATCCAGGCCGGCGTGCTGCAGGTCGTCTTCCGCGTCGCGGACGAGGACGGCCTCCTCCTGCTCGACGTGAAGGATCTGCGGGCCATGCTCGCCCACGTCGCGGATCGCGCCGACGCGCTCCGCACCCGCTACGGCAACGTCTCCCCCACCACGGTGGGCGCGATCCAGCGCGCGCTCCTCGCGCTCGAGGCGGAGGGAGGCGACCGGCTCTTCGGCGAGCCCGCGCTCGACCTCGCCGACCTGCTCCGGACCGACCTCGCCGGCCAGGGCCAGGTGACGGTGCTCCAGGCCGACCGGCTCTTCCGCTCGCCGCGGCTCTACGCGACGCTGCTCCTGTGGCTCCTCTCGGAGCTGTTCGAGCAGCTCCCGGAGGTGGGCGACCCGGAGAAGCCGCGGCTCGTCTTCTTCTTCGACGAGGCGCACCTGCTCTTCGACGGCGTGCCGGCGGACCTCGGGGCGAAGATCGAGCAGGTGGTGCGGCTCGTCCGCTCGAAGGGCGTCGGCGTCTACCTCGTCACCCAGAACCCGCTCGACGTTCCCGACGCGGTGCTCGGCCAGCTCGGGAACCGGGTGCAGCACGCGCTCCGCGCCTTCACCCCGCGCGACCAGAAGGCGGTCCGCGCGGCCGCGGAGACCTTCCGGCCGAACCCCGGGCTCGACGTCGAGCGGGCCATCACCGAGCTCGGCGTCGGCGAGGCGCTCGTGTCGTTCCTCGACGCGAAGGGCACGCCCGCGCCGGTGGAGCGCGCGCTCGTCCTGCCGCCTCGGAGCCGCCTCGCGCCCCTCGCGCCCGAGGAGCGCGCGGAGGTCCTCGCAGCGTCGCCGCTCCGCGGCCGCTACGACACGCCGCTCGATCGCGCGTCGGCGTACGAGCGGCTCGAGCAGGCCGCCGCGGCGCGCGAGGCGGAGCCGCCGCCCGCGCCGCGGGGCCGGGCGCCGGCGCAGCGGCCCGCCTCGCTCGGCGGCGGGGCGGTCGACATGCTCGGCAAGGCGGCGCAGAGCGCGGCCCGCGCCGCGGGGACGCAGCTCGGCCGCGCCATCATGCGCGGGGTGCTCGGCTCGATCTTCGGCGGTGGGCGGCGCGGGCGCTTCTGAAGGGGCTCGACGCGCTCGCCGCCGCGCTCGCGAAGGACGGGGCGTCGAACCTGCTCTGCGACTGGCTGCGCGAGCACATCGCGGTGGCCGACAAGGAGTACGCGCAGTTCCTGGCGGCGCGTCGCGCCGGGGCCCCGGCGTAGGGAGCGTTCGGGTGCGGGCAACCCCGGGGGCTCGCGACACCCCGACGCGGGGTCGCGCCAACCGGGTGTGAACACGGCCGATCACCTCGGCGCAGGCCGGGCCGGAGGCTTGCTCCAAGTCCCCGCCGGCGCCCAGGTTGCGGCGACCGGACCAGGAGACCCATGGCCATCGAGTGGACGCCGAAGCTTTCGGTCGGGGTGGAGAAGATCGACGCGCAGCACCGGGAGCTCTTTCGCAAGGTGAACGAGCTGCTCGCGGCGATGGGGGCGCACCGCGGCATGGCGACGCTCGAGGAGACCCTGCGCTTCCTGCGGGCCTACACCGCCCAGCACTTCGCCGAGGAGGCCCGGATGCTCCGGGCCGCGCGGTACCCGCAGCTCGCCGAGCACCTCGCGATGCACGACGACTTCGTGCGCGACTTCGACGTCCTCGCCGCCGACCTCGCGCGGAACGGCGCCACGAGCCACCTCACCATCCGGGCCTCGAACCTGCTCTGCGACTGGCTGCGGGAGCACGTCTCCGGCGCGGACAAGGCGTACGGAGCCTTCCTCGCGGCCGCGAAGGCGCCGGCCGTCCCGGGGTACTGAAGCCCGCCGCGGCGCCCTTCACTCGGCGGAGGGCCGGAACGCTCGGGCGGACCGCGCTGCGACCGGCGCTCAGCCGACGACGGGCAGCCGGCCCTTGCCCTGGGGGGGCTTCGGCGTCACCGCGCCGCCGGCCGGCAGGCCGCGCCGGGCCCGCTCGGGCTCGCGGGCGACCACGTGGCCGACGAGGTCGTAGTCCGACGCGTCCGTCACCTCGACCGTCACGATCTCGCCGGGGTACGCGACGCCGTCGTTCACGTAGGTGAGCCCGTCGATCTCCGGCGCCTGCTGGGCGTGCCGGCCGGCGAGGAGGTGCTCGGTCTCCTCCGACGCCCCCTCGACGAGGACCTCGAGGCGCCGGCCGACGAGGGCGCGCTGGTGCGCGAGCGCGATCTCCCGCTGCACCTCCATGATTCGCTCGAACCGCTCGCGCTTCAGCGCCTGGGGGATCTGGTCCGCCATCTCCGCCGCGGGCGTGCCCTCCTCGGCCGAGTACTCGAACACGCCGAGCCGCTCGAAGCGCTGCTCCTCGACGAAGCGGAGCAGGTCCTCGAAGTCCGCCTCGGTCTCGCCGGGCAGGCCCACGATGAGCGACGTCCGGAGCGCGAGGCCGGGCACGCGCGCGCGGAGCCGCGCGAGCAGCGCGCGCAGGAACACCGAGTCGCGCCCGCGCTTCATCGAGCGGAGCAGCCGGTCCGAGCTGTGCTGGAGCGGCATGTCCAGGTACTTCACGATCTTGGGCTCGGAGGCGATCGCGTCCACGAGCGCGTCGGGCACGTCGCGCGGGTAGGCGTAGTGGAGCCGGATCCAGCGGACGCCGTCCACCTTGCAGAGCTCTCGCAGCAGGTGGTGCAGCCGGACGCTCCCCCGGCCCGGGAGGTCCTGGCCGTAGGCGGTGAGGTCCTGCGCGACGAGCGAGAGCTCCACCGTGCCCTGCGCCGCGAGCGCGGCGGCCTCGGCCACCACGTCGTCGATGGGCCGCGAGCGCTGGGCGCCGCGGAGCTTCGGGATGATGCAGAAGGCGCAGGCGTTGTCGCAGCCCTCGGCGATCTTGACGTAGGCGGTGTGCGACGGGAGCGAGTTCACCCGCGGCGTCGCCGCCGAGTGGACGAAGTCCGGGTCCGGCACCACGAGCCGCTTCGCCTGCGCGTCCGACACCACCCGCGCGATCTCGGCGTAGGCGCCGGTGCCGAGGAAGTGGTCCACCTCGGGGAGCTCGCGGGCGAGCTCCGCGGCGTGGCGCTGCACGAGGCAGCCCGTCACGACGAGCTTCTTGCAGCGCCCCTCGCCCTTCATCGCCGCGAGCTCGACGATCGCCTCGACCGACTCCTCCTTGGCGCTCTCGATGAAGCCGCAGGTGTTTACGACGATGACCTCGGCGCGCGCCGGGTCCTGCTCGAGCCGGTAGCCCGCGCCCTGCAGGGTGCCGAGCATCACCTCGCTGTCCACCCGGTTCTTGGGGCAGCCGAGGGTGTGCATGTAGACGCGGGTCGCCATCGAGGCGGGCGATCTAACAGACGCAGGGGCGGGCGGGCAATCTGGCGCGCCGCCCGCGCCGGGGCGCGGGCGCTCGGCCGCCCGACGGGGATGACGCGGCGCGGCCGGCGGGCGCGCCCTACTCGCGGAAGTTCTGGAACTGGAGCGGGATGCCGAGCCCGCCCGCCCGGATCCGCTGCATCGCGTCCTGCAGCTCGTCCCGCTTCTTGCCGGTGATCCGCACCGCCTCGCCCTGGATCGCGGCCTGGACCTTGAGCCCGCTCTCCTTCACGAGCGCGACGATCTTCTTCGCGTCCTCCTGCTTCAGGCCGCGCCGGAGCTTCACGAGCTGGCGCACGTGCCCCCCCGAGGCGGGCTCGACCTTCTGCGGATCGAGCCCCTCGAGCGGCACGCCGCGCTTCGCGAACTTCTCCATCAGCACCGAGAGCGCCGCCTCGGCGCGCCCCTCCGAGTTGGCCTTCACGACCACGTTCAGCTCCTTGTCGCGCTCGAGGTCGGTCGAGGTCCCCTTGAAGTCGAAGCGCTGGAGGATCTCCTTGCGGGCCTGGTTGAAGGCGTTCTCCACCTCCATGAGGTCGAGGTCGGAGACCACGTCGAAGCTGGGCATGGGGTTCTCTCCTGGTGGATGGGTCAGAGCTCGAGCACGACCGGCAGCACGGCCGGCTTCTTCCCGGTCTCGCGCCGGAAGAAGCGGCGGATGGCGAGGCGGAGCGTCTCCTCCACCTCCCCCACGTCGGCGCGGGCCTGGGGCGAGAGCTCCTCGAGGGCGCGCAGCACCTCGCCGCGCATCTGCTCCTCGGCGCCCTCGAAGCCGGCCACGCCGCGCGCGAAGAGCTCGGGGCCGCGGACCACCGCGCCGCTCGTCCGCTCGACGGCGAGGACGGCGATGCAGAGCCCCGCCTCGGCGAGGAGCCGCCGGTCCTTCACGACGAGCGCGCCGATGTCGGCGCCGAGCAGGGTCTCGCGGTCCGTGTAGACGCGCCCGGTCGGCACCGTCTCGCGGAGCACCGCGATCCCCGCGTCGGAGAGCTCGAGCACGTCGCCGTCCACGAGCACGTCGCGCCCGGGCACGCCCTCGGCGGCGGCGTGGGCCGCGTGGCGCGCGAGGTGGCGGTACTCGCCGTGGATGGGCACGAAGTGGCGGGGGCGGACGAGCCGGATGAGCCGCCGCTGCTCCTCCTCCTGCGCGTGGCCGGAGACGTGGAGGGGCGTGAGCCCCTCGTACGCCACCTCGGCGCCGCGCCGGCAGAGGGCGTTCACCACCTGGCCGACCGCCACCTCGTTGCCGGGGATGAAGCGCGACGACAGGATGGCCAGGTCGCCGGGTGCGATGGAGAGGTCGGGGTGCTCGCCGCGCGCGAGCCGGGCGAGCGCGCTGCGCGGCTCGCCCTGCGTGCCGGTCGTGACGACGCAGAGCTCCCTCGGCGGCAGGCCGCGGGCCTCCGGGAAGCCGACCGGCATCCAGGCCGGGAGCTCGAGGTAGCCGAGCGCCTGCGCCAGCCGGACGTTGCTCTCCATGGCGCGGCCGAGGAAGGCGACGCGGCGGCCGAACGCGCGGGCCGCGTTCACGATCTGCTGGAGGCGATGGATGTTGGAGGCGAAGCAGGCGACGAGCACGCGCCCCTTCGCGGACTCGAACGCCGTCTCGAGCGCTGCGGCGACCGCGAGCTCCGAGAGCGAGGTCCCCGCCCGCTCGGCGTTGGTCGAGTCGGACATGAGGAGCCGGACGCCGGCGCGCCCGAGCGTCTCGAGGCGGGCGAGGTCCATCGGGCGCCCGCCGACCGGCGACGGGTCGATCTTGAAGTCGCCGGAGTGGACGAGGGTGCCCTGCGGCGTCGAGAGGGCGAGGCCGCAGGCGTCGGGGATCGAGTGCGTCACCGCGAAGAACTCCGCCGCGATGGGCGACGCCTCGCCGGCGGGCCGGACGTCCCCGGGCTCGACCTCGCGCAGGTCGGCCTGCACGCCTGCCTCGTCGAGCCGCGGCCGGAGCAGCGCGAGCGTGAAGCGCGAGCCGTAGACCGGAACCGGCACGTCGCGCAGCAGGAACGGCAGCGCGCCGAGGTGGTCCTCGTGACCGTGGGTGAGGAAGACGGCCCCGACCTGCGCCCGCCGCTCGCGCAGCCAGGCGAGGTCGGGCGTGATGAGGTCCACGCCGATCGGCTCGTTCGGGAAGAGGATGCCGCAGTCCACCACGGCGATCCGGCCGTCGCACTCGACGGCCATGCAGTTCATGCCGATCTCGCCGAGGCCGCCGAGCGGGACGATGCGGACGGGAGCCGGCACGGGCGGGGAATCTACCCCCGTTCGGCGATCGGCGCAGCGGAGCGCGGGGGGCCCCGGGCGGTGGGAGGCGCGGCGGCCGCCCGCGACGGCGGCCCGGCGGCGACCCCGGCCCGATTCGGTTATCCTCCGCCCCCTTCATGGCCGACCCGCTCCTAGACGATCTGAACGACGCCCAGCGCGAGGCGGTCGCCCACGGGGAGGGGCCGCTGCTCGTGCTCGCGGGGGCGGGCTCGGGCAAGACGCGGGTGATCGTCCACCGCATCGCCCGGCTCGTCCGCGACGGCGCCCTGCCGTGGCAGGTGCTGGCCGTCACGTTCACCAACAAGGCGGCGGGCGAGATGCGCGAGCGGCTCGCCCGGCTGCTCGGGCCGGAGGCGAACGACCTCTGGGTCCAGACCTTCCACGCGTTCGGGGCGCGCTTCCTCCGCCGCGAGGCGGCGCGCGCGGGGCTGTCGAGCTCGTTCGCGATCTACGACACCGACGACCAGCTCCGGCTCGTGAAGCGGATCATGGCCGAGCTCGGGGCGGAGGAGGGGGAGCCGCTCAGCGCCCGCGGCGCGCTCACCCGGATCGACCGCTGGAAGAACGTCGCCCTCACCGCCGCGGAGGTGACGACGGGGGCCTACGACGTGGAGGGCGAGCTCGCCCGCGACATCTGGCTCCGCTACGAGGCGGCCCTCGCCCGCGCCGGCGCGGTGGACTTCGGCGACCTGCTCGTGAAGCCGGTGCGGCTCCTGGAGGAGGACGAGGCGCTGCGGCGCCGCTGGATGGCGCGCTTCCGCACCGTGCTCGTGGACGAGTTCCAGGACACGAACCCCGCGCAGTACCGGCTGCTCAAGCTCCTCGCCGGCGAGAAGCGGAGCATCTGCGTGGTGGGCGACGACGACCAGGCCATCTACCGCTGGCGCGGCGCCGACGTCGCGAACATCCTCGACTTCGACAAGGACTTCCCCGGCGCGAAGGTGGTGAAGCTCGAGCAGAACTACCGCTCGACGCGGAACGTGCTCGACGCCGCCCACGCGGTCATCTCCCGCGCGCGCCGCCGGCGCGAGAAGCGGCTCTGGACCGAGTCCGGCGCCGGCGAGCCGCTCGCGCTCCTCGTCGGCCAGGACGAGCACGACGAGGCCGAGAAGCTCGCGCGCGGGGTGGCCACGGAGCGGGCGCGCGGCACCGACGGCGACGAGATCGCCGTCCTCTACCGGACCAACGCGCAGTCGCGGCCGATCGAGGCGGCGATGCGGGCGGCCCGCATCCCGTACGTGATCGTGCGCGGCACGAGCTTCTACGAGCGGGCGGAGGTGAAGGACGCCGCCGCCTACCTCCGGCTCGCCCTCTCGCCGGCGTCGGACCTCGACCTCGAGCGGGTGGTGAACCGGCCCGCGCGCGGGATCGGCGACAAGACGGTCGAGCGGCTCCGCGCCCACGCCGCGGCCCGCGGGGTCTCGCTCTTCGAGGCGATCGCGGACCGCGACGCGGTGGCCGACCTGAAGCCCCAGGCCCGCCGCGCGCTCGGCGAGTTCCACGAGGTGATCGCCTCGCTCCACCGCGACGTGCCGGCGCTCGACGCGGGCATCGCGGTGCAGGAGGCGCTGAAGCGCTCCGGCCTCCTCGCGCGGCTCGAGGGGGCCCGCACCGACGAGGACGTCGAGCGGGCCGAGAACCTCGCCGAGCTGGTCGCCGCGGCGCGCGAGTTCGACGAGGCGACCGCCGGCGAGCCCCCGCCGCGCGATCCCGACGAGGTCCGGCCCGCGCCGCTGGCGCGCTTCCTCGAGCAGATCGCGCTCCTCGGCGAGGCGGACGCGGCGACGCCGGAGGGGCGCGTCGCGCTCATGACCCTCCACGCGGCGAAGGGGCTCGAGTTCGAGGCGGTGTTCCTGGCCGGCCTCGAGGACGGCACGCTCCCCCACGAGCGCCCCTGGTCGGACGATGGCCCGGCGGAGCGCGAGGCGGCCGAGGACGAGGAGCGGCGGCTCTGCTACGTCGGGATGACGCGCGCGAAGAAGCGGCTCACGCTCTCGCTCGCGCGCCGCCGGATGTCGTTCGGCGAGGGCGGGCCGTCGTACCGCCAGACGGAGCCGTCGCGCTTCCTCGCGGACCTGCCGCCCGAGCTCTTCGGCCTCGCCGCGCGCCCCGCCGCGGCGCCCGCGCCGCGCGGCCCGGTGATCCGCCGCCACCCGGGCGCGCTCGAGGGCGAGCCGCACATCGAGGTGGACGACGAGCCGCGCGAGCCGCGCGAGCAGCGCTTCGGCGCGCGGCCCGCGCCCGGCCCGGCACGCCCCGGCCCGCGCGCGCCGCGCCCGCCGTCCGGCGAGCCCACGGTGGACTACTCGTTCGACCAGCGCGCCGAGGCCGGCCGCGTCGCCTTCCCGCCCGGCGCCATCGTCGAGCACCCCACGCTCGGCGAGGGGCGGGTGGTCGCCTGCGACGGCGCCGGCGGCGACGCCAAGGTCACCGTCCGCTTCGACGCCGGCGAGAAGCGGGTCGTGGCGCGGTTCCTCCGGCAGGTGTAGCGCCGGGCTATACACGTCCGGCGGCGTGACCGCGACGGCTCGCGGCCCAGAGCCGGGCACCCGGCGCCCCGCAGGATTACGAACCGCGCGTGGACCTCGGCGACGCCCTCCTCGACCTCGACGGCGTGCCCTGGGGCACGCTCGCGTTCCGCGCGCCGCGGGAGCTCCATCAGGCGGCGCGCGTCGAGGAGGTGCTGCCGGCGGTGCGCGCGGCGGAGCGGGCCGCGGCGGCGGGCCTCTGGGTGGTGGGCTTCCTCGCCTACGAGGCCGCGCCGGCGTTCGACGCCGCGCTCCGGGTGCGCCCGCAGGGCGCGGGGCCGCTCGCGGTCTTCCTCGTCTACGACGCCCCCGTCGCGCGCGAGGCGCTCGAGGCGGCGGGCGAGGCGCGGCTCGGGCCGCTCGCGCCGGACGTGACCCCCGACGTCTACGCCGCGAGCATCGCGCGGCTGCGGGAGGAGATCGCCGCGGGGACGGCGTACCAGGTGAACCACACGTTCCGCCTGCGCGGCCCCTTCGCCGGGGACCCGCGCGCCCTCTACGAGCGGCTCCGCCGCGCGCAGGGCGGCGGGCTGGGCGCCTGCCTCCACCTCGGGGAGCGCGCGATCGTGTCGGCGTCGCCGGAGCTGTTCCTCGCGGTGAACGGCCGGACCGTGACCGCTCGCCCGATGAAGGGGACCGCGCGGCGGGGCCGCTGGCTCGAGGAGGACCTCGCCGCGTCGGCGGCGCTCGCGGCGTCGGAGAAGGACCGCGCCGAGAACGTGATGATCGTCGACCTCGTCCGGAACGACCTCGGCCGCGTGGCCACGACGGGCTCGGTGCGGGTGGCGAGCCTCTACGACGTGGAGCGCTACCGCACCGTGCTCCAGCTCACCTCGACCGTCGAGGCGCAGCTCGCGCCGGGGAGGGGGCTCGCGGAGCTCCTCGCGGCGGCGTTCCCGTGCGGCTCGGTGACGGGCGCGCCCAAGGCGAGCGCGATGGGGCTCATCGCACGCGAGGAGGGCGCGCCGCGCGGCGTGTACTGCGGCGCGATCGGCGCGATCGCGCCCGGCGGCGACGCCGCCTTCAACGTGGCGATCCGGACGGTGGAGCTGGACCTCGTGAAGGGCGAGGCGACGGCGGGCGTGGGGGGCGGCATCACCTGGGGCTCGACCGCGGAGGGCGAGTGGCAGGAGGCGCTCGCGAAGGGCGCCTTCCTCGAGGCGGCCGCCGCGGCCGAGGAGGGGCCGCCCGCGCTCGTCGAGACGCTCCGGCTCGAGGGTGGCCGCTTCCCGCTCCTCGAGCTCCACCTCGCCCGGCTCGAGGCCTCCGCGCGCCACCTCGGCCTCGCCGTGGACGTCGCGGCCGCGCGCGCCGCGCTGGAGGCGGCGGCGGCCGCGGGTGGGGACGCGCGGATCCGGCTCGTCGCCCCCGAGCGCGCGGCGCCTCGCCTCGAGCGCGCCCCCCTCCCTCCGCCCGCCGCCGCGCCGCTCCCCGTCGCCCTCGCGGCCGCGCCCGTCTCCCGCCGCGACCTTCGGCTCTTCCACAAGACGACGGCGCGTGCCCCCTACGACGAGGCGCGCCGGGCGCGGCCGGAGGCCTTCGACGTCCTCCTGTGGAACGAGGAGGGCGAGCTGACCGAGTTCACCATCGGCAACCTCGTCGCGGAGCTCGCGGGCGGCGAGCGGGTCACCCCGCCGCGCGACGCCGGCCTGCTCGCCGGGGTCTTCCGCGCGAAGCTGCTCGCGGAGGGAGCGGTGCGGGAGCAGACCCTGCGCGTCGCCGACCTCCCCTCGGCGCGCCGGCTCTGGCTCGTGAACGCGGTGCGCGGCTTCGTGCCGGTGCGGCTCGTGGGGCCATGACGCTCGCGCGCCTCGCCCGGGCGGCGCTCGTGCCCCTGCTGCGTCCTCGGCGGGGCGGCGGCGCTCCCGGGCTCGCCTGCGCGGGCGTATGATCCCGGCATGACCGCGCGCCCCGCACCGCCCGCCGCGCCGGAGGTGACGGAGGAGCTCCTCCGCGCCCTCCCGAAGACCGACCTGCACTGCCACCTCGACGGCTCGGTGCGGGTGAAGACGATCCTCGAGCTCGCCGACCGCCAGGGCGTGCGGCTGCCGGCGGACACGCCCGAGGGGCTCGCGAAGGCGATCCACATGGGCGAGGTGTGCGACTCGCTCGAGGACTACCTCACCGCGTTCGACGTGACGCTCGCGGTCCTCCAGACCGAGGAGGGGCTCCACCGCGTCGCGTACGAGCTGGCGGTCGACGCCGCGGCCGAGAACGTGCGCTACCTCGAGGCCCGCTACTCCCCGGTGCTCCACACGAGCGCGGGGCTCAAGCCGACCGCCATCGTGGACGCGGTGCTCGCCGGGCTCGCGGAGGCGCGGCGCGAGACGGGCATCGCCTCGAACGTGATCATCTGCGGGATCCGCCACATGGACCCGGAGACCTCGGTGCGGCTCGCGGAGCTCGCCGTGGCGTACAAGAACAAGGGGGTCGTCGGCTTCGACCTCGCCGGCGCGGAGGAGGGCCACCCCGCGCGGCGGCACCAGGCGGCGGTGCAGCTCATCCTCGACAACAACGTGAACGTCACGATCCACGCGGGCGAGGCGTTCGGGCCCGAGTCGATCGCGCAGGCGGTCCACTACTGCGGCGCGCACCGGATCGGCCACGGCGTGCGGCTGCGGGAGAACGGGGACCTGCTCAACTACGTGAACGACCACCGCATCCCGCTCGAGCTCTGCCCCTCGTCCAACGTGCAGACGCGCTCGGTGGCGGGCTTCGCGAGCCACCCGGCCAAGTTCTACTTCGACTTCGGCCTGCGGGTGACGATCAACACCGACAACCGGCTCGTCACCGACACGAGCCTCACGAAGGAGCTCCTGCTCGCCCACGAGCGGATGGGCTTCACGCTCGACGACCTCTGCACCGTGCTCGTGCAGGGCTTCAAGAGCGCCTTCCTGCCGTTCCGCGAGAAGGCCGAGCTGCTCCGCCGGGTCAACGCCGAGATCGCCGAGGTGCGGGCGCGCTTCCGCCCGGCCGCGGGGGCGAACGCGCCGCCGGCCGCCGCGGGCGCGCTCCAGCACGACGCGAGCCGGGCGCCATGACCGCCCGGCTGCGCTACCGGTCGCCCATCGGCGTGCTGGCCGCGGAGGCGAGCGACGACGGCCTCCTCGGCCTCTCCTTCTCGGATCGGTCGGCCCCCCGCGCCGGCGTCTCCGCGCGGGCGCGCGCCCACCTCGAGGCCGCCGAGGCGGCGCTCGACGACTACTTCGCGGGGCGGGCTCCGGCGCTGCCCGTCCTGGACCTCCGCGGCACGCCTTTCCAGCGCGAGGTCTGGGCGGCGCTCCTCGCCATCCCCTGGGGCGAGGTCCGCACCTACGGCGAGGTCGCGCGCCTCCTCGGCCGCCCGGGCGCCGCGCGCGCGATCGGCGGGGCGAACCACGAGAACCCGGTCATGATCCTCGTGCCCTGCCACCGCGTGGTGCAGTCGAGCGGGGGGCTCGGCGGCTACGGCGGCGGGGTCGAGGTGAAGCGCTGGCTCCTCGCGCACGAGGCGGCGCACGCGCCGGCGCTGCGCCTCGGCTAGGCGCTGCGCCCGCCGCGGAGGGCGATCCGAGGAGGGATCCCCGACGGGGCGAGGCGCTCGGACGCGACGATTCGATACGGTCGGCTTCGCAGCGGAACCCGGCGCCTCCCGCCGCTCGCGCCGCCGCTTCCTTGCCCACCCGGGGCGCGGTGCGTAGCATCGCCTCGTACCTCCCCGCAGCGCACCAGGAGTGCACCGATGGCGAAGCTCCTCGCGATGATCCTCGCCGGCGGCGAGGGCCGCAGGCTCGACCCGCTCACCCGCGAGCGCGCCAAGCCCGCCGTGCCCTTCGGAGGCCGCTACCGGATCGTCGACTTCGTCCTCTCGAACTTCGCGAACTCCGGCATCCTCAAGATGAAGGTGCTCGTGCAGTACAAGTCGGAGTCGCTGAACGCGCACATCCAGCGGGGCTGGCGGCTCACCGCGCTCCTCGACCAGTACGTCGAGATCGTGCCGGCGCAGATGCGGGTCGGGCCGAAGTGGTTCGAGGGCTCCGCCGACGCCATCTACCAGAACCTCAACATCATCACGGACGAGGAGCCCGAGTACACGTTCGTCTTCGGCGCCGACCACATCTACCGCATGGACGTGCGGCAGATGCTCGACTTCCACGTCGCGAAGGCCGCCGACCTGACGGTGGCGGCCATCCCGATCCCGGTGGAGGAGGCGAGCGACTTCGGCATCATCGAGGTGGACGAGCAGGGCCGGATGATCGGCTTCACCGAGAAGCCGCGGTCGGGCGCGAAGACCATGCCCGGCGACCCGACGCGCTGCCTCGCCTCGATGGGCAACTACCTCTTCACCACCGACGCGCTCGTGCAGGAGATCGTGCGGGACGCCGGCGACCCGGCGAGCGCGCACGACTTCGGCAAGTCGATCGTCTCGTCGATCCACCACCGCAAGCGCGTGTTCGTCTACGACTTCGCCACCAACGTGGTGCCGGGCCAGGGCGAGAAGGAGCGCGGCTACTGGCGCGACGTGGGGAGCCTCGAGGCCTACTTCCAGGCCAACATGGACCTCGTGGCGGTGGAGCCGGTCTTCTCGCTCTACAACGATCGCTGGCCCATCTACACGATCCGTCACAACTTCCCGCCGGTGAAGTTCGTCTTCAACAACGAGAAGGAGCAGCGGGTCGGCCGCGCCACCGACTCGCTCGTCTCCGAGGGCTGCATCCTCTCCGGCGGCCAGGCCCACCACTCGATCCTCGGGCCCCGCGTGCGCGTGAACAGCTACGCGACGGTCGAGGAGTGCATCCTCTTCGAGAACGTCACCATCGGGCGGCACTGCAAGATCAAGCGGGCGATCATCGACAAGCACGTCGAGATCCCCGCCCACACCACCATCGGGTTCGACCTCGAGCAGGACCGCAAGCGCTTCTTCGTCACGGAGAGCGGGATCGTGGTGATCCCGAAGGGCATGCGGATCGAGCCGGGATCCAGCGCCTAGCGCGCCCCGGCCGGGCCCGGCGCTAGCGCGTCGCCAGCCGCTCCGCCTTGTTGAAGGCGATCTGCAGGTCGACGGGCTTCTCCATCACGTCGTCGGCGCCGAGCTCCACGAGCTGATCGCGCATGTGCTGATCTCCGCCGAAGGCGGAGACCACCACGACCGGGATCCGGTTCGTGCGCGGGTTGGACTTGAGCTGCCTCAGCACGTCGCGCCCGTCGAGCTTCGGCATCGCCACGTCGAGGAACACCAGATCGGGCAGCTCGGTCGCTGCCGCGACGAGCGTCTCGGCGCCGTCCCGCGCGAAGAGGAGCTCGTGGCCGCGGCCCCGGGCGTAGGCTGCGTACAGCTTCGCGACGGCGGGATCGTCCTCCGCGACCAGGATGCGGAGCGGGTTCGCCGGGGCGGGGAGCACCCGGGGAGGATAGCGCGGTCTCAACCGTTCCAGAAGTGCGTCCACTTGACGAGGATGGTGTCGGTCACGGGCCCGGAGGAGAGCCCGTGGGGCCGCAGGGTTGCGGGCGGCGAGACCTCGTCCTCCCACCCGCGCTCCGCCTGGGCCCGCGTGTAGACGAGGAAGAGGGTCGAGCCGGTCCGGTACTCCCAGCGCGCGACCAGGTTCACGTTGAGCGCGCCCTCGCGGAAATCTGGGTTACCGATCTCGGGGTCCTCGCGCGGTGACGTCGCCGGCGTGCGGAGGGCCGCGAACGGGACGCGCTCCCCGCGCCCCGCGCGAGCCACGTAGAACCGTCCGTACGTGCCGTACGAGGCGAAGAGCTGGGCGTAGCCCTGGAGGGTGAGGCGCGGCGTGAGCACCACCTGCTGGCGGAGCGTGAGCGAGGCCGACGGCGCGTAGAGGTCGCCGAAGACGCGCTCTCCCGACGAGCCGTCGCCCACGTAGCGGGCGCGCCACCGGCTCCGCTCGAATTGCAGATCGAGGCGGGTCTCGACCCGCGCGTGCGGCCGCACCACCACCTTCGCGCTCGCGCCCCAGAAGCCGAGCGGCGCGAGCGGGCCCGCGGCGTGCGAGCGCCCCAGGCCGGCGCCGCCCTCGACGAAGAGCGCCTTCGAGGGGTCGCTCGAGATCCAGCAGTCCCCGATCTCGCCCGGGAACGTGACGGAACCGGAGGGCGCGCTTATAACGCGGGCCGCCATGACCTCAAGGCCACTCCGGCTCCTCTGCACCGCCGCGGTCCTCCTCTGCACGAGCCTCGCGACCGCGTCCTCCCCCTCGACGCCGGGTGTGGCCTCGATCCCGGCCGCCACCCCGGCGCGCGCCGACCTGCCGGAGGTCCCGTTCGAGCGGTACACGCTCCCGAACGGCCTCACCGTGATCCTGCACGTCGACCGGACCACGCCGATCGTGGGCGTTCACGTCCAGTACGACGTCGGCGCGAAGAACGAGAAGCCCGGGCGCACCGGGTTCGCGCACCTGTTCGAGCACCTCATGTTCCAGGGGACGCTCCACGTGCCGAAGGGCGAGGCGGACCGGCTCGTGGACGCGGCGGGGGGCGACGCGAACGGCTCCACCTCCCAGGACACCACCCAGTACTGGTCGCAGGTGCCGCGCAACGCGCTCGAGCAGATGATCTTCGTCGAGTCCGACCGGATGGGCTGGCTCCTGCCCACCCTCGGCCAGGAGAAGCTCGACAACCAGCGCGACGTGGTCCGCAACGAGCGGCGCCAGTCCTACGAGATGCAGCCCTACGGGCTCGCCTTCGAGAAGCTCCTGGCGGCGGTCTGGGACCCCGCGTTCCCCTACCACTGGATGCCGATCGGCACGCACGAGGACCTCGAGGCGGCGACGCTCGCGGACGTGCGGGAGTTCTTCGAGCGCTGGTACGGGCCACAGAACGCGGTGCTGTCGATCGCGGGCGACCTCGACGTCGCCGAGACGAAGCGGCTCGTGGAGCGGTGGTTCGGCCCCATCCCCGGCGGCGCGAGGCCGGAGAACGCGGTGCCCGCGCCGCTGCTGCTCCGCGAGGAGAAGCGGCTCACGATGGAGGACACGGTCCAGCTCCCGCGCGTCTACATGGCGTGGCAGACGCCGAAGCTCTTCGCGCCCGGCGACGCGGCCCTCGACGTGCTCGGGCAGATCCTCTCGGACGGGAAGAGCGCCCGCCTCGTCTCGCGCATGGTGATGGACGAGCGGACGGCCCAGGGCGTCTCGGCGGGGCAGATGTCGCAGGCGCTCGCGTCGATGTTCCTCGTGGTGGCGACGCCGAAGCCCGGCATCCCGGTCGAGCGGCTCGAGCGGACCATCGACGAGGAGCTCGCGCGCATCGCGGCGGCGCCGCCCACGCGGGAGGAGCTCGAGCGCGCCAAGAACAAGCTCGAGGCGGGCGCGGTCTTCTCGCTCGAGCCGGTGGGCGGGTTCGGCGGGCGGGCCGCGACCCTCGCCAACTACCAGCTCCGCGCCGGGGACCCGGGGTACCTCGACGACGACCTCGCGCGCTACCGCGCGGTGACCTCGGCGGACGTGTCGGCCGCCGCGCGGGAGTTCCTCCCGAAGGACCGGCGCGTGGTGCTCACCGTCGTGCCGCGGCCGGGTGAGCAGGCCGCGCCGGGCACGCCGCCCACGCCCGCTCCGGCGAGGCCCCCGAGCCCGGGCGCGCCGTCCACGCCCGCCGCGCCGCCTCCGCCCGGGGCGCCACCCACGCCACCGCCCGCGTCGGCGGGAGGTGCCCGATGAGCCGGTCGCCCGTCGTCGCTGCCCTCGTCCTCGCCCTGGCGTTCGGATCCGCCTCGTGTGCCTCGGCGCCGAAGCGCGAGGGGGGCGGTGCCGCTGCGCCTGCGGCCTCCTCGGCTCCCGCCGCCCAGCAGCCCGCCGGCGAGTCGCCCGACGCGCGCGCTGAAGCGCGCGCGAATGGTGAAGCGCGCGCAGGTGGTGAGCAGCGTCGCGTGGACGGCCGCGAGATCCCCACGAACGGCCCGCCGCCCGAGCTGACGCTCCCCGAGCAGAAGCACTTCACGCTCCGGAACGGGCTCAAGGTGCGGCTCGTCGAGTACCGGCGCCTCCCCATCGTGGCGCTCAACCTGACGGTGCTCGCCGGCGGCGCGCGCGACCCCGCGGCGAAGCCCGGCCTCGCGAGTTTCACCGCCGCCATGCTCACGGAGGGCACCCGCACCCGCAGCTCCACGCGGATCTCCGACGAGGCCGGCTTCCTCGGCGCCTCGCTCGGCGCGGGGGCGGGGCCGGACGCCGCGGCGGTCTCGGGCGCGGTGCTCGCCCGTCACCTGCCGCGCTTCCTCGAGCTCTACGCCGACGTGATCCTGAACCCCGCCTTCCCGCGGAAGGACTTCGAGCGGGTGCAGGACCAGCGGCTCGTGGCGCTGCTGCAGCAGCGCGACCAGCCGCAGGCCATCGCCGGCCGCGCCTTCGCCGGCGCGTTCTGGGGCGAGCACCCGTACGGCCACGTGATGCTCGGCACCGAGGCGTCGGTGAAGGCGATGCGCCCGGCGGACCTCGCCGCGTTCCACGCGCGTCACTTCCGCCCGGGGGCCGCCGAGCTGGTGGTGGTGGGCGACGTCTCCGAGGCGGAGCTCCGGCCGCTGCTCGAGCGGACGCTCGGGAAGTGGAAGGCGGGCGCCGGCGCGGCGCCCCTCGCCGACCGCCCGGCGGCCGCGCCGCAGCGGACGATCCTGCTCGAGAAGCCGGGCGCGCCGCAGTCGTTCCTCCTGCTCGGCATGCCCGGTTACGAGCGGGACTCCGAGGACCTCGTCGCCGCCTCGGTGGCGTTCCAGGTGCTCGGCGGCGGGATGTCGTCGCGTCTGTTCCGCAACCTGCGCGAGGAGAAGGGCTGGACCTACGGCCTCGGCGCGCACGGCGACGCGCGGAAGCTCGCCGGGGCGAGCGTCGTGGCCGGGAGCGTGAAGGCCGAGGTGACGGGCGACGCGATGAAGGAGATCCTCGAGGAGCTGCGCCGGCTCCGCGAGGAGCCCGTCACCGCCGCCGAGCTCGAGGACGCGAAGAACGCCCTCGTGCTCTCCCTGCCCGCCGACTTCGCCACCGCCGGCGGCATCGCCGCGCGGCTCGCGGACCTCGCCCTCCACGGGCTACTCGACGATTACTGGAGCCGCTACGCCGAGGCGGCGCGCAAGGTGACCGCCGAGGACGTCCGGCGCGTCGCGCGCCGCTACCTCGATCCCGCCCGGCTCACGTTCGTGCTCGTCGGCGACCCCGCGGCGGTGAAGCCGCAGCTCGCGGCGCTGCCTCTCGGGCCGCTCGAGGTCCGGACGGCTGCCAACGCGGCGGGAACGGCGGCGGCGGTCCCCGCCGGCGCGAGGTAGCCGCGGGAAGCGCGAGCGGCCTCGCGCCTCGCTCGACCCCGGGTCCGACCCCGGGTCCGGGGCGGCAGCGGAGCCGGGAGGGGGCGCCGCCGCGCTCGCGGATTGTGCGACGCTGACGCGCCGCCCCGCAGCGCGACCGCCCCGCGAGTGCCCCGGCACCCCGGGTCCGCCGGGCCCTCATGCGGGCGACCCCGGCGCGTCGCCGCGGCGGCGGCGCAGCGGCGGCGGCGCAGCCGCGGATCTCCCGCGATCGCGCGGTGACGCGGCGTCCCCTGGGCGCGGCACGCGCCTCGCTACGGAGGCTCCGTCCTGCGCCGAAGGAGCCCC
>Ga0184637_10000276_pt1 | contig 37428 bp, 45 predicted proteins | sample PLM3_127_b2_FD_133143 | JGI IMG/M metagenome (GOLD analysis project Ga0184637, IMG submission 133143) | Groundwater sediment microbial communities from an aquifer in East River, Colorado, USA - PLM3_127_b2 | ecosystem: Environmental > Terrestrial > Soil > Riparian zone | place: USA: East River... | reverse complement strand
GTCCTCCACAACCGACACCGCGGTCGCGAGGTGGATCGCGTCGAGCGCGCGCAGGTGAGGCTCGTCGAAGTTGCCAGCGAGAACTGCCAGCTCCCTGTCGAGTGGAATCAGCGCGAAGCCCCGCAGCACTCGCGACATCTCGGTAAGCAACGCCTCGAGCTCGCCCCGCGAGCGCTCTGCAGCCAGGCGACGTAGTGCTCGGGGGACCTCGGCGAGGGCGAGCTCGCTGGTCGCACAGTCACCGGATCGCAGGAAGCGAACCATCGCCCCGGACTCGGGCTCCTCGCTGATCAGCTTGACGACTGCCGAGGGGTCGAGGTATAGAGCCAGCTCAATCCTCGCCGCGGACGTAGTCGAGCGCTCGCGTGAGTGCATACGGGTCACCGCCGAGCCTGACCGGCTTGAACTCGAGCGTCCCCGGGTCCTCAGGCGGGGTAGCGAGGCCCGCCTCGATCAAGGCCGCAAGGGTTCGCATGGGACGATTGCGGAGTGGTCCGATCTCCGCGACGGGCCGGTTCCGCGATGTGACGATCAGCCGCTCACCTCTCTCGACGCGCTTCAGCACGGCGCTGAGATTCTGTCTCAGCTCCCGTGCCCCGATGCTCGCTGACATGTACACAAATGTAACACTTGGGTCGGAGAATGCCTGACGGGGCCCCGGCAACGTTCTACTTCGATCTCGGCTCTCCGTACGCGTACCTGGCCGCCGAGCGCGTGAACCCACTCTTCGCCGAGGCGATCGGCGCGCCGCCGGTCTGGGAGCCGGTACTGCTCGGCGGGCTGTTCAGGCGCTTCGGGCGCGACTCGTGGGCAAACGGCCCGGGGCGGGAGGACGGGATCGCCGAGGTGGAGCGCCGCGCCGAGGCCTACGGCCTCCCGCCCCTGCGCTGGCCCGAGCCCTTCCCCGGCAACACGCTGCCCGCGATGCGGGCGGCCACCTATGCGAAGCAGACCGGCCGCGCGGTCGCGTTCTCGCTCGCCGCCTTCCGCCAGGCCTTCGCCGCCGGGCGCGACCTCAGCGATCCCGACAACGTGCTGATCGCGGCGGCCGCGGCCGAGCTGCATCCGCGCGCGGTCAGCGCGGCGGTCGAGCGCGACTCGGTCAAGGGCGCGCTGCGCGAGGCGACCGAGCGAGCCGGGGACCTCGGGGTGCGAGGCGTGCCCAGCCTGGTCGTGGACGGCGAGGTGTTCTGGGGGGACGACCGCCTCGAGCGGGCCGTCGCGGCCGCGCGCTCCTAGAGGGGGGCGCCGGTGCGGTAGCCACTGCCCACCGGAGGCACCCGCCCTCGGCTATCGTGGGCGGGGTGCCCGCGCGCGCCGGGTGCGCGGGCCGACCCAGAGGAGCACGTGGCCCACAACCCGGACACCACACAGCAGGCCGAGGTCGACCGCCGGCCCGAGACGGACGGCCGCGGCTCGCAGCCGCGGGCGCTCCCCGACGAGGCCACGTGCCGCGAGCTGCTCGAGACGATGGCCCTGATCCGGCGCTTCGAGGAGGAGGCCGGGCGGCAGTACCAGCGTGCGAAGATCGGCGGCTTTCTCCATCTCGGGATCGGGGAGGAGGCGACGATCGTCGGCACCGCCTCGGTGATGGAGGAGCGCGACTACCTGATCGGCACCTACCGCACCCACGGTCACGCGCTCGCCCGGGGCACCTCGCCGGACGCAGTGATGGCCGAGCTGTTCGGGCGCGAGGACGGGTGCTCACGCGGGCGCGGCGGGTCGATGCATATCTTCGACCTCGAGCGCCGCTTCATGGGCGGCTACGGAATCGTCGGGGGCAATCTTCCGATCGCGGCGGGGCTCGGCCTGTCCTCCGACTACAAAGGCGAGGACTCGGTCACGGTTTGCTCGTTCGGCGACGGCGCCGTGAACACGGGGAACTTCGGCGAGACGATGAACCTCTCGGCGCTGTGGAGCCTCCCGATCGTGTTCCTGGTCGAGAACAACCTGTACGGGATGGGGACCTCGATCGAGCGCCACTCCGCGGTCACCGACCTGTCGAAGAAGGCGGAGGGGTACGGGGTGCCGGGGATGCGGATCGACGGGATGGACCTCCTCGCCGTGCGGGAGGCGGTCGCAGAGCAGATCCGGATCGCACGAGAGGAGCGCCGACCGACGCTGCTGGAGGCGTTCACGTACCGCTTCCGCGGGCATTCGGCCGCCGACCCCGAGGTCTACCGCAGCAAGGAAGAGGTCGAGGAGTGGCAGCAGAAGGACCCGATCGTCGCCTTCGCCCAGCGCCTCAGCGCCGAGGGCATGCTCGTCGAGGGCGAGCTCGATGGGATCAGGCAGAAGGCCGAAGAGCGGGTGCTGGCGGCGGTCGAGTTCGCCGACGCCTCCCCCGAGCCCCCACTCGAGTCCCTGTACGACAACCTGTACGTGCTCGGGGAGGAGGCGATCGGCGGCTGGTACGCGGTCGACGAGCGCACCCCGGAGACCCACCCCGGCGAGATCGAGCGCGAGGTCGGCGCCGGGGGCGAGATCCGAAAGCTCGCCGAGGCGGGGGCCGCGTACGCGGGCCAGGCAGAGCACGGACGCAAGCGCCCGGCGCGCGACGACGAGGAGGAGGAGTCGGAGCGGTGACGGTCGTGCGCATGCGAGAGGCGCTCAACCAGGCGCTCGCGGAGGAGATGCGGCGCGACGAGAGCGTGTTCATCATGGGGGAGGACGTCGGCGTCTTCCAGGGGGCGTTCAAGGTGACCGAGGGCCTGCTCGACGAGTTCGGCGAGCGGCGCGTGCGCGACACGCCGATCTCCGAGAACACGATCGTAGGCACCGGCGTCGGGTCCGCGATGGCGGGCCTGCGGCCCGTGGTCGAGATCATGACCGTCAACTTCTCGCTCCTGGCGATGGACCAGATCGTCAACCACGCGGCCGCGATCCCCTACATGTTCAACGGTCAGGTCAGGGTGCCGATGGTGATCCGGATGCCGGGCGGCGGCGGTCACCAGCTCGGCCCCACCCACTCCCACAGCTTCGAGGCGACCTACCTCCAGATACCCGGCCTGCTCGTCGCCTGCCCCTCGACCCCAGCGGACGGCAAGGGCCTGCTGAAGGCCGCGATCCGCGACGACAACCCGGTGATCTTCATCGAGCACGAGACGCTGTACGGCGCCAGGGGCGAGGTGGCCGAGGACGGCGATGACGGCCTGCTGCGCTTCGGCGAGGCCGCGGTGCGCCGGGAGGGCGGCGACGTGACGATCATCGGGATCCTGCGCATGGTGCAGGCGGCCGAGAAGGCCGCAAAGACGCTGGCCAGCGAGCACGAGGTCGAGGCCGAGGTGATCGATCCCCGCACCGTGCGCCCGCTCGACCTCGACACGATCCTCGGCTCGGTTCGGAAGACGAACCGCGCGGTGATCGTCGAGGAGGGCTGGCCGCACGGCGGCGTGGGGGCGAACCTCGCGGCGCTGATCCAGGAGCAGGCCTTCGACCACCTCGACGCCCCGGTCCAGCGCGTCACCGGCGCCGACGTGCCGATGCCCTACTCGAAGCGCATGGAGCAGGCGGCGATCCCGCATGCCGAGCACGTGGTCAGCGCGGCACTGGCGACCCTGGAGGGCTCTCTCTAGTGGCCACGGACATCGTCATGCCCCGGCTCTCCGACTCGATGGAGGAGGGGACGATCCTGCGCTGGATCAAGTCCGAGGGCGACGAGGTCGCTGTCGGCGACGAGCTGGTCGAGATCGAGACCGACAAGGCGAACATGGTCTACGAGGCGGACACGAGCGGAACCCTGATCGAGATCCTCGCCCGGGAGGGGGACACGCTCCCGATCGGTGAGGCGATCGCGCGCGTCGGCGAGGCCGGCGAGGCGCCCGCAGGAGCGCGGAAGGCGGAGAGCGCAGCCGCCGAGGGTGGGGATGGAGCGGGCGGTGCCGGGGCGGCCGTCGTCGAAGCCGGCCCCGACCCGGCCGCAGCGTCGACGGTGCGAGATGCGGAGCAGGCCGCAGCGGCGCCGCCCGCTCCCCCGGCGCCCGCAGCCACTCCCGCCGCTCCAGCCGAGGCAGCGGGGGACGGCCGCGTCAAGGCGTCGCCGATCGCGCGGCGGATCGCCCGCGAGCGGGGACTCGACCTCGCCGGGATCCCGGGCTCGGGCCCGGGCGGGCGGATCGTGAAGGCGGACGTGGAGCGGGCTGTCGCGGCGGGACCGGCGGCGCCGGCCCCCGCGGCCACCGCGGCGCCGACAGCGCCCGCCGGCCCGACCTCGGGCGCGCGCGAGCAACCGGAGACCGCAAAGGGCCAGGTCGAGACGGTCGAGCTGACCAAGCTCCAGCAGACGGTCGCCCGGCGCATGGCCGAGTCGAAGGCGACCGCGCCCCACTTCTACCTCGAGACCGAGGTCGACATGTCGCGCGCCGTCGAGGCGCGCGCCCGGATCAAGGCCGGAGCGAAGGAGGGCGACCCCGTCCCCTCGTTCAACGACATGGTCGTCAAGGCGTGTGCGCTCGCGCTGCGCGAGTTCCCGCGCGCCAACGCGGCCTACCGCGACGGGAAGGTCGAGCTGTACTCCCGGGTAAACGTCGGCGTCGCGGTCGCCGCGCGCGACGCCCTCGTCGTCCCCACCGTGTTCGACGCCGATCGCAGGGGGCTGCGCGAGATCGCCGCTGAGACACGTGCTCTCGCGGCGCGCGTGCGCGACGGCTCGATCACCCCGCCGGAGCTCTCGGGCGGGACCTTCACCGTCTCCAACCTGGGCATGTACGGGATCACCAACTTCGCCGCCGTGATCAACCCGCCCCAGGCCGCGATCCTCGCGGTGGGCGCGATCGTCGAGCGCCCCGTGGTTCGCGACGGCGAGATCGTCCCGGCCCACGTGATGCCGATAAACGTGGCGTGCGATCACCGCGTCCTGTACGGCTCCGACGGCGCCGAGTTCGTGGCCCGGGTGCGCGAGATGCTCGAGGAGCCGCTCGCGCTGGCGATGTGAGCGGCGTCACGCATATCCCTTCTAAGTAGGTAGGAGCATAGGCGCAAGGAACCTTCGCGGAAGCGAGCGATCCTGCGCCCGCCGTACGCTCTGTTTGTGAATGCTGAGGAGCCGTTTGGCGGCCGCATTCTGGTAGCCGACTCGACGGTCTGGGCGAAGCTTCCCAAGGCCCCCGCCGAGGTTCAGGAAAGCGTCCAGCGGGCGATAAAGGCGGGGCAGATACGCGGCTCAACCATCGTGACCATGGAACTGCTGCGTGGTACCTCCGACCGCGAGGCATTCGAGCGGCGCCGCGCTCAGATGGACAGTCTGCTCGTCCTGCCCGTCACCCGGACAGTCTGCGAGCGGGCGATTGGCTGCCTAGTGGAGCTAGCCACTACTGGCTCGCCCGGCAATCACCGGGTGGACCTGGGTGACCTGCTGATTACTGCTACCGCCGCCGACTCCGGGTGCGACGTGCTCCACTACGACGGTGATTTCGACAAGCTAGCCCCCGCAATGGACTGCGAGTCTGTCTGGTTCGCCAGGCGCGGGTCGATCTAGGAGCCCCAAGCCTCGCGCTCGATCCGGTCATGGAAGTCGTCCTCGTATTCTTCTGCGAGAACCGACGCCATGAATGCATCAATGTCGTCGGGGATCGGTGACTTCTGCGACGCGGTAGATCCGCCTAGGAACTTGAACTCGGCTACAACCTGCTCACCCGTATCGAGAATCCCGAACACATCGGGCGACTGCGCCCGAGTCGAGAAGTCCGCGCCCGAGGCTCCCGTAAGGGGAGGCACGATCTGGATCTCGGCGGTTGTGACTACTTCGGTCATTGCTCAGCCTTTTCGATCTCGTTCTCTAGCTTCGATACGTCGGGAACCTCTGCCACTCGCTCCTCAAAGCCTTCAATCAGATTGTCCAGCAGCTGAAGGAGGCTCTTGGCGTGCTCCCAGCTCATCGCAACGCGGACCGGGAAGACTGGCTCAGCCTCGCCCGCCTTGTAACCAAACTCCAAGGCCACGTCATAGGGACCACCTTCCGCCTTGAGGATATTCGCGTAGATCAGCTGGGTCGGCTCAGCGATGGGCTTCTCCTCCTCTTGAGGACGGTCCTCAGCCATACCTATACTCCTCAGCGCGGATGGCCACAAACCGCGACAGGTTACGCCCAAGCGCCGACAAGCGCCAGCGCACGCCCAAGGGCAAGGAAATCCCGATCCCTTCGCGGCGCGAAGTCGAACGCGACCTTCGGAAGATCGCGCAAGACGATCGAGAGAGGTCAGCCACCCGCCGCCGCCCGAAGAAGTAGCGCCTCAAACATCGCCCGTCCATTGCGGTGATTATGACGCCAGCAGAACTCATTGAGGTAGCCCTGTAGCCAACGGCGCGACACCTTCTTGTAGTTGCCGCGAATCCCGGTCTTCAGGTTGCCGAAGAACCCTTCGACCGTGTTCGTAGGAATGTCTCCGTCCACGTAGGTCACGGAGTGGTTGATCCGACTATGGGCCGCGAAGTGATCCGAGGCGAAGTTGTAGGCGGGCCACTCGTCGGTGTAGACGATGGCTTCCGGGTCCACCCACTCGATCACCTTGTCGCGCAGCGGCCGACCACGACGCGAGGGCACGACTCCGACCTTGATCTTCCCTCCGCGCTGAACCGCAGCGACCACGGTGGTTCTACTACGTTCGCGCAGCCTCGCCGCAGCCTGCCGGTTCAGGTGCTTTCGCGGCTTTCCCTCGACCGAGGTTTCGTCAATCTCGACCTCGCCTTTCAGCGGCGGGCCATCGTCGGTCATCAGCTGATTGCGAATCTTGTTGAACATGCGCCACGCGGTCTTGTAGGTGACGCCCAGTTCGCGCTCTAGCGCCTTTGCCGAGACTCCGCAGCGAGTGCTCGTCATCAGATACATCGCGTAGAACCAAAGGTGGAGAGAGGTCGAGGACTTCTCAAAGATCGTTCCCTTGGTCGGATGCAGATGTTTCCCGCAGGTATCGCACGACCACGATGGGCGCGACCTGACCCGGTGGAAGCGCCGATCCTTCTTGCACTTGGGGCAATGAGCCGTATGGCCATCCGGCGCGTGGCGCGAGCGCCACAGCCGCTCTAGGCAGGTCGCATCGTCGGGGTAGTCCCGCATGAACTCCATGAGGGAGTAGGTCGAGTCTGAGCCCTTCCCTCGCTTGGGATTGTTGCGATCTACTGAGGCCATGACCATAACCTACCATAAGGGGATACCTCCTGTCAAGGGATAAGCGTGAGCGGCGTCACATCCGCCCAGGCGCAGCCATGGAAAGCTCCCCCGCAGTGAACACGAGCCGAAACCTCGCCGCGCGCGCCGGGCGCTGGAGCGCCCGCCACCCCTGGAAGGCGATCGTCACCTGGTTCGTGTTCGTGATCGCCGCGGTGATGATCGGCAGCTCGATCGGCACCCAGACGCTGACCGACGAGGAGTACGGGGTCGGCGAGTCCGGCGCCGCGGACCGCGCGATCGGGGACGCGTTCCCCGACGAGGCGAGCGAGACGGTGCTGGTGCAGAGCGAGGACGGCCTGACCGCGAACGACCCCCGCTTCCGGGCCACGGTCGACGACGTCGTTCACGACCTGAAGCGAACCGACAACGTCGCGGAGGTCAAGAGCCCGTTCGCGCCCGGCAGCGAGGGAAACGTCTCCCGGGACGGCCGCTCGGCCCTGGTCGGCTTCGATGTCCCAGAGCGCTCGGGAGCCGACACGGACGACCTCGTCACCGCTCCGCTCGCCACCGTGTCGAAGCTCGACCAGTCGCATCCGGGCTTCCTGATCGCGGAGTTCGGCGACGCGAGCGCCGACAAGGAGCTCTCGGAGTCTTTCGAGAGCGACTTCCAGAAGGCCGAGTTCACCTCGTTGCCGATCACCCTGGTGATCCTGATCCTCGCCTTCGGGGCCCTCGTGGCCGCGCTCGTGCCGCTGATCCTCGCCGCGACGGCGGTCGCCGCCGCGATCGCGCTGCTCGCCCCGCTGAGCCAGATCTACCCCGTGGACGAGTCGGCCGCGTCGGTGATCCTGCTGATCGGGCTCGCGGTCGGCGTCGACTACTCGATGTTCTACCTGCGTCGTGAGCGCGAGGAGCGCGTGCGAGGCAGCAGCGAGCGGGCAGCGCTGGAGACCGCTGCGGCGACATCGGGACGCGCGGTGCTCGTGTCCGGAGTCACGGTCGCGATCGCGATGGCCGGCCTGTACTTTGCGGGCGCCCCGACCTTCGAGTCGTTCGCCTCGGGCACGATCCTCGTCGTCGCGATCGCAGTGGTCGGCTCGCTGACCGTCCTGCCGGCGGCTCTCTCGAAGCTGGGCGACCGCGTCAACAAGGGCCGGATCCCCTTCCTGACCCCCCCGCAGGAGCGGGTGAAACACGAGTCGCGCCTGTGGAACGCGGTGCTCAACCCCGTGCTCCGCCGTCCCGCGATCACCGGCGCGCTCGCCGCCGCGCTGCTGCTGGTGATGGCGATCCCTGTGCTGAACCTGAAGATGGCCGTGCCCGGGATCGAGTCACTCCCCCAGGACCTGACCGTGGTCCAGACCTACAACCGGATCCAGGAGGCCTTCCCCGGCAACCAGATTCCCGCCGAGGTCGTGATCGAGCACGGCGACGCCTCGAGGGCCGAGATCGGGGGCGCGGTCCGCGAGCTGCGCGCCGAGACCGCCCGCAGCGATCTGTTCGAGCAGCCCGTGACGGTCGACGTCAGCCCCGACCGCACGGTGACCATCGTCGAGGTGCCGATCGCCGGCGACGGCACCAACGACACCTCCTACGAGGCCCTCGACGAGCTGCGGGACGGAGTGATCCCGAGCACGGTCGGCGGGGTCTCCGGCGCCGAGGCCAGCGTGACCGGGTTCACGGCGGGATCGGGCGACTTCAATCAGGTGATGCAGGATCGCGTCCCGATCGTGTTCGGGTTCGTGTTCACGATGGCGTTCGCCCTGCTGCTCGTCACGTTCCGATCGATCGTCATCCCGCTGAAGGCGATCCTGCTCAACCTGCTCTCGGTCGGCGCCGCCTACGGCGTCGTGATCTGGATCTTCCAGGAGGGCCACCTCCAGTCCCTGCTCGGCTTCGAGTCAACGGGCGCGGTCACATCCTGGCTGCCGCTGTTCCTGTTCGTGGTCCTGTTCGGCCTCTCGATGGACTACCACGTGTTCATCCTCACCCGCGTGCGGGAGGCCTACGATCGGGGTGCGCCCACCAGCGAGGCGGTCGCCCAGGGGATCAAGAGCACGGCCTCGGTGGTCACGGCCGCCGCGATCGTGATGGTGGCGGTGTTCTCGATCTTCGCCACCCTGTCCGCGGTCGAGTTCAAGCAGTTCGGCGTCGGCTTGGGCGTCGCGATCCTGATCGACGCGACGATCGTCCGCGGCGTGCTGCTGCCGGCCTTCATGAAGCTGCTCGGCGACTGGAACTGGTATCTGCCGCGCTCGCTCGAGTGGTTGCCGCGGGTCGGTCCGGCCCGGAAGCCGGACCCCGGGCCCGCCGAGGCCTGAGCCGCCTCGCGCGCGTGGACCGGGCGCAGCTCAGCGACTGGCTTGCCGCCTACGAGCGGGCGTGGCAGACGCCCGGGACCGAGACGCGCGGAGCTGTTCGCCGAGGGGGCGAGCTACCGAACCTCGCCCTACGAGAAGCCGTACCGGGGTCTGGCGGCGATAGAGGAGATGTGGGAGCGCGAGCGCGAGGCGCCCGACGAGGTCTTCGAGATGTCATCCGAGGTGGTGGCGGTCGAGGGCGACACGGGCGTGGCCCGCGTCGAGGTCCGCTACGGTGACCCGGTGGAGGTGGAGTACCGCGACCTGTGGGTCGTGCGCCTCAACGGAGGCGGCCGCTGCGTCGAGTTCGAGGAGTGGCCCTTCTGGCCGCCCGGCCAGGAGGGTTCGTGGCCGCCAGGCCCGGAGGCGCCGCACGAGCGGCCCGCCAGCTGAAGCCGGTCAGCAGCTACGCAGCAGGTCCTTGCCGCGGCCGCCCTTGCAGCTGTCGTTTCCGCCGCCACCCGCGAGCAGGTCGTTGCCGCCATTGCCGCGCAGCTTGTCGTTGTCGCCGCCGCCGCGCACCGTGTCACCGCCGCTCTGGCCCTTGGCCGTGTCGAGGCCGCTCTGGCCCTTGACCGTGTCGTTGCCGGATCCGCCCGTGACGCCGTCGTTTCCGCTTCCCGCACAGACGATGTCCTTCCCGCCGCCGGAGTTGACCTGATCGTCGCCGCCCAGCGCCAGGATCACGTCGCCGCCGTTGGTGCCGGTCAGCGTCTCGGCGGCGTCCGTCCCGGTGATCGTGGCGGGCTTCTTTCCGCACCCAGCCGTCGCGCTCACCGTCGTGGCCTCGGTGTCCTCGTTGTTGGTCGCGACCGGGTCGGTCACGTCGCTCGTCACCGACGCGGTGTTCGTGATCTGGCCGGTCTTCTTGGGCGTGACCTGGATCGTGATGGTCGCCGAGGCTCCGTTGGCCAGCGTGCCGAGCTCGCAGGTCACCTTCTTCCCCTGCGTGTCGCACGTCCCCACGGTGGCGGTCGCGGAGCCCGGGGTGACCTGGCTGTCGAGGTTGTAGGTCACCGTGACGTTGGTCGCCGGGTCCGGGCCGGCGTTCTGGACCTCGACCGTGTAGGTGAGAGTGGCGTTCTCGGCCACGGGGTCCGGGCTGTCCGACTTGGTAAGCGACAGGTCGGCGGGGTCTACGGCGGCGCCGGCGGACCCACCGCCGATACCGACGACGCCCAGCGCCGCGAGGGCGAGCAGCGCCATCGCCGCCGGCGTGCCGGGGCGTCGCAGCTTGTTCACGTGGTTTCCAACCGTCCGGGCTTCTCCGTGGCTCATTCTCCTGCCTCTCTAATCATTGGTTCCGCTCTGTAAAGCGTCGCTCGTCCCCGTTTCGATACCACCAACACGTGGGCCGCGAGAACGATGCGGGCGGCCGACGGGCGGCGACCGTCCACGAGGGCGACGTGAGACACTCAGTGCGATGAGCCTGGCGGTGTGGTGCGTGCGTATGGGGCAGGTTCCCTACGGGGAGGCCCGCCGGGCCCAGAGGCTGCTCGGGGCGGCGCGCCACGCCGAAGAGGTTCCAGACCTGCTGCTGCTGCTCGAGCACCCGCCCGTATACACGCGTGGGCGCCGCTCGACGCCCGACGAGCTGCCGATGGGCGAGGACTGGTACCGGGAGCGGGGGATCGAGGTCACCGACACCGACCGCGGCGGCCGCGTCACCTATCACGGCCCGGGCCAGCTCGTCGGCTACCCGATCATGGATCTGGGGGCGTACGGGAACGACGTCCATGACTACATACGGCGAATCGAACGAGTAATGATCGGGTCGCTTGCGGAGTGGAGCGTCGAGACCGGCCTTCTTGAGGGTCTAACCGGCGTATGGACGAAGGGGAACGCGCCGGCCGCCGAGGCAAAAAAGATCGGCTCGATCGGCGTGCACGTGAACCGCGGCATCACCACGCACGGGTTCGCGATCAACGTCAACAACGACCTGCAGCCGTTTGAGTGGATCGTCCCGTGCGGGATCGAGGCCTGCCGCATGACCTCGCTGTCCCGCGAGCTCGGCGCCGCGCAGGACATGAGCGCGTTCATGGACACGGTCATCGACCGGTTCGGCGATATCTACGATCGAGAGCCGGTAGAGGTCGGAACGGCGGAGCTAGCCGAGCGCGCCCAGCCAGCGCCGGCGCTAGGTTAGGAGCAATGGCTCCGGGCACCGAGTCCTCGACCGACGAGCGCGTCCACGTCACGCGCTCCCGGGCGCGCCCCGGTGGCGCGCGCGAGAGCGGCGGGCTGCCGTTCCGCCATCGCAAGCCCCCGTGGCTGAAGGTTCCAGCGCCCGGCGGGCCCAACTACCGGCGCTTGAAGCGCGCGATCGAGGACGAGGGCCTCCACACCGTCTGTCAGGAGGCCAACTGCCCCAACGTCGGCGAGTGCTGGGAGCGGGGCACCGCGACGTTCATGATCCTCGGCGACGTGTGCACGCGCCGCTGCGGGTTCTGCAACGTGCAGACGGGCAAGCCGACCTGGAACGACCCCCTGGAGCCGATGCGGGTCGCTAACCAGGTGAAGCGGATGGGGCTTCGTCACGCCGTCGTCACCTCGGTCGACCGCGACGACCTGCCGGACTACGGCGCCAGCGCCTTCGTCGGCGTGATCCGCTCGATTCGGATGCTCGCCGCCGGGTGCAAGGTCGAGGTGCTGACGCCCGACTTCCGCGGCCAGGAGATGCCGCTCGCGAAGGTGATCCACGAGCGGCCCGACGTCTTCAACCACAACGTCGAGACGGTGCCGCGGCTGTACCCGAGGGCGCGGCGCGGCTCCGACTTCCTGCGCTCCTGCCGCGTGCTGCGGCTGGGCAAGGAGATGGGCGGCGACGAGGTCGTGACCAAGTCGGGGCTCATGGTCGGGCTGGGGGAGACGTTCGAGGAGATGGTCGAGGCGTTCGGGATCCTGCGCGAGCACAAGGTGCAGGTGCTGACCGTCGGCCAGTACCTGCGCCCGACCGAGACCCACCTGTCCGTGGAGCGCTACTGGCACCCGGAGGAGTTCGAGTCGCTGGAGCGCGCGGCCTATGAGGTCGGCTTCGAGTCGGTCGCCTCGGGACCGCTCGTCCGCAGCTCCTACCACGCGGACGAGCACATGCCAGAGCGCCGCGCGGCTGTGGCCTAGCCCGGCGCCTACTAGGGAGCGAGTCGCTCCAGGACCGTGCCGCTCGCGTCGACGGCTACGACCGTCGGCACGACCGCGATCCCGTACTTGCGGGCGAGGTCAGGGCGCTGCCTGACGTCGAGCGTGATCAGCGGCCGGCCGCCCTCGTCACGTAGCCGCTGCTCCCACTCGCGGCACTCGGCGCACAGCGGATGCGTGAACTCAACGTACGCCTCGCGGTTCCCGTCGAGCCCGGCGAGATCGGATGGATCGATGCGGCCGTGGCGCCGCGGCGAGATCCCGCGCAGGCGCGCGCTCAGCCTGTAGATCTCGCAGCCGACGCAGAGCCCGGTCGTCGCGGAGAGCAGCGCCAGCCCGGCGACCAGCCCACCGAGCACCGTCCCCACGACCGGCGCACCCAGCCACCACGCCGCGGCGGCGCCACCCAGGCAAGCGGTCCCGATCACGTTCGCCAGGCGGGGCGGGCGCGAGTCCTCGAGCGGGCCCTCGCCGAGTCGCGGCTGAAGCAGCTCGAAGTACGCCAGGCAGGGCAGGCAGTACCGCCGCCCCATCGTCAAGCTGAGCAGGAGCTGGCCCGACATCAGCGCCCAGGCGAGCGGCCAGCCGAAAACCGTGCCGAGCAGCGCCACGATCCCGGTCACGCCCTGGCTGAATCGCGCCGCGCGCGAGTCGATCACGTCGGTATCGCGGTACGGATCGGCGCTCGGCCCGGGTGGGTCGGTCGCTTGTGCGCGTGCGCTTGCCATGTGATCAGAGTCTGGCAGAGCCGTTTCGCTTCACCCCTCCTTTTGCCCACTAACCTTCGCCGGCCGTGATCCCCCTCAAGGACAACATCCCCACCGCGCGGTTCCCGATCCTCACGGTGCTGCTGATCGCGCTCAACGTGATCATCTTCGCCTGGGAACTCACCCTGTCGCAGGACCAGGGCTCCGCATCGGGCCAGGCGGGGCAGCTCGGCGCCTCCGAGTACGACGTCGAGCTGATCGAGCTCGGCGCGATCCCCTACCGGATCACCCACCCCGGGGAGGACTGCGGCCTGAGCGCGGCGCGGCAGGGGGCGGACATCGTCTGCCAGGGGACCTCGGACTACCGGCGGGCGCAGGACGCCGGCGCCCTGGTCGACCTCGACGAGCCGCCGTGGTGGGTGACGCTCCTCACCTCGATGTTCCTGCACGGCGGGATCCTGCACCTCGCGGGGAACATGCTGTTCCTGTGGGTGTTCGGGAACAACATCGAGGACTCCGTGGGGAGGATCGTGTTCATCCCCTTCTACCTGCTCGCTGGGATCGTGGCGGTTTACGCGCAGGCCCTGCTCGACACTAGCGCGACGGTACCGACGGTAGGGGCGAGCGGAGCCATCTCCGGGGTGTTAGGCGCGTACGCGCTGCTGCACCCGCGGGCGCGGGTGCTGACGCTCGTGTTCATCATCTTCTTCGTCACCCTGGTCGAGATCCCGGCGATGATCATGCTCGGGATCTGGTTCGTGCTCCAGTTCCTGCCCGCCGTGGGCCAGCTCGCCACCCCCGACGTGAGCGGCGAGACAGGCGGGGTTGCCTACTTCGCGCACGTCGGCGGCTTCATCGTCGGCCTGGCGCTGATCAAGTTGCTCGCGAGACGCCACGAGGAGGCCGGGCCGGGGCCCCCGTACCCCGTGTACTGATCGTGCGCGAGCGCCCGGGCGGAGAGCGGTCGCGCTGATGGACCCCGAGGTCCGCACCGGGATCCTGGCGGTCGGCTTCACGTTCTGCGTCCTGTTCCTGATCCTGACGCTCGGAGTGGTCGCCGACTCGGGCCTCGACATCCTGTCGCTGGTCTCCTTCGCGGTGATCGCGCTGATCGCGATCGGGCTGTTCGGCGCGATCCGCAACCCGCCGGATCGCTGAGGAGGTCGAGCCGCAGCAACTGCAATGCTCTCATCGCGCTCTCATCTGATGCTGGGAGCTTCCCACCGATGAGGATCCTGGTCGTCGAAGACGAGGTGAAGATGGCTGGGCTGATCCGCCGCGGCCTTCGCGAGGAGGGCATGGCCGTCGACGTGACGGAGAAGGGCGAGGACGCGCTGTGGATGGCGGGCTCGACCGAGTACGACGCGATCGTGCTCGACGTGATGCTGCCGGGGATCGACGGGTTCGAGACCTGCCGCCGGCTCCGGGACGACGGCGTGTGGTCCCCGGTGGTCATGCTCACCGCCCGCGACGCCGTGGAGGACCGCGTCGCGGGACTCGACCACGGAGCCGACGACTACCTGGTCAAGCCGTTCTCCTTCGCCGAGCTGCTCGCGCGCCTGCGGGCGCTTGCCCGGCGTGGACCTGTGGAGCGGCCCGTCGTGCTCGAGGTCGGAGACCTTCGCATGGACCCGGCAACCCGCCAGGTGTGGCGCGGCGACACCGAGATCACGCTGTCGGCGAAGGAGTTCTCCCTGCTGGAGGCGTTCATGCGCCGCCCGGGTGAGGTCCTGTCGCGCTTCCAGCTGCTCGAGCACGCTTGGGACTACGAGTACGAGAACCGCTCCAACGTCGTCGACGTGTACGTCCGCTACCTGCGCCAGAAGATCGACAGGCCGTTCGGCGTGGAGAGCATCGAGACGGTGCGCGGCGCCGGATACCGGCTGCGAAAGGACGCATGATTCTCGGGCACCTGTCGATCCGGGCAAAGCTGACCGTCGCCTTCTCCGCGGCGCTTCTCCTCGTGCTCGCGCTGGCGGGCCTGTTCGTCTATCTGCGCGTGTCGAGCGAGCTGACCGGGGCGATAGACGATGCGTTGCAGGCGCGCGCCAACGACGTCGCGGCGCTGCTCGCGCGCGAGGAGGAGAACCCGCCCGAGCTCTCGGGTGGGCTGTTCGGGGGCGAGGAGGGCTTCTCGCAGGTCCTGACCCCGCGCGGCGAGGTTGTCGCCTCGACGCTCAATCCAGGGGCCGGGCCGGCGCTGGACCCCGAGCAGGTGATGCGCGCCGCGCGCGAACAACTCGTGGTCGAGGGCAGCGATGTTCCCGGCATCGAAGGAAGCGAAGCGCGCGTTCTGGCGGAGCCGGCAACTGCCCGGGATGGGTCGTCGGTGGTGGTGGTAGCCGGCGCCGGGACGGAGGAGCGCCGTGAGGCTCTCGCCGGGATCGCCAGCGCCTTCCTGATCGGAGCCCCGCTGGCGCTCGTGCTCGCGTCGGGACTCGGCTACCTGCTGGCCGCGAGATCGCTCGCGCCGGTCGAGGCGATGCGGAGACGGGCGCAGGAGATCACCCTGGAGCGAAGCGGCGAGCGGCTTCCGCTGCCGCCCGCCGAGGATGAGATCCATCAGCTCGGGGAGACGCTCAACACGATGCTCGATCGAATCGAAGCCCTGCTGGAGCGCGAACGCGTCTTCGTCGCCGACGCAAGCCACGAGCTGCGAACGCCGCTGGCGACGCTCAGAACCGAGCTCGAGCTGGCCGGTCGCCCGGGGCGCTCGCCCGAGGATCTGCGCAGCGCCCTGCGCTCCACGATCGAGGAGGTCGACCGGCTGTCGCAGCTAGCGGAGGACCTGCTCGTGATCGCCCGCTCGGACCAGGGCCGCCTCCCGATCGCTCGGGAGCCGATCGAGCTGAACGTGTTGCTCGAACGGGTGCGGAAGCGATTCCAGGACCGCGCACGCGAGGGCGGACGCGAGATCGTCATCGCAGCCCCGGCGGGTCTGCGGGCCGAGCTCGATTCCCTGCGCATCGAGCAGGCGCTCGGCAACCTGGTGGACAACGCGCTTCGTCACGGCGGCGGCGAGGTGAGGCTTTCCGCGCGAGGTGACGACGGCTCCATCGTGCTCGAGGTCACCGATCAGGGACCCGGGTTTGCCGACGGGTTCGAGGGCGAGGCGTTCGACCGCTTCACGCGCGCCGACGACGGTCGCACCGGTGGCGGCGCCGGCCTCGGCCTGGCGATCGTGGAGGCGATCGCGGCCGCGCACGGCGGTCGGGTTAGCGTGGCGCCTTCGGGCGCCCCAGCCACCACCCTGCGGATCGCGGTCCCGCTCGAAGCGCCCGCGTAATCAAAGAGCCCCGCGCCGGGCGCGGGGCTCCTTCGATTCGCACGAGCCCTCGGGCCATCGCCCGAGGGTAAGTGCTCACTCGTCCTCAGCTTCTCCTGCCTCGTCCTCGCCGGAGCCGCTGTCGTCGTCCCCAGCCGATCCGACAGGCTGGTACTGATCGTCGATATAGACCTCGACCTGCGAGCCGTCGGCGCGCTGGACCTCGACCTCATAGACGCCGGCACTGCCTGCCTCCTGGTACTCGGACTCGAGCACCGTCCCACCGCCCGCCGCGTCGAGCGCGGCGCGCTCCGCCTTCGCGGCGTCGGGGCCGGTGACCTGCTCCTCGGACTCGCCGCCGCCTACCGCGTACGCGATGCCTGCACCGCCCACGGCCAGCGCGGCTACCGCCGCCGCGATCGCGGCGACCTTTCGATCGATCTTCATCGGATTTGACCTCCGTCGATCTCGCTTGACCGTGCCTGTGTAGAGATGGCTGATGAGATGAGCATGAGACGATGAGGCTACGGATGAGAAAGGGTCTCATGCCCCACTCATGCGCTGCCCGTAGACCTCTCCACGAAGCACACCCAAGGCGGCCCAAGGGCCGCGAGGAGGAGGGGATGGAGAGATGCGCAAGATGAACACAATCGGGATCGCTGCAGTCCTCGTCACGGCGCTCGCGCTGACCGCGTGCGGAGGCGATGACGGAGGCAGCGGGTCGCTCCCGCAGGGGAGCGAGCAGGTCGACCTGAACCCGGCCGACTTCACGACCGAGATCGACAACCCGTACTGGCCGATGACGCCGGGCAGCAAGTGGGTCTACCACGAGACCGACCAGGAGGGCGCCGACCAGAAGGTGGTAGTGACGGTCACCGACAAGACAAAGAAGATCGCCAACGGGATCGAGGCCAGAGTCGTGCGCGACATCGTCAGCGACACGGGGAGCGGCCAGCCGGTCGAGATCACGGACGATTGGTACGCACAGGACTCGGACGGGAACATCTGGTACATGGGCGAGGCCACCGCGGAGTACGAGAACGGCAAGATCGTGACGCGGGCGGGCTCGTTCGAGGCCGGCGTCGACGGCGCGCAGCCCGGGATCATCCTGCCCGCCGATCCGCAGGAAGGCCAGAGCTACCGCCAGGAGTACTACAAGGGGAAGGCCGAGGACGAGGGCGCGATCGTGAGCCTCGACGCGCAGGCCGAGGTGCCGTTCGGCCACTTCCAGCCGGCCCTGATGACCCAGGACACCAACCCACTGGAGCCGAAGGTGCTCGAGTTCAAGTTCTACGCGAAGGACATCGGCCCGGTGCTGGCCGTGTCGGTGTCCGGCGGAAGCGACCGTGAGGAGCTGGTCAGCTACTCCAAGGGCTGATAGCCCGCACCAATCCGCCACTATCGAAAGCGGCCCCGCCCACCCGGGCGGGGCCGCTTCGCGTTCCGGCCATAGCGGGGGGCGATGGGATCACGATGAGCGGTCGAGCGGTGCTCATCGACGCTTCATTCCCGGCCGGGAGCCTGGATCTCGCAATGCAAGCGACTCCGAAAGGAGGCGGGTATGACCCGCACGAAGAAGTTCCTTGTCATCGGCAGCGTCATCGCGGCGCTGGCCGCAGGGGGCGCCGGCGTCGCCGGCGCCGTCGGTGGCGACGACGGGGAGAACCAGGCGACGGGGCCGGGCGCCGACAAGGCGCAGCAGGCGGCCCTTGCGATCACGGGTGGCACGGCCAACTCCGTCGAGCAGGACGGAGAGAACGGGGCCACCTGGGAGGTCGAGGTGACCAAGCCCGACGGCCAGACCGTCGACGTGCGCCTCGACGATCAGTACAAGCTCGTCGTCATCGAAGGCGACAGCGAGCAGTCCGACTCCTCCGGTTGACCCGGCGGAGCGCGGGAAAGGGCGGCGGGCTCCCGGGTCCGCCGCCCTTCCCGTGGGCCTGACAGCCGTCCGCAGGTCCCTTGAGAAACGGCTGCGCGCGGGACGATGCAGCGCGCAGGAGGCGATCGTCAATGCGGCCACGAGGGGCAAGCAGGAGGCGCACGCGCCGGGCGGCGGCCGCGGCCGCCCTGGCGACGCTCGCGACCCTTCTCGGCCTACCGGGGGCCGCCGCCGCGGAGCCCGACGCCTATGTGGCGAATTTCGTTTCCGACAACGTTTCGCAGTTCATGATTACCGCCGACGGCACGCTGTCGGCGAAGAGCCCGGCGGCGGTTGGAGCGGGCGACGGCCCGAGCGGGATCGCCGTCAGCCCCGATGGAACGAGCGTCTACGCGACGACCCAGGACGACGACAAGGTGTCCCAATACGACGTCGCGGGCGACGGCACGCTGACGGCAAAGACCCCGGCGACGGTAGGCGCCGGCGATATCCCCATTGACGTCACCATGAGCCCCGACGGCGACAGCGCCTACGTAGCGAACGTGGGGGGCAACACCGTCTCCCAGTACGACGTTGCCGGCGACGGCACGCTGTCGTCGAAGACCCCGGCGACGGTGAGCAGTTTCAGCCCCGGGGGGGTCACAGTCACCCCCGACGGGGATAGCGCCTATGTGGCTAACTCCCCCACGGCTACCGTCTCCCAGTACGACGTTGCCGGCGACGGAACGCTGTCGGCGAAGACGCCCGCCACGGTGAGCGCGGACGACAGCGCAGTCGCGATCGCGCTGCGCCCCGACACGGTCGGGCCCACGACGACGATCGACTCGGGCCCGTCGGGCGCAGTGGAGACCCGCGACGCCAGCTTTAGCTTCTCCGCCAGCGAAGCCGGCTCGACGTTCGAGTGCTCGCTCGACGGCGCCTCGTTCGGCACCTGCTCCTCGCCGCAGGGTTACTCGGGCCTCGCCAATGGCGACCACAGCTTCACCGCCCGCGCCATGGACTTCTCGGGCAACACGGGGCCCGCCGCGACGCGGAGCTGGACGGTTGCGATCAACGAGTTCACGATCGGCAAGGCGAAGGAAGACGCTCAGCGTCGAGGTTCCCGGCCCGGGCGAGCTCGACGTCACCGATGCCGCCGATCGGAGCGTGGGCGCGGCCGCAAAGAAGAAGCTGCTGAAGCCCTCCAGCGCCACGGCGTCCGGAGCGGGCACGGTGAGCGTGAAGCTGAAGCTGACCAAGACCGCGAAGAAGAAGCTCAAGAGCCGCGGCAAGGTGAAGGTCAACGCCGCGGTCACCTTCACCCCCACCGGCGGCGCCGCCAACACCGAGAGCGCGCAGCTGAAGCTGAAGAAGTAGGGCACGGGCGTGCGGGCCTGGTGGCGAGGGCTGCACCGCTGGGTGCGACGGCTGATCGTCGCCGCTGTCTCTCTGCTCGTCCTCGCGCTGCTCGCCCTCGTCGCCCTCGGCTACTACTTCTCCAGCGAGCTGCTCGACCCGGAGATCGGCCCGCTCGACCTCGACGCCGAGGTGCTCGAGGCCTCTCCGCGCAGCGCCCCGGCGCCCCGCACGATCACCCTGGAGCAGACGGAGGAGACGCTCCGCGACGGAATCTTCGGCCTCGACACCGAGGTCGGCCACGCGATCCTCGGCGCCGTCCTCGCCGAGAAGGGCGACGGGGTGACCCGCCGGGTGCGCGAGGTCCAGGGGCGAGCTCGACCGGGGCACGCAGGCGTACGTGGACACGGTGGTCTTCAACGGCAACCCCGAGCAGTCGCTGGGCGACCGCTTCCGGGCGATCGACTACGAGAGCGACCTCGGGCCGATGGCGGCCTGGTACGTCCCCGGCCAGGGCAAGACCTGGGCGGTGATGGTCCACGGCTACAAGACGAGCCGGCGCGGCGGGCTGCGCGACTACGGCGTGCTGTGCGACTTCGGGCTGCCGATCCTCAGCATCACCTACCGCAACGACCCCGGCGATCCGCCCGCGCCAGACGGCCTGATCCAGCTCGGCCAGGAGGAATGGCTGGACCTGCAGTCGGCGATGCAATGGGCGATCGATCGCGGCGCGGAGCGGTTCGTCCTCTTCGGCGACTCGATGGGCGGCGCGATCGTCTGCACGCTGTATCACCGCTCCGAGCTGGCCGACCGCGTCGACGCCTTGGTGCTCGACGCGCCGGTGCTGAACTGGGAGCCGGTGCTCGACCTCCAGGGCTCGGAGCGCGGCCTCCCGGCCCCGCGATCACCGCGGCGGAGCTGTGGGTCGAGGCGCGGATCGGGTTCGACTTCGCCGACTTCGACCAGATCTCGATGGCCGACACGTTCGAGCTCCCGATCCTGCTCTTCCACGGAACCGACGACGACGTGGTCCCGATCCAGACCAGCGAGGAGTTCGCCAGCGCTCTTCCCGACCTGGTCACGTTCTACCCCGTCGAGGGCGCCGGCCACGTGCAGGCGTGGAACGTCGACCCGCGCCTCTACGAACGCAGGCTGCGCGAGTTCCTGGCCGGCATCCCGGGACTCGCCCGGCGCTGACGGGACTCGCCGCACATGCGAACCCACCTGCTGGCATAGTTTCGGGTGATGTTGCGGGAGGACGTGAGCGTCGCTCGGGGATCGGTCACGTGGCTGATCGCCGCCGTGCTGAGCATCTTCGTCGCAGCGGGTTGCGGAGGAGATGGCGGCGGCGAATCGGACTCGCCCACCGCCAACCAAGGCCCGAGCAAGCGGGAGTTCGTCAGCCGTGTCAACGGCTACTGCGCCGAGCTCAGGCAACAACTCCTGGGCCCGAAGCTGAAGGCGTACAAGCAGGCGCAGCAACAGGCGTTGGAGCAGGGGAACGAACCACCCCCCGCCGCCTCGTTCTTCCGCGGCACGGTCGCTGCGGGGATGCGGCGCCTGCTCGAGCAGATTCGCTCGCTCACGCCCCCGGCAGGTGACGAGAACCAGGTGAACGCGATCCTCGATGCCGGCGACAGCACCGTCCGGCAGATCGAGGCGAACCCCTCCGGCGTTCAGCGTGTCAATCCCCCACTCGAAGTCGAACTCGAGTCCCGAACGCTCGACCGGGCCAGGGTACTGGCGCTCGACTACGGCCTCGATCGGTGCGGCGGCTCGAAGCGCCCGTAGGTCAGACCGCGATACTCCCGACATGTCCAAGGAGGATGTCGAGGTCGTACGCGACCAATTTGCGGTGAACGAGTCCCTCGATTCCATTTTCAGCTGACGGCGCGATTCACGCAAGGCGGCGACCTGGTCGAGCTAATAGCATCGGCTGACCATGGCGCGTGGACCGTCCGGCGGCGCCGACCGTCAACTCGACTTCCACCCCGGGATGGGGATGCGGTGGGAGATCACGCGCAGCACCGAGGACACCTCCGGCGAGCTTTTCGAATCGACGAACTGGCTCGACCCTCGGATGCCGGGACCTCCTGTTCATGTGCACCCGACCACCGAGGAGGCCTTCGAGGTGATCGAGGGATCACTCGACATCTTCAAGGACGGGGAGTGGAGCACGGTGCGGGCCGGCGAGAAAGCGACCGTGCCCGCGGGTGTGCCGCACACGCTTCGCAATGCGAACGACGAGCCGGCAAAGACCGTGACCAGGATTCAACCGGCGCAGAGGTCCGAGGCGTTCTTTCGGGACATGCACAGGCTGATCCACGAGGGCAAGCTCAAGCGACTGCCGCCGAAGGAGCCCCGTTCCGCCATCTACGCAGCGATGCTGTTCAGGAGCTACCCGGATGAGATTCGCGCGACCGGGCCCCTCAACGGAGTCTTCAAGGCGCTGGCCCTCGTCGGGAAGACGCTTCGGTTCAAGCTCTAGACCCGCGCCAGAGGGACCGGTCTCCCCCGGCGCGGCACCGAAGCAACCAAGCTTTCGATGGACCTTATGGGACGATTCTCGAACCCTCAACTCCACCTCGAGCTTAGGGCTGCCCTGTCCCGAAAGCCCCAGCTGTAAGACCCGAGTGGGTTGTTCGTCAGCTCGGCTAAGCGGGCGCGGCGCCTTGTGGGGCCCCCTTGCGCCCCCGTGCTAGGCTGCCGCACAGCAGGGGACTGAGGGCGGCACGGGAGAGGAAAAGATGCGGCACGGACTTCGGGGTAGATCTCGGCCAAGCGGTCGGCGGCGCCGTGTTCGCTCTCGCCTCGTGGCGGCAGCCTCCCTCACCGCGCTGTCGCTGACCGCGAGCGCCTCCCCCGCCGCCGCGTCGGTGACTATCGGGCAGCTCGCCCCGGCGACCCCGTCTGTGGACTGCACCGGCGCGGATTTCGACCACGTTCAACCGAGCGTGACCTCCGGGACCACCTACGTCGTGCCTCCGCTGCCTCCGGCGAGCGCGTTAGTGATCAGCTCTTGGAGCCACAACGCCGCCGCCGCTGCGGGTCAGGTGCTGACCATGAAGGTCTTTCGCAAGGTCGCCGACCCGGCGACCTACGTGGTCGTCGGCCACGACGGCCCGCGCCCCCTGACCGCCAGTACCCTCAACACGTTTTCGGCGAGCGTCCCGGTGAAGCCCGGCGACGTCCTCGGCCTCAACAGCACCGCCGCGTCCATGACCGGGTGCGCCTTCCCCACTCCCGGGGAGTCGCGCCTGGTCAGGGCTGGGAACCTGGCCGACGGGGAGTCGGGAGCCTTCGGCTCCGCCCCCGACCGCCGCCTGAACGTCTCGGCCGTGGTCGCGCCCTCGAACACCTTCACCCTCGGCGAGGCCAAGCGCAACAAGAAGAAGGGCACGGCGACCCTCACCGTCGACGTTCCCAATCCCGGCGAGCTCGCCCTCTCCGGCAACGGCGTCAAGACCGCCGGAGCCGTCGCCGCCACCACGGTCACCGCGCCCGGCGCGGTGGAGCTGCTGGTAAGGGCCAAGGGAAAGAAGAAGAGGAAGCTGAACGAGACCGGCAAGGTCAAGGTCAAGCCCACGATCACCTACACCCCGACCGGCGGCGACCCCAGCACGCAGTCAACGAAGCTGAAGCTCAAGAAACGCTAGCTCTAGGGTCGGGCCGGTCCGGAGCATCTGTTCGCTGTCGCTCTGACGAGCGGCAGGAGCAAGGTCGCGCCCGACGCGTGCAGATCCCCGCTTCCCCTTAACGCGACAAACGGCAGCGAGGCTGTCGCTGTTCCTTCCCGTGCCCGGAAGCAAGCAACCAATGGACCTTATGGGACGATTCTCGAACCCTCGACTCCACCTTGAGCTAAGGGCTGCTCTGCCCCAGAAGCCTTGAAGAGCAAGAGGACTCGCTCTAGGGAGCCGAGTGCAAGCTGCTGCTCTCACGCGGAAGCGGCACTCTCGCCAGGGCGGGTGCGGACCTTCCTCTCGTCCGATGCGATACGAGCGACCATCGGGCCGGCGCGACTGCTTGTGGCCGATCCGATCAGGAGCGCACGCGAGGATGAGCCCTGCAGGCCGTCTTACACACGCCGGTAGCGAAGGTAAACGACGCGAGAGCCAAACGTCTGTGTCTCGACCAGCTCCAGGTTGATCCTCTCGTCCAGGGCCGGGAAGTAAGCCGTGCCCCCGCCCAGTACGACCGGACTGACGAAGAGCCGGTACTCGTCGATGAGGCCCAGCTTCATGAAGGTGGAGGCCAGGCCAGCGCCGCCGACGGCCAGGTCCTTTCCTGGTTGTTACTTTCCCGAGGGTCTTCGAGAACACGATCTTCGGCGTGTCCTTCCAGATGCGGGCAAACTCGAGCTCGTGCTCCGGGGCCGACGGTTTCTCGTCAGCGGTCTCCCAGTACGCCATCACCTCGTAAAGCCGCCGTCCGTAGAGGTGCGCGCCCATCTCCCGCGTCTGCTGGTTATGGAACGGATACAGCTCCTCGTCCGGCGCCGACCAGTCGATCTCGCCGTCGGGCCCAGCGATGAAGCCGTCCAGCGACACTCCCATCGAGTAGATCAGCTTCCGCATCACGGTCCTCCTCGGTTGGCGCCCATTCTTCCGTGATTTATGACCTCGCGCCGCCACAATGCTCATCGGTGGCCGGTCGATCGGGCTCTGGGTGGCGAGACCAGCGCGCGCGACCGCTTCGGGCACAAAGCGGCCGCGCCGTCGCCGATAGCGCGCCGTATCGCTCCGGACGAGAAGCGAGTGCTAGCGCTTTCGGGATAGAGCAGCTCTTAGCTCAAGGTGGAGTCGGGGGTACGGCGGCTGCTCTGGATCCCGCTGGTGATCGTCGACGAGGTCGGCTACATCCCCTTCGACCCGCGAGCCGCCAACCTGATGTTCATGCTCGTCTCCAGCCGCTACGAGCGCGCCTCCCTGATCGTCACGTCCAACAAACCGTTCCCCGCCTGGGGCGGATCTTCGGCGACGAGGTCGTCGCCGTGGCGATGATCGACCGTCTCGTCCACCACGCCGAGATCCTCTCGCTCAAGGGCGACAGCTACCGGCTCAAGGACAAGGACCTCGGCGCTCGATCCCAGCCGCGGGAGTGATTCCGGCGCTTCTGGCCTCCGGCCAGACTGCTCGCCTGCGGGTCATACTTCGACGCCTAACGGCGACTCGCGAGGGTCGGCGAACGAGAGGAGGGACGATGCCGCTCTATCTATCGAGGTTCAGCTACACGCCGGAGACTTGGGCCAGGCTGATCGGCAACCCCGAGGACCGCCGAAGGGCCGCTCAGTCGTACATCGAGTCGGTCGGTGGGAAGCTCCACGGGTTCTGGTACGCCTTCGGCGCACACGACGGCTACACCCTTTGGGAAGCCCCCGACAACGTGTCCATGGCCGCGGTTGCGCTGGCGATTAGTGGCGGCGGTGCGCTTAGCTCGTTAGAAACCACAGTCCTCCTGACAGTCGACGAAACGATGGATGCGCTGCGCAAGGCCGAGCAAGTCCAGTACCGAGCGCCCGGCGCGTAGCGGCTCTCGATCAGCGCGCTGTCGCCTGGCGCGACGAGCAGCAGCGGTAGCTCACGCCTTCTGCTCCCCATGCACAGCAGAAGCAAGCAACCAATGGACCTTATGGGACGATTCTCGAACCCTCGACTCCACCTTGAGCTCAGGGCTGCCCTGCGCATGTCGTAGGACTGCAGCTTCTCGTCTCGACTTGGGCGACCAAGACTGCGTTCGTGCTCTTCCGGTCGCGGCCGAACCAGCCCCAGGCCATAAGTGACATGCTCGACGGAGCCAGCGTCTGCTACCCCTGACGAGTACAACGTCTGGCAGGCCGGGATCGCCGTCGGGCACGTGGTCTTCTACGTCTTCGGCCATAGCAGCGAGGAGGAGGTCGCGCCTGGCATCGATGCACTCACGAGGATCTCCCCGGCGGGGCCGCGCCTGGTCTGGCCAACTCAGCCGACCCTCGAGATGCGGGTACTTGAGAAGATGTTCCGGATCCGCGAGGTCCCGGTCCTCAGCGCCCGGGCCGGCTGACCCTGACTCTCGCGCTCCGCGCACACTTGCGAAGCGCCCAAGCCGTTGCTGGCCAAGCGGTCATCAGGAGACCCTGAAAAGGGCACGACTGCCGGAAGCGAGCTCGCACCCGACGTGCCCATCCTCGTTTCCCTCCGCGCGACAAGCGGGAGCGGCTCGCCGGCTTCTGAAACCGCCTCTTAGCGCGCTTCGCCTGATCCTGACTCGGGCCGACGCTGGAGAGGGGAGCACCGTGCGCATCCGCGCCACAGACGAAGGGTTCGAACAAAAGCCTTAAGAGCAGGCGTCTCACTTGCAGGTGATCCTCCGAAGCGCGGAAGGCAGCGTGAGCGGCTGACCGCTCAGGCCGCGTCCGCTAGCAGAAGCTCGGGGCGGCCGCTCCGCCAGCGTATGGCCGAGAGCCGGTGGGCGCGCTGGACTCCGCTCTCCGGATCGAGCTCGAAGGCGCCGAAGAAGGTGGTCGTTCGGAGCGCTCGCGCGACTCCGAGGGGACCGTCGCTGGCCAGCTCCAGGCAGCGCTTGGCGATCAGCGCGGCAGCGTAGGCCTGGGCAGCGACGTAGTCGAGCTCGCCGTGCCCGATGGCCCGCGCATCCGCGAGGATCTCCGCCGAGGTTGGGCCCAGCTCCGGCGCGTTCTTCAGCTCCGGGTGCCATTGGACGGGGGCGATCAAGCCCTCCGGATCGCCGTCAAGCAGAGAAGGAAAGGCCGCGAGTCCTGGCGAGACACCGCCGAGGAGCGCGTCGGGGCGGCGGGCGGCCAGCGAGCGAAAGAGCTCGATCTCGCGTTTCAGCGGACCACAGGCAAGGACCGCGTCGCACCGAGTGCCGGCGATCTTCGCCGGGGGGTCGCTGAACGAGAACCAAGCCACCAGATCGAGGTCGAGCGATCCGGCAGCCCGCTCCAGGCCCTCGCGCGCAAAGCGCGCGAACGCTCCCCCCGCGGTCACGAGCGCGACCGCGGCCCCCGGGCGCAGCGCGGCCACCGCGCCTCCGAGCGCCACCAGGTAACGGCTCGCGGGCGACGGGACCGACACCACGCCGGGCATCTGCTGCACGTCGTCGGCGGCCGCGCCGTGATTCCAAACCACCGCCCCGCGACGCTCGGCCGCGACCGCGCGCGTGCAGTCGCTCCCGTAGGGCCCGAGCACGAAGCGGCACGCGCGTCCGAGGAGTTCGGGGTGCAGACGGGCTGCCCGCTCGGGCCTGCTCCCGTCGTCCTCGAGCAAGATCGAGGCGCCGGCGCGGCGCGCCCAGAGCTCGAGGCCCGCGCGCACCTGCGCACCCTGGACCGCGTACCGACCCGTGACCGGCACGAGCGCGCCTACGGACGCCGCACGACCTCCTCGAAACTACGCGCTTCCCGCTTGCTCGCGAGCCTGAGATAGGCGTCCACGCGCGGAGTGTAGCTTTGAACGAAAGATGGGGAACTGGGACGCCGACGAGGCCCGCCGCTACCACGAGCGGACCAAGCACTCCTTCGAGAGCGTCCGCGGGAGCGCTCACCACCTCGACTGGGGTAACCGCCCCGAGCCGTTCAAGGAGCACGAGGGGAGCGAGCCGCTCCCGCTGCCCGACGAGCTCCCCCAGCCGCTGGGGGCAGTGCTCGATGCGATCGCCGACGGCGCCGGTCCGACGCCCGCCCCGCTCGCGCTTCCCGACTTGGCCAGGCTTGTGCGCTGGGGAGCGGGGGTGGTGCGCACCCAGAGGTTCGCGGGCGGCGAGACCTACGACTTCCGAACCTACTCGAGCGCGGGCGCGCTCTACCCGATCGAGCTCTACGTAGCGTGCGCCGACCTCCGTGGGCTCCCGGCGGGCCTCTACCACTTTCACCCGCTCGAGCTCGCGCTCCGCCCGCTGCGCGCGGGCGACGCTCGCGGTGCACTCTCGGCTGCCACTGATGAAGCGGACCTCGCGGAGGCAGCGGCCGTGCTCGTTCTGAGCGGGATGCTCTGGCGAAGTGCCTGGAAGTATGAGGCCCGCGCCTACCGGCACCTCTACTGGGACGCGGGCACGATGCTCGCGAACCTGCTTGCCCTGGCCGCCTCCGCGGGGCTCGCCCCCCGGCTGGTCACCGCCTTTCTCGACTCCGAGGTCAACCGCTCGGGGTCGACGGCGAGCGCGAGGCCGCCCTTGCGCTGCTCGCGGTCGGGCGGGGCGAGCGCGGCGGCGAGCGCGGCCCTCTAGATCCGCTCGACCTTCCGATCGTTCCCCTCTCCCGACGCGAGCGCTCCTACCCCGAGGCCAGCGCGCTCCACGGGGCCTCGAGCCTGACCACGCTCGAGGAGATACGGCGCTACCGCGTGGCGGCCGGCAGCCGAAGCGACGCCGCAGCGACCGCGTCGGTCGCCGGAGAGGGCGAGGCGCAGCTCGACACGTCCGGCACCACAACTCTCTCGCGGGAGCCGCTGGAGACGGTGATCCGCCGCCGGGGCTCAGCGCGCGACTTCACCCACGATCCGATCCCCGCCTCAGAGTTCGGCGCTCTCCTCTCCCGGGCGATGGCGCCGATCCCGGGCGACCTCCCCGCCCTGAACGAGGTCTATCTGATCGCCAACGCGCTCGAGGGCCTCGAGGCCGGGGCCCATCGGTTCATCTCGCCCGGTCGCTTCGAGTTGCTCAGAAGGGGGAGCTTCCGCGCCCGGGCCGGCTACCTCTGCCTCGAGCAGGCGCTCGGCGCCCACGCTGCTGCGACGCTCTTCTTCCTTGCGGACCTCGAGCAGGTGCTTGCGGCGCTCGGCAACCGCGGCTACCGGGCCGCCCAGCTCGAGGCCGGCATCCGGGCGGGCAAGCTCTACCTGGGCGCCTACGCTCAGGGCCTGGGCGCGACTGGGCTCACCTTCTACGACGACGAGGTCGCCGAGTTTCTTACCGGTGAAACACGGATGCAACCGATGATGTGCGTTTCCCTCGGCGTCGACGCCCGCCGCCGTGACCTCCGGCGAGTGCGCGGGCGCGTGGGCCGGCCGCGGTGAGGTCGCTCGCTGGGCGCACGGCCGGCGTGCCTGTCCGCGCGAGCCTCGATCCCGCCTGGAGCTTCGGGAGGACCGCGTCCGGCAGGGGAAGGGCGAACTCGCTGGCCTCGGCCTCGAGCTCGGCGAGCGAGACGAGCCGCACGCCGTAGCGGCGGGCCGCCTCGCGGAGTCGCGCGGGCGGGCCGGCAGAGCCCGACGGCTGGCCGGCGAGGGCGATGACAGAGGCGTACTCGGCCCGGAAGCCCGCGGCGTAGACCTCCACCTCGCCCCACGCCGCGATCGCCCCCACGGCCGGGTGTCCGAGCCTGAGCCGTCCATCGTCGGGGTCGTGGAGCGCATGCAGCCCGCACGTGCAGTGGGTCGTAGGCGCTTCGTGGGCATCGTGGCGTCGGCCGGCGAAGCAGCGGGCGCGGTTGACCGCGGGCTCCCACGGCGGCGCGGCCGGGAGCGCCAGGGGAAAGAGGACGCCGCCCGGACCCAGCTGCCAGGCCCGGTAGCCGGCCACCGCAGAGGCGAAGTCCGGGGCGGCGCTCACGCGGGCGTCGGCTCGCGCTCGGGCTTCCTCGGCGCGGGGATCGGCTGCGGGCGCCTGGCGGGCCGGCGAGGATCCTTCGTCGGGCGCCGCGCCGGCTCGGGGTGGCGAATCGGCTCGACCCGAATCCGCCGGGACGGCCCGGGGAGGTCGAGCGCCCGAGGGCGCCGGGACGGGCGGCGACGCTCGTCTCCCGTGCAGCGCCCGCTCGTACTTGCCATCACCCGCAGGGTAAGCACCGGGTCAAGGGGGCCCCGCGGCGATCTCCGGAGGACCTGGAGGCTCATCCCCCGGGCCGGCCGGCGCTGGCGCCGATCCGCCCAGGCGACCGCTGGTCGGGTCGACGGTCCGGCCCGCGGCGCAAGCCCCGGGCAGAGCAGTACGAAGCCGTCGGCGTCCGGTTTCAGGTCCGCGGGTCCTGCTCTCGGGGCGCGGGATCGAGTGGTGACGGGGACGTCCTCTCCCCGCCCGGCTGGCGCGGGTGGATCACCGCGGGGCCGCTCAAGCCGCCCCCGGGACGGTCGTCTCGCCCGCGGTCAGCCCCAGCGCCACCCGCATCCGGGAGACCGCGCGCTCGAGGTCAAGCGGCCGGTCGCCGGTCGCCGCCAGAATCGCCTCGGCCCGACCGAGGCCCGCACGCCGGACGATCCCGCCCTCTCCGAGGGCCCACTCCCCTCGCTCGGCGAGCCGAGCCTGGGCCGTGGCGAGCGCGGCCCTCGCCAGCAGGCCCACGCAGCCCGCCACGTCTCCCCGCGACGCGAGCGACTCGGCGATCTCGAGCACGTGGGCGGCTGTGTCGCGCCAGCGCCGCGTCGCGGCCTCGCGGAGCGCGGTCGGGAACCCCGGCCGCGGCAGCTCGCCGGCAAGCGCCTCGCAGGTCGCCAGCTCCCCGAAGAGCACGTAGGTGGGCATTCCGGCGAGCCAGCCCTCCACCGCGTCGATCTCGAAGCGTCCCTCGCTCGCCTCGGCCACCCAGTGCTCGACCGCGTCGAGGTCGCGGTAGATGACCTCTGCCCGCCTACCCGCGACCGTGAGCGAGGCCCCGCCGTTCATCAGGCGGCCCCAGACGCCGGGCTCCGCAACGTCGCCTTCGAACGCGAGGTTGCGGAGGTCGGAAGCGTCCAACGTCCCTCTGTAGTAGAGGAGGTAGGCGGGCTCTCCCTCGGGCGGCGCCGCTCGGGCCGCACCCTCGCCTCCCGCGCGCGCCACAGCCACGGCGCCCGGGATCCCCATCAGGCTCTCGACGAGGTCGGCCACCAGAGACAAGCTAGCCCGGCGACGCCGTGCGCAGCTCGGAGCAGCGGCCTCTGCATCGGTTCCACTTCGTCTCACGCGCTTCGGCCTTCGCCAGCTTCGCCTCGTTGGCGAAGCACGGCGCGTCCCGTCCCCTTTGGAGCGCCCGGGAAGCTTCGCCCGCAGGCGCTCGAGCTCGGTCTCCTCCCCGCCTCGACTCCCCGCCGCCTCCTCGGCCTTGACTGGCCCCTCGCGGGGAGTAGTGTCAGCGCCGAAGGAAAGGAGGTGGCCATGCCGCAGTTCAGTGAGAGCATCGACATCGAGCGCCCGCCCGCGGAGGTCTGGCGGGCGATCTCCACCCCGGAGCGCTGGTTCGAGGGCTACCTCGAGACCCGCTCACGCTCGGCGGAATACCCCGGCCCCGGCACGCGCGACGACCACCTGTACCGCACCCGCATGAAGGAGGAGGTGGAGGCGCGGGTCACCCGCTCGGAGGCGCCGAGCGTGCTCGAGGAGGACCAGGAGGGGAAGACCTTCTCCCGCCACGTGCGCTACAGCCTCAGCCCGTCCCCCGCCGGGACCCTTCTTCGGGTGGACGACGAGGTGGACTTCAAAGGCCTCGGCAAGCTCGCCGCGCCGATCGCGTCGCGCGACATCAGGAGGCGCTGGGAGACGTCGCTGCAGAAGCTGAAGGCTGCCGCGGAGGGGGACGAGTAGGCCTTCCCCTCACGTGCTGCGCGCGAAGCCATTCCTCATAGGTTTCGCCCATCCCCACGACCACCGGTAGCTGAGACCAGACTTTCGATCTACGAAACCGAAGGTCACAGGTTCGAATCCTGTCGGGCGCGCTGCCTTCGACCGCCGGAAACCGCATGAACAAGCGGCAAAGCGGCGAATCTCCGCCGTCACAGCGGCGAGCCGCAACGGGCGGCGCCCGCCTCCGTGCGTGGCGAGACCATCGCGCAACTATCGCGCGGACCCCGAGCCCTGGAGCCGTTTCTCGCGGTTTGGGAGCATCCGGGCTGTCGCGCAGGCGCCTCCGCGGCGACTTCCGGTGAGCGCTGGTGGCGAAACGGGCCGCCTTCTATCTCGGCCTCCAACCGGCCAGAGGCAAGATCGCTCGAATCAAAATCGGACCGAGCGGTCCCACCGGGGAGGGTCCGGCTGCGGGCGGGCGGTTGAGCGGCGCTGGCGGGCGTTCTGCGCGTACCCCTCCGCCGCCCGTTGTGCGGGTCCGGTCGGTGGGTTGCTTCGGGTGCCCTACTTTCGGGTGCCCTACTTCTTGGCGGGCTCGAAGTAGGGGTTGGTGCCGACGGCGTGGTCGGTGACGTCGACCACGCGGGCGATCTCCGGAACCGCCTCGGTGATCGCGACCTCGATCCCCTGGCCGAGGGTGACGGTGGCCATCCCGCAGCCCTGGCAGCCGCCGCCCAGGCGCAGGTAGGCGGTGTCCTCCTCGACCGCGACCAGCTCCGCATGCCCGCCGTGCGCGGCGATGGCCGGGTTGACCTGCCGGTCGATCACCTGGATGACCCGCTGGGCGACGTCGCCGCTGAGGTCGGCGGGCGGGGGGGCGTCGATGGGCGGGCTCGCGGGCGGCGCCGTCGACGGGCTCATCATCGGGAGGTCCGCCGGGGCCGGCGGCCTGTTCGGGTTCACGAGGGCGAGGCCGGTCTGCGCGACACCTTCCGACCAGTCGATGGTGGCGCCTCGCAGCTTCTCGACGCTCGACTCGGGCACCACGATCGCCAGGTCGCCGTGGCGCTGCACCACGTCGTCCTGGCGCGCAACATGCAATGCGTTGAGGGAGATCTTGTAGACGTACTCGCCGTCCGAGACGCCGCTCACCTCCACCCACAGCGCCTGGCTCTTGGGGTCCTCGGACTGCGCGCGGAACCCCCTGACCTTCTCGATGGCCTGCTCGGTGATCGCGAGCGTCGGCTCGGCTGTGTCTTCGGCGGTCATCTCATATCCCGTATGGCTGGTCGTTCGCCGGTGGCGCCGGCCCGCCGCTACCTACGATACGCCCATGCCCCGCGTTCTTCTGCTACTGCCCACAGCCACCTACCGCGCGAGCGATTTCCTCGCCGCGTCGCGGGCGCTGGACGCCGAGGTGGTGGTCGCCTCCGAGCGCCGGCAGACGATGTCGGGGACGATGGGAGACCGGGCGCTGGTGGTGGACCTGAGGCGGCCGGAGGCCGCCGCCGAGGCCATCGTCGCCCGGGCGCAGGACAAGCCGCTCGACGCCGTGGTCGGCGCTGACGAGCAGGGCGTGCTCGTGGCCGCGCTGGCAGCCGCGCGCTTGGGGCTCGCGCACAACCCGCCCGAGGCGGTGGCGGCGACCAGGGACAAGACCGCCATGCGCCGGGCGTTCGCGGCCGCCGGCCTGCCCCAGCCCGACTACCGGGTCGCCGGGCCCGACGCGGACGTGGCGCAGCTCGCCGGCGAGGTCGGCCTTCCCTGCGTGGTCAAGGCGGTTTCGCTGTCGGCTAGCCGCGGCGTGATCCGCGCCGACGATCCGAGGGCGGCCAGCGCGGCGGCCCAGCGGGTCAGGGCCATCCTCGCCGAGGCCGGCGAGGACCCGCACGCGCCGCTGCTGGTCGAGCGCTACGTCCCGGGCGTGGAGGTGGCCGTCGAGGGCCTCTTGCGCGGCGGCGCCCTCGAGATCCTGGCGGTGTTCGACAAGCCGGATCCCCTCGAGGGCCCTTACTTCGAGGAGACCATCTACGTGACCCCGTCGCGCCTGCCCGCCGAGACCCTCGAGGCCGTCAGCCTGCACACTGCCGAGGCGGCCGCCGCGCTCGGCCTGGTCGAGGGGCCGATACACGCCGAACTGCGGATCGACGGGAATGGCGTGTGGATGCTCGAGCTCGCCGGCCGCTCGATCGGCGGGCTGTGCTCGCGCTCGCTGCGCTTTGGGATGGGCGTGAGCCTCGAGGAGCTCATCCTGCGCCACGCCCTCGGGCTGCCGCTCGACGACCTGAGCCGCGAGGCCGCCGCCTCCGGGGTGATGATGCTCCCGATCCCGAAGGCGGGGGTGCTGGAGGAGGTGCGCGGGCAGGCGCGGGCGCGGGCGGTGCCCGGCGTGACTGGACTCGAGATCTCGATCGCGCGCGGCAAGCCGGTGCGGGCGCTGCCCGAGGCCGACCGCTACCTCGGCTTCCTCTTCGCCCGCGGCGAGACGCCCGAGCAGGTCGAGCGGACGCTGCGCACCGCCCACGGCCAGCTCGAGATCGTGATCGGCGAGCCGTCGGAGTGAAGCGAAGCGAAGGTTATCCTGGCGCTGTGCGGGTCCTGCTGATCTCCACCTACGAGCTTGGTCATCAGCCGTTGCACCTGGCCTCGCCGGCGGCCGCCCTGGAGGCCGCCGGGCATCGGGTTCGGTGCATCGATCTCTCCGTCGAGCAGCTTGATCGAGACAAGATCGACTGGGCCGAGGCCGTCGGCGTCTCCGTTCCGATGCACACCGCGATGCGACTGGCGATTGGCGCCGGCGAGCAAATTCGAGCGATCTGGCCGCGGTTGCCGATCTGTTTCTACGGTCTCTACGCCGCGGTCAGTGACGACCCGACGATCGGTGGACTGGTCGACCGGCTGATCGCCGGCGAGTACGAGCCGGAGCTGGTCGAGTGGGTTGAGGCGCTCGGCGACTCGCCGGCGCTGCGACCGGCAACCAGCTCGATTGACCTGGGGCGCCACGAGTTTCACACCCCGAGCCGAGGGCAGCTGCCGCCCCTCAAGCGCTATGCGCGGTTGGAGCGCGATGGCGAGGAGCAGCTCGCGGGGTACGTCGAGGCCAGCCACGGCTGCGTGCACAAGTGCCGGCACTGCCCGGTGCCCGTCGCCTACGACGGCCGGATCCGGATCGTCGGGAGCTCCGTGGTGATGGCGGATATCGCCCAGTTGGTGGCGGCGGGGGCGCGCCATATCACCTTCGGCGACCCGGACTTCCTAAACGGCGTCAAGCATTCCCTGCAAGTGACGCGCGAGCTTCACCGCCACTTTCCCGAGGTCACCTTCGACTGCACGACCAAGGTCGAGCACATCCTCGAGCATCGTCAGGTCTGGCCCGAGCTCAGCGAATATGGGTGCCTCTTCGTGATCTCGGCGTTCGAGTCGCTCAACGCCGAGATCCTCACCTATCTCGACAAGGGTCACACCGCCGACGAGGCCGCCCAGGCGGTGGCCTTGCTGCGCGAGCATGGGATCGAGATCCGCCCGTCGTGGTTGCCGTTCACGCCCTGGGCGACACCGCAGGACATCCTCGAGATCCTCGATTTCGTGATTGCCAACGAGATGGTGGGGAACGTGGATCCGATCCAGTACACGATCCGTCTGCTCGTGCCCAAGGGCTCGCTGCTGCTCGATCGCCCCGAGATCACACCGCACCTGCAGGACTACGATCGCGACCGCCTCACGTATGACTGGCAAGCCGGGGATCCGCAGCTGGATCGCCTCCATGCCGAGCTCGCCGAAATCGTCGAGGCCGATGTCGCGGCGGAGGTCGACAGCGTGTCGACGTTTCGGACCCTGTATCGGGCGGTGGCCGATGCCGCGGGACATTCAGCCGACCCCGCCGACCTTGGCGACGTCGAGCCGCGCCCGCGGCTCACCGAGGCATGGTTCTGCTGCGCCGAGCCCACCAACATCCAGCGCGCCTCGGTGGCCGGCAACGCGCCGGTCGCTTAGCGGGCTCGACCGAGCCCTGAGACCGCCTTGCGCTTCGCAGCTACAGCGTGATCACCTGGTCCGGCGGGTTTCCCGACAGCGCCCCGTAGAGGTCCGGAAAGCAGCCGACCCGCACTCCCGCGACCGTGCCGCTGGGACGGCAGTCGCCCGGCTCACCCTCCGCGAGCGAGCGCTCGATCGCGCACCGGTCGCAGAGCATCAGCATGATCCCCTGCTCCTCGGCAACCTCGGCGAGGCGCTCGCCGAGCGGATCGCCCGCGCGCAGCACGTAGGTGTTGTCGTCGAAGAAGAACATCCCGACGACCTCCACCCCGTGGTTTCCCTGCTCGAGCTGCGGCAGGATCATCTTGCCGAGCTTGTAGCTCGCCGTGTGCCCGGAGGTGGAGAAGATGTAGGCGACCTTCACGCCCCGCAGCCTAGCTTCCACGCCGCGTCTCGCCGCGGCCCGGTCAGCCTCAGAGGCCGAGGGCGGCGACCCCCGGCTCGGTGTAACCGAGGTGGTGTGCGACCTCGTGGCGCAGGGTGCGCTCGACCTGGCGGGCGAGCAGGCCGTCAAGCTCTTCGCGCCCTGCGATCCGGGCGCCGTGGTACTCCTTCATGGTGGTCCCCCTCTTTGGATTGGCTTCCTTGCCCTCTCGCTCTAGCAGCGGGAGGGGACGGAGGACCGCCCTTCAAGTTCAACCGCGGCCAAATCACGAAGGGCCCAGCGTGACCGACTCAGCGATTAAAGCCACAGGCGCCGAACGCTCGCTTTCCCTGGCCGACATTCTCGCCGAGGCCGAGCGGCGGTTGCTGGTCGAGCACGCTTGTCTTACACCCGCCGAGGTACTCGCTCTTCAGGCGCTAAGCGATGAGCGGCTCGGCGACCTTGCCGATCTGGCACACCGAGTACGCGTCGAGTACTGCGGCGACGCGGTAGACGTCGAGTCGATCATCTCCGCCAAGACCGGCGGCTGTCCGGAGGACTGCGCCTTCTGCTCGCAATCTTCACGCTTCCCAACCGAGGTCGCCCCGACAGGGTATTTGTCGCACAGGGAACTCTTGCGCGCGGCGGAGGAAACCGAGCAGAGGGGCGCGACCGAGTTCTGCATCGTGATGGCGCTGCGCGGTCCCGACCAGCGCACCATGGACTACGTCGCCGGGGCCGTCGAACTGTTGCGCCGCGAGACCGACCTCAACGTCGCTTGCTCGCTCGGTCTGCTCACCAGGCAGCAGGCGGTTGAGCTCGCCTCCTTTGGCGTTCGCCGCTACAACCACAACCTCGAGTCTTGCCGGAGCTTCTTTCCCAAGATCTGCACCACACACACCTGGGAGGAGCGCCGGGAGACCTGCAAGCTGGTCAAGGAAGTCGGCATGCAGCTCTGCACAGGGGGGATCATCGGCATGGGCGAGACTCCCGAGCAGCGAGTGGAGTTTGCGTTCGAGCTCGCCGAGCTGGATCCGCACGAGGTCCCCGTCAACTTCCTCAACCCGAGGCCCGGCACGCCCTTGGGCGACCGGCCGATCCTCGACGACGCCGAGGCGATCCGCACAATCGCTCTATTTCGTCTGATTATGCCGTCAACGGTCATGCGCTATGCCGGCGGACGCGAGATCACTCTCGGGGAGCTGCAGGCGATGGGTCTCAAGGCCGGGATTAACGCGCTTATCACCGGGAACTACTTGACCACGCTCGGCCAGACGGTAGACCAGGACTTCGCGATGCTGCGGGACCTCAAGATGCCAGTAAGGGCGGTGAGCGACACCCTGTGAGCGCGGAGCGCTTCTGCAGCCGCTGCGGAGCGCCGGCTGGCGGTCATCACTGCGATCGCCCGTTAAAGGTTCCTGCGTCCCTCGACCCGCCGCGCTTCTGCACCAACTGCGGCTGCCGTCTGACGGTGCAGATCCTCCCGGACGGCTTCAGCTCGAGATGTTTGCGCTGCGAGCGGCGGGGTCGCTCGCGAAGCGGGGCTAACGTGCAAAGGGGCGAGACCGCGCGCATCTCGTCTCGATCGTCTTTATAGACGGGCCGGCGTCCGCACGAGTGGGGGCCTCAGTGAGCGCTTGGCGCTTAGGAATGGAGGCTCCGCCGACCTGAGCCAGGGCCTCTACGCACGCCAGCAGAGGGTGCGCTGGGGCTCGATCCGGATCAGCGGGCCCGGCGGGCGCTCGCGGCGGTAGGGCTC
>Ga0184637_10000274_pt1 | contig 37715 bp, 42 predicted proteins | sample PLM3_127_b2_FD_133143 | JGI IMG/M metagenome (GOLD analysis project Ga0184637, IMG submission 133143) | Groundwater sediment microbial communities from an aquifer in East River, Colorado, USA - PLM3_127_b2 | ecosystem: Environmental > Terrestrial > Soil > Riparian zone | place: USA: East River... | reverse complement strand
TCGATGTAGGGGATCCCGTAGGTGCGGTGGAAGACGTCCTCGTCCTGCTCGCCGGGCTCGTCGTAGCCGTACACGACGACCGAGCTGAGGTGGAGCACGCGCTCCACACCGCCGCGCTCAGCCGCGTCGATGACGTTGCGCGTCCCTGAGACGTTGACCCGCACGAAGTCCTCCATCGCTCCCCACTCGCGCACGTGGGCCGCGGTGTGGACGACGAGCTCGGCCCCTTCCAGGGCGCGCTCGAGCGCGGAGCTGTCGGTCACGTCGCAGGCCTCGAACGCCGCCCCCGCGTCCTGCACGCGCGCGGCGGTCTCCGGGTTCAGCTCTAGGCCCCTGACCTCCGCGCCCTCGGCGGCGAGCCCACGGCAGATCGCGTTGCCGATGAAGCCGCCGGCGCCCGTGACGGCGACCTTGCGCCCATCGAAGCGGTGTCCATCGTCCACAGCAGGGCCGACTTATACTCGCCGCGCCTTGGCGAGCACTTGGCCCATCCCACGGCGCCGCCGCCGGCGCTCCACGCTCGGGACGCTCGTCCGCACAGCGGCGCTGGGCTCGATCGCGGCCGCCGCCGTGCTCCCGCTCGTCCGCAAGCGGTTGCGCATCCACCCGGCCGCCGTCACGGTGGCGGTCGGATCGGCCCCGCTGGCGCTCGCCGTGCTGCGCCCGCGCACGAAGGCTCGCGACGTGGGGATGTTCGTGCTCCAGATGTGGGCGTTCACGATCGCGCACGAGCTCCCCTACGACGATCCGGAACGCCTGCGCCGGCGCCTCAGGGTGCACTACCCCATCCGGGTGGATCGCGCGCTCGGCTGCGGCGAGCTGCCCACCCGTCGCCTTCAGCGCTCCTTCTCGAGGTCCCGAGGGGTGGGTGCCCGCGACGTCTTCCTCGCCTGCATCCACTGGGCCTGGTTCTTCGAGCCCCACCTGGCGCTGGTCTGGGTGCTGCTCCGGGACGAGGGGAACTTCCCGCGCGCCGCGCGCCAGATGGCCGCGGCGTTCGATCTCGGCTGTGCCGTGTACATGCTGGTGCCGACGGCGCCGCCCTGGTGGGCCGGCGAGAACGGGTACACGCCCGAGCCGGTGCGCCGGATCATGGTCGAGGTGGGGGAGCCGGTGTGGGGGCGCGCGTGGCCCAAGATGTACGAGTCGCTGGGCGCAAACCCGTGGGCCGCGATGCCCTCGCTTCACTTCGGGACCTCGATGCTGGCCGCGCTCCTGCTCGCGGAGGACGGGCCGGCGCCCGGCGCCGCCGGGTGGGGCTACGCACTCACGCTGGGCTTCGCGCTCGTCTACCTGGGCGAGCATTACGTCGTCGATCTGCTGGCCGGAGCGGCGCTTGTGGCGCTGATTCGCCGCGGCGAGCCGCTCGTCGCCCCCGTGGCGGAGCGCGTGAGCGGGGCGGTTCAGCGCCTGGAGCGGCTTGCCGCCGGGTGAACGCCTGGGCGGCATGCGACGATTAGGGGGCCATGTCCGGCTCGAGTGACCTCGAACCGAAGGTGGCTGAGGAGGAGCAAGCTCAGGGCCGCCCCGAGCTCGGGGAGGACGCCGAGCCCTCCTTCTTTGGTCAGCCGCGCCGGATCGCGCAGACCCTGCTCATCGTCCTCATCCTGGTCGCCGCGATCTACGTCCTGCTGCCCAAGATCGTCGGCCTCGAGGACGCGCTCGCCACGCTCGACCAGGGCAACCCCGTGTGGATCGCGCTCGCGGCGGCGTTCAACATCCTCGCCTTTGGCTCCTACGTCGCGCTGTTCCGGGGCGTGGTCGGCGAACGCGTCCTGCAGCTCAACTGGCGCGAGTCGTACCAGATCACGATGGCGGGCCTGGCGGCCACGCGCCTGTTCTCCGCAGGCGGCGCCGGGGGGATCATCCTCACCTACTGGGCGCTGCGAAAGGCGGGGATGGAGCGTCGCGAGTCGGCCTGCCGGATGGTCGCGTTCCTGGTCCTGCTCTACGCGGTCTACCTGTTCGCGCTGGTGGTGTTCGGGATCCTGCTGCGGGTCGGGGTGCTTCCGGGGCCCTCCCCGCTCGCTCTGACGATCATCCCGGCCGCGGTCGCCGGGGCGATGATCCTCGTCTTCCTGCTGATCGCGCTGATCCCCGAGGACATGGAGCGCCGCATGGAGCGCTTCACGCAGGGCTACCGGTTCAAGAAGCTGGCGCAGCGCCTCGCGACGGCGCCGGTCACGCTGGCCAGCGGCACGCGGACGGCGATCGCCTTCGTCCGCGAGCCCCAGCGAGGCGGGCTCGCCGTCCTCGGAGCGATCGGGTTCTGGGCGGCGAACATCGCCATCCTGTGGGCGAGCTTCGAGGCGTTCTCGGTCGATGTCCCACTCGGGGTGCTGGTCCAAGGGTTCTTCATCGGGATGCTCGCGAACCTGTTCCCGTTCGCTCCGGGTGGGGTCGGTGCGGTCGACGCGGGGATGATCGGCGCCTTCGTCCTCTTCAAGCTTCCGGCCTCGGACGTGTTCGCCGCGGTGCTGATCTACCGCCTGATCGCCTTCTGGCTCCCGATCCCACCCGGGATCGTCGCCTTCCTGCAGCTCCGCCAGACGGTCGCGCGCTGGGAGCAGGAGCGCAAGCAGCTCGGCGCGCCCGCGCCGGCCGGCGCGGGCGCGAGCCCGAACTCGACAATACTTCAGAAAGTGAAGTAACATGTTGGGCAAGGACTTCGAGACAAGGAGCTGAGCAAGACGTGAACGAGAACAGGGTCGAGAACGTGATCATCGTCGGGGGGGCGTGCGCCGGCTACACGGCCGCGCTGTACTCCTCGCGCGCGAACCTCGAGCCGCTCGTGATCGAGGGCTTCCAGTGGGGCGGCCAGCTCCAGAACACGACCGACGTCGAGAACTACCCCGGCTTTCCCGAGGGGATGATGGGGCCGGAGCTGATGACGAAGTTCCGCGAGCAGGCGGAGCGCTTCGGGACCCGATTCATCACCGACAACGCGACGCGGATCGAGCTCAGCGACGGCGGCATCCAGCGCGTGTGGGTGAACGACGACGAGTACCTGGCCAAGGCCGTGATCCTCGCCATGGGAGCCGAGCCCAAGCGGCTCGGGGTCCCTGGCGAGATTGAGCTGGGCGGGCGCGGGGTCTCGACCTGCGGCGTGTGCGACGGCGCCTTCTTCAAGGGCGAGCGCGTGATCGCGGTCGGCGGCGGCGACTCGGCGATGGAGGAGTCGATCTTCGTCTCAAAGTTCGCCGAGCAGCTGACGGTCGTGCACCGCCGCGACGAGTTCCGGGCCTCGAAGATCATGCTCGAGCGGGCGCGCGAGGTCGAGAACATCGACTTCAAGACGCCGTACGTGGTCGAGGAGTTCGTCGCCGGGGACGACGGCAAGATCTCCGCGGTTCGCCTCGAGCACGCCGAGAGCGGCGAGAGCGAGGAGATCGAGATCGGCGGCGCGTTCGTGGCGATCGGCCACACTCCCCAGTCGGAGCTCGTCAAGGATCAGATCGACACCGATGAGGAGGGCTACGTCCTCGCCCGGGACGGCTCCACGAGGACGAACCTCGCCGGCGTGTTTGCCGCGGGCGACCTGGTGGACCACACCTACCGCCAGGCGGTCACGGCAGCCGGCACCGGTTCCATGTCGGCGCTCGATGCCGAGTGGTACCTGCGCGACACGCCGCCTTCGCCCGAGGCGCACTGGGCCGGCAAGGCGGGCGTCGCCCAAGAGGGCGAGCCGGGCGAAGCGGAGGCGGTCGAGGCGTAGCCCGTTCGCGTCGCCGCGGCGCGGTGGCACTCAGCGGTCAGAGAAACCGGCGCTTAGCCGCACCCGAGCGGGTACAGTTCGCGCCGGGGTAGGGCTCTGGGGATGAAGATCACAGCCTTGGCGCTCGCAGCTGCGGCCGCGGCGTCGCTTGCATGGGCGGCTGCGCCGGCGGGCGCGGCGATTCCGGCGTCGCTCTCGGACGACGCGAACTGCGACGAGCGCACGACGGGCAATCTCGACTACTGGTTCTGCGACGACGGCGTCCCGAGCGCGGGCGGCACGATTCCGAACGCGGCCGGCACCTCCGCGATCACCGTGCCGGCGAAGTACGGTCCGCCGGGCGGCGGGGCGGACAGCTTCACGGGCCTGCCGGGCAAGGCGACCGACGCGGCGACGGTCCCGGGCTCCGACCCGTTGGGGAACGTCGCGCTCGACGTCGACGTCTCGCTCCCCCGCAGCGCGCCCCCGGCGGGCGGCTACCCGCTGATCGTGATGATGCACGGCTGCTGCTCGGGCAACAAGGGGAGTTGGGAGGCGACCAGCTTCGACGCGGCGGGGGAGACGTGGCACTACAGCAACGCTTGGTTCGCCTCGCGCGGCTACGCGGTCGTCACCTACACGTCGCGCGGGTTCGTCGACGGCCAGAACAGGGGGTCGACCGGCGAGACCCAGCTCGACTCGCGGAGCTTTGAGATCAACGACTTCCAGCATCTCGCCTGCCAGGTGCTCGGGAACGCCTCGGATTGGAACAACCTGGAAGGGAGCGGGAACACGGTGTCGATCGATCCTGAGAAGGCCCTCGTCACCGGCGGCTCTTACGGCGGCGGCTTCTCGTGGCTCGCGATGACCGACCCGCGGTGGCAGTGCACTGCCGACACGGGCGCTGGCGCCACCGACATGGAGCTCGCCGCGGCTGCGCCGAAGTACGGCTGGACTGACCTGCTCTACTCCCTGGTCCCGACGGGGACCCACCTCCAGGAGCCGGGCTCGCTCGCGGCGACGAACGGCTGCGACTCGGGCTCGAAGCAGCTCGACGGGTCGAACTGTCCGGGCGCCACCACCCCGGTGGGCGTGCCCAAGACATCGATCGTCTCGGCGCTGTTCGGGAGCGGCACGACGGGTGTGCCGCCCGGCAACCACACGACCTTCCCGTCCAGCATCGACGAGGCGTTCGCCTGTCTCCAGGGTCCCTACCCGCCCGAGCTGAACCCGGCCTGCTCGCAGACGATCGGCCAGACCCTGCCCGGGTTCCTGCGCGAGCGCTCCGCCTACTATCAAAATCAGTACTTCGCGAACCTGGCCGGCGACCCGGGCACGTGGAGGGTCCCCGTGTTCAACGCGGCCACGTTCACCGACCCGCTGTTCACCCCGGTCGAGAACCGGCGCATGCTGAACCGGCTCCGCAGCGTAGATCCCGACTACCCGATCCAGGTCTACCACGGCGACTACCTGCACTTCGTCCAGAGCAAGGCCAAGGAGTGGGGCGACCTGTGCGGCGGCGACCGCCACGTCTGCCTGGCGCCCGATTACCCGAACGGGGGCGCCGGCCCATCCGACTTCAACTCGAACCCCTCCTCGCTTCAGCGCACCGGCGTCACCACCCGACTCAACCGCTTCATCGACCATTACGCCGCTCCGGATGCGAATCCGGGCGAGCCGCAGCCAAGCTTCGACGTCACGGCCTCGCTCCAGGTCTGTCCGCAGAATGCCTCCGGCCTCGGCGTCGATCCAAGCGAGCCGGGCCCCCTGTTCACGGCCGCGACGTTTGAGCAGCTCGCGCCGAACGTGCTCGAGGCGAACATGCCGGGCGTGCAGACCACCCTCTCGAAGACGGCGCCAAACATTCACGCGGCGCAGTCGGACCCGGTGGCGAACCTCGCCGCCAACGGCGGCCGCTGCCCGGTGGCAGGCGAGCCGGGCGGCGTTGGCGTCGGCACCTACGACAGCGACCCGCTTCCCTCCCTCCAGACCATGATCGGCGCGACCAGGGTGGAGATCGGCTATTCGGCGTCGGGCGATGCGGTTCAGAGCGGGCTGGAGCTCAATGCGCGCCTCTACGACGTGTTCCCCGACGGCGAGGCGGTGATGGTGGATCGCGGGGTGCGGCGGGTCACCAGCTCCTCCGGCACCCTGAGCTACGAGCTGCACGCAAACGGCTGGCGCTTCCAGCCGGGCCACAGGGTCCGAATCGAGATCGCCCAGGACGACGACCCGTTCCTGAAGGCCTCCAGCGTCCCGTCGAGCGCGACGCTCACCCGGGCCCTGCTGAAGATCCCGGTAATCGAGGGCGGGCAGATCGGCGGCGGGCCGGTGCTGCTCGGGGGGCGCTGCGCGAACCTGCGAATCGGAACCGACGGGCCGGACTCGCTCGTCGGCACGAGCAAGGGCGACGACATCGAGGGCCGCGGCGGGAAGGACGGCATCAGGGGCCTGAAGGGGAAGGACTGCCTCGACGGCGAGGACGATGCCGATCGCGTTGCCGGCGGCAGGGGGAGCGACACCGTCGAGGGCGGGAAGGGCAGGGACAAGCTTCGCGGCGGCCGCGGCGCCGACCGGCTGAAGGCGCGGGGCGGCGGCCGCGACGTCGTTCGCTGCGGCCGCGGCAGGGACACGGTGAAGGCGGACCGGAGGGACAGGGTCCGCGGCTGCTAGCGGCGCTCGGGCGGTAGGCCACTGCCGAGCCCCGGCGCTACAGTTGAGCTCGATGGCCGTAGTCGAGAAGCCCGAGAAGCTCGGCCTGAAGCCGGTCGGCGAGTTCGACGAGGCGAACGGGACGTGGCCGCGCGGCGATCGGCCGGCCGCGATCCGCGAGGCGGCGGCGGAGTTCCGCGCCCGCTTCGCCACCGAGGAGAACCGCGTGCGCGCGGTGCGGACCGTCGACATCGCCTCCGCGGGCTATCCGCTCAAGTTCGCGTTCGGCGGCGCGGCGCGGGGTGCGAACCCGTACATCAACATCATCAACCGGCTTCAGGTGGTCCAGTTCGAGGACTTCGAGGGACGGCTCCGCACCTTGGCCTACGAGCCGACCGTCCCCGAGGGCCCGGCCGAGGCGCCGTTCTATCGGCAGCAGATCGAGCGGCTGGGCGAGTTCCTGTCCTACAAGGTGCTCGCCAAGATCTACAACTCGGTCCCCGAGGCGGTCGCCAAGGCCGGCCTGGAGCCCGAGGACGTCGACTACGTCAGCTTCGACCACCTGCACGTCCAGGACGTGCGCTTCGTGCTCGGCTCGAGCGAGCCGATCGACGGCGAGACGGGGCCGCTGCCGGCGCTGTTCCCGAACGCGAAGCTGCTCACCCAGCGCAGCGAGTGGGACACGTTCGGCTCGCTGCACCCGATGCAGTGGGCGTGGTACGTGGAGGACGGGATCAAGGGCGTCCCCGAGGAGAACGTCGTCCTGCTCGAGGGCGACGTGGAGCTCGGCAAGGGCGTGGCGCTGATCTGGACCCCCGGCCACACCGACGGCAACCACTCGCTGACGATCAACACCCCCGAGGGCGTGTGGGTCTCATCCGAGAACGGCGTCTCCGCCGACTCATGGCATCCGCACCTGTCGAAGATCCCCGGGGTGCGGAAGTTCGCGGAGTTCTTCGGCCGCGAGGTGGTGCTGAACTCGAACACGCTCGAGGACTCGATCGACCAGTACGACTCGATGCTGAAGGAGAAGGCGCTCGCCGATCCCAACCGGCGCGATCCGCGCTACCTGAACGTGTTCCCGTCCTCGGAGATGGCCGACTGGCGACGCCAGTGGCCAGTCGTCCCGACGTTCTGGTACGGCGGGATCAACTACGGGACGATCGAGCGCCCGCCCTCGGGCAACGGCGCCCGCGCCTGATCCGGCCGTTCGCTACTTACCTCTTTTTCTTCCTCTTGTAGACGATCGTCAGCTCCCAGCAGTCGAGGCTGCCCGTGATCTGCCTGTCGTCGTCGTTGACCAGAAGCTGCCACGTCCCCTTCAGCTTCGCTCCATTCAAGGCCGACAGGGGCTGCTGCGGCTTGAACGGGCCCGCGAACGGCGGCACGGCGGTGGGCGGCCCGGCGTTGATCGGCGTGATCGCCGCGTCATCGAACACGGTGAAGGTCCCCGTGCAGTCGGCCGCGCCGCTGCCGTAGTCGTTTCCGTTTTCCCCGTTGTCGCTCGATAGCTGCACGAACTGCGCCCGCGGCGAGACGAGGTAGATCTCGATGTCCGCGTCGAACGCGTGCGTGATCCGCACCGCGACCTCGACGTCCTTGACCTTGCCCTTGCCCTTGACGTTGCCCGGGTAGAGGTTGATCGTGTCGTCGGCGATCGGCGCGTTGATCGTGCCGCTGGAGAAGCTCGCCGTCTTGGTCTTCGCGCTCGCCGGCGCGGCGGCGAGCGCCGTCGCGCTCAGCGCCACGACCGAGGCCGCGAAGACGCGGCCGAGCTTGGCCTTCCTCACTTGATGACCGCCTGGATCAGGAGCTCGCACGTGTCGCTAACGCTGGAGCTGACGAACCCGCCGCCGAGCCCGAGCGGGGGCTGGTAGACGATCTGGTGGGTGCTCGCGGGCCGGCAGTCGAGCGTGCTCGTCTTGCGGGCCTTGATCGCCAGGAACTCGCCCCTCTTGACCGGGACGCCGACCTGGAAGCGCTCCACCGGCTTGCTCGTGAAGCCGTTGCCCTCGTACTCCAGCCGCGGGCCCTTTCGCTTCGCCTTCGCCAGGCTCGAGCCGGTCGTGAGATCGAGGTTCTTCAGCTTGGTGAGGAAGAAGCGGAAGTTCCCGGGCGCGCCGGCGAGCAGCCGGATGCGCTTGATCTTCCCCTTCTCGGGCGCCTGGATGTTGCCGCCCGCCGCGCCGGTCGCGCTGTAGCTGACGCCGACGCGCGTGCAGCCGCCCGCCACCGGCACGCACTTGTGCGGCGGTGTCGAGCCCACCGGCCCGGCCGTTGTGAGCTTTGCGCCGAACTTGGATGCAAGCGCCGACGACGGCACCACGAGCGCGCCGGCCACCAGGCCGACCGTCAGCACGATGCCGAGTCTCCCTGCACACGTATTCCTCAACTTCATGTCTACTCCCTTGTCAGTCCGCTCTCCGGGTCCGGGAAGGATAGTCGGGTTTCGCCCGCGGCGACCGCGCGTCGGAGCAGCGGCGCGGCCCGGTAGCGCTCCTCGCGCCGCTCCGTGCACAGCCCGTCCAGGACCGCGAGCACGTGGTCGAGCCCGATTGCCTCGGCCCACTGGAGCGGCCCGCGCGGGTAGTTGAAGCCGAGCCGCATCGCGGTGTCGATGTCCTCGGCCGAGCCGACGCCTTTCTGAAGTGCGAAGGCGGCCTCGTTGACCACCTGGCAGACGATTCGGCCGAGCACGAGGCCCGGCGAGTCGCCCACCCACTCGACGTGACTTCCGAGCGCGCGGAAGTGGCGTTCAGCGGCGTCTGCCGCGGAGTCGCTCGTCGCCGGCGCTCGGGTCAGCTCCACGAGCGGAGCCCCGGCGATCGGAGGCAGCGCGTAGAAGCCCACGGACCCCCGCTCCCCGTCGAGGCTGGCGAGGCTCCCGCTCGCGACCGGGACCGCCCGAAATCCGGGCCCCTCGACGACCTCGTCGGCCCAGGGGGCCGCGCTGCCGCTGGGCCGCGGCGGCTCGGGGTCGTCGGGGCGGTAGGGCTCGCGGCTGTAGTCGTAGTACCCGCGCCCCGCCTTGCGCCCGTGCCGGCCGGCCTGGACCATCCGCTCCTGGATCGGATGCGGCTGCCAGCGCGGCTCGTGGAAGCTCTGCTCGTAGAACGACTTCGAGACCTCGAACCCCACGTCCACCCCGACCAGGTCCATGAGCTCGAACGGGCCCATGCGAAAGCCGCCGCCGACGCGAACGATGCGGTCGATCTGCTCCACGGTCGAGATCCGGTCGCCGAGCAGCCGCAGCGCCTCGAGCCCGAACGGGCGCGCGACCCGGTTGGCGAGGAAGCCCGGGCCGTCCGCGGCGCGAACCGGCTCGCGGCCCATGCGGCGCGCGACCTCGGTGGCCGCGGCGAGCGCCTCCCCCGAGCTCTCTTCGCCGGCGACGACCTCGACCAGCCGCATCCGTGCCGGCGGGTTGAAGAAGTGCATGCCCACCACCCGCTCGGGGCGGGGGATCGTCGCGGCGATCGCCGTCACCTGGAGCGACGAGGTGTTGGTGGCGAGGACCGCGTCCTCGCCGCACACCTCCGCGAGGCGGCTGAACAGCTCCCGCTTCAGCTCCAGGCTCTCGGGGGCCGCCTCGATCACCAGCTCGCAGCCGGCGAGGTCGTCGAGCAAGCGGCAGACGTGAAGCCGCTCGGCTGCCGCCTCCGCCTGCGATGCGCTCCACCGGCCCCGCTCCGCCCCCTTCGCCAGCGCCTCGCGCACTCGCCGCTCGCCCGCCTCGAGCGCCTCGGCCGAGGGGTCGTGGAGGCTGGTCTGGAGCCCGCCGAGGCAGGCCACCTGCGCGATCCCGGCGCCCATCGTCCCGGCGCCGGCGACGCCTATGCGCTCAACCGTCACCTCCCCTTGAACTCGGGCCTGCGCTTGTCGAGGAAGGCCTGCATGCCCTCGACCCGGTCCTCGGTCGCCATCGACAGCTCGTACAGGCGGCGCTCGATCTCCAGCCCGGCCGAGAGAGAGGTCTCGTCGGCGGCGAGCACGGCCTGCTTCGCGAGCCGGGCGGCGATCGGGGGCCGCTCCGCCACGGTCGCGGCGAGCGCGAGCGCCCGCTCCAGCCAGTCGCTCTCGCCGGAGACCTCGTTCACGATCCCGAGCCGCTGCGCCTCGGCGGCATCGAAGCGCCGCCCCGTCAGCGCCAGCTCCATCGCCCTCTGCTTGCCGGCCACGCGCGCGAGACGCTGCGTGCCGCCCCCGCCGGGGATGATCCCGAGCGTGATCTCGGGCTGACCGAAGACGGCGGTCTGTGACGCGACGACCATGTCGCACAGCAGCGCAAGCTCGCAGCCGCCGCCCAGCGCCCAGCCCGAGACAGCGGCGACGAGCGGGGTACGGCAGGCTGCGAGCCGCCTCCAGAACGCGGCGGAGGGGTGGACGAGCGATTCCTGAAACGTGCGCTCGCGCAGGGCGCCGATGTCGGCGCCGGATGCGAACACCTCGTCGCTGCCCGCGATCACGATGCAGCGGGTCTCGTCGTCGGCGTCGAACGCCTCGACGGCGCCGGCGAGCTGGTCCATCACCTGCGGCGAGAGCGCGTTCCGCGCCACGGGCCGATTCAGCCGGCAAAGCGCGACGTGCCCGTCGACGGACCGCTCGACCAGGTCCCCGCTATTCATCGTCCGCCCTCATCGGCCGCATGGCGTCGATCCCCGTCGCTCCACGGCCGATGATCAGCTTCTGGATCTGGGAGGTGCCCTCGTACAGGGTCGTCACCCGCGCGTCGCGCAGGTAGCGCTCGACCGGGTGGTCGTCCACGTATCCCGACCCTCCGTGCACCTGGATCGCGGCGTTCGCGCAATCGACCGCCGCCTCGGTCGCGTACAGCTTCGCGATCGAGGTCTCGAGCGTGTTCGGCTTGCCCTGGTCCTTGAGGATCCCGGCCCGCAGCACGAGCAGCCTGGCCGCGTCCCGCTTCACGACCATCTCCGCGATCAGCTCCTGGACGAGCTGGAAGCGCGCGACGGGGACACCGAACTGGCGCCGCTCGGTCGAGTAGGCGACCGAGGCGTCGACGCATCCCTCGCAGATCCCCACGCATCCCGCCGCGACGCTGTAGCGGCCGCTGTCCAGAGCGCTCATCGCGACCTTGAACCCTTCCCCGACCTCGCCCAGTCTCGCCTCGTCGGGAACCTCGACGTCCTCGAGCGAGATCGACGCCGTGTCGGAGGCGCGCAGCCCGAGCTTGCCGTGGATCTCCTGCGCGTGGTATCCGTCGCTCGAGGTGGGGACGAGGAAGCAGGCGAGGCCGCGGTGCTCCTGCTCCGGATCCGTCTGCGCGAAGACGAGCGCGACCTCGGCGAAGTTGCCAAGCGAGATGAACATCTTCTGCCCCGAGATCACCCAGCCGCCGTCGCTGCGGGTCGCCCGTGTGCGAAGCGACGCCGCGTCCGACCCCGTGTCGGGCTCGGTGAGGGCGAAGCACCCGAGCGCCTCGCCCGAGCACAGCCGCGGCAGCCAGGACCGCTTCTGGTCATCCGTGCCCCAGCGCTCTATCGATCCGCAGACCAGCGAGGTCTGAACCGAGACGACGGTCCGCGCCGAGCTGTCGCCCCGCCCAACCTGCTCCACGATCAACCCGTAGCTCACGTAGTCGAGCCCGCGACCGCCGTACTCCTCGGCGACGGGCGCGCCGAGGTAGCCCATCTCCCCGAGCTTGCGCGCCAGCTCGCGGTCGAAGCGGGCGGCGCGGTCGTTATCACGCGCGCGGGGGGCGATCTCGCGATCGGCGAACTCGCGCGCCGTCTCCTGGATCAGTCGCTGCTCGTCGGTGAGGTCGAGGTCCATCCGGACGCGAAGCGTAGTCGCGCGACGGCGACTGGGTCCTACGCGAGCTCGCGCTCGACCGCCCGTCGAAGCGCCTCGGCGGCCTGCTTTGCGCTTCGGGGACCCGGGGCCCCGCTCAGCTCGCGCCCGTCGATCGCGGAGATCGGCTGGACCTCGCGGGTCGTCGACGCGAGGAAGGCCTCCTCGGCCCCGCGGAGGTCCTCGGCCGGGAACTCGCCCTCCTCGACGTCGAGCACCTCGACGATCCGCGCCCTCGTGATCGACTCGAGGATGCCGGCGGCGATCGAAGGCGTGCGAAGCGCGCCGTCCCCCGGCGACCAGAAGACCGCAGACGTCGGGGCCTCGAGCACGATCCCGTCGGGCCGCACCAGGATCGCCTCGTCGGCGCCCCGGTCCGCGGCCATCCGGGTGGCCTGCATGTTGGCCGCATAGGAGATCGACTTGGCGCCCGTGAGGATCACGCTCGGCCCGTAGGTGACCGTTGCGACGCGGATCGCGGGGGGATGCTCGGGGAGCTCCTCGGTGAGCAGCAGCCGCCGGCCGCCCCGGGTGAGCACGATGCGGAGCGCCGCGTCACCCTCGAACTCCGCCAGCAGGGACTCGATCTCGCGCTCGACGGCTCCCCGATCGAAGCCCAGCTCGATCGCGCTCGCCGAGCGCTCCAGCCGGTCGAGGTGCTCGGCCAGCGCGTACGGCCGTCCCGCGTAGAGGCGCACCATCTCGAACACGCCGTCGCCCCGCAGCAGGCCGTCGTCGGCGACCGGGATCAGCGCCTCGGCGGTGGGGGAGATCGAGCCGTCGACGCTTGCGAGCTGGCGGACCGGCATCGGACCATCTTGACTCACGCGGTGGCCGCCGGGTTCTCGACCACCGTCGCGACGCCCTGGCCGACCCCCACGCACAGGGTCGCCAGCCCGTATCGGGCGCCGCGCCGGCGCATCTCCCAGATCAGCGTGGTGAGGATCCGGGCGCCCGAGCAGCCGAGCGGGTGGCCGAGCGCGATCGCGCCGCCGCTCACGTTCAGACGCTCCTCGTCGATCCCCAGCTCGCCGACGCAGGCGAGCACCTGAGCCGCGAACGCCTCGTTGATCTCGACCAGGTCGATGTCGTCGAGCGTCAACCCGGCTCCCTCGAGGGCTCGTGGGACCGCGCGCACCGGGCCGACCCCCATGTAGGCCGGGTCCACGCCGGCGACCCCGATCGAGACGATGCGGCCGAGCGGCTCGGCGCCGAGCTGTGCTGCTCGCCCCTCGGAGGCGAGCACGAGGCAGGCGGCGCCGTCGTTGAGCGTGGAGGCGTTGCCGGCCGTCACCGTCCCGTCGTCGCGAAACGCCGCCCGCAGCTGCGCCAGCTTCTCGAGCGATGTGTCCGCCCGCGGGCCTTCGTCGGTCTCGACCGGCACCGGGTCGCCGCCGTCCTTCGGTGCCTCGACGGGGACGATCTCGTCCGCGAACCTCCCGGACTCCGTTGCCTCGACCGCGCGCCGGTGGCTGCGCAGCGCGAAGCGGTCCTGCTCCTCGCGCGCGATCCCGTACCGCTCGGCGACGTTCTCGGCCGTCTCGCCCATCGAGTCGGTCGAGTAACGCTCCGCCATGCGCGGGTTGACCAGCCGCCACCCGAGCGCCGTGTCGTGCATGGTCTGCGCGCCTCGCGGCAGGGCGGCCTCGGGCTTGGGGACGACCCACGGCGCCCGGCTCATCGACTCCACGCCGCCCGCCAGATAGAGGTCGCCCTCCCCGAGCCGCAGCGCGCGCGAGGCCTGGTTGACGGCCTCGAGCCCCGAGGCGCAGAGGCGGTTCACGGTCACCCCCGGCGTCTCGACCGGGAGCCCGGCGAGCAGAGCGGCCATCCGCGCCACGTCGCGGTTGTCCTCGCCCGCCTGGTTCGCCGCGCCGAGGTAGACATCCCGGACGTCCCCCGGCTCGATCCCGGTTCGCTTCACCGCTGCCTCGATTGCGCGTGCGGCGAGATCGTCGGGCCGCACGCCCGAGAGGGCGCCGCGGTAGCGGCCCATCGGGGTCCTCACCGCGTCGACTATCAGCGCCTCGTCCATTCAGCGACTATCCTCGCAGTACCCCCGTGGAGTTCATGTTCGCCACCCTGGGGATGATCGGTTTGATCGTTCTGCTGCTGGTCCTGCTCGCCCGCGCATACCCGGGCAGCGGGGCCGACCTGGTCGACTGGAAGCCGACCCGCTCGCCCGAGCTGGAGGCCCAGCTCGAGATCGACGACGTCCAGCAGATGATCGACGCGCAGAACGAGTACCGGCGCCGGCGCGGAGCGGAGGAGCTCACCGAGGAGCAGGTCCACGAGTGGGCGACGGAGGACGAAAAGGTGAGGACACAGGCCCGCGACGCATACGAGAAGCAGCTTCGCGACCTCGAGGACGAGCTGGGCGCCTAGGCCTGCGGTCGCGTGGCGCGGGCGCTCTTTGTTGGCTGCGGGTGTCGCGGGCGCGAGCTGGGGCGCCGGCTGCGGGCCGGCGGCTGGGAGGTCCGCGGCACGACGCGGGACCCCGGGCGGCTCGGCGAGCTCGAGCGCGCCGGCATCGAGGGGGTCGTCGCCGACCCGGACCGGATCGGGACGGTCCTCGACCACGTCGGCGATGTCGCGGTGCTCGCGTGGCTGCTCGGCTCCGCGGTCGGCAACGCCGAGCTGCTCGCGGCGATCCACGGGCCGCGCCTGGAGCGCCTGCTCGAGGAGCTGGTGGACACCCCGGTGCGGGGGTTCGTCTACGAGGGCGCGGGGCGGGTCCAGGCGCGCCGGCTCCGGGCCGGGACCGAGCTGGCGCTGGGCGCGGCCGAGCGGTGGCGGATCCCGGTCGGCGTGATCGAGCACGACCCCTCGGATTGGCGCGGCTGGGTCGATGCCGCGGAGGGGGCGGTCCGCCGGCTGACGCGAACTATCTAGAATCGGATTGGTTTTATCCGAATAGGTTGGAGGTGCCGCCGTGCCTGACTACGCCAAGGACGTCCTGGTCGAGACCGACTGGGTCGCCGAGCACCTGGACGACGACTCGATCAGGATCGTCGAGGTGGACGAGAACCCCGCCCTGTACGCGGAGGCGCACATCCCGGGGGCGATCGGGTTCGACTGGAAGCAGGACCTTCAGGACCAGGTGAAGCGGGACTTCCTCGGCCCCGAGGAGTTCGGCGAGTTGATGGGGAGCCGCGGGATATCCAACGACCACACCGTGGTCCTGTACGGGGATCGCAACAACTGGTTCGCGGCCTACACGTACTGGTACTTCCTGTACTACGGCCACGACAAGGTGAAGCTGATGAACGGCCCGCGGGAGAAGTGGATCTCGGAGGGGCGGGACACGGAGACCGGCGAGCCCAGCCACCCCGCGGCGAGGTTCGAGGCGAAGGCGCCGGACGATTCGATCCGCGCGCGGCGGGACGAGGTGCAGGATGCGCTGGAGGCGGACGTCAACCTGGTCGACGTCCGCAGTCCCCAGGAGTTCTCGGGCGAGCTGATCGCGATGGCCGGGTACGAACAGGAGGGGGCGCAGCGCTCGGGTCACATCCCGAGCGCGATCTCGGTCCCCTGGGCGCAGGCGGTGAACGAGGACGGGACGTTCAAGTCGGCCGACGAGCTGCGCGAGCTGTACACGTCGAAGGGCGTGCTCGAGGACGGCACGCCGGTGATCGCGTACTGCCGGATCGGCGAGCGCTCGGCGCACACCTGGTTCGTGCTGCACGAGCTGCTCGGCGTCGACGACGTCGTCAACTACGACGGCTCCTGGACGGAATGGGGAAACATGGTCGACGTGCCGATAGAGAAGGACGTCTAGGCCTCGGCGCGGTCCAGCAGCAGGCCGAGGATCCGGGCCGTCGCGCCCCACACCAGGTGCTCACCCACCACATAGGTCTGCGTCTTGATCGGCACGCCGCGGCGGATCAGGCGGCGCATGCCGAATCCCTCGCGTAGCTCGTCGAGATGGAGCAGCAGCACCGCCGCGACCTCGGCGGGATTGGGCTCGAAGCCGAGCCCGCTGGGGATCAGCCCGACGAAGGCATGGATCATGTACCCGGTCACCACCGTGGAGACGGGCGGCAGCGCGCCGAGCACCTCGACCTCGGCGGGGTCGAGCCCGATCTCCTCCTCGGCTTCGCGAAGGGCGCAGGTGAGCAGGTCCTCGCCGGGCTCCGGCCGCCCGCCGGGGAAGGAGATCTCGCCCCCGTGGCGGCGCAGGTCCTCGCGACGCTCGGTGAACACGAGCCCGGGCCGCTCCAAGAGGCCGAAGAGCGGTGCCAGCACCGCTGCGTCGGTGCTCCCGCGCGCGCCCACGGGCTCCGCCTCCCCCGGTTTCAGCAGGGCGGCTCTGAGGGCTTCTGGCGTCAGATCCACGGGAGTAAGATCGGTCATTGAACCAGCGAGCCAGCGATATGCGAGGACGATGGCCGACGCGCTCATGATCATCGACTTCCAGAACGACTTCACGTCGGGCGGTGCGCTGGCGGTTCCCGGCGGCGACGAGATCGCCGGGCCGGTGCAGAGACTCGCCGAGCACTTCGACGTCGTCGCGGCGACACGCGACTGGCACCCGCCCGACCACGCCTCATTCGAGACCGAGGGGGGTCCGTGGCCGGTGCATTGCGTCCGCGGAACGGAGGGCGCCGAGTTTCACCCGGCGATGCTCGAGATCGAGAACCTCACCGGGGTCTTCGAGGTGGGCTACGAGCGCGACGCGGAGGGCTACTCGGGGTTCGAGAAGTCGGGCCTCGCCGAGTGGCTCCGCGACCGCGACGTCGACTCGGTGGCGGTCGTCGGCCTGGCCACCGACTACTGCGTGCGCGCCTCGGCGATCGACGCCTGCGGAGAGGGCTTCGACGTCACGGTGGTGGAGGACGCGATCCGAGCCGTGAACGTGAAAGCGGGCGACGGCGAGCGTGCGATCGAGGACATGAAGGGGGCCGGGGCGCGGATCGCCACCTCGGATGAGGTCCTCGGCGGCGTTCGGGGCTAGCGTCAGATGATGACCTGCACCGTGCCGCCGTCGACGCTCCACGCGGCGCCCGCGACGTAGGACGCGCGCTCGGAGCACATGAAGACGATCGCCCCGGCGATCTCGCCGACCTCGGCGAGGCGGCCGATGGGGCGCTTCGCGCCGGCGACCTCCAGCGCCTCCTCGCGGGACTCCAGCCCCGCGAGCTCGCGTGACTGGTCGGCGAGGCCGCCGGGCGCCATCCACAGCTCCGACTTGACGGGACCCGGGCAGACCGCGTTGACCAGCACGCCGTTGGCGGCGTAGCGATCGGCGAACAGCCGCGACAGCGACAGCTCGGCCGCCTTCGCGACCGAGTACTCGGGCATGCTTGCCGAGGGACGCTTGCCCGCCGTGCTGCACACGTTCACGACGCGCCCCCACCCGCGCTCCTTCATCCCCGGCACGGCGGCGCGCATCGCGCGCAGCGGCGCCATCACGTTGATCTCCCACGCGGCCTGCCAGTCCTCGTCGGGGACGTCGTCGAGGTCGCGCCACCTCGCGTCGCCCGCGTTGTTGACGAGCACGTCGAGCCGGCCGAACCGCTCCTCGGCCTCGGCGACGATCCGCTCGCCGGCGTCCTCGTCGGTGACGTCGAGTCCGAGGGGCGCGGCGTTGCCCTCTGCCTGGGCGCCGGCGCGGCCGCACTCATCGGCCGCCTCGGCGAGCGCGTCGGCGGAGCGCGCGACCAGCAGCACGCTCGCTCCCTCGGCGCACAGCAGCCGAGCCGTTTCGCGCCCGATCCCCCGGCTTGCGCCGGTGACGGCGCAGGCTTTGCCTTTCAGCCCCAGGTCCACGGGTCAGATGGCGCCGAGGGGCCTCATCGGGCGGGCGCCAGCTCCACGCGGTCCTCGATCTCGACCTCGCCGGTCAGCGTGCGGTGCACGGGGCACTTGCCGGCGATCACCTTGATCCGCTCGGCCTGCTCGCCGCTGAGCGGCGCCGGGACCCTGACCTCCACCGCATAGCGGGCCGGCTCGCCTCGCTCGGCGGATCGGAGCTCGGCCTCGACCTCGACCGCGCCCAGCTCCCAGCCCTTGCGGTCCGCGTACATCTCGACCGTCGTCGCCGTACAGGCGGCGAGGCTGGCCGTGAGCAGCCGGGTGGGGGAGGGGCCTTCGTCGTTCCCGCCGGCCTCCGTCGGCTCGTCGGAGACGATCGTGTGGCCGTCGACCTCGACCTCGTGGATGAAGCCCCGCACGCGTCTCGCGATCGCCTTCATGCGTCCTTGCCCCCGCGCCCCTGGAACAGCTCCGGCTCGGCGGTGTCGGCGAAGCGCGCCATCGCGTAGGTGAGGTCGGACGCGCGGTTCAGGTAACGGAGCACCGCCTCGGAGGCGAGCTCGTCGGTGTCCTTCAGCGCGACGACCCGCCTCTCCGCGCGGCGGATCACCGCCCGCGCGAGGTCGAGCTGGGCCGAGAGCGGCGTGCCGCCGGGGATCACGAACTTCGGCGGCAGCGAGACGCGGTCCATGTAGCGGTCGATCTCCTCGTCGAGGGCGTCGACCATCTCGTCCGTGACGCGGCTGACGCCGTCCTCCAGGCGCTCGGCGGCGTGGGGCGCGGTCGCGAGCTCCGCGCCGGCGACGAACAGCTCGCTCTGCACGCGGAGGATGTCGCGCGCGATCTCGTCCTCGTCGGGCCCGCACAGCGAGCGGGCGACGCCGAGCGCCGAGCCCGCCTCGTCCACGGCTCCGTAGGCCTCGGTGCGCGCGTCGGTCTTCGCGACGCGGCCCCCGTACCACAGCGCGGTGGTGCCGTCGTCGCCCTTCTTCGTGTAGATCCTCGCCACGCGGCCATCCTAGTCGCGGCGCGGCACCCGCTCGCTCAGCTCAGCGGGTTGAAGACGATCCCGGTCGGGACCTTGGGGAAGAAGTAGGTCGACTTCGGCGGCATCGTCTCGCCGGCCGCGGCGACCTCTCGGACCTGCTCGACGGGTGTCGGTCGCAGCAGGAAGGCGCAGTCGGCCTCGCGCGACTCGATCGCCGCCAGGGCGTCGTCGGCGCTCTTCGCGTAGGCGAGCCCGCGCTTCGCCGCGATGTCGGCCTCGCTCATCCCGAGGATGCCACGCAGGACGAGCGCCTCGAGGATCACGGCGTCGAGGCGGCGGTAGGTCTCCGGGTGGCCGTCGAGCGCGCGATCGAGGGGTGCGGGATCGCGCAGGCGGAGCCGGAGGCCGCGCCGGGAGCGGGAGTCCAGGTAGCCGAACACCCCGACGCCGTCCGTGCCCGCGGGGTCGAGCTGATCGAGCGGGACCTGCTCGAGATCGAACAGCTCCTCGAGGCCGGCGCCGAGGGTCTCCTGCCCCGCCGGGTCGAGGCCGCTCAGCAGGCGGTGGGTGGGGAACACGGTGAGGCCGGGATCCTCGAGCGAGACGAGGCACATGAGCGTATAGCGGTGCGGGCCGTCGCCGCCGATCGCCTCGGCGTAGGTGCGCGCGGTCTCGTAGCGGTGGTGACCGTCGGCGATCAGCAGCTCGGCGTCGGCGAGCGTTGAGGCGACCGCCTCGTGGATCGCCGGATCGGCGATCCGCCACACGCGGTTGACGGTGCCGTCGGCGTCGGTCGCATCCCCCCACGGATCGGAGTCGAGCGCCGGCTGCACGTGGCGCCACGCGTCGCCGGGGTGCAGCGCGAAGATCGGGGAGAGGTTGTGCCGCGTCGCCTCGGTGAGGCGGAGGCGGTCCTCCTTGGGACCGGGCTGGGTGCGCTCGTGGGGGCGGATCAGGCCGGGCCCGTACTCGGTGACCCGCACCCGGGCGAGCAGCCCGCGGCGCGTGCGGGTTGTGCCGTCGGGCGCGGCGTAGTCCTGGATCAGGGCCCAGATCGCCGGCTCGCGATCGGCGGTCAGGACGCCTTCCAGCGTCCACGCCTCCAGCGTCCCGGCGGCGTGCTCGTAGCGGTCGCCGCCGCCGGGCGCCTCGGGGAGGTCGATCTCGACCACGTTGAACGGCGAGCGGGCGAGCAGCTCGCGCCGCGTATCAGCCTCGATCACGTCGTAGGGCGGCGCCGTCACCGCGCCCAGCGACCCGACCGCGCCGAGGTTGTAGTGCAGCGCTCGCAGGGGGCGGACCTCGGCCATCGGCCGAACCCTAGCGGCGGCGATCAAGGCAACTGCGTCGGCCGGCAGTTCGAACCGGCGAGTGGCTCATCTCGCGCTACGCTCCGCCGTGATCCTCCTCACGGGAGAGCCGAGATGGGACTGTTCAAGAAGCTGGGGTTGCCGAACGCCGAACAGCTGGACGATGTCGCCCGTCGCAGCCTCACGCGCAATCCCCTGAAGGACAACCCGGTGACCGGTGCGATCCGGGGCTCGCAGCTCGTCAGAGCCGGAAAGCTCGGCCGCATGCCGATCCCGGGCGAGACAACCGTCATGCTCCAGCCCGGCAAGCTCCGCCTCACCTATCAGGAAAAGGGGACGGGGGGCCTGTACGGTGGCACCAAGATCTACGTGCCGCCGAGGCCGCCCGGATTGGAGGTGCGCCCGGCCGGGGGCGGCGAGGCGCTTCCCCTGGAGTGGATCTCCGGCACCAACGCGGTCAGGAGCGGCTTCACCAACAAGACCACGGCGCTGCTCGCAGAGGTGCAGATCCCGGCTACGGGTGAATACACGATCAGCGCCCCCAGGCCGGTCCCCGCGCGCGAGGACGTGCAGCTCCTGCTGGACGCGTGAGGGACCGCGAGCGGCGCCGCGCGCCGCCGCGCGCCTCGACGCGGCGCTACCCGTGCGCCACGACTTGACCGGCAGTGATCTCAGGCGGGTTGGGCATCAACTCAGCGAGGTTCTCAGCAACCCAGTCAGCAGCTCTCTTGTTTGATTCCTCGGCGCCGGCCTGGTCTTCGTAGACGCTCATCGAGACCATCACACCGTCGCCGGCGTCCGCGAAGTGGTAGGCCACGAACCCCGGAACGTCGCTGATCAGCGGCACAAACCCCTCGGCGGCGCGGCGCCCCGCCTCAACAGGATCAGTAACGCCCTCATACCGTCGTACCGCTGCGTACATTCGCTCCTCCTCTGTTGGGAGATGTACTGCTGGCGAGCGATTGTCTCAGAACCCCCCGCGCGGGATCGGATGCAGGGCACCCAATCGCGGGCTCGCGATCGGGGAATCCCAACTCCAACTGCTCCGCGCGCGCCTTCAGGCCTGGATGGGTTGCCTGCGTGACGAGTGGCTAGACTCGTCGTGACTCGGGGCGTGGCGCAGTCTGGCAGCGCACACCGTTTGGGTCGGTGAGGTCGGCGGTTCGAATCCGCCCGCCCCGACTGAGGTCCGGCTTGGCGGCTCCCGGCCATGTCGGGCCACGGTGCAGGGCTCACACAAGGCGGCGCGGGGATGCCGCATGATGCGGGGGTCAGATGGGGCGGAGCGAGGAGACCATGGCCGCCGGAACTCCCGTCCTGTGGCACATCAAGATCTCGCACTACAACGAGAAGGCGCAATGGGCGCTCGACTACAAGGGCGTCGCGCACAGGCGCCGTTCGCCGTTGCCGCTGTTCGGGACGCTGCCGACCGCCTGGCTTCTGACGCGCGGCACGACCTTCCCGATCCTTCGGCTCAACGGCCGGTCGATAGGCGACTCGACGCGGATCATCGCGGCCTTGGAGGAGCGCTTTCCTGAACCGCCGCTCTACCCCGCCGGCCGTGCCGAGCGCGACCGCGCGCTGGCGCTGGAGGACTTCTTCGATGAGGAGCTCGCGCCCCAGGTACGTGTGCTCGTGTGGAGCGAGACGATGAAGGATCCCCGAGCCTTCCAGGCCACGGCCCTCCCCGACTCGGGCTCGGTCGTCCGAACCGCGCTTCGGGCGACGGCGCCACTGGCCGCGCCGGCCGTGAGGCGGCGATACGGCGCGACCGCGGAGAATGAGCATGAGGCCCGCGAGCGGATCATCGCGGCGATGCAGCGGCTGCAGTCTGAGATCGGGTCCAGCGGCTACCTGGTGGGCGACGCGTTCAGCGTCGCCGACCTGACGGCGGCGGCGCTGTTCACGCCATTGGTGCAGCCGCCCGAGCGTCCCTACCTGCCGGCGGCCGAGCTCCCCCGGACGCTGCGGCAGTTCTGCGACGAGCTCGCGGAGATGCCGGGCTCGGAGTGGATACTCGACATGTACCGCCGCCACCGGGGAACCTCCGCCGAGATTCCCAGCCGGGTAGCCGCGTGGCGCCGCCGACGTGCACGAGCCAGTGCGTAGCGCCGTGGCCGCGTAGAATCCCCGCATCCGGGCAGGGTGGCTCAAGTGAACGACGGCGACGCGAAGCTCTCAGCGGGCGAAAGCGAGCGCGACTTTCGTGCGATCGTCCAGGATGCGCACGAGGCGTTCGTCGCGATGGATGCCGGTGGCTTCATCATCGACTGGAATCCCGAAGCCGAGGCCACCTTCGGCTGGTCGCGCGAGGAGGCGATCGGCCGGGTGCTGGCCGACACGATCATTCCGCAGCGCCACCGCGACACGCACCTGAAGGGATTGCAGCGCTACCTGGCAACGGGGGAGGGGCCGGTCCTCGGCAAGCGGATCGAAATCGAGGCCCTGCATCGAGAGGGCTTTGAGTTCCCGGTCGAGTTGACGATCAGTGTTCGCGATACGGGCGATGGTTACTACTTCAACGCCTTCCTTCACGACATCAGGGATCGCCGTCGCGCGGCCCTGTATGTCGACGCCCAGCACGCCGTGACTCGGATCCTGGCCGGGGCGGACTCGGAAGAAGAGGTCATAGCGGGCCTCCTTCGGGAGCTGGGCGGTCGGATGAATTGGGAGTTCGGGGCGTTCTGGCGAATGGACGCGGAGCTTGACCGCCTGGTCTGCGCCAAGGTGTGGACCGCTCGTGACGGACATCTGCAGCAGTTCGCGGCCCTGAGCCAGGAGATCGCGTTCGAGTCGGGAGAGGGGCTGCCCGGGCGCGTATGGTCGTCGCGCCGGCCCGCGTTCGTCGTCGACGTCGTCAACGACAGCAACTTCCCCCGCGCTCCGGCGGCAGCCGAAGCCGGACTTCACACGGCGGTTTGCTTCCCGCTGGTCAGGGATGAGGCTCGGCTCGGCGTGATCGAGTTCCTGAGCAGCGTGGTCGGGGAGACCGACGAGAGGCTTCTCGATGCGCTGTCTTCCATCGGGACCCAAGTGGGTCAGCACTTGACTGTTGTCCGCGAGCGAGCCGAGCTGCTGGCTCGCACGGAGGCAATGGCGCGCACCGACGAGTTGACCGGCCTCCCAAACCGCCGCGCGTGGGACGACGAACTGGATAGAGAGCTGGCGCGAGCGCAGCGAAGCGGGGAGCGGTTCTCGGTCGCGATGCTCGACCTTGATCGCTTCAAGGACTTCAACGACGCTCATGGCCATCAGGCGGGGGATCAGCTTCTTAGCCAGGCCGGCGTTGCCTGGGCAGCAGCGGTTCGTGCCGCCGACTTCGTTGCCCGCTACGGAGGCGAGGAGTTCGCCGTGATTCTGCCCGGCTGCCCACCCGACGCTGCCTCCTACGTGGTCGAGCGAGTCAGGGCGGTGACGCCGATGGGGCAAACGTGCTCGGCCGGGATCGCAGCATGGGATCGCGAGGAGTCCGGCAAGGAGCTTGTTGCCCGCGCCGACGCGGCCCTCTACCAGGCCAAGCGAGGCGGCCGCGACCGGATCGTGCTCGCCGAGGGGCTCGAGCCGGCGCAGTAGTACTTCACCAGCGCCCATCCCCCGGCGCGGCGGCCAGTGCAAACGGGCTGCCCTCGGAGTCCCGGCAGATCGCCCAGCGATCACCGGGGTGGATGACCGAGCCGCCGAGCTCGCGAACGCGCTGGAGGGTGGCGGGCAGATCGGTGACGCTGAGGTAGGGGAGGGAAGCGGTGTCGCCGGGACCTGGCCCTCGCTCGTGGACCCCCAGGCGGAGACCGTCGACCTCGACCTCCCAACCAGATCCGGCATCGGTCGGTCTCGGAGCGAGCTCGGCGCCGAGCACGCCTCGCCAGAAGCGACGAGCGCGATCGGGGTCGTCGGCGGGAAACTCGATCAGCGGCGTGGGCATGGACCTAGGAGTATCGCGGGAAGCTCACCGGCCGTAGACTTTGCGCCGATGGCGGCGACCGAGAGCCGCGGCGACGCAGGCCGAACGTCGCAACCCGGCCAGGCCGTTGGGGGAGAGGCCGTCGGACGTCGATCCGGCACCACGCTCGCGGCAGCGTGCATCGTGCTTGGCTGTGCGGCGATCGCGTCGCCGACGGTGGGCGCGGCCGTGGCCGGACCGCCCGCTGCGAACGAGTCACGGATACTCGGCCCGGCGAATCCGAGACGGTCGCTGCCAATCGTGCTCGGCCTCGAGCGACGCCAGGGGGCGCTCGCGCGCTTCGTCGCCGAGGTCTCGGACCCCGGCTCGGCGCGCTACGGCCATTACCTTCCCGTCGAGGACGTATCGCGCCGGTTCGGAGCCTCGCCGAAGACCCGGCGCGCGGTCCTCGCGTACCTCCGCCGGCGCGGGATCGACGCCAGGATCGACCCTACCGGCACGTTCGCCGAGGCGCGAATGAGAGTTGATGAAGCCAGCCGCCTGTTCTCGCCCCGGCTGCCCGCCCGCCTGCGTGGCCGGGTCACCGAGCTGCTCGGCCTCGACACCGCTCCTGCGATCGGGCCGGTGGCGCCCCCGCGCACACCGTCGTCAGCGGCGGCTGCGGCCTCCGGGTCCGAGGACGGTGAAGGCAGCGGAACGCTCCCGATCCCCCCGCGGCCGGGCACCCCGCACGGGTGCGAGGAGGGAGTGGACAGCGGGGGGTTCACGCCCAACCAGCTGGTCCGCGCCTACCACGTGGATGCGCTGCACCGCCGCGGGGTCCGCGGCCAGGACGCCCGGGTGGCGCTGGTCGAGTGGGGCGGGGGGAGCCGGTCCGACCTGCGGACCTTCGTCCGCTGCTTCGACCTGGGAATGCCCCGCAGGTTCAGGGAGATCCCGCTGGATGGAAAGGAGCCGCTCGATCCCAACGGCGAGGCCGTCTCCGACGCCGAGGTGATCGCCGCCATCGCTCCCCGTCTGCGGCGACTCGAGATGTTCGAGATCGACGCCGGCGACACGATCGCGCAGAGCTCCGCGACCCTTCCCCGCCTGTTCGCCGCCCCGCTCGATCGCGGCCGGCACAGCCCGCTTCCGGACGTGATCTCCTCGAGCCTCGGCAACTGCGAGCAGCAGGTGGTCGAAGGTCCCCGGCGAGTGCTTCTGGCCACCGAGCACGTTCTGATGTCGGCGGCAGCGGCCGGGGTGACGGTGGTCAGCGGGGCGGGTGACTGGGGCTCCACGGGATGCGTCGACGACAGCGCGGAGATCGAGCAGCCCCCGCAGAAGGCCGTCTTCTACCCGGCCTCGTCCCGCTTCGTCACGGCCGTTGGCGGAACGTTCCTGGACCTGAGCCGGCACAACCGCATCCAGCACGAGCGCGTGTGGAACGACACCCTGTACAGCTCCACCGCGCTGCTCGGCGGCGGCGGCGGGGTCAGCCGGGTCCTCGGCCGGCCCGGGTGGCAGCGGGGCCCGGGAGTCGATCGAACCCGCCCGCGGCACGGCCGCGCAGTGCCCGACGTGTCCTACTTCGCCGACGGGGTTCCCGGCTACGCGCTCTACTGCTCGGTGCCGAACTGCGAGGAGGCCGGGCTTCCCGCCTGGAACACCCTCGGGGGCACGAGCTTCGCGACGCCGCTCCTCGGGGCGGGCCTGGCGCTCGTCAACCAGGACCTGCGCCGCCACGGCCAGGGGCCGATCGGCTTCGCGAACCCGCTCATCTACCGGCTCGCCCGCGACGCGGGCGGGTCTCGCGGCCCGGTCTTCCGGGACGTGCGCCGAACGGACAACGACGTTTCCGGGGTGGGCTGCTGCGATGCGCGCCGCAACTTCGACGCCGCGAGCGGGTGGGGATCGCTCGACCTGTTCCGCTTCGCCAGGGCGGCCGGCGGGAGCTAGATTCCGCCGATGGCGGTAACCGCCACAGGCGAGTTCGTCGAAGCCGAGGGGCTCCGCCTGCACTACCTGGAGCAGGGGTCCGGGGAGCCCGTGCTCCTGCTCCACGGGTGGCCGACCTCCTCCTTCCTTTGGCGGAACATGATCGGGACGCTCGCCGAGCACAACCGCGTCATCGCCCTCGACCTGCCCGGGTTTGGCCGCTCGGACAAGCCGCTGGACGCTTCGTACAGCTTTCGCTTCTACTCCCGGGTGCTGGACGGATTCCTGAACGCTCTGCAGGTCGAGGGCACCGGCCTCGCGGTGCACGACCTCGGCGGGCCGGTCGGCCTCTACTGGGCCTCCGAGCACCCGGAGCGGGTTCGCAGGCTCGCTCTCCTCAACACTCTGGTCTACCCACGACCCTCGTGGGCCGTGATCGCCTTCGTTGCGGCGTGCCGGATTCCCGGTGTGCGCTCATGGGTGGTAAGCCCTTCGGGCTTGAAGAGGGCGATGCGGATCGGCGTGGCCGATCCGGATCGCCTCACCGAGGAGGCCATACGCGGCGTCCAGGAGCCCTTCCGGACCGCCGAGGCTCGCCGGGCCCTGCTCAAGGCGGGCACCGGACTTCACCCCGGGGGCTTCGAGCAGATCGCGACCTGGCTGGCGTCGATCGAGGTGCCGGTTCGCATCGTCTACGGGGAGCGCGACCGGATCCTGCCGGATGTCGCGAAGACGATGCGCCGGGTGTCGAGCGACGTCGATGCCGTCGAGGTCACGGCCCTCCCCGACTGCGGGCACTTCCTTCAGGAGGAGCGTCCAGCCGAGATCGCCCGGATGCTCTCGGAGTTCTTTCGGAGCGACTAGACTGCTCGGCGCTCGGTTCCAACGATGGGAGGTCGGATGCAGCGGGTTCTGACAGGGCTGGTCGCGGTCGCACTCGGACTATGCCTCGCGTTCGCGATCTCGGCGTGCGGCGGCGACGACGAGACGACGACCACGGCCACGCAGACCCAGACCGCAACTCAGCCGACCCAGACGGCGACGACGCAGACCACTCAGACCGCGACCACGACGACCACCCAGACTCCCGCGGACTGCGGGCCCAACCAGGTCTTCTCGCAGGGGAGCGGCACCTGCGTCGACATCCGCCAGGGCGCGAACCCCTGCCCGCCGGGCGAGGTCCCGATGGCTGACCGTCCGATCTGCGTCCCGAAGGAGTAGCGCCCGCCTCTCAGCCGGCCCCGACCATCGCGGTCGCCTGGCCGACCTCGATCAAGTGGCCGTCGGGGTCCCGCAGGTAGCAGCGGATCTCGCGCCCGTGGTCGATCGGCGGCGTTATGAACTCGGCGCCGCGTGAGCTCCACTCGTCGTGTACCGCTTGGATGTCGGCGACGCGGATGTTGAGGAAGCTGCTGACCCGGTTCGGGTCTGCGGGCGGCTCGAGGACCACCTCCGGCTTGTCGTCGGTGGGGCCGCCGCCGACGTTGATGATGATCCACGCGTTCGCGAGCTTGACCATCGACGGCTCGCCCTCTATCACGGTCTCGCCGCCGAGCACGTCGGCATAGAAGGCGCGCGAGCGCTCCACGTCATCAGCGACGACGAAGTGTGTGAGCAGGATCCCCTCGGACGGGGCTGGGAGCTCGGGCATCGTGATCTTCTCCTTCCAGGAATCGTTTGCGTCCGGAAAGCATGCGGGATCGTCAGGATCGCGGACTCCCGGCCGGCTCCACCTCGTAGTCGGCGCGACCCGGGGCCACCGAGCCGCACCCCGAGCCGCCGCCGCCCGAGATGCTGCGCGAGGTCACCCGGCAGCTCGCTGCGCTGCACGGGACCGAGGTTCCCGATCCCTACTGGGCGCGGCTGATGGACTGGCGCTCGGATCTGTACGGCGCCGCCTCGCACCGGTGGGCCAGGGCCCGCTCCTGGGAGGTGATCCCGCGGATGCGCCGGCCGCTCCCCGGGGTCCCCCTGTTCGTGTGCGGCGAGGCGTGGTCCGACCTCCAGGGCTGGACGGAGGGCGGCTTTCGGTCGGGCGAGCGCGTCCTGCGCGACGAGCTCGGCCTCGAGCGTCCAGAATGGATGAGCACGGATGCATATCTCGGTCCCTAGCACGCTCGCTGTCGCCGCCGCCATGCTCATCGCTGGCGCGCCGGCCGCGCATGCCTCGCTCGAGGACACCGTCCGCGACGACCTCGAGTTCGCCGAGCAGCAGCTGCGCGCCACGGCGACGTCGCTGCCCGCGAACAGATACCCGGCCAGCACGGGCCCAACGGGAGAGTGGACCACAACGGGTCCGGGCGCTTGGACGAGCGGCTTCTTCCCCGGCACGCTGTGGCTCGCCTACGCCGCGAGCGCCGACCCGTTCTGGCGCGCGCAGGGCGAGGCGCGTCTCGCCGCGCTGGAGGGACAGAAGCGTGACGTGACCGGCAACGACCAGGGCTTCAAGGTCTTCGGGAGCTTCGGGAACGCCTACGAGCTGACGGGGAACGACGCCTACCGGCGGGTCGTGCTGCGAGCGGCGGAGTCGCTCGCCTCGCGGTACAGCCCGGTGGTCGGCGCGACGAGGTCGTGGGGAAAGCCGAGCTCGCCCGACTTCACCGTGATCGTCGACAACCTGATGAACCTGGAGCTGCTGTTCTGGGCCTCGAAGCATGGCGGCGACCCGGCCCTGTACGCGATGGCGCTCTCCCATGCGCTGAAGACGATGCGCAACCACGTCCGCAGCGACGGCAGCACCTACCACGTGGTCGACTTCGATCCGCAGACCGGCGGGGTGAAGCGCAAGCGGACGCGGCAGGGCTACAGCCGCGATTCGACCTGGTCGCGCGGGCAGGCTTGGGCCGTGTACGGGTTCACGATGGCCTACCGCGAGACCGGGGACGGGCGGCTGCTCGGCTCTGCGCGCCGCGTCGCGGATTGGTTCGTCGCCCACCTGCCGCCGGACGGGGTCCCCTACTGGGACTTCGACGCGCCCGGGATCCCGGATACGCCGCGCGACTCCTCTGCGGCCGCGATCGCGGCCTCGGGTCTGCTCGAGCTCGCCGCGCTGGAGCCGGAGGCCGGCCGCGCGGCGGGGTACCGGACCGCCGCCGACTCGATGATCGCCACGCTATCCGCCGATCCCTACCTTGCGCGGGACGAGGCGACGCAAGCGATCCTCCTGCACGGGACCCAGGACAAGCCGAAGGGGGACTTCGACACAGGCCTCGCGTTCGGCGACTATTACTTCGTCGAGGCGCTGCTGCGCCACATCTCGCCTCCGAGCCCACCCGACTCGCCCGCGCTCGAGGTCACGGCCACGAAGCGCGGACGGCGCGTGCACGGCGCGCGCGCGGACGGGCTTCGCGCCACGGTGAGCTCCGAGGAGCCCGGCCGCGTCCGCGCCGCGCTGCTGTTCCGCGGCGCCGCCGCGCGTCGCCTCGATCTCTCCGGAGCCGGAGTGATCGGACACGGCCGCGCGCGTCTCGAGGAGGCTGGCGAGGTGGGGCTTCGAGTGCGGATCGCGCGCCGGGCCGCGAAGCACCTTCGGGACTTGAACCGCGTGCCGGTGACGCTCAGCGTGGTGCTGAGGACGGACGGCGGCGCGTCCGCGACCACGGCGTCACTGCGTCTCTAGTCGTGCCCCGACGTTAGGCTGCCCGCCAAATGCATAGCGTCGGCGTGTTCGACGCGGCAGCACCCCCGGGAGGACTCGAACCTCCGGCCTGCTGCTTAGAAGGCAGCCGCTCTATCCAGCTGAGCTACGGGGGCCGCAGCTCAGGATAGCCCGGGGGGACGAGGGGGACCTCGATCGAGATGCCAGGCGGCGCTCGTAGGTTCGCACTGCGTGGCAATTGGCGCACACGAGTTCACACTTCGCGATCTCCTTGAGCACACGTGCTCGACTCCGACCGTAGAGCTCAGAAACGTCAGCAACCTTCTCGGCGCCTGGCGGATGGTCCCATTGCATCGCGGCTGGATGGAATACCTGACCACAGTCGGTGCAGGGTCGTCCTTTCTTCAGTCCGACATAGAACGCTGAGATTTCCTGTCGTTGGCGCCGGTTGTACTCGACTCGCTTCGCACGATTACGGACGTAGTACTCGGCCGCGTACTCGCTCTTGCACCTCTTGCACCACGGTTGATAATCGTCGCGCCATCTATGGAACTCGGCGAGCGGCAATTTTCGTTGGCACCTACCGCATAGCCTGCTCATGACCCGGTGAGCGTACTTCGGGGACCGGACGGAACATATGTTCGCCACTCTCTGCCGGCCTGTACGAAAGTCGCAGGCTCAAGTCCTGCCGCGGCGGGCTGGTAGGGTGGCCCACCCGCGACGCCCAGAGGGGAAGGAGCGCAGGGTCTCAAGGAAGCGCGCCGTAGCCAAGCATCTCGCCGCGGCCGTTGGCCTGACGGCTGCGCTGTTGGGCCCTGGCGCCGGCGCATGGGCGGCGCCGATCCCCTCGACTCCTCCGGCCCCTTCGCTGCCGGCGTTCCAGGGCGCGGCGGTCGCGGCGAACAAGCTGAAGCACGTCACGAAGGCCCCGCAGAACCCGTTCATGGCGGAGAACCCGAACAGCAACATCCACAACGACACGTGGATGACGGACGCGTATCTGGGCAGGGGCCCGCTCGGGACCTCGCCCGTCGCGTTCTCGGAGACGAAGCCGGCCGCGCTGTGCGGGTCGCTGGCGTTCGACAGCCGGGGGCGGATCGTCACCGTCTGCCCGTCGGCGGGCGCGGCTCCGAAGGCGCGGATCATCGACCCGGCGAGCCTGGCGACGATCGCGAGCTTCGACCTTCCCCAGGCGTTGGACCCGCCCGGCACGCTGCTCTACCAGAACTTCACCGGCGGGGGTTACTTCTTCCTCGACGACAAGGACCGGATCTGGGTCCCGACCAAGACCGACCACATCTTCGTCGTCGGCCAGACCGCCGACGGCCAGAACCTCGAGCTGGTGCGCGACTACGACCTGACGCCGGTGCTCGACGAGGCCACCCAGCGGATCACCTCGGCGCTGCCCGACTTCTCGGGCCGGATCTGGTTCGTGAGCAAGGCAGGCGGGGTGGTCGGGACCGTCGATCGCAAGACCGAGGCGCTGCACGTGAAGACGCTCGGCGAACAGATCGAGAACTCCTTCGCGGTCGCGAAGGGCGGCGTGTTCATCGTCTCCGACCGAAGGATGTACCGGTTCGAGGCGAGGGGTAACGGCGCCCCGCGGATCGCCTGGAAGGCCGGCTATGAGAACTCCGGGATCGTCAAGCCGGGCCAGGTCGACGCCGGCTCGGGGACGACCCCGACGATCATGAAGGGCGGCTACGTGGCGATCACCGACAACGCCGACTCGATGAACGTGGTCGTCTACCGGGCGGCTACGGAGCTCCACGGCGAGCGCCGCAAGGTGTGCGAGGTGCCGGTCTTCGCGCAGGGAGCGAGCGCGACGGAGAACTCGCTGATCACCGCCGGGCGGTCGCTGCTCGTCGAGAACAACTACGGCTATCAGGACCCGTTCGGGCCGAACAGCGGTGCGGTCACCGAGCCCGGATTCGCCCGCGTCGACGTGAAGCAGAACGGGAGGGGCTGCAAGAAGGTGTGGACGAACCAGGAGGTCCGCGCCCCGACGGTCGTCCCGAAGCTGTCGACCGAGACAGGGCTGATCTACACCTATACGCGGCCGCCCGATCCAAGCGGAGCCCAGGGCTACTACTGGACCGCGATCAAGTTCAGCACCGGGGAGACCGCGTGGAGCCAGTACGCCGGATCCGGCCTGCCCTACAACAACAACTACGCCGGGCTGGCGCTCGGCCCCGACGGCACCGCATACCTCGGGGTCATCGGCGGCATCCTGGCGCTGCGCGACGGAGCCTAGGGTCCCTCGATCCGCGTGCCGGCGGCGCCGCGGCAGGACCCGCGCGGTGACCCGCTAGATTGGGTCCCGCGCGGTGAGCGTAGCTCAGTTGGTAGAGCTCCTGGTTGTGGTCCAGGTGGTCGCCGGTTCGAGTCCGGTCGCTCACCTTGAGGTTGCTTGTTTCACGTGGAGGCCGGGTCCCACGAGATACTGCAACTTGGTGCCAGGAGAACGTGGAGAGGATCAGGGCGGGAATCGCCGCGCATAACCGTGGCGATCTCGACGCCCTGGAGGAGCTCTACGACCCAGAGGTGGTGTTCGAAACGCTCCTCTTAGGGACCCACCACGGCAAGGAGGCCATTCGCCTGCTCTACGAGGAGAACCAGAAGACCATGTCCGGCTATGCGCTGGAACCCGTAGAGCTGATCGACGCCGGAGACACGGTGATCGCGGTGCTAAAGGTTGTCGGAGCCGGGGCTGCGAGCCAGATCGCCGTGGATGATGGGTTCGCGTTTGTCTTCACAATCAAGAACGGGCTGGTGGTGCGGGAACAGGCCTTCCGGAACAGGGAGGACGCACTCGAAGCCGCCGGACTGCGGGAGTAGCCACCGGCGATCTCGGCGATCAACGGCGGCAGCGCCAGCCCGAAATGGGGCGGCACTCATGGGCTGCGGCTTGCCCAGGAAGGCCCGCGGAATTGCTCCGGCTCTCGAGGCCATCAACGCCGTTGTAGTGGCGGCGAGAGCCGCCACCGCATTCCTTGACGCGTCCCTAACGCTCCACGGCCGATTCTTAGCGTCCGCTTGACGCCGCGGGCGCCTCGCAGGTGGGTGGAGCTATTCCTTGATAGACATATGTCTGTATAGTCATAGGTATCTCGGGCAAAGGCACCGAAATACGATCCATCTTCTTCCGCGGCCTGGGCAATCCGAGTCGCCTCGCTTTGGTCGAGCAGCTGGCCCGCGGCGATCGTCGTGTCAATGACCTCGCGGCGGCGACCGGGCTCTCGCAGCCGAACGTCTCCAAGCACCTCGCCTGCCTATGGGACTGTGGTTTGGTGGAACGCGAGCGTCGCGGCCGCGAGATCCACTATCGACTCGTCGCCGGCCTGAAGGAGCTGCTCGGCTCGGCCGATTCCGTGCTCGAGCTCACCGGCGAGCGTGTGATGGCCTGCCCGCGGTTCGGCCGCGCAGCGCAGCGGGACGCGGCCTGATGAGCTCCGTCGCCGGGTCAGCGACCGTTCCGGCTGCGTCCCAGACCGACGAGTGGCTTCGCAACGCTCGTCTCACCAGGTTGCTCTCAGGGCTGAGCCTGGTCTGGCTCGGCGTTGAGGGCACGGTCGCGATCATCGCGGGGGTCATGGCTGGCTCCGTCGCGCTCCTGGCATTTGGGCTCGACAGCGTGATCGAGGGAGTTGCGAGCCTCGTGATCATCTGGCGGTTCTCCGGGTCGCGTCTCTTCTCGGAGCGAGCAGAGCTCCGCGCCCAGCGTCTGGTCGCGCTCCAGTTCTTTGTCCTGGTTCCCTTGATCGGATACGCGGCGGTCGAGAAGCTCGTCACCGGAGGTGAGGTCGAGACGAGCGCCCTCGGAATCGGCCTCACGATTGCCACACTCGCCATCTGCCAACCGCTGGGGGCTGCGAAGCGCCGGCTGGGAGCAAAGCTCGACTCCCGGGCGACCGTCGGAGAGGGAACGCAGAACCTCCTCTGTGGCTATCTCGCGCTCGCCGTCCTCGGAGGCCTTTTGGCGAATGCCTTCTTCGGCCTCTGGTGGCTCGACCCGATCGTCGCCCTACTGATCGCCGGTGTGGCGCTGCGCGAGGGGCGCGAGGCGTGGCGCGGAGAGGACGTCTGCTGCGCCTCTTGCTGAGCCAGCTCGAGGTGGGTTACGGGCGCAGCCGGACCGGCAGCGTCTTGAGCTGGTTGAGGAATGGCGAATCCACGGGCTGGGGCGCCGCCGCCGCTTCCATAGCGGGGAAGCGCGCGAGCGTCTCCTCGAACAGGATCAGGAGCTCGAGCCGCGCGAGCGCGGCGCCGAGGCAGAAGTGCCGGCCGCCGGCGCCGAAGGCTTGGTGCTCGGGGTTGCGGGTGACGTCGAAGCGGTCGGGATCGTCGTAGCGGGACTCGTCGCGGTTCGACGACAAGTACCACATGAGGACCTTGTCACCCTCGTGGATCGGCTGCCCGTTCAGCTCGGTGTCGCGCGTCGCGGTGCGGCGGAAGTGCGCGAAGGCGGGGAACGCCCGCAGCGACTCCTCGACCGCGCTGGGGATCAGCGACGGATCGTCGAGCAGGAGCTGGCGCTGGTCGGGGTGATCCATCAGCGCCTGCATGCCGCTGCAGTACGTCGCCTTCGTGCTGTCGTTGCCGGCCGCCACGAGGAGGAAGAACCCCATTACGATCTCGTGCTCCTCGAGTCTCTGGCCGTCGAGCTCCGCGTGGACGAGCACGCTCGTCAGGTCGTCGGTGGGCCGCTCCCGTCGCTCAGCGATCAGCCGCCGGCAGCGCTCGAAGATCTCGGGCACGTCTCGCTCCATGACGGATTGGACGCCCTCCGGGTTGAGGTCGGGATCGCCCGCGCCGAGCGTCGAGTTCATCAGCCGCGCCCAGATCTCGTCGTCCTCGGGCGGGATTCCCATGAAGCTGCCGATCACCCGCGATACGACCGGCTGCGCGACCTCCGTGACGAGATCGCAGGTCTCCCGGCGGGCGAGCCCGTCCAGGACGCCGACGGCGATCGCCCGGATCGCGCCCTCGTGCTCGGCGATCCGCTTCGGCGTGAACCCGCTCTGGAAGAGCGCCTTGAGCCGGTCGTGCTTCGGCGGGTCCATGCCGATGAACATCGCCCGCGCCAGCTCGAGCGGCACGATCGCGTCGGTCAGCGCCGTGACGCCGCCCAGCTCCGACGAGTACGTCTCCCAATCGCGGCTGACCGCGTGCACGTCGTCGGCCGTCGTGACCGACCAGTACCCTGCCTCCTCGGGGTACTCGGTGATCCGAGCCGTCCAGTGGACCGGGCATTCCGCGCGCAGCCGCTTGAACAGCTCGTGCGGGGGCCCGTCCTGCCACAGCTCACGCTCGGTGACGAGCACCTCCTCGACGGGGGTCGGGTCAACGGACACGGGAGCCTCGGGGTCCGGTCGCACGACGCCGCCGAGCCTACAGGGTGGGCCGACGCTGCGACTTTGCTGCTATACCACGCTCGTCACACAGGCCCTAGTTGATGGCGGACGAGGGGTGCGGGACGGTGGGGAAGACTCCGAGGTACCGGCCGCACAGCTCGGCCCCGGAAAGAGAGGAAGGACGATGAGGGGCCAAGTTGCCCTCTGCGGCGATCCTGGTTTCGATCCTGGCGCTGGTCGCCGCCCTGGCCGGGACGGCGATCGCCGAGGAGGCGAGCACGAGCGCAAAGCCCGTCACGAAGAAGAAGGCCAAGAAGATCGCCAAGAAGGAGGTCAACAAGAAGTTCCCGGTGTCGACCGCGAACATCGCGGACGACGCCGTCACCAACGCGAAGATCGCGCCCGGAGTGCTTGGTGTGGTCGCGTACGGCCGCGTCAACAACCCGGACCCCGGGTCACCCAGCCTCGCCAACGCGGTCGGGCTGACCGGCGTCACCGGGGGGAGCGCTGGCCTGGGCAGACAACCGTCGCCGTGGATCCGGCCGTGCTCCCGACGGGGAGCGTGGCCCCCTGCACGGTGCTGGCGACTGCCGCCGACCCCACACCCGCGCCAAACGACACAGACAGCCTCGGCTTCGACACGGTCACGGTCGCGACCGGACCGCCGGCTCCTAGCGCAACCGAGATCCAGGCGCAGACCCGCGGCGCCGCCGAGGTGCTGAACGATTTCGACTACTTCCTCCAGGTGACCTGCCCGGGGGCGTAGGCGTTGCTGACATAGCCGGAAAGGGCGGCGCGAGCCGGTGACTCGCGCCGCCCCCGGCGTGCTAGTCGTTCCGGGATCGTGAGCATCCGCGCCGGCAGCTACACGTTCACCCACGTCACCTACGACGCGCCGAGCGACGTGCTGTACGCGGCGATCGATGCGCCGCGGCCGGGCACGCGCGCCGAGACGCCCGAGTCCGACCTGCTGCGCTTCGACGATCGCGGCGAGTTCTTCGGCGTCATCCTGATGAACCCCCGTCGGCGCCTGGAGCGCGAGGGCGCCGTCAACCTGACGCTCCCCTCCGGAGACCTGGTGCGGGTGCAGGGGATCGAGGCGGCGATCCGCGCCGGCGAGCCCGGCTGACCGCTCTGGCAAGCTCACATCCGAGGCGTCATCGTCGTTTACATGGGTGAGCCGTGAGCCGCGCAGAGCTGCCCCCCTTCCAGACCTTTCTCGACGAGCACCGCCGCCCGGTGCTCGGGTTGCTGCGCGCGATGGTCGGGGCCGACGAGGTAGACGACTGCTTCCAGGAGACGTTCATGGCGGCTCTGCGCGCCTACCCGCGGGCCGAGGGACGAAACCTGCGGGCCTGGGTGCTGACGATCGCGCGGCGCAAGGCGATCGACCACCACCGCGCCCGCGCGCGGCGGCCTGAGCCGGTGGCCGAGCCGCCGGCGCTGGCTGCCGAACAGACTCGGGACGGGGCGGGCGGAGGCGAGCTGTGGGCGCGGGTCGCCGGCCTCTCGCCGGGACAGCGCTCGGCGCTGGCGCTGCGCTTCGCCGCCGACCTCCCCTACCGGGAGATCGGCGCCGCGCTCGACTGCTCGGAGGCCGCCGCGCGGCGGCGGGTCCACGACGGGCTGGAGGCGCTGCGCGAACGCGTCGCTACGACCAAGAAGGAGGACCTATGAGCACGCACACCTCGTTCGATTCCCTCGAGCGCCGCCTCCGCGCCGGTGCGGAGGGGAGCGCGGAGGACGGAGGGGCGAGCGCCGCGCGGCTGGTCGAGAGGGCTGCCGCGGAGGGCCTCCTCGATGTCGCCTACGCGACCGCGGACACGCCCCTGGGGCCCCTGCTGGTGGCGGGCACCCGGCGCGGGCTCGTCCGGGTGGCGTTCCCGCACGAGCGCCCCGACGACGTGCTCGCCGCGCTCGCCCGCGACGTCTCGCCCAGGGTGCTCGAGTCGCCGGGCGAGCTGGACCCGGTCCGCCGCGAGCTGGGCGAGTACTTCGAGCAGCGCCGCGAGCGCTTCGACCTGCCGCTCGATTGGCGGCTCACCCGCGGCTTTCGGCGGGACGTGCTGAAGGCCACCGCCCGCATCCCCTATGGTGGAACCGTCACCTACTCGGAGATCGCGGGGCGGGCCGGGAGCCCGCGAGCGCACCGCGCGGCGGGCTCGGCGCTGGGCTCGAATCCCATCCCGCTCGTCGTCCCCTGCCATCGCGTGGTCCGAGCCGGAGGCGCGATCGGCAACTACGGCGGTGGGCCCGAGGTGAAGGAGTTCCTGCTCCGGCTCGAGGGCGCCCTGGGAGGGCTCAGCAGGGAGTGACCTCGGGCGCCTGCGACTGAACGACCTCGAACGCCGAGCCGGGGATGTCCTTGAGGCGGTTGAGGTCGGCGTCGTTCCAGCGGCTGTCGGTGGCGCCGGTGATGAAGAAGTTGGAGCCGTTGTCGGCGACGAGCATCCCGTAGCGCTTCAGCGCCTCGGCGATCACGCGCGCCTGGCCGTCGAGACCGGAGATGTCGTAGCCGGCGTTCAGCCGTAGGCGCATCCCCATCGCCGGTCGGTCCGGGTCGCAGCTGTCCGACGCGTAGTGCGTCGCGGGGTGGAGGAACGCCTGGCGGGTCTCGTCGAACGTGACCCGGATCGCGTGGTCGATGTGTCCGGAGGCCACCTCGTCGTAGCGGACGAGGCCGGGGAAGATCGGCAGCCCGGCGGCGTCGGCCGAGGTGAAGGTGTCGGGGCGAAG
>Ga0184637_10000273_pt1 | contig 37873 bp, 34 predicted proteins | sample PLM3_127_b2_FD_133143 | JGI IMG/M metagenome (GOLD analysis project Ga0184637, IMG submission 133143) | Groundwater sediment microbial communities from an aquifer in East River, Colorado, USA - PLM3_127_b2 | ecosystem: Environmental > Terrestrial > Soil > Riparian zone | place: USA: East River... | reverse complement strand
GGGAAAGCCCGGGCCCACCCCGTGGTCTACATCGCGTTCGATCTTCTCCATCGCAACGGGGAGTCGCTCCTCGATCGCCCGCTCGCCGAGAGGCGCCGTCTGCTCTCGGAGCTCCTCACGAACGCACCCTCCCCCATCGTCGAAAGCGCCCATGTAATCGGGCAGGGCAAGGCCTTGTTCGAAGAAGCGAGGGATCGGGGTCTCGAGGGGATCTTCGCGAAGAGACTCGATAGCCGCTATCTTCCGGGGGTGCGTACGGGGGGCTGGCTCAAGATCAAGGTGCGGCGCGAGGTGGATGCGGTCCTCGTGGGCCTCGTCCGCGAGCGAGGGGGCAAGCGCATCAAATCGCTGGTGCTCGGCTCCCCTCGAGAGGGGCGCCTCGTTTGGATAGGAAACGCCGGAAGCGGGATCGATACGACGACGCTCAAGGATCTGGAGACCGCGCTCGACGGGCTGCGCTCGGCCCCTCCTCCCGGATTCGAAGCCGAAGCTCCGGGAGAGATCGACTGGCTCGCTCCAAAGCTCGTCGTACGCGTCGCCTACACCGGGCTCACGAAAGAGCAACGGCTCCGACACCCGGTGTTCGTTGGCTTCGTCGACAAGCGCCCAGACGAATGCCGCGCCCCCGAAACAGGAGAAGGGGGATAAGGGGGACAGGAGATAGGGGGATAAAGAGTGTTTCGATTCATCCCCTTATCTCCATTATCCCCATATCCCCCTTCTTACACTCTTCTAACGGATCAGTTCCAGAAAGTCCCTGACGAGCTGCCCGGTGATTCCCCAGATGTCGTGCTCGCGGTAGCGGTAGTGGTAGACGTCCCGAAGGTCCCCCTTCCACCGGCGCTTTTCGATCGTGAGCGCCGCCGGATCAGCCAGGGCATCGATGGGCACTCTCAGGATCTCGCCCACTTCGTGGTTCGGCTCGAAGTCGTACGGTCCGAGGATCGCCCCCACGAAGGGAGTGATGCGGAAACCCGTGATGGTGCCGCGCTCGTCCATCTGTCCGAGGAGAGTGACGGCTTTCGAATCGAGCCCGACCTCCTCGCGGCTCTCGCGGAGCGCGGCCGCGAGAGGGGTTTCGTCCGACGGATCGACGGCGCCCCCGGGGAAGGAGATGTCACCGGGCTGCCGCCTCAGAGTTTCCGCGCGGCGGGTGAGAAGAAGCGAGCGTCCTTCCGGCTCGACCACGAGAGGAATCAGGACCGCCGCCGGCCGCAATCCCGGGGGGGCGCTCGCGGGGACGCGATGCTTAAGCCGCTCCCGCACCATTTTCACGAGATCGTTCACGCCGCTCCAGAATAGCATTCGCCCCTGGGTTATAATTCGCCGCACATGAAAATCGAAATCGCTCGTCGCGCGCGGCTTTTCATGGCAGCGCTGGTGCCGGCAATTCTCGCGGTGGCCGGTCCGGCCCTTGCCGGAGACACGTTTTTCAAGGGCGGCATCATTCTTCATCCGCGGGACGTCGGATTCGAGGGCCGCTGGCGTGCCGCCTTCGGAAGCGACTATCCCGTGAACTTCTCCGAGACGCTCTTCGCCGGATTCGAAGTGCAAACGTCCATCTATCGGCAGGACGTCGTCGCCTCCGGCCCGACGGCGACGGTCGTACCCATCAACGGTTTCGCCAACGTCAAGTACAAATCCGGCAGCCTCGGAGCGCGCCCGTTCGCGGGCGCCGGCCTCGGCCTCGTGAGCATCCTTAGGTTCGTCTCGAACGAGACCGACTGGGGGAACGACGTCGGGTATCACTTTCTCGGCGGAGTGGAGATCGGGCGGCTCACTCTCGAGCTTCAGGTCCAGGGCGCCTTCGACGCGAACGCCGACACCGAGTTCACCGCCTACGCCGGCTTCGTCTGGTAAATGGCCCTCCGAGCCCGGTCTCCCTCGCGCATCGATCTTGCCGGCGGCACCCTCGATCTCTGGCCTCTGTACCTCCTCATCGACGAGGCCGCGACCGTCAACCTCGCGATCGACCTCTATACCGAGGCCTCGATCGCTCCTTCGACCGACGGAAAGTGGCGGGTGCGCGAGAAGGTCTCGGGACGCGAGAGGGAAGGGGCAACCCCCCGGGAGCTCTCGAAGCTCGAGGGCGCCGAGATCGCGGGACGTCTTTTGACCTTCTTCTCTCCCCGGGAGCCTCTTTCGATCGTGACCCACTCCGACGCCCCTCCCCAGGCCGGTCTCGGGGCGTCGTCGTCTCTCGGAGTCTCCATCGCCGGAGCGCTGAATGGATTGACGGGCTTCCGCTACCACGAGCGGGATCTGATCGAGATCGTGAAGGACGTGGAAGTGGAGGTTCTCGGCACGATGACCGGGGCTCAGGATCACTACCCGCCGATCTACGGCGGCGCCATGTGCCTGTGGTGGGAGAAGCTCCGGCACCGGCGCGAGCCCCTGGTCGTGGACGCTGCCGCTTTCGAGAAAAGATTCGTCCTCGCCTATTCACATCAGCCTCACCGGTCGGGAGCGACGAACTGGGAGGTGGTGAGACGTTTTCTCGAAGGCGATGCGGGCACGAGGCGTGCGCTCGAGAAGAGCGGACGGACCGCGGTCGCGGTGAGAAACGCGCTCGTCGCGGGGGATCTCGATCGCGTTGCCATCCTGATCGGGGAGGATTGGGAAGCCCGGCGGGAGATGGCGCCCGCGGTCTCGAGTCCGGAGCTCGAAGCCATCATCGCTTCTGCGCGGAAAGCCGGCGCCCTTTCGGCGAAGGTCTGCGGAGCGGGCGGCGGCGGCTGCATGGTAGTAGGAGTCCCAGATGGGAAGCGCCCGGCCGTCGAAGAGGCGATTGGCGCCGCCGGCGGCTCGGTCCTTCCCTACCACCTCGTCGATCAGGGGCTTTCCCTCGTTCTCGATGACCCCGAGTGAGGACGACGAGACGGTCATCGCGGTAGGCACCACTCGAGCCCCCAAGATTCGCGCCGTCGAGCGCGCCCTCTCGGAGCTCCGGCGGCGTTTTCCGGACTTCCTTCCCGGTGAAGACGCAGATGGTGGTGAGCCGGGAAGAGGCGTTCGTGCGATCGCTGATCCACGCCCTCGCTCCGTTCTATAATGCGCTTGGGTACGGAATAGAAAACAGGGACTGAACGACATGGATGTTATGCGCTCCCCGGCGGCGAGTCATGGCTGGATCGAGGTCATCACTGGCAGCATGTTCAGCGGCAAGAGCGAGGAGCTGATCCGGAGGCTCCGGCGCGCCCAGATCGCGAGGCAGCGCGTCCAGATATTCAAGCCCGACATCGACGGGCGCTACAGCCTCGAGCACATCGTCTCTCACAGCGACATGCGCATCGACGCGGAGCTGGTCAAGACCGCGGACGAGATCCTCGAGAAGATCCTTCCGCGGACCGAGGTGGTGGGCATCGACGAGGGCCAGTTCTTCGATCTCCGGCTGGTCGAGGTCACGAACCTCCTGGCGAACGGGGCAAAGCGCGTGATCGTGGCGGGCCTCGACACCGACTATCTGGGGAAACCCTTCGAGCCGATGCCCCAGCTTCTCGCGGTGGCGGAGTACATCACCAAGACCCTCGCGATCTGCATGCGCTGCGGCAACCCCGCCAACCACACGCAGCGTCTCGTGGCCTCGACCGACCGCGTGGTCGTCGGTGGAGCGGAGTCCTACGAGGCGCGATGCCGCAAATGCTTCGAGCCCCACGTCGAAGAGGACCAGAAGCGCGAGGCTCTCGCCGCCCAGCTCTCGAAGCCCGCCCGCTCTCCCGGCCCGAGATAGCCCCCGAGATATCCGCCCATCTTTCCGAGGCAGCGCGTCCTTAGGGCTTCGATCCAGAGGTTCGATCCCAGCACGGCGAGCGTCAGGAGCGAAGCGGGGGGAACCCACGTCCACCAGCGGCTTCCGAGAAAGCTCGCGTTCGCGACCGCGCTCGAAAGCATGTTTCCGAAGCTCGGAGCGGGCTCCGCGAGACCGAGCCCGAGAAACGAGAGCGTGACCTCGCCCAGGAGGAAGTAGGGGATGTGGAGCCCGATCTGCAGAAGCAGGAACGGCCGCAGGATCCGGAGCACGTGGACGAAAAGGAGCCGCAAGCGCGATGCCCCCGCCGCCCGGGCGGCCGCGATGTAAGCCTCTTCGCGGATCGACAGCACCTGGCCGCGCGTAAGCCGCGCGACGCCGCTCCAGCCGACCGCCGCGAGGGAGACCACCACGATGAAGCCGGCCTCGGAAGGACCGATCGAATCGGGAAAGAGGTTCCGGAGTCCGAGGATCAGGTAGAGCGCGGGAAGCGCCATGACGAGCTCGGTCGATCGCATGACCAGACGATCCGAGAGGCCTCCGAGGAGCCCGGCCAGGGCACCGGCGGCGCTCCCGAGGAAGACCGCGAGAACGACTCCCGCGACCGCGGTCAGGAGCGTGAAGCGGGCGGCATGGAGGGTTCGCGAGAAGACGTCTCTCCCGAGGCCGTCGGTTCCGAGAAGGTGCCCGGCGAGGGAGGGTCGTTCGTAGACGCTCTCGCGGTCCTGCGCGAGGGGAGACCGGGGCGCGACCTCCGGCCCGAGGATCGAAAAGAGCGCGAGGAGGGTGAGAATCACACCGCCCGCTCTCACGCCGGAGCCTCCTCGAGACGGATGCGGGGGTCAGCTTCCGCGAGCAGCAGGTCCGCCGCCAGGTTTCCGAGAGCGAGAAGGACACTGGCGACCACCAGCGTCCCCAGAAGAAGAAAAGAATCGCGCTCGCGAAGTGCCGTGAGCGCGAGCCTGCCCATCCCCGGCCATCCCGTGATCACCTCCACCAGAAACGCTCCGTTCAAGAGGCGCGAGAGGGAGCTCGAGGTGTAGCTCACGAGAGGAGCGAGGGTCGCCGGCAGGAGATGGCGGAGAACGAGCGTGCGCTCCGTCAGGCCTTGCGCCCGGCCGAAGGCGACGAACGGCGAGGGAAGCACTTCCGCCATCACGCCCCGCGCCTGCAGGAAGAACCCGGGGAGCATCACGAGGACCAGAACCGTCAGGGGAAGGGCGAGGTGCCTCAGATAGTCGGCGCCTCGTTCCCACCAGGGGAGTGCCGAAGCACCGAGACTCGAACCGCCTCCGAGCGGAAGCGACTCCGTCCAGGCGGCGAAGCTCAAGCCGAGGATGGCGAGGATGACCGGATGCACGGAGACGAGGGCGAGGGCCGCGCGGCAGGAGATGCGATCCCAGGCGCCTTCGAGCTTTCGCACGGAGAGAAGCCCGAGGGCCGTGCCGCCGAAGGCGGACAAAAGAAGGGCGAAAGTGGCGAGCGCTAGCGTTCGGGGAAGGCTTTCCCTCAGGAGCTCCGCGACCGGCCTTTGAAAGCGGAGGGAGAGCCCGAAGTCTCCGCGGGCCGCGGCGAATAGCCACGAGGAGTACTGAAGGTGCCACGGCCGGTCGAGGCCGTAGCGCTCCTCCATTCGGTCGATGACGCTCTCCGGAATTCCCGGTTGGAACCGGAGCTGATCGAGAAACGAGCCGGGGGCCCAGTGGATCAAAAGGAACGAAAGAAGCGTCGTCGAAACCAGGAGCGGAACGGCCGAAGCGAGGCGGGCGAAGACGACGCGGCCCATGCGTTACCGGACAACGGTGCTCGCTGGCGTCAGCCCGGACGCTGGCCCTGGAGCTCTTCCTTCTCGAACAAGCTAGGCTGGAAGCTGTCGGCGGAGGCATCGACCCCGCGCTTGCGGCCTCGCCTTCGAGCTTTGTCCTCGTACATATCCTTGTCCGCGGCCATGAGCATCGACTCGAGATCCTTTCCCGCAGCCGGGTAGGAGGCGAGCCCCAGCGAGATTCCGACTTTGAGCGGCCCGACGCCGACGTCGAGCACCTTGGCCTCCACCGCGTCCTGGAGGCGGTAGGAGAACTGGCGCGCCTGCTCGTACGAGGTCTTGGGGAGGACGGCGATGAACTCGTCACCGGCGTAGCGCACCAGCACGTCGGAGTCGCGCATCTGCTCTTTCAGGATACGTCCCACCTCCTTCAGGAAACGATCGCCGGTGTGATGTCCGTGCCGGTCGTTGACGCTCTTGAAGTCGTCGAGGTCCAGCTCGATGACGGTCAGTGGCTCGCCGTAGCGCTTGGCCTCGGAAAGCGTCTGCTCGAAGAAGATGTAGAGGAACCGCGAGTTGGGAAGCCCGGTGAGCCGGTCGGTGAAAGCGTCCTCCTGGGTCTCCTCGAATCGAATCGCGTTGAAGAGCGCGATCGAGGCCCGGTTGCTCACGATCTCCATGAGACGAATATGGTCGTCGGTGTATTTTTCGTCGCCGGCGACGTACAGAGCGATGGTTCCGATCGGCCGCTCCTCGTGGACCAGGGGCGCCAGAAGCGAGTTCCCGTAGAGGCCCCGCACCTCCGGGGGAAGCGTCATGGTGTCCGGACCGGGATGGACGTTGTAGAGAAACCGGTTGTTGGCGGCGACCCATCCGGCGAGCCGGGTGCCGATCTCGATCGCGAGATCGGCGAAAAACTCCTTGTGTACCCCGCCGATGTGCGCCGGCCGAAGCTCGCCCGAGCTGTCGTCGACTAGGTAGATGACGAGGGTGGTGAAGGGAACGATCTTCTCGAGCTTCGAGGCGAGGATGGTGAGGGTGTCGGTCTTCGAGAGCGAGTTGCCGATGTTCTGGAAGATCTCGAACAGCGTGAAGATCTCCTGCTGCGGCTCGGAGATAGCGCTCGAGAGCGTCACCGACTTCGGCTGACCCACGATGTCGCGGTCCCGGGCGCGGTCGGTGTGCTCCTTGGGGTCGGTCAGCGAGCGCACCTCGATGGAGTTCAGCTCCGCTTCCAGGTCGGCAACGACCTCGAGGAACCTGCGAAAGATTCTGGGATCGAACTTGTGCGACTCCCGTTTCATGATCGCAACCGCCGCGTCCCGGGAGAGAGAGCGCCGGTAGACGCGGCGCGCGGTCAGCGCCTCGTAGCAGTCCGCGAGCGCGAGGAGGCGGGAGCCGAGCGGGATCTCCTCGCCCCGCAGGCCGTCGGGGTAGCCGCTGCCATCCCAGTTCTCGTGGTGGTGCTTGACGATCGCCACCACGGGAAACGGAAAATCGATCGAGGAGAGGATCTGCGCGCCCACCGCCGGGTGAGTGCTCATCTTCTGGAACTCGCGCTCGGTGAGCCGAGTCGGCTTGTGAAGGATATAAGACGGGATGGAGATCTTGCCTACGTCGTGCAGCACCGCTGCGTAGCGGAGACCCTCATAGGTCTTTTCGTCGACGTTCAGCGCCCGGGCGAGGCCGAGGGTCAAGACCTGGGTCCTCTGGATGTGGGTGTGGGTGTCGTGTTTGAAGTCGGTATGGAGCTCCATGGCGTCGATGCAGAACGCGAAGGCCTCGAGCGTTTGCCGGTGGACCTTCGAGAGCTCCTCGTACTTCTCTTTGTAGAAACGGTGCGCGTAGTAGGCGACGATCCAGAAGGGGAGCGCGAGGGCGAATGCCCCGGGTCCAACCAACTCATGAAAGAGGTAGACGATGGCGGCTCCGCAGGCGGAGGCGACGAAGTAGATCGGCAGGAGCGGGAAGTCCTGGCGCCACAGCTCCCAGAAGCGCGCCTGTCCCCAGAGCGCCTGGGCGACGTGGATCCCAAGGGCGTTGACGAAAAAATAGGTCAGTCCCAGGAGAAGCACCGGCAGGACGATTTCGGGCGCGGTGATCGGGTCCGCCGGCTTTACCGCGCCGAAGACGGCGCCGTAGGCAAGGGCGTGAAGGGCGCTCAAGGAGAGGTTGAATAGCGCCCGGAGACGGCTCCACACGAGCTTCACTCCAAGATGCTCCTGGGGCTCGCGCTCGACCGCGAACCAGTAGCTCACCGTGTGGAAGAAACCGGCGGCCACGATCCCGGGCGCGAGCCCGTAGATCATGACGATGCTGATGATGAGGCAGTCGGCGACGGTGATCCAGTTGGTGGTGCGTGGAATCCGCACCACCCAGCGCGCACTCAAGCCAGCGACGAAGAGAACCCCGAGCAAGCTGACGAGCTTGTCGGCAGGATACGCGACCGCGGTCACTGTCGACTGGTAGAGGGCCCATCCGTAGACAGGTACCCCTACCCCGACGACCGCGGATACGTAAATCTTGACGCTGGCTGGCCAACGACGCCAGTCCATCTTGACTCCGGCACCTCGGGTTGTTAGGCAGAGCGCCTAGGGATTTAAAAAGTTGAACGTAAGAGTCCGAGAGTGAAGCGCAACCCTTCCGGAGTCGAAGGGACGGTACCATAAACGACTCCGGCGGATCAATACGTCTGTGCTTTCCTGAAGGCTTTTCAGGATAAGCCCTCTGGAAAAACGGAAACACGTTTTTCTACGTTCTTCGTCGAGGCGACCTGAATAATGCCGCGGGCCAGGTTTCCCTTGGTCCGGCCCGCCCAGAGGATTATGAAGAGCTTTGGGTGGCGTCGATATAGTTCAACTGAGCGATATCTAGAAACTCGACGAGCTCATCGAATCCTTTCCACTGGATGTAGCTGCGAGCGCGCTTTGGTTGGACCCCGTGCTCGTTACAGAACCAATCCATTATCCGGCGGGTATCCGGTTGAACGAAAACCTTCCACTGCGGGTGCCACGTAGTGCTCACGCCGCTCTGCAATATACGTTCGTAAATCGACACGAGTCGATCCAGCGCTCTATGGAAACTGCGAGACACCTTGAGTCTTGCAACTAGCTGCTCACGGCATATCACCGCCGGCCGGATATAGAAGTTTGAAGCCAGCCTGCGCTGCAGGGCGCGTTCGCTTAGTCGCGCCGTCAGTTGTTCGGGCGCGATCTTTCGCTCTCGACACCATGCCCCACGCTCCGGCACGGGTTCGGGCTCATGGATGAGTGAGTCGGCCAGATTTACTTCGACTCGCTCAGTCAAAAGTTGATCCGCGTCCAACCCGCGGAGTTTGATTTCAGGCCAGAATCTTTGCCACTCGCTTTCGATCTCCGCTGAAGAAGCCGAAAGCTCGCAGAGCCGCGCATAGTCAAGCAGCAGTTGGGAGCGCGGCGTTTTTTCGCCACCCGAAGGCGTGCCCAACTTCAGAATGCACGCCTCCGTCTCGAGCAGGTCAGCAATTTGCTCCGCTGTAAGCGCGCGCTCAGACAGCCATTCCTTCTCATCCGCAGGGCTTTCGATCCGTTCACGTTCTCGAAACTCCTGGCGGCGGAGGTCGAGCTCATCATCGGAAGGCCTGATGTCGAGTCGCTGGGCGTAATCTCGAAGCCAGCAGGCCTCGTTCGCTAGCTGCCGAACCCGCGGGTACTCCTCGGTCGAGAACTTCAGTTGAGCCAGTGCCTCTTGCTCTCGGATGAAGCCGATCCTGGTCGGAACCCTTGCCTGTTCCACGTTCCACCGATACAGCAAACTCGTGCGATGGATGCGGGGACGCTCGAGAACGGGCCAGGGCTCACGGTCGCTCATCCGTGCAGCGATGGTCTTCAACAAGAGCTCCCCATCGGCCCGCTTGAGGTCGTGCCAATGGTGGTGAAAGTAGCTCTGGCAACTCTCGATCAGATCCCTCTCGACGGAGCGCTCTTCTGCGCGAGCGAAAATCCGTCGCAAGGTACGCTCGCCAAAATACATCTCTCGAGCACAGTCAAGAATGACGTCGGCTGCCGAACGCGGGACCATGCCGGCCTCGGTCGCCCGCCGAAGGTTATGGCGCAGGTCGACGAGCGGCACGCTCAGCATCTTGTACCCCTCGGTTTCCGGCGCATGCTTCACGGCAACTTCGTCGTCGGCCTCGATCTCGCCGCTCGCGTACATCCGATAGATTTCGCCGACGCCTTCCATCCCGAACAGGTTGAGCTCAGCGGCCCGGAGCGCGCCAAAGCTCGAACTGCCCAAAACGCGCACACCCTTCTGGAGCGCTTGAAGGATTTCCTTATGGCGAACGGATGCAACGGTCTCGTAGTAGCCGTCAATGATTGCAACACACTCAACTCCCTCACTGAGGGCGTCAAGGACGTCGCCATGCTTTACGGGCGGCAGGAAGTGCGCGTCCAAAAGCGCCCTTCCCGCTTCGTGCGGCAGCGTCGGTCCGGTATAGACATGTACCCGCATCGTCAGCGCCCGTCCTCGGAGCCGGGATTCCCGATTGCGCTCGAGGGTGACCTGCCGGTACGTATCGCCGCGAGGGTGTTTGCGGGGATCTGCATCTTCGGTACTACGATTTTGACTACCGGAATTGCATAGTCGTGTCTCGTCAGATCCGCCAACAGCACCGAAGTGTCCAGTTTCTCTTTGAGAGTGGCAACGATCGTTTGCAAGTCGCGCTCGATGTAATCGTTCTCGAGGTTGGCTACGCTTTCGTAGTCAATCAGGCCGTTACGCTCGGCCAACTGTTGAGCGAGGCTTTGTTCCGTGAGCGATCGCCGCGGCATGCAGTATGAGGAGGCGTGTATGTCATCGCGGGCGGCCGAGATGAGAGTCGGCCGCTCCTGCAGCACCTCGGTTAACGCGCGCAGAAGCGCGGTCTCGCGGCTTGGATGGCAGCCGTAGCCTGACAGCAGCCCATAGTGATCGTCGAGTGAAACGCTCGCCTGAAACACCGGCAGGCCGAACTCCGAGCTTATGTCCTCGACGTAGACCTTGGCTCCCGCCCGCCGGCACCTCTCGATCAGCTCTTGGCACAGTCGGGAAGTTATCGTCTCTGGCGCCACCAGGCGCCGCCGTCCCTTGCTTACGTTTACGTAATTCGCATACTGCGTTATCGCATCGCGCTCGATGACTTCGCTCAAGCCGTGCAGTGCCGCCTCCAGGTGGCTATTGCCGCTGGCCAAGCCATTACTGCTCCCGGTAAAACACGGAAAGCTGGCACGGTGTTCCACGCAGAAATCTAGATTCACCAGCTCTCGAGGGAGATAGGTCGTGGTTTCGTTCGTGACGTCTTCGCAGGGAATCCACTCGATAGGAATTTGGTCGCATAGAAAGCTATCGGGCCTCAGTGAGAGCTGATACGGATCGTAGCTCAGCAGACCGTTTCGGTTCATCTCGCTGATGGAGGCGATTCGATCGCTACCGGGCAATTCTTCAGCATGCCAGACTTCAATCCCCTCCATGACGGCGGAGACCCGGGCTTGCATAGACGTCAGTCCCTTGCCATTGGACTGGGTAATGGTGCGGCTATTGGGGCGAATCGCGGCGAACACCGGAACGCCGATACAGTCGAGCCACGTAAGGTCGGAAACTCTCGTGATGCCAAAGGCCGGCAACAAAGGGCGCACCCGCTCCCAGGTCTCCTCGGGAGAACAGATCCGCTCGGTGCCATACCGATAAATCTTCCGGAGCCGCGACTCCCGGAGTTGCTCGAAGAAGAGAGGCGTGCCCACTACCGAACGGAGGGAGGAAACAAGGAGACCCCTCCCCAGGGTCTCCATGTCCTCTAAGGGGAGGAATTCATAAAGAGGTGGGATTCAAAATCACAGCCGAGGACTTATAGACCGATGATGATTCCAGGCGCTACACGCTCTTCGAGCTCCTCGATTTCGAGCTCCACGACTTCCTGAACTGGCTGAACTGGCTGAACTGGCTTCTGATTTTCCACGGTCGACTCCTTCAATGAATGAAATTATCAATGAATCACGAACGTTATTTCGAATGAACTAATTCACGTATCTTCGGAACGAAACTCCTAGACCCAAAGAATGCCTTTCATTGGCTCCTCCTTTCCAACGGAACCTCGCACCGCCGCTCATGGCGCAGCCAGGCTTCCGTTTCGACCGGAACGCAGAAATCTATTGTGGGATGCTGGAGTGGCTTGGGACTCTTCGTCCTCGGGCAGGGCGGGCGAACATGAAAGGAAATGATGCTGAAATATAGTCCGAATCCCGCGAAGCTCGCTCTGCTTCTGGACCGTCCCCTCGTCGGCTTATCCCGAGGTCACCTCCTTGCCAGCCTGAGCTGGCGCTATATTTTAACTTTCCGAGTAAGGAAACTACTCCCCTTGTTCCCCTATTTCAGTGACGCGAATCACGAATTCGTCCAGCTATTCTCCCGCCTCCATCAGCGATAGAAATCTCTTCTCCATTCCAGAGGGCATGAGCGAACGGCGTCGGGCGCAGGTTCAGAACGCGATGGCGCGCCCCGAGAAGCGCGTGCGGCACAACGAGATCCAGGACAGGAAGCTGCTCGTAGACGATGCGCTGCACCTCGAAGTACGTTCTCTGCCGTGCTTCCAAATCGAGCTCGCCCATCTGGCGCTGCATGAGCTCGTCGATGCGGGCCTCCCATGCCGTCGCGGGCGTCTTCTGCTGCGGGTTCCAGAGGTGCAGCGGGGCGCGGCTCAGCCAGAGCCCCATTTCCGCCGAAGGGTCGGGGTCGGTCTGGGTGATTCCCAAAAGACAGGCGTCGTAGTCGAGCCTTCCCGTGATTCGCGCGAGAAGGCTCGAGGCTTCGATGACCGAAGTCGGAGCATGGATCCCGATCCTCGCCAGGTCCTCCTGGATAAAGGCGCCAAGGCGTGAGTGCGATTCATTTCCGGCGGTGGTCAATACCGTGAAGCTCACCTCGCGGCCCTCTCCATCCCGAAGACGCCCTTCGTCGTCCCACGAGAAACCGGCCTCGGCCAGAAGCGTTCTGGCCGACGCGGGATCGTAGGCCGCCTCCCGCAGGGACTCGTCGTGCCAGAAAGAATTCGCGGGCGAGACCGGTCCGGCGGCGGGGGTCGCGAGGCCGGAAAATACCACCCTCGCCATCCCCCGGCGGTCGAGCGCGAGCGAAACCGCTCGCCGGAAACGCACGTCCCTGAACCACCGCCGCTTGTGCTCGTCGATGGGTGCCTCCGGGCCGAGATTGAACCAGAGCCTCTCGGAGAGGAGGCCGGGCCCGAGATCGAGGAGCTCGCGATCGAGGCTCCCTTCGTCGCGAAGCATCTCGAAAGCGTCGGGCGTAAGGAGATCCAGGAGGTCGAGCTCGCCCGAGCGGAACCGAAGGAGCCGCGCGTTCTCATCGGGTACGACCTCGAAAACCAGTCGCGAAAGCCGCGGGATTCGCCCGCCCTCGTCCCCGGCCCGAAAGTAGTGGGGATTCCTCTCGAGGACGATTCTCTCTCCCGGGACGTGCTCGGCGAGGACGAAAGGACCGAGCCCGACGATGCTCCAGACTTCCGCTCCGAGACCGGTATCGGCCGCGAGAGTACGCCGTCTCAGGCTCTCTTCCAGGAGGTGCGATGGAAGAATGGCGAGGCTGTCGAAGACGCGCTCGACGGTTGACGTTCTCCGGGGAAGGGTGAAGGCCACGGTGGTCTCGTCGACGACCTCGACGCCGAAAGGCTTTCCGTCGATCTGCGCCGTAGCAACGAGCGGGCTCCCGGTCGAACTCTCGTAGAGTGCCTCGAAAGTGAATGCCACGTCCTCGGCGCCGAACGGGTCGCCGTCGGAGAAGCACACCCCTTTCCTCAAGTGAAAGACGAGCCTCGTCCCGTCCTCGGAGAACTCCCACGACTCCGCGAGCGCCGGCTCCATCTCCTGGGTCTCGGGGTTGAGCCTGATGAGCGGTTCGTGCAGCTGATCCGCGATCATATACGAGACCCGATCCGAGGCCAGAAGCTGATTCCAGGTCTGAGGCTCGGTGTGGATGGCGACGCGGAGAACCGCGTCCTTCGTGGGTGGAACACTCGGCCGACAGCCAGCCGAGCCAGCCGAGAAAGCCAGGCCGACAAAGAGTCCGCTCCAACGCTTTTGGATCACGCGATCTCCGATTTTTCGGGAACCCTCCCCCGAGGGTGGCGGTCATCCTATCACCTCTGTCAATCTTTCTTTAGTGCGCTGGGGCCCCACCCCCAGCGCAATAAAATCAGGCGCCCTTCCGCCTTCGCCCTTCGGGCTACGGCGGACCCGCCGAAGCCTTGCGAAGGCGGGCCGGGCGCCGCGGGTCGCCTCGCGACCACGTTGCACCCGGAAGGAGCCGGTTCTATAGTGAATCGACGTGCCAGGATTCCTCAACGCACTCAACATCCTGCTCCCCACGCTGTACGCGCTTTTGTGGGCCGATTACGCGCTCCTGTTCTTCCGAAACGACCCCTTCGCCGAGAAGACCGCGCCTCTCCTTCTCCGAATCGCCATGGCGCTCCACGGGCTCTTTCTCGCGCTCTGGACGATCTCGTACCAGCACTTCCCCATCGCCAGCGTCTTCGAGGCCAACTCGGTCCTCGCCTTCTCGGTCGGGACGCTTTACCTGTTGATCGAAGCCCGCATCGGCGTGCGCACTACGGGCTTTTTCATCATCGGGATCGTCTTCGCCTTCCAGCTCGTCTCCTCGGCCTTCGTCGAGCCGCCCGAGACCTTCAGCACGCTCCTCTGGGAGCCGGCGTTCATGCTCCACGTCGTCTCCGCGCTTCTCGGTTACTCCGGCCTCGCGGTCTCGGCGGTCTACGGCCTGCTGAACCTGATGCTCTTCTACGACATCAAGCAGCACCGCTTCGGGCTTCTCTACAAACAGCTCCCCTCGCTCGAGATCATGGCGAGCTTCACCTACCGCTCGGCGTCTCTCGGGCTCCTGTTCCTGACCGTCGCCATGGTCGGCGGGTTCGCGCTCCTGATGCAGGTCTACGGCACGTATTGGAGCTGGGACCCGAAGCTCATGACCACCTGCATCGCCTGGCTCATCTACAGCCTCGGGCTCGGGGCGAGTCGCCTCTGGGGGTGGTCCCCCAAACGCGTCGCCTTCACCTCTATCGCCGGATTCACCGTGATTCTCTTTTCCCTGGTGATCGTGAACCTGGTCCTCACCGGGTTTCACCTCTTCGTCTGACATGGACCTCATCGTCGTCGGCCTCAACCACCGCACGGCGCCTCTCGAGGTGCGCGAGCGCGTGACCTTCGACGAGCGCGAGGTCCAGGAAGCACTCTCGCGCGCTCGAAGCGAGCGGGTGCTCTCGGAGGCGATCCTCCTCTCGACCTGCAATCGGACGGAGTTCTACGGCCTTTCGACCGACAACGGGGCCGCGGAGATGTACATCCGCGGGCTCATTGCCGCGGCCAAGCACGTGGATCTGACCGCGCACCCCGGCTACGCCTACACGCTCACCAGGCTCGAGTCCGTCCGCCATCTGTTGCGCGTCGCCGCGGGCCTCGATTCGCTGGTCCTGGGCGAGTCCCAGATCCTGGGCCAGGTCAGGCGCGCCCACGAGCTCTCCCTCGAGAGCGGCGCCTGCGGCCTCACGATGAACCGGCTCCTCCATAGCGCCATCCTGGTCGGCCGGCGCGTCCGCAACGAGACCGCCCTCGGCGCCGGAGCGGTGTCGGTCGCTAGCGCCGCTGCGGAGCTCGCGGGCAAGATCTTCGAGGACCTCTCCGCCCGGTCGGTCCTCCTCATCGGCGTCGGGGAAATGGGGACCTTGACCGCGCGGCACATGGTCGAGCGCGGCGTCAAGAAGCTCACCATCGCGAACCGGACTTTCCACAAGGCGGAGGCGCTGGCCCGCGAGCTCGGGGGGACAGCGGTGCCTCTCGATCGGCTGGAGTCCGCGCTCGCCGACGCCGACATCGCCATCAGCTCGACGGGCGCGACCGCCCCTATCGTGAGCCGGAGCCTCATGCAGTCGATCGTCGCAAGAAGGGGGGCGAAACCCATCTTCATCATCGATATCGCCGTCCCTCGCGACTTCGAGGCATCGATTGGCGACCTGGATGGTGTCTTCCTTCACGACATCGACGACATGAACCTCCTCGTCGATCGCAACCTGGTCAAAAGGCGCGCCGAGATCCCGAAAGCGGAGACCATCGTCGAGCACGAGGTCGAGGCGTTCGTCGCCTGGCGAGGCTCGCTCGCCGCGACCCCGATCATCAAGAGACTTCGCGAGCGGGTAGAGGAGCTGCGCTCGCAGGAGGTCGAGCGCCACCGCAAGCGCTTCTGCGGTGCCGACCGCGAGCAGGTTGACCTCCTCACCGAGAGCCTGGTGAACAAGATCCTGCACTCGGTCATGAGCCGCGTGCGGGAGTGGAGCGACGAGGGCGATCTGGGCGCTCTGCGCATCGACACGCTGTACGAGGCCTTCGACCTCGATCGACCGGGCCCCGACGACGAGGAATAGGACCCTGAACATAAATACCATGCCCCGAATTCGGGTCGGCACCCGCGGGAGTCGTCTGGCGCTGGTGCAAGCTCATTCGATCGTCGACCTCATCCGCGAAAGGCACCCCGGGGTTGCGGTCGACGTCGAGATCATCGATACCCTGGGAGATAGAGTCCTCGACCGCCCCCTCAGCGCCATCGGCGATGCCGGCGTCTTCATCAAAGAGATCGAGACCGCGCTCCTCGAGGACCGGGTCGACCTCGCCGTCCACAGCATGAAGGATCTTCCGTCGAGGCTCACGGACGGTCTCGCGCTCGCCGCCACCACCGAAAGAGTCGACCCGCGGGACGTTCTCGTGGCGCGGAGCGTTTCGAGCCTCGAGGCGTTGCCGCGCGGGGGCACGGTGGCCACGGGAAGCTTGAGGCGCCGCTCGCAGCTTCTCGCTCTCCGGCCCGACCTGAACGTCGAAGACCTGCGGGGAAACGTGCCCACGCGGCTCGAGAAGTTCGACCGATCGGCCTGGGACGCGATCCTTCTCGCCGGCGCGGGACTCGAACGGCTCGGGCTCAAAAGCCGCATCCGTTGTTACATTCCCTTCGAGAGCATGCTCCCCGCCGCGGGGCAGGGTGCGCTCGCCCTCGAGACTCGCGCTTCGGACCGCGAGCTAAAGGAGACCGTCCGGTTCTTGAGCCACGCTCCCACCGAACGGGCGGTGGTCGCGGAGCGCTCTTTCCTGGCGCGGCTCGAAGGCGGTTGCCGGGTGCCCATCGCCGCCTACGCGGAGATTCGGGAGGGCTCGCTTTCGCTTCGGGGCTACGTCGGCGCCGTCGACGGGAGCCGCCACCTCCGCCGCGAGATCGAAGGCGACGCCTCCCGCGCGGAAGACCTCGGGCTCGAGCTCGCGGAGTTGATGCTTTTGGAGGGAGCGGCCAGAATCATCCGCCAGAACGCCCAGAACGCCCAGAACGGAGAACCCGCGTGACGGAACCGCTTCCTCTCGCGGGCCGCACCATTCTCGTGACTCGCCCACGCCGCCAATCCCAGCCGCTCGCGGACGCCCTTCGCCGCCTCGGAGCGACGGTCGTCGAGGCGCCCGCGATCGCGATCGAACCTCCATCCGACTTCCGCCCCCTCGACGAAGCTCTCGGCCGCCTCGCGGCCTACGACTGGGTGGTGTTCACGAGCGTCAACGGCGTCGAGGCGTTCTTCGACCGCCTCTCCGAAGTGCTGCCTCGGACGCCCTGGTCTTCACAGAAGCTCGCCGCCATCGGCCCCGCGACCGCGAAGAGCTTGCGCGAGCGGGGGTTCGAAGCGGAAGTCGTACCCGAAAAGTTCGTTGCCGAAGAGGTGTTCCGCGCGATCGCCGGCCGCGGCGAGGTCTCGGGCAAGCGCTTTCTCCTCCCGAGCGCCGACATCGCCCGCGAGGCTCTCCCGGATCTGTTGAGAGCCTCGGGAGCGATCGTGGACGTGGTCGTCGCCTATCGAACCGTTGCCGCCGAAGAAGAGATGCGAGGGACGTCGGAGATGGTCGAGCGAGGCGAGGTGGACATGGTCACGTTCACCTCCGCTTCGACCGCGAGGAGCTTCTTCGCCAAAACCGGCCCCCGCGCTGCCGGGGACCGCGTCAGAGCCGCGAGCATCGGCCCCATCACCTCGAACGCGCTTCGAAGCCTCGGGGTCTCACCCGCGGTGGAAGCGGAGCGGTTCACGACCGAGGGTCTGATCGAGGCCATCCTTCGGTACTACCGCCGGAACTGATATCCTTTCGACCATGGGTTCCCTGCGTCCCATCGATCCCACAGGTCGTAGCGAAGAGCTTTACCGCGAGTCGCTCCAATACATGCCCGGGGGTGTCAACTCGCCGGTGCGCGCCTTCCGGGGTCTCGGCATCGCTCCGCGCTTCATCGCCGAGGGACACGGCTCTCGCATCCGGGACGAGGACGGCCGGGAGTACATCGACTACATCGGCGCCTACGGACCTCTCATTCTGGGGCACGGCCATCCCGCGGTCGTCGCGGCGGTCGAACGGGCGCTCGCTCGCGGCACGAGCTTCGGCGCGCCCACGGCGCTCGAGCTCGAGCTGGCGAAGAAAATCTGCGCTCTCATGCCGTCGGTCGAGAAGGTGCGGATGGTAAGCTCCGGCACCGAAGCGACGATGTCCGCGATACGACTCGCGCGGGCAGCGACGGGCCGGGACGGCATCCTCAAGTTCGAGGGCTGCTATCACGGTCATGGAGATTCGTTCCTCATTCGCGCCGGCTCGGGGGCGCTCACGTTCGGAGTGCCCGATAGCCCCGGCGTTCCCGAGGCGCTCGCCTCTCTCACCGCAATCGGGCGCTATAACGACCTGGAATCGGTTGGGCGAGTTTTCGAGGCCCGGAAAGGGCACATCGCGGCGCTTATCGTGGAGCCGGTCGCGGGCAACATGGGCGTCGTTCGTCCGGTGGACGGGTTTCTTCAGGGGCTTCGAGATCTATGCGATCGGGCGGGAGCTCTCCTGATCTTCGACGAGGTCATGACGGGTTTCCGCGTCGCTCCGGGCGGCGCCCAGGAGCTCTACGGAGTCCGTGCCGATTTGACGACGCTCGGGAAGGTGATCGGAGGCGGACTCCCCGTTGGCGCCTACGGCGGCCGGCGAGATCTCATGGAGCTCATCGCCCCCGCGGGCCCCGTGTACCAGGCGGGGACTCTTTCGGGAAACCCGCTCGCGATGAGCGCCGGGCTGGCACAGCTCGAAGCCATGGAAGAGTCGAACGGCTGGGAACGGCTCGAGCGCAGCGGAAGGCACCTGGAGGAAGGCCTCCTCGAGATCCTCTCCGAGCGGGGACTGCCGTTTGCCGTCAACCGCGTCGGCTCGATGCTGACACTTTTCTTCTCCGAGGGACCGGTTTCCGACTTCGAGACCGCGACCCGCTCCGATACCCAGCGCCACGCGGTCTTCTTCCGCGAGATGCTCGAACGAGGAGTTCATCTTCCGCCCTCTCAGTACGAGGCGCTCTTCATCTCACTCGCTCATGAGACCGAGGACCTCGATCGGACTCTCGACGCCGCGCGCGAAAGCTTGCGACGGGTCTAGTCTGTCCAGTCCATCTCCAGCCAGATTTCGGCCCCTTCCATCCGAACGGGGTAGACCCTCACCTTAGAGAGCTGATTCACCGGGGAGCAGCCGGTCTTCAGGTCGAACTGCCACTGATGCCAGGGGCACAGGACCACTCCCCGATCGATGGCCCCGTCGTGGAGGGGTCCGCCGCGATGGGGGCAGGTCTCGTCGAGCGCGAACACCTCGCCCTGGTGGCGAAAGAGAGCAATCCTCTTCTCTCCCACATCGACGGCGATACCTCCACTCTCGGGGATGTCGGCGATCGAAGCCACCCGGTGACGCATCTACCGCGCGGACGCGCGGACTCTCTCGAAGGCCTCTTCGGTCAGCTCGCGGCAGCCGAGCTGCGGAGGCTCGCCATTCTCCGACCGGTGGAAATCCGAGCCCCCCGTCGGGAGGAGCCCGAGACTCGAGGCGAGGGCGTCGTACTCGGCCGCCTTCTCGGGAGTATGGTCCTTGTGAAACACCTCGATCGCCTGGAGGCCGTCGTCGACCATGCGCGGGATCAAGCTGTCGTCGCGAAGGTGGACGGGGTGAGCCAGGGAAGCGACGCCCCCGGCGCCGCGAATGAGCTCGACGGCATCCCGGAGCGTGACCTTGTCGTACCCTACGTACGCGAGACGGTCCTGACCCAGGTAGCGCTCGAAGGCCTCGCTCATCGTCCGCACCACTCCCTGAGCGACGAGCACCTCGGCGACGTGAGGGCGCCCCACGGTCCCGTGGCTGGAGCGGGCGAACACCGCCTCGGCGTCGATCTCGATGCCGAGACGGCCGAGCTTCCGGACCATTTCGTGAACGCGCTCGATGCGGCGTTTAGCCGCCTCGGCGAAAAACTTCGCGAGCCACGGCTCGCGGTACTCGATGAAGAGACCGAGAACGTGAACCGAGGCTTCGCCGAAGTTCGCGCTCACCTCGACCCCGGGGACGAGCTCCATTCCGAGGGCCGCCGCCTCCTCCATCGCCTCTGGAATTCCCTCGACGGTGTCGTGGTCGGTGACGGCGAACGCTCTCAGGCCCGAGGACTTCGCCGCCTGCACGAGCTCCCGAGGCTCGAGCTTGCCGTCGGAAGCCGTCGTATGCAGGTGCAGGTCGTAGAGCGCTCGCGTTTCCATCGGTTTCGCCGCCTCGCGATGCCGAACCGTTCATGGTAACACGCTCTCTCGTTCTTGACACTCCCTCGAGGCGCTCGCTATACTGATGTCGGAGTTATTTGGTCGGATTTAAACTTTTCCGGGACCCCACTCTGTTCCCCAACTCTTTTCCGAGGAGACTAGGTCGATGCTCAAGATTACTTCTATGGCCGCCACGAAAGTGCAGGAGTTCCTCCAGCAGAATGGTCGCCCCGAGGCCGGACTCCGGGTCCGGGTCGTCGGCGGCGGATGCTCGGGCTTCCAGTATCAGCTCGCTCTCGACGACGCGGCGGCGACCGGGGACGACGTATTCGAGCAGAACGGCGTTCGGTTCTTCGTCGACCCTCGAAGCAACCTGTATCTGGACGGGACCGAGATCGATTACGTAGACGACATCATGGGCTCGGGCTTCAAGTTCAACAACCCGAACTCGACCGGAAGCTGCGGCTGCGGCGAGTCGTTCCAGGTCTGAAATAGCCCTTCGACAACCTCCCGGCTCCGGCTCTCACGCCGGGATCCTCATCGAGGGCCGGGCGTTTCTCGTTCCCGCCCGAGAGACTCTCCTCGCCTGCATTCAAGATATAGTCAAACTGGAATTTCCCGTCCTGGGAAGGTTCTGCTGGAACAACGAGTGCGGCAACTGCGAGCTCAGCGTGAAGTCGAGAGATTCGCTCTTCCCCGTCCGGGCTCGCGGCTGCCAGACCATGGTCGAAGAGGGCATGGAGCTCACGGAGCTCACCCCCGAGCTCTCGTACTTCCTACGGCACAAGCTCGGGTGACGACGAGCGAGAGCCGTCGGTCCAAGCTACCGGGCCCGGCCCGCCTTCGCAACCCCCGCGGCCATGGGCTGAAGGCTCCGCGCGGGAGGATGGGGCCCTTCCGCCTTCGCCCTTCGGGTTTCTGCGGACCCGCCGAAGGCCCGGCGGCACTCATCGACGAGCGAGGGGAGCGCACTAGCTAGAAGATGATCGCGCAGGTGACCTCGGCGCTCACCGGCCATCTTGCCGCCGGCGGTCTCCTGCTCGCGGCAATCCTCTCGCTCTTTCATCGTCTTCCCGTGGGCTTCCTGCGCTTCTGCACCTCCGCGAGCGCGCTCCTCGCAGCCTTCGCCGCGATGCCGAGCTCGTCCGAGACCCGCGTGCGGCTCGCGTGGGCCGCCCTGAGCTTGGTCGCCGCGGTCTGGTACGTGACGATGGTCGCTCGCGGTGAAAGCCAGAAGCTCCTCGCGGTTCTCGCGGCTGCCACGGCCGTTCTCGTTCTCGTGCGCAACGCAGGCTCGGGCGCCGTGACCCCGGAGTGGATCGCGGTTCTGTCGAGCCTGAGCTCGGCGCTCCTCCTGGGTGCGGTCGCGGTGACGATGGTCCTCGGGCACTGGTATCTCGTCGACAGCAGTCTTTCGATTTCGCCGCTCCGCGACGGAGCTCTCTTTGTCTCGCTCGCGGTCGCGGCGCGATGGGCGACGGTCGTCGCCGCCCTCGTTTTCGGAGGCTGGGAGATTCTTCGAATCGGCCGCGCCGCGGACGTCATCTTCTCGACGAACGGGCTCTTCTTTCTCTTCCGCAGCCTCATGGGACTGGGCGCCCCGCTTCTCCTCGCCGGCCTCATCTGGCAAACGGTGAAGATCCGCTCCACCCAATCGGCGACGGGGCTCCTCTACGTGCTTCTGATCCTCGTCCTCTTTGGAGAGCTGATTTCGACCTTTCTTCGGGTCGCCACGGGCCATCCGTTATGAGCGGGCCCCAGGTCGGCTTCTTCTGCAGCTCCTGCCGCCGCTACAACGTCTACGCGCTTCCGCTTGCGGGCGACGCGGGACTCTGCGTCGAGTGCGGCCACCGGGACTCGCCCGCGCCGAGCGCGAGCCTTCTCGCCTTCGGTCCCATCGACCGATGCCCGCAGTGCGAGAACCTCTACTTCTATACGCGAAAGGATTTTCCGCAGCAGCTGGGATGCGCCGCGGTGACCGCGACGATCGTGCTATCGAGCGTCGCCTACGCGCTCTGGGACGTGCCCGCGGCGGTCGCCGTCCTCGCGTTCGCGAGCCTCGCCGACTTCGCGCTGTACCATCGCCTCTCGGAGGTGACGGTCTGCTACCGCTGTCACGCCGAGCTCCGGGGTTTCGCTCCGAGTCCCGGGCATGGCCCGTTCGACATGCATCGGGCTGAAGAGTACGACGCTTGAGGCCGGGAAGATTTACACATGGCTCATCGGTCTGAGGCGTAGCCTCGGTAGAAGTCTATCGAGGCTCGATGGCGACCGGACCCTGGCGGATGTCCTGGACCTGGAGAGGAGCTTTCAGCATGTCCGCCATGGTGACGCTCTTGAGGAATCCGACCATCTGCCCCTGGGCCTGCGTCCACACGTTCTGCATCTCGCAGCTATCCAGAATGGTGCAGTCGTCGTGATGGCCTTCGACGCACTTGTTGAGCCGAAGCGGCCCCTCGACGCACTCGATGACCTCGAGGAACGTGATCTCCCCCGGGGCCCGCGCGAGAGCGTAGCCTCCGTGGGCGCCCTGCTGCGACTTCACCACGCCGCGATTCGCGAGAAGCGGCAGGATCTGCGCGAGAAACGCCTGAGGGATTCCCTTGGCTTTCGCGATCTCGCTTACCCGGCCGTAGCGTTCGGGCGAGATGCGCGCGAGATAGATGACGGCTCTCAGCGCGTAGTCGCTCTTTCGTGAAAGCTCCAGCATGGTCGAACGGGTGTCAGCCGCATCTGAATTATATCGCATGGCGAGTCTCCAGGGGCAAAGCAGGGTGAAGCTCATCATTTTTGATCTCGACGGGACCCTCGTGGATTCGGGGGAGGACATCGCCCGCTCGGTGAACGAGCTCCTCGAGAAGAGCGGGAGTCCCGCCCTCCCCCACGCGCGGATCAGAAGCTACGTGGGAGACGGCGTGCGGAAGCTCCTCGAACGCAGCCTCGGTGAGGCCTCTGACCCGGAGCTTTTGCGCGCCGAGGCGCTCTACCTTTCGATCTACCGGCGGAGACTCCTCGAGACCACTCGCCCGTATCCGGGTGTGGTGCCCGCGCTCGAAGGGCTCCACCGGAAGCATCCGCTCGCGGTTCTGACCAATAAACCCGTCGCGGAGAGTCTCACGATCCTCGAAGGGCTCGGCCTCCGGCGGTTTTTCCGCGCGGTGTGCGGCGGGGACTCGTTCGCGCGCAAGAAGCCCGACCCCATCGGTGTGCGGTTCTTGCAGGAGGAGGTGTCCGCTCCCGCTTTCGAGACGCTCCTCGTGGGGGATTCGACGGTCGACGTGTCGACCGCGCGAAACGCGGGAATTCGCTCGTGCCTCGTCCGCTATGGCCTTGGGCCGTGGAACGAGGCAGTGGAGCGGCCCGACTTCGTCGTCGACGACTTACGCGAGCTTCTGTCCCTTGTCCAAAGTGAATCGAGAGAACCGTGAGCTTTGCCCTCTTTGCCCTCTTTGCAAGGTCCGGAGCACCGGTGCTACTCTTTGTATTACCTGTCCCTTAACCTTCGGGGGATATAGTGCCGCCATCGATTCTGATCGTCGACGACGAAGAGACCGTTCGTCAGACTTTCCGCGACGTCCTCGAAGCGGAAGGTTACGATGTGACCCCCTCGTCCAGCTTCACCGAGGCGAAGGAGCTCCTGCGCGACGCGCGGTTCGACGTCGCCCTGACCGACCTGATGCTGCCGCGCGAGAGCGGTATGTCCATTCTTGGCTACGCTCACGAGCACGATCCGGAGATGAGCGTCGTGATGGTGACGGGGCATCCCGATCTCTCCACTGCGGTCGAGGCGTTGAAGCAAGGAGCCTACGATTACATCGGCAAGCCCGTAACGAGGCAGGCGCTCCTCGCAGTGGTGGAGCGCGCCTGCGAGCGAGCGGCGCTCCTGCGGGAGAAAAGACGCCTCGAGGCCGAGAACCTGGACTACCAGCGCTCCCTCGAAGAAAAAGTGCGAGAACGCACCGCCCGGTTGAGAGAGTCGGAGAGCCGCTATCGCGATCTTTTCCAGGAAACCAGGGGCGCCTACGACGAGCTCAAGAGCACCCAGGAAAAGCTGATCCGGACCGAACGACTGGCGGCGGTGGGAGAGCTCGCGGCCCAGATCGCGCACGAGATTCGAAACCCGCTGGGCGCGATCTCTAATTCAGTTGGCGTCCTCCGGCGCGATCTCGACCTCCGGGGCGACGATCGAAGACTTCTCGAAGTGGTGCACGAAGAGGCGGAGCGGCTCGAGAGCATCATCGCCGACTTCCTGAAGTTCGCGAAACCCAGACCGATTCATCGCACACCCCAGAATCTCGCGGAGCTTCTCGACGATCTGCTGCTGCTCCTGGCCCAGAAGGGGCCTCTCGGGCGCGCTCAGGGAAAGCGGAAGAGCCAGGTCCGCATCGAGAAGTATTACGACCCCGGCCTCCCCATCGCGGGCCTGGACGCCGCCCAGACCCGTGAGGCTCTCTGGAACCTCCTGGTCAACGCGGTCGAGGCCATGCCCGAGGGAGGCGTCCTCACCGTTCGAGTGCAGCGCTCGAAAGAAGGCGACGTCGAGGTCATCGTCTCCGACACCGGAAAAGGCATCCGCCCCGAGGACCGGGAGAAGATTTTCGAGCCGTTTCACACTACCAAAGCCGACGGCACTGGCTTGGGTCTCGCCATCGTGCAGCGGGTGGTCGATGCCCACGCGGGAGCTGTCGATGTTTCGAGCGAAGAGGGGAAGGGAAGCTCTTTCCGGCTGCGCTTCCCGTTAAGTTCCCAGTTAGGTTCCGATGAGCGTCAATCGATCCCGACAACTCGTTGAAAAGGCCGAAGAGAGCCGGGCCCCCGCGGTCTCGGTGCTCGTGGTGGACGACCAGGCCGCGATCCGCGAATCGATGGTCATCACCTTCCGGCGGGAAGGCTACGCCGTCGAGTCCGCGGAGAGCGGCGAAGAGGCCCTCGATCTTCTCTACCGAAAACCGTTCGATCTCGTGGTGACCGACTTGCGGCTCACGGGGATCAACGGGCTCGAGGTGCTCCGGCGAACGAAGGAGCTCTTCCCCGACACCGAGGTGGTGGTGATGACGGCCTACGGCACCATCGAGGGCGCGGTCGAAGCGATCAAGGCCGGAGCCTACGACTACCTCACCAAGCCGTTCCAGCCCGAGGAGCTCACGCTCGTCTCCGAGCGGGCTCTCGAGCGGAAAGGGCTCACCCAGAGGGTCAGGCTCCTGGAGCAAGCGGTTCGCAGCCGGCACCCCTTCGAGGAGATCGTCTTCGCGTCTACGGGCATGAGCGAAGTGCTGAAGATGATCGAGCAGGTAGCCCGGCTCGACTCGACGATCCTCATCACCGGGGAGAGCGGCACCGGCAAGGAGCTCGCCGCCCGCGCCCTTCACGCGCTCTCGCCCCGCAGGGACAAGCCTCTGGTCATCGTGAACTGCGGCGCGATCCCCGAGAACCTGCAGGAGAGCGAGCTCTTCGGACATACCAAGGGCTCGTTCACCGGCGCCCACGCCGACAAGCGCGGGCTATTCGACGAGGCCCATGGAGGAACGGCCTTTCTGGACGAGGTCGGAGAGCTCACTCCCATGGCCCAGGTGAAGATGCTGCGGTTTCTCCAGGACGGCGAGGTCCGGCGAGTGGGCACGACCACCAGCCGGAACCTCGACGTGCGGATCATCGCGGCGACCAACCGCGACCTAGAAAAGAGCGTCAAGGAGGGAGGCTTCCGGGAGGACTTGTTCTACCGGCTGAACGTGATCCCAATCGAGCTCCCGCCGCTGCGCGAGCGCCCCGAGGACATCCCTCCTTTGGCGCAGCATTTCGTGAGGCGCATCTCGGTTCGGATGGGTGCGCCGCAGCCTCCTGCGATCTCTCCCCGTGCCATGGACCTCCTGATGAAGCAGCCCTGGCGAGGCAACGTGCGCGAGCTCGAGAACATCATCGAGCGGGCGGCGGCGCTCGACCGCGATGGGATCCTCGGGATGGACGACCTCCCTTTCGGCGACTTTCAGCGGAGCGAGGACCGGATCATCGACCGCGCGCGCAAGGGCGCGTTGAGCCTCGCGGAGCTCGAGAGGGAGTACATCCTGGAAGTCCTCGCCGAGTGCGGAGCCAGCAGAAAGAACACGGCGAAGCGGCTGGGAATCACGACCGCCACTCTCTGGCGAAAGCTGAAACAGTACGAGAAGGAGCCTTCTACTCAGTGATCAGTGATCACTGATTACTCTTCCGGGACCTTCGCGTTGGGGTCCACCGATTTCGCTTGTTCGAACACTTTTCTCGCCCTGAGGTGCAGGCCGAGTTCCTGGTAGAGGCTCCCGAGCGCCAGGAAGTAGTCGGCTTTCCACGGATCCAGGTTCGTCGCGATGCGGAGATTCTTCTCCGCGTCCTGACGCCACTTGGGGTTCTTCGATAGAGCGAGCCCAAGGAGATGGTAGATGTCCGCCCGCTCCGGAGCCTTGTCGATCGCCTGCTGGCAAAGCTGGACCGCGTTCCAGAAATCGGAGGCCTGATACGCGTGCTGCGCGCGCCGAAATAGAGAGCTCGCCTCGGCCGCGTCTCCCGCGGAGCGGCCGGGGGCCCCTCCCCGCGACGGAATCGAGGACTTCCGCGATGCCTGGTAGAGCCCGTCTTTCTCCGCGAGAGCCTCGTATCCGGCCCGGGCCGAGGAGGTGAGGATCTCCTTCGCCTCGGTGAAGCGGCGAAAGACGTAGGAGAGCTTCTCCTGGAAATCGGGCGCGGGAATGCGCCGGAATCGGTCGGGGTGAAACCGTTTCACTCCGCGAAAGAAGGCCTGCTGGATCTCCTCGAGCCCGGAGCCCTGTGGGATCTCGAGGACCTCCCAGTGATTGCGTGAAGGGAACTCTTGAAAGAGGCGCTCGACCTCCTCCCGCTCGCGTTCGAGCCCGCTCGCGACGGCCGGCGCCGGCGATTCCTGGACTGGAGGTTTTTTTTCAATCGGCTCTATCGACTTTGGCGGCTCTTTCAGCGGCTCGTCCCCTTCGGGCTCGATGAGATCGGCCGTGAGAAGCCCGATGAGGGTGCGCGCGGTCATCTCCTCCGAGAGCGGGCTCACGGTGAAGATGTCCTTCGCCGTCTGGGTCCCGTCGACGCGCGAGAGCACGAACGCTTCCTCGGGCTTCAGGTTGACGTCCTGGAACCGCTTCAGCGGATCTTTCGGAAAGCCCAGTTTGCGACCGTCGCTCTTCAACGAATCGATCTCCTTGTCGAGCGAGGGCGCCCTCCGAGCGGCCTCCATCAGGATGTCGGCGACGGAGATCGGCGCGCCAACGAAGCTGTCGACGGTGGTCAGGTTCGAGAACGATAGGCGCTTCGGAGGGGTGATGAGCTGGGTGCAGGCGATGTCGAGAAGCTGCAGCCGGACGAACGCCTCGATCTCTTCCTGGCCGATGATGTTGAGCTCCGCCAGAATCTCACCGAGCTTCCAGCCGCTCTTGATGAAATGAGAGGCATCCTCGAACTGCTTGCGGGTGATGCGCCCGTGGCGCATCATGACCTCGCCCAGCCGATCCTGTTCGAGGCTCGAACGGGCGCCGACGACGAAACCCGAGATGAAGTAGACGGCGCGGCGGGCCTCTCCGGCTTCGCAGGTCAAAACACCCGTCCGCTTGCTGCAATAGAGCTTCTTGAATGTTTCGGCGACTTGCTGGTTCACGAGGATCGAGCGAAGGCCTCTTGGTCGGGACGGCATACAGCCGACCCCCGACGGACCGGTTATCGTTTCCTGGTATGAGGAAATGGTAGCAGATTCCAGCCCAGTCGGTCACGGTCCCCTCGTCGTCGGTCACCATGAAAACACATTTCATTATTAAATACCGGTTGCGGGCGAAGGGATTTCAATTTTGAATTACCCGCCCGTTCCACCCAACGATCGAGTCGGTAAGTGTCTCAATCTAATGGAGCACACTTCTTTGTGACGAATGGCACAGACCTTGCTCCTATTGGCGACCGAGAACGTATTGGCGTCGCTCCCCAATCTCGACGCCAGCCCCGGGAGGTGCCCCCCGCACCGCCTCCCGGGGATAATTTTTTCAGGGCACCTTTTTCAAACCAATAGGTCCTGATTCCGTCTCCCCATCTCCTCCCATCTTACCCATCCCCCTTGCATTTTCTTCGTTGTGTTAGAGTCATTCTTAAATATTAGTGTGATGCGATAAAATAAACTGATTTAAATACACTAAGTTTACTTGACTCTTGCTTCCAACAGGTCTATAGTACAGGCAGGCACTCGCGAAGAGCGTGGTGCCCAATCTATTGAAAACACAAGGAGTAGCGAACAAAATGGCGAAAGCGATCGGAATCGACCTGGGAACAACGAACTCCGTGGTCTCGGTGATGGAAGGAGGCGAGCCCGCGGTCATTGTCAACTCGGAGGGCGATCGGGTGACCCCGAGCGTCGTCGCCTTCGGCAAGGACGGCCAGCGCCTCGTGGGCCAGGTGGCGCGCCGGCAGGCGATCACCAACCCCGAGAACACCATTTACTCGATCAAGAGGTTCATGGGCCGGCGCTTCGACGAGGTGAAGAAGGAAATCGCGATGGTGCCGTTCTCTGTCGAGTCCGGTCCCAGCGGTGACGTCCGGGTAAAGGCCGGAGGAAAGCCGCACTCTCCGCCGGAAATCTCCGCGGTCGTGCTCTCGAAGCTGAAGCAGGCGGCGGAGGACTACCTCGGCGAGAAAGTCATCGACGCGGTCATCACCGTTCCCGCCTACTTCAACGACGCCCAGCGTCAGGCGACGAAAGACGCCGGCAAGATCGCCGGGCTCAACGTGCTTCGCATCATCAACGAGCCCACGGCCGCGGCCCTCGCCTACGGCCTCGACAAGAAGAAGGAAGAGACCATCGCGGTCTACGACTTCGGCGGCGGTACTTTCGACGTCTCGGTCCTCGAAGTCGGCGACGGCGTCATCGAGGTGAAGGCCACGAACGGCGACACCCACCTCGGAGGAGACGACCTGGACCAGCGGATCATCGAGTGGATGATTCAGGAGTTCAAGAAAGACCAGGGCATCGATTTGGCCACCGACAAAATGGCTCTGCAGCGGCTCAAAGAGGCCGCGGAGAGGGCCAAGATCGAGCTCTCGAGCTCCTTCGAGACGGAGATCAACCTGCCCTTCGTGACCGCGAACGCCTCGGGCCCGAAGCACCTGCAGATGAAGCTCACGCGCGCGCAGTTCGAGAAGCTCGTCGACGACCTCTTCGAGAGGACTCTCGAGCCCGCGCGGCAGGCGCTGAAGGACGCCGGACTCGAGCCCAAGGACATCGACGAGGTGGTCCTCGTCGGCGGCTCGACCCGGATCCCGAAAGTCCAGGAGCTCGTGCAGTCCCTCTTTGGCAGGGAGCCCCACAAAGGGGTCAACCCCGACGAGGTGGTCGCGATCGGCGCCGCCATCCAGGCGGGTGTGTTGCAGGGAGACGTGAAGGACGTTCTGCTCCTGGACGTGACCCCGCTCTCGCTCGGAATCGAGACGCTCGGCGGGGTCGCGACCCGGCTCATCGAGCGCAATACCACGATTCCCGTGAGGAAGAGCGAGGTGTTCTCGACGGCCGCCGACAGCCAGACGACCGTCGCTATCCACGTGCTCCAGGGCGAGCGGGAGATGGCCAAAGACAACCGGACCCTCGGAGAGTTTCAGCTGGTGGGCATTCCGCCGGCCCCCCGGGGAGTTCCTCAAATCGAGGTCACGTTCGACATCGACGCCAACGGCATCGTGAACGTCTCGGCCAAGGATCTCGCGACGGGCAAAGAGCAGAAGATCACCATCACCAGCTCGAGCGGCCTCAGCAAATCGGAGATCGACCGCATGGTGAAGGAAGCCGAGTCGAACCGTGATTCCGATCGGAAGAACCGCGAGGAGATCGAGGCGAGAAACCAGCTCGACAATGTGGTGTTCACCACGGAGCGCACGTTGAACGAGAACCGCGCCGAGCTCGATGGCTCACTGGCCCGCGACGTCGAGGACGCTCTCGCGCAGGCGAAGCGGACGCTCGAGAGCGGCGACGCGGCGAGCTTCCGAAGCGCTTCCGACACGCTCACCAAAGCGGCTCACCGCATGGCGGAAGTGCTGTACCAGAAGAAGGCGGGCGGCGAAAAACCGTCCGGAAGCGGAGCCGCCCCCACCCAAAACAAGGAGGCGGAGGACGTGGTGGACGCTGAGTACACCGAAGTCAACTGAGCGTTCCAGACTCTAAATCACCGAGTGCTTCTTCCCGACCCGGGTGAAGGCGTCGATAGCTCGGTCTACCTGGTCGCGGGTATGGGCCGCGGAGAGCTGCACCCGGATCCGGGCCTGACCTTTCGGCACCACGGGATAGCTGAAGCCGACGACGTAGATCCCTTCTTCCAACATGTCCTTCGCGACGTTCTGCGCGAGCCTCGCGTCACCGAGCATGACGGGAACGATGGGGTGGGTTCCCTCGACGATCTGGAACCCTCTCGAGGTCATCTCCTTGCGGAAGTAGGCGGTCGTCTCGAGGAGCCGGAGCCGGTGCTCGGACGTCGCCTCGAGGAGATCGAAGACCCGGTTCGCGGCGGAGACGATCGAAGGCGCGAGGGAGTTGGAGAAGAGGTAGGGCCGTGAGCGCTGCCTCAATAATTCGACGATCTCGCTTCGACCTGATGTGAAGCCTCCGGCCGCGCCGCCGAGCGCCTTACCCATGGTCGAAGTCACGATGTCCACCCGGTCCTGAACCGAGAAGAGCTCGGGAGTGCCTCGTCCCTTCTCCCCCACGAACCCGGTCGCGTGGGAGTCGTCCACCATCACCATCGCCTGGTAGCGGTCCGCGAGCTCGCATATCCCATCGAGAGGCGCATAGGTCCCGTCCATGCTGAAGACACCGTCGGTAGCGATGAGCCGAATGCGGCAGGTCGCCGCCTCCTGGAGCTGCCTCTCCAGATCCTCGAGATCGCGGTTCTGATAGCGGAACCTCTTCGCCTTCGAGAGCCGGATCCCGTCGATGATGCTCGCGTGGTTGAGGGCGTCGCTCACCACCGCGTCCTCTTCCGAGAGGAGCGTCTCGAAGAGCCCGCCATTGGCGTCGAAGCAGGACCCGTAGAGGATGGTGTCCTCGGTTCCCAGAAACCGCGAAATCTTCCCCTCGAGCTCCTTGTGGATGTCCTGGGTCCCGCAGATGAAGCGCACCGAGGACAGGCCGAACCCGCGGGCATCGAGTCCCTTGTGGGCGGCCTCCAGGATCTCGGGCGCGCTCGAAAGGCCGAGATAGTTGTTCGCGCAGAAGTTCAGCACCTCTCCCGTCGCAACGGCGATGCGAGCGCCCTGAGGCGAGCGAACGATCCGCTCGCCCTTGTAGAGACCCGCCTCTTCGATCTCCTTCAGTGTCGAACGGTAGTGCTCTCGAGCTTGCTTGAACATTGACTCAGGCCTTCTGGTCCCGCGAGCGCTGCTGCCGCCTCAGGCTCGCGATGAGGTCGCCGGTGAGGAGGAGGAAGACTTTGATCGGATCGTCTTCGCTTTTCGAGGCGCGGGCGCCGCCCACGGGCGGCTCGTAGGCCAGAAGCGCTCCGACCGAGTGCAGGAACAGCGCCTGGTCCGACTCCCGGACGCCGGAGAACGAGAGGAACTGCTCCGGCCGAAAGTCCCGCAGAAGGGTTTTCACTCGCTCGAGCTGGTCGGCGCGGCGTCCTTCGTCGAACTCCTTGACCCGGTCGAAGAGGTTCGCGAGCACGTCGAGGAGCTGTCCAATGTCGAGGACGTTCTCCAGATCTCGCTGGAAGAGCCGCTGCCGGGTGAGGGCCGGATCGAAGATCACGAGCTGCTCGAAGAGCGAAGCCGAGAGGGTCTCGTGAATCTCGCGGATCCGAAGACCGAGCTCGTCCACCACGGCGTCGATCCGGCCCTCGAGGAACTCCCGATCGACCGCGTCCTGGGAGCGGCCATGCGGCTTGAGCGGCACGAACCGGCGCACCCAGCGGGAGAGCTCCTGCCTCATGAACCGCACGTCGCCCGCGAGATCGCGCACCCGCTGTCCGTATCGCCCGCGAAGCTGCTCGCCGCTCCCGGTGAGCGGGCAGCTCGCCATGAACTGCTCGAGCTGATGGAGGCGCCGCCCGAGAGCGAAGACGTGCTGGCCGAGCTTCTCCACCTGCCGGTCGTAGCGGAGCCGGGCCACGGCCGCCTCTTCCTCGCTGGTGCCGCTCGAGAAGAGCTTCAGCTCCCGTCGGATCTCCTCGATCCCGGTGAAGGCCTCCGAGGAGAGGAGGGCTCCCTTCATGAACAACTGCTCGACCAGGTTCTCGGTCATCTGCTGGTCGGGAATGCGGCGGATGCACTCGTTCAAGACCTCGAGCGAGGTCTCCCGGGAGAGGAACTCGAACGCAGCCTGGTCCCGGCCGTTGTTCAGCCGCTCCATGAGCGGCTGGCAGAGAAGTCCCCGCCGAAGAAGCTCTCCCGCCGTCGCGGACCGAGCCTCGCCCGAGGCCGCGCGCAGCACCGAAGCTCCGGAATCGGGACGAAGGGGCTTCATGAGAGGACTCTATTTTGATAGTACTTCAGTCCGTCTTGACGCGAATATGTCCCAAACGGCTCACGATCGTCTCCCGCAATCGCCGAAACTCCTGGAGCTCTCCCCGGGTGAGCGCAAGGTGGCAGGCGTCGAGCTTCGAAACCAGCTCCAGAAGCTCCCGCCGCTCGAGCTCGGTCCTTACGGACCGAAGGTCCGCCTCGATCTTGTCGAGCGCCCCCACCCCAAGGTGGTTCAAAGTTGCAATGACGCTGTCCAGGGTCTCCACGATCTCACGTCCGCGGCTATTCTATATCTTTGGCGATGACCCATGAATCTTGAGGAGCTCCGGGCGGCGATTGCCGAGAAGGCGAGGGCCGCCGGTTTCGACAAGGTCGGCTTCGCGCCCGCTCGGATTCCCGAATCGGACGATTCCCTGAACGAGTGGCTCGAGCGCGGCTACCACGGGGAAATGTCGTGGATGGCGCGCGCGGCCGATCGACGCACCGACGCCTCCCGGAGCCTCGAAGGGGCGCTCACCCTCGTTTGCTGCGGGTTGAGCTACTACCGGGGGGCGCCGGTCGAAGCACCCCCGGGGTTCGGGGTCATCTCGAGCTACGCGCAGGGCGAGGACTATCACCGGGTCCTCGAGGAGAAGCTGAAAGACGTCGCGGCGTTCATCGAGGCTCGCGCCTCGGTCCCGACGAGAATCTACGTCGATACCGGCCCCCTCCTCGAGAAGAGCTACGCCGCCGCCGCCGGGCTGGGCTGGCTCGGCAAGCATTCGAATCTTCTCTCGCGCGAGGGAAGCTCCTGGTTCTTTCTCGGGGAGATCCTCGTCCCGCTTCCGCTCGTCCCCTCTCCCGCGCCCGCGCCCGAGCCGAACCGCTGCGGCACCTGCACCCGCTGCATCGCGGCCTGCCCCACGGGCGCCATCGTGGAGCCGTACGTCGTCGACAGCCGTCTTTGCATCTCTTACCTCACCATCGAGCTCCGGGGGTTCGTTCCCCGCGAGCTTCGGGCGCTCATCGGAAACCGCATCTACGGATGCGACGACTGCCAGGACGTATGCCCCTGGAACCGCTTCGCGGTGAAGAGCGATGTCCCGGCCTTCCTTCCCAAGGAACCCCTGGCCTCGATGGATCTCGCGGGAATTTTGCGGATGAGCCGGGAGGAGTTCCTCGAGGCGACGCGCGGGAGCGCCATTCGCCGCGCGCGCTATGAGGGTTTCCTGCGAAACGCGGCCATAGCCCTCGGAAACACTCGGGATCCGCGGGGGGTTCCTGCGCTCGCCGCGGCCCTCCGGCACGAGGAGCCCCTCGTCCGCGGCCATGCTGCCTGGGCTCTCGGGGTCATCGGGGACTCCCGTGCGCGCGCGCCTCTCGAATCGCAGCTCGTCGGCGAGAGCGACCCCCTGGTGAGAGACGAGATCGAGTGCGCTCTTCTCGAGCTCAGTCGAGGGGCTCTACCGCCACGTCCGCGAGCCAGCTCTTGATCCGCGGGGCCATGCGCTCCTTCACGAACCGTCGCCACTCGTTGAGCGCCTGGGGATTTTCGGCGATGACCTCTTCGAACCGGCGGTAGCCCTCGGGCGCCTGCAAGCCCTGCAAGCCCTCCAAGAAAGACTCGACCTCCCGCCGCGCGTCCCGCGGAGAAAGCGATGCCGCGAACTCCAGAAGCTCGTGCGACGGAACCAGACGGCGCGCGTGCGGGATGAGAACGTAGCGCTCCTCGGCGGTGATGGCGCGCTCATCTTCCTCCTCGTCTTCGTTGTCGAGATAGGAGGAGAAGAAGTGGACCGCGCCGGTCTCCCGGTCCAGATAGTACCGGTGATCGGCGGAGCTGTCGGCGAACGCGTCCTCGAGCTCCTCCCAGTCGACCCGGATCCGCCGCCACTCGAGATCGCTCATCGCTCGTAGTCGAGGGTGCTCACATCCCAATAGTCCTCGTACGCCCCCCGGTCGAACAACTCGAGGAACCGGCCGACCCTCTGGCGAACGAGCGTGCTGCGATGGCCGGCAATCGCCGCGGGGTGGGGATAGCCGTAGCTGAAGTAGGCCCGGATGAACTGGCTCGTCTCCGAGAGCGGAAGCGACCGGACGTTGTCGACGTATGCCGGAAAGACGCCGCTTCGCAGAAGGTAGAACTCGACGTTCGAGACGTAAAAAGCGGTGACGGTCTCGCCTTGCTCGCGGGCGAAATTCCCGACCGCCTTCAAGGCGTGGGGACCGGCGAAATCCCCGACGACGGGAACGAGCCGTCCTTCCCGCGCGAGGCGCCGGACGTGGTTGTAGTCTCCCGGGCGGGCGAGAAAATGGGAAGGCTCAGAATCGAGTCCCTTCGCCAGCAGGAGCGTGCGGTAGGTCGGATGATAGGGCATCGGGGGCCGGCCGTGGCTCTTGAACCGGAGATCCAGCTGCTCGTCGAAAAAGGAGCGATACGTGAACTCGAGCACCTCGCGGTCTTTCGCGTCGAGCGAAAAGTCGAGCCGGGTCGCGATGTGCTCGAAGACGGCGCCGAGGTTTCTCTCGAAGAGATCCTCGTCGGGTTCCGACCCCTCGACCGCGGCGAGAATTCCCTTGAAGCCGCCCTCCGGGCGGCCCTCGGGACACCGGCGGGAAAAGAGCCGGCAGAGGTACTCCATGGGCGTTTCCGACTCGGCCAAAAGAGCGTTCAAGAGCAGATGGTGGAGAAGATTGTCGCGGCGAACGTCGAGGATGAAGGCCCATTCGGACCGGAGGCGCCCGATGTAGTGGAAGTTCTGTTCCGGCCCGACTCCGATGTAGACGCCGCCCGAAGGCGTCAGATGAGGGATCACCTGAAGGTACGCGGTCTCGTTCGAGATCAGATTGTCGGTGTCGAAATAGCCGCCCTCCTCCGAGAGCTCCGAGACGAGCTCTCGAAACCCGGGAACGGGAGCAGGCGTTCGGGAGCAGGCGGCGGCGAGAGCGCAAAGGGCGGCGAAGGCAGCAGCAGGCTGCCGAGAAAACTTCAACTCACGATCCCTTTCGCAGCGCCGAGAGCATTTCATCGACCGAACAGAACTTGACCCTCGGCCGCTCGGTTCCTTTCGCTCTCTCGACCTCGAGGGCGTCGAGCCTCTTCCAGTCGTCGTAGGAGACGAAGCTCGGCTTGCGGCTCCGGACCATCGCTTCGGCCGCCGAGACAGCAGGGGCCTCGGGCGCGAGATGCAGTCCCTTGCCGACGTCCTCGAGCATCGCCGTAACCGTCTCGAGGGCATCCGGCTTGTTGGTGCCGATGACCCCGGTCGGTCCCCGCTTGATCCAGCCGGCGCAGTAAAGGCCCTTCACCGCTCCGCCGGATTCGAGGACCCGGCCCTTCTCGTTCGGGATCACGCCCCGGTCTTCGCGAAACGGGATTCCAGGAAGCGGGACCCCCTTGTAGCCCACGGACCGGAACACGAGCCCCGCGGGAAGCTCCTCGAAGGCCGAGGTCGCCTTCGGTTTGATTCCGCCCCTCGCGTCGAGGAACAGCTCGTTTTTCACGAGCTTCACCGCCCGAACGCCGCCGTCGGCCCCGCCGAGGAGCTCGACGGGAGAGACGAGGAATCTCAGCACGAGCCTCTTCCACTTTCCCGAACGTTTCTCCCCGGCGTACCGCTGAAGGATCTCGACCTTGCGGTCCGTGGAGGGATCGGGGTTGGCTTCGACGAACTTCCGTGTGGCTTCGTCGATCGCCGCCTCCTCCTCCGGAACCTGGATGTCGGCGACCTCCATTTCCCCGAGCTCCTTGATCTCGGGGTTGGTGAAGGCGGCTTGGGCCGGACCTCTTCTACCGAGCATGTAGACCGTTCTCACTTTCGAAGCCGCGATCTGCTCCAGAGCATAGTCTGCGATGTCCGTCTTCTCGAGCTCTTCCCGGCTGCGGCACAAGATGCGGCAAACGTCCACGGCGACGTTTCCGACACCCACCACGGCGACCGACTCCTGGGAGAGATCGAACTCCCGGTTTCGGTAGTCGGGGTGGCCGTTGTACCAGGCCACGAACTCGGTCGCCGCGTGGCTGCGCTTCAGGTCCTCGCCCGGGATGTCCATGCTTCGATCGATCTGGGCGCCCACGGTGAAAACGATCTGATGGTAATGCCGACACAGGTCCTCGAGGCTCACGTCCGCTCCGAGCTCGACGTTGCCGTAGTAGCGGAAGCGCGGGCTCGCGGCGATGCGGTCGTACGCCTTCGTGACCGATTTGATCTTTTGATGGTCCGGAGCGACGCCTCCGCGCACGAGACCGAAGGGCGTAGGGAGCCTTTCGTAGAGATCGACTTCGACGACGTAGGCCTTCTGTTTGAAAAGGTGCTCGGCGGTGTAGAAGCCCGTCGGGCCCGAGCCGACGATCGCCACTCTCAGGGGGTTCGCTTCGGTACCAATCGCGTTTTCGGTCATCGCCTCTCTTCGTTTCCTCGTTCCTGCTCCGCGGGATGAGACGGCCGGACTTTCATTATATCAACGCTTTCCGAGCGAATAGGAGGCGCGCGAATGACTACGTGGTCTTCGGCGGGAAGATTGGGGCGGGAAGATTGGGTCTGGTCGAGGCGCAGCCTCGTTAGTGCTTCGGGAGCTCCGACAGCTCGTCGAGAAGCGTCCCGAGCTTCAGGAGGAATGGCTGCAAGGCCCGCAGGAACTCCTCGAACTGGCGGCCGCCCGAATCGGGAAACTCGAAATCAGGAGAGACGAGAAGCCGGCGGAGCTTCGACATCGACGTCGTCGAGGGGAGATGGAACTCGACGCCGGCGAGGGCGCCTCCGCGCGCTCCGTTCTCACCGTCGAGTGCGGGTTTTATCCATCGGACCCGTCCATGGGTCTCGAAAAGCTCCGGCTGGGCGGCGAATTGGATTCGAAGTTGTAGCTTTTGGCCCCGGTAGTGGATTCGATCGGAGTGTATGCAGGCGCCCGTCTCGGAGATGTCGCTGACGATTCCATAGGCGGGAGGGATGAGCTCGCCCTGATACATCGCGAGCGACACGACGCTACGCGGACGAACGCGCGTGAAATTCCGTTGCTCGGCCGGCGCGGCTGAGATCAAAGAACCCCCCCCAAAAAACCCAGGTGATAATCTACCTCTTTTCGGCTCCGTGGATCAAGAGCTTGCCGGCCTCCGCCGAGCTCCGTCGAAACGCGCCCCGTCTGGCTCCGGCGCAGGCGTCGAGGAGCCGCGTGATCTCGCCCTTCTCGCTCATGTCCGTCGGGGGACCGCCTCCGTGCCGCAACATCGTTATAATGCCGGCCATGG
>Ga0184637_10000272_pt1 | contig 37888 bp, 41 predicted proteins | sample PLM3_127_b2_FD_133143 | JGI IMG/M metagenome (GOLD analysis project Ga0184637, IMG submission 133143) | Groundwater sediment microbial communities from an aquifer in East River, Colorado, USA - PLM3_127_b2 | ecosystem: Environmental > Terrestrial > Soil > Riparian zone | place: USA: East River... | reverse complement strand
TGGCCCTGATCGCCTGCATGCGGAAGCTGCTGACGATTCTCAACGCGATGTTGAAGCATCAGACCCCGTGGCGGTATGAACCAGCACAACTCGCTTGACCGCCAAGACAGTTGCTCACTCCTCACTTCCTCGCCGCCTTGCATCTGGACCTTTTTGATCAGCCTGCACTCGGAACGGTGTTTTTCAGTAGTCTGCTAGGCTGACCCGGGCCCGCTCAGCCAGAAGGGGCACGGCGGCTACCGTTGGTCGATGGGCACGTAGGTCGCGCTGGTGGGGCCAGTGTACTCGGCGCGTGGCCGAATGAGCCGATTGTTCGCGTGCTGTTCCAGAACGTGGGCGGACCAGCCCGCCACCCGGCTGATGGCAAAGATCGGGGTGAACTGGTCCGGGGGAATCCCCATGTTGACGTAGGCCGCGCCCGAGTAAAGGTCCACGTTGGGGTAGATGCGCTTCTCCTCAGTGACGACCCGAGCCACCGTATTGAGGATCTCCGTGTTGCGTGTGTCCCCGGCCTGCTGGCCCAACTCGGTGGCGAGGCGACGGAGGTGCTTGGCCCGCGGGTCTTCCACCCGATAGACCCGGTGACCGAAGCCGTTGATTCGGACCTTCGCCGCCAGGGCTTTTCGGATCCACGCCTCGGCCCGGCCCGGCTCCTTGATCTGCTCTACCATGCGCATGACCTGCTCGTTGGCCCCGCCGTGGAGCGGGCCCTTGAGGGCGCCAATGGCTGAGGTGATGGCGGAGTGGAGATCGGACAGGGTCGCCGCGGTGACGCGGGCGGCAAAGGTCGAGGCATTGAACTCGTGGTCGGCGTGGAGGATCAGAGCCACGTCGAACGTTTGCACAGCCAGGGGGGTCGCCCTCTTGCCCGACATCATATAGAGGAAGTTGGCAGCATGGTTCAGGCGCGGGTTCGGCGCCACGGGGGCCTTGCCCCGACGGATCCGCTCCCACGCCGCCACCAGCGTGGGGATCTGGGCAGTGAGGCGGATGGCCTTGCGAAGCGTGGCCTCGCGGGAGCTGTCCGCAGCGTCAGGGTCAAAAGCGGAGAGGGCGGAAACCCCGGTGCGAAGCACTTCCATAGGAGTGGTCTTGGGGGGGAGGACTCTGAGGACCCTGATCAGTCGGGGAGGAAGCTTCCTGACCCGGATCAGGACCTTAACGTGTGCGTCCAGCTCCTTCCGAGTGGGAAGGGCGCCGTGCCAGAGGAGGTAGACGACCTCCTCGAAGGTCGAGTGGGCCACGAGGTCATTGATGTCAAAGCCCCGGTAGAGGAGCCGCCCCTGGTGCCCGTCAATGAAACAGATCTCGGAGCTCGAAACCACCACGTCTTCGAGACCAGCCTTAGCGACTGCCGACATAGCTCCCCTCCCCGGACCCCTTTTACCACAGTCCCCCAGTTTGTCAAGGCTCCCAGTACGCACGAAGATTGCGGGGAAGCCGTGAGATCGACCCCCTCACGCCCGTCTCCATCCGTCGAGCCGATCGAGAGGCCTCCTCCGGCTAGTATAAGTCGTTACGAGAAGAAGTGACAGTGCCCTCCTCAGATTATCCGCTTGACAGTGTGTTTTCGCTTTGGTAGCTTACTCGAAATCTGCTTTGGGTTTTCGTGTCTCAGGGATCAGGATTCTCACTTTACAAGTGTAGGATATAGTCGCACAGGAGGGGATAGATGACCGAGTTACTCTCGCCCGGTGGAACGATGGAGATGGTCCGGGAAACCCTCGAGGCGGGGGCCGACTCCGTCTACGTGGGACCTCTCGGGTGGAGTCGCCGGGAGGCGGCGTATGAGCTCCCCCATCATCAAGTCCTGGAAGTGATCCAGATGGCGCACGATCGAGGGGCTAAGCTCCGCGTGGCGCTGAATGCGGATATCGAGGGGGCCGACCACACCGAGATGATGCGGAAGGTTGAAGGGTATGCGAGAGGGGGCGTGGACGGTTTCATCGTGAAGACGCCCAGTGCCATGCGGGCGATCCACGCGCTCTTTCCTGAGATCACCATTCACGCCAGCGTAGGGTGCAACGTCCGGGACCGCGCAGCGATGGAACGGGTCAAGGAGGCCGGGGCCACCCAGTTCGTCGCCTCGACGGCCCTCAGCACCTACGAGCGGATCGCCACCCTCAAGCGGACCGCCGACGAGGTGGGCATCGGGGTGGAGTTGCTGATCCACTCGAACCGCTGCGTCACCGGCGTCGGGGGCTGCCGTCTCTACGACTACTTTGCTCCGTACTTCGAGGAAGAGACCGTCCACGATTCTGACGGCAGCACACGGATCAAGCTCATTGGCAACCCGGACAAGGGAGGCGTGTGTTATCGTCCCTGCCTGGGAACGCACATCCCGCAGATTGCCGAGAAATTCCCCGCGAAGGTGCTGACGTACCTGGAAAAGTCCAACAACGAGATCTATGCGCTCCTCGAGGACGTGCCGAAGTATATCGCCCTGGGCGTGACCACCTTGAAGATCCAGGGACGGGAGTACCCCGCCCCGCTGATCGCCCAGCTCACCAAAATCTATCGGCGGCTGATTGACCAAACCAGGAATGGGACGGCCGATGTGGGCGCCGCCCGGGCCGCCCTGGATCCGGTCGTAGCGGAACGGGACGAATGCCGGAACGCCAAGACCCAGAAACTTCACGAGCGGCTCATGGGCAAGGTGTCCGAGGATCTGCACCACCGGTTGGTGACCCAGATGGAGACCACCGACTGGGACCCGAACTCGGAGGAGGCGCAGCTCCGCCGGGCCGAGCCAAGGGGATAATCAGGGGGGAGGTGGACGGGAGACCTCGACAGGCCCCGCTTTCCAGTAGACCGCAACGTAACCCTGCTGGCGCCCCATGAAGTTCTCGGATCGCCTCTTGAAGGCCGGATTTTCCGTCTGGGAAAAGACCATCCGTCACCCGTTCGTCTTGGGAATCGGGGACGGTTCCCTTCCGATCGAGCCGTTCAAATTCTATGTCACGCAGGATTACGTCTTTCTCGTGGAGTATGCCCGCGTCCTGGCCCTGGCCGTGGCCAAGGGGACACGGCTTTCCATCATGGTGAAGCTGGCCGAGCTCCTCCACGCCACTCTCGACACCGAAATGGCGCTCCACGTGAGCTACTGCGGGCGCTTCGGGATCTCAACCGAGCAGCTCATGGCCACCCGGCCCGCCCCCACGACCTATGCCTACACGCGTCACCTTCTTCATACCGCCGCAAGTGGAAGCCTCGGAGAGATCGTGGCCGCGCTCTTTCCGTGTCAATGGGGGTATTGGGAGATCGGCCACCGCCTGGCCGTTGACGAGCGCCCGACGCGCCCACTCGTCTATACCGAGTGGATCAAGACCTATAGCTCCCAGGAGTACGGTGCCCTCGCTCACTGGACCCGCGAGCTTCTGGATGATCAGGGGGAGACCGCTTCAAAAGAGGAGCGGGGACGAATGGAGGCCGGCTTCCACATCTCCAGCCGCTACGAGTACGCCTTCTGGGAGATGGCGTGGCGGAAGGAAGAGTGGTTTGAGCCGCCGCCGCGGTGAGCCGATGAGTCTCCAGCGCCGTGCCGATAAGCGTCGCTTCTCATCACGGCGCCAGTGCATGTCAAGACAGGCCCGGGTCTAGCCGGAGGGTCTGAATGCCGTTAGTCCGAGCGTTTGCCTTTGACGCGTACGGTACCCTCTTTGATGTTCATTCGGTCATCGAGGCGTGTCACGCAGTGACCGACGATCCCCAGGGGTTCAGCCTCCAATGGCGGCAGAAACAGTTGGAGTACACCTGGCTCCGGGCTCTCATGGGGCGCTACGAGGATTTCTGGGCTGTCACCGAGGCGGCGCTCCGGTTCACTCTCCGACGGTTCAACCTGGCGGCCAGTGAATCCGTCGCGAGGCAGCTCATGGATGCCTATCTCACCCTCGCCCCGTTCCCGGAAGTGAGAGGGACCCTGGACCGCCTGAAAACCTATCCCCTTGCCATCCTTTCCAACGGCTCCCCGAACATGCTTGAGGCCGTGGTTCGCTCAAACGTCCTCACTGGCTACTTCGGCCACCTCCTGAGTGTGGACGCAGTGAAGAGCTACAAGCCCAGCCCCGCAGTCTATGAGCTGGGCCCCAGCGCGTTGGGGCTCCCCGCGCGGGAGATCTGCTTCGTCTCCGCCAACGCATGGGATGCGGCCGGGGCCAAGGCCTCCGGCTACACCGTGGCCTGGTGTAATCGGGCCGGCGCCGCGATGGACGAGCTTGGCTTCACACCCGACGTGGAGATCCGGAGTCTGGACCATCTCCCCCCCGCCCTCGGGATCTAACGACCTCGTCTTCGATCCCCCGCGCTCGCGTGGCGCTAAGGCGCCAGCTTCATAAGCGCCCGAACGCGCTCGACATCGAGGCGCCGAAGAAAAGTGGGGTTCCGGAACCATATCGCATTGAAGCGGAAGTCGAACATCTCGTGGATCGCGTCGTTTGGTAACCAGCCCTCGAACACCATTCGATAAGCGGCGACGCTGTATCCAGTCCGGTCCTTGCCCGCTTCACAGTGAACGAACACGGGCCGGCTGTCGGGATCTTTCAACATTCTCTCAAACACGTTCAAGAGCAGCACGAGCTGCGCCTCTTCGGGATCCCAGGCGTGCATCGGGATGCGCAGATACTTGAGCTTCGTCCCGTGTAGCAGGGAGAGATCGTCGTGGTGTGCCCGAAGACTCAGTATGGTCTTAACCCCCGCGCGCTCCAGGTTGCGAAATCCCTCGTCCGTCGGCTGCGCCCCCCGCCAGAGCTCGGGAGATATCTTCGCGAAATTCACGACACCTGCGATGCACGTGTCGCAGGGCGCCTCCCAACTACGTGTGGGAGACGCGGTGGGGCGCGTTGCGCATCCCACGATCAGGATCGCGCCGCAAAGAAGAACGCGGAGATTAGCGACGGTGCTGGCGCACCCCATGATGTTCTCCTTTGGCGAACTGCATCGTGAGGATCAGAACATCGTGTTGTTATTGGCCGATGTCTCGGGCACCTCTTGCAGCACGTCCCAGTGTTCGACGATCTTCCCGTCGTCGTCGAGACGGAAAATGTCAATGCCAGCCGAAGCGCTGTAGCCTGGCCACTGCTGCAAGCAATGGAGGACGACGTAATTTCCCTCGGCAATCGCCCGTTTGAAGTGCACCCGCTTACCAGCGGTACTCCTTGGCCATCCGCGTAAAGTAATCAATGAATGCTTCTTCACCGTCGGCTACGTGTGGGTTGTGCTGAATGTACACATCCCCTACGTACTTCTCAATGGCTTCGGCAGGCTTAGACTGGTTAAACATCAGATCATAGAAAGCCATAGCGTTCTTCTTGTTCTGTTCAAGTCGATCTATCATCGGCTATACCTCCTTCAGGCTCAAGAGCGACAAGCCGAACCCACCGGTCTACGCGCTTGGCCCCAGCGCCTCGAGCCTCCCTCCGCGTGAGATCTGCTTCGTCTCCGCCAACGCATGTGATGCGGCCGGGGCCAAGGCCTCCGGTTACACCGTGGTCTGGTGTAGTCGGGCCGGCGCCGCGATGGACGAGCTTGGCTTCACGCCCGACGTCGAGATCCGCTGTCTCGACGAATTGCCCCGCGCCCCGGCTCTAGCGCCCCTTTAGACCGGAGCTCGGCGCCCGGCTAAGATCAGGGTTCTATATTTGCCTTCACTGTTTCCGAAGGCGCGCGTATGCGGCGGCCCGTCCCGTCAACGAGGCCACAAAGTTTCGGAAACTGAGCTCAGGCGAAGGTTCGCGAAACTCTCCCCTCAGGCCACCAACCCTCTCCAAGAGGAAGCAGGCGGCGGCGTAAAGACGCTCCCGGACCAGCTTCTGACAGAGTTCGGTGTCTCTTGCGGGCCGCGTTCGATCTAGGTGCCTGTCTCCCGGAGGCGTCACACAGATCCCTCCACCGTTCGTAAGACTGTCCTCGCCGAGCATTTTACACCCGCATGCCGGACAGGATTGCTCTTTGGCCTCCCCGCGCCACGGGGATTAGCCCGGTCACCCCTCGCCGCAGCCGCAGTGGGGGCACGGTTCGCCGGGGCGACGGTGCGGGTATCCACAATTCTCACAGGACACCGTGGCCGACTCCACGGCTACAGCTCCGCGCCGACCAGCTCGATTTCTTGGGCGTCAATGGCCTCGTCTTCCTCGCGCTCGCGCCGAAGCTCAGTCCCGAGTTGCCAGAGGCCCCTGAGCCCATCGAGCGCACTCCGCCACTCAGCGAGGGTACCGGCCCCGGCGAGGAGATCGTTACGAAGGCGCCCCACCCGTTCTTCCGCCCGATCAAGCTCGGCCCGAAAGGATGGGCAATGTGCCTCCAAGAACCGGAGCGTGCCGTCTCGATAGTTCTCGCTGATAGCCCGAACAAGGGAGGACAGCTCCTGATCCAGGATGATCGCAAATGAATCGTCCATGGTTACTTCCCCCTTGAGACAAATACTATACATATGATGATGTTATGTCAAGCCAGAAAATCCACATTTGGATTCCCGCGTTTAAAGTCAATATGTTAGGAGAAGGGATCTCTACGCTTGACCAGAGGGACCGTCCGCGCTACTGTCTTGGGTCAGCAGAACAGAGAGCGCGCTAGAGAGGAGAAACCCTATGGAACTGAAACCTGGCCTCGTTGGAGAAGTCGAAATCGTGGTCAGCCCCCAGATGACGGCGACCGCCGTCGGGAACGAGGGGGTCGAAGTCTTGTCCACCCCTCACCTCATTGCGTTCATGGAGGACGCGGCCACCCGAGCGCTTCAACCTTACCTGCCGGCCGGCGCCGGAACCGTGGGGATTGTGGTCAATATCAAACATCTCGCGGCGACCCCGGTGGGGATGCGCGTCAGAGCGCGGGCCGTGCTTCGCGAGGTGGACGGACGGCGATTCGTCTTTGACGTGGAGGCACACGACGACCTGGAGAAAGTCGGCGAAGGGATCCACGAGCGATTTCAGATCCAGACTGACCGGTTTCTTGCCCGAATTGCGGAGAAGACCCAAAAGAGACCGTAGGAAAATGAAAATGGGGAGCCAAAGCTCCCCACTGACTATAACCTCGACCGGATTCCGGTCTCGACTATCTCATCTGCGCAAAATCGCGAGGCCCACGCTGGCTATCTTCGCCACCCGCCGCCGCCCCCTCCCCCTTCTCGACGGCGTGCGCCCTGGGTTCGGCTCGGCTGGGGCCGGGCTTCGTTCACGACCAGGCTCCTGTCCCGGAACATCCGGCCGTTGAGGAGCTCGACGGCTTTGTTAGCTTCCTCCTGCGTGGCCATCTCAACGAAGCCGAACCCCCGCGGGCGACCAGTAAACTGATCGGTAATAATCCGCACCGATTCCACCGTCCCGGCCTGCTGAAAAAGCTCCCGAAGGTCTTCCTCCGTGGCCTGGAAGGAGAGGTTCCCCACGAACAGTTTAGCGGCCATGCGTCATTCCCTCCCTTGACCCCCTGCAAATACTAAAACGCCCTCAAAGACTAGAGCATCTGTGAGGGCTCTCCCCAAAACGGCTCCAGGGCTTTGACGTTGGCGCAAGGCTACTCGATTTCTCCAGTCGTGTCAAGTGAAAAGGACAAGGAGGAGAGCCTCTCCCTTGTCTCGATCGAGGTCGGCGAATGTTCCAGAAATGCGCGAACTGATTGAAGAAAATAGGCTGGCCGCTCCAAATAAGGGGGATGCCCCTTCACAGGGCTTATCCGGCGCTATCCGGCGCTTTCCCGCTGCCCCAGGCGACGCAGCAGCTCCTCGTAGTCCTCTACCTCCACCCGACCGGCCCACGCCTCCGCGTCGGGGTCGTCCGATGATGCCTCGGTCGCGTAGCGTTGAGCTTCGGAGCGTGTGCGAAGAATCTGCCAGAGGTGTGCGTCGTTGGTTCCGGGGCGTCGCAAATAGAAGATCGGATCATGGGGGCCCGTGGGGTCGTGACGCCACCGCTTCCCCTCTCGATCGTAGGTCACCCACGCGCAGGCAATCCCGTGGGCCGACAGGACGCGGAGCCGCACCGAGTCTTCATTCGGGATGGACTCCAAATCCCTGAGCCGGGGGCCGTAATAGATGGGGACGTGCTCCCCCGCCAGGCTCCAGAGCGGCCTCAGGGGTTCCCGCCCCGCCTCGAGGAGCGCTTTGGTTTCCTCGGACATCCAGTAGGTGCCCGGCAGAAAGAGATCCGGCCAGATCTCGACATAGCTCTTCGGCGGAAGTGCCTTCCGCCGCTCAGGGAGATCGGCCACCTGCCCAACAAGATAGAGCCGACCCATCAGCGAGGGCCTCGATCAGCGCGATAGGGAGGACTCACGGACCGGCCACATCGGGACCTTTCCCCAATCGAAGGCGTTCGTGGCGCGCGCCCCGAGAGCGACGATCTCGTGCAGGCAGCGCGTCACCCCTTCTATCCAGCCTCCGAGAGCGAGATCCAGAACGGACCCGTTGGCCTTCAGCCGGCCCAGTCCCTCCTCCAGGAGGAGCCGGCTCCCCACGACGTTTCCGTTGGCCAGATGCTGGAAACCTACCGCCACCTGGATCAACCCCTGGAGGGCCTGACGCTTCTGCCCCTCGGCTCGCATCCAGAGGGGTTCGAGGATCTCGTGGGTCTCGAAGTAACAGCGGGCGTCGAAGAGCAGGGCGGCCCGGATCATGGGGTCGGAGCAATCTTGAGGCGGAAGACGCTCGGCGCGGGCGAGAACCTCCTGATATGCTCGAGCTCGCTCGCAGATGGCGCCTCGATGGGGCTCGGCCCATGGGGAAAACCGCACCGCCCCGTCCGGCTCCCGTTGGAAGAAATCGAGCGCGAGAAGCCGCTCCGAGGTCTCCCCTCGACAGAAGCCTTCGAGCGCTACCAGAGCCCCTTTGGCATCTGGGTCATCGAAGGCGGCCAGGATCAGGTCGTTGAGGCGATTTCTGATGGGGAGCGGGAGTGCCATGGTCCCCCGCTCCCCTCCGGCCCTAATAACGGATCAAGTCGAACTTTGTCAGGGTCACCGCCTCCTGGAAACCCGGCCCATTCGCGAGCTGGTAGGCCACGTACTGCTCGAAGTACGTATTCTCCGAGGACATCCCGTCCACGGGCACGATCACCTTGAAGCCGCGGTAGGCCGATCCGGTGGCGGTGTACAGGACGGCGCCGTGGGCGGCGGTGCCCACTACGATCACCGTCTTGATGCCTTTCTCCTTCAGGATCTTCTCGAGATCGGTCCTGACAAATTTATCCGCATTGGAAGCGACCAGCGGCTCGTCGGATCGAGGGGCGACCTCCGGGAGGATGTCTGCCACGGTCGCCTGTGAGCTCCGGCTGTAGATGACGGGCATCCCCTTGGCCCTGGCCTGTGTGAGAAGGCCCTGAATCTTGGGAACAGAGGCCACGCAACGGGGCCTTCGCTCCGGATTACAGTTCTGCTTCAGAATATCCAGCATGAGCAGGGCCGTCACTTTCGGATCGATCGTCACCGGCTTCAGCTCCGGCGGCGGCGGCGCCTTAACCGTCGCCCACTCGTCCACGATCGTCTGGGCGAAGACAGGGCTCCCGAGGAAGATCGCTGTCAGGAGACAGGCGAAGATCGAACCGGTGAATCGGAGCCAGCCCCGGCGGTCTCGCTCGTCGATCATTTTCCTTCCCCCCGCTTAATAGCCGATCAGGCTCAACTTCGTGACGGTCACCGCGCGCCGCATAATGATCGTCGCAATAGCGCCGACGAACTGCTGAACAACATACTGCTCAATGTACGGGTCCTCCGAAGACATTCCATCCACGGGCACAATCACCTTGAGCCCCCGCCAGGCCGCCTCGCTAGCTGTATACAAAACGGCCCCGTGAGCGGCCGTTCCCACCACGATCACGGTCTTGACCCCCTTATCGGTAAGAATCTTTTCTAGATCCGTCCGGAAGAACTTATCCGCAACGGATTGCACGACCGGTTCTCCGGGAAGGGGAGCCACCTCCGGCCAGATGTCGCCGACGGACGTTCCAAAGGCTATGCTGTAGATTACATGCACGCCCTTGGCCCGCGCCTCCTTCAACAGACCCTGCACTTTGGGAAGAGACGCCACGCAGCGAGGTATCAGTTGAGGACCGCAGATCTGCTTGATAAAATCCAGCATCAGCAGGGCCGTTTCCTTCGGGTTGCCGATCGTCACCGGCTTCAGCTCGGGCGGCGGCGGCATTTTGACGCTGGCCCACTCATCGATGATGGTCTGAGCAAAGGCGGAGGTGCCGACGGGGAAATCGGGCAAGGTTGTGGCGACCACCAGACTTAGCGCAAAGATGGCAGCCAGCCCGAGGAGCGGTCTCCCCTGAATTCTGTTCATAATGCCCTCCCTTTCGGTTGGTTTGGAACGGGGCTCAGTATAGCACAGGGCCAGAGGCCGCCCTCGTTCAGCCCTCTCTTGGGGTTTCGCCCGGGTCACCATCTGCCCGAGCGACCGAGTTTGACGCCACCGTTTCGCCTTGACAGGCTCTTCATCCGCGCCGTATCTTGCCCCATGAGAGGACTGGGCCACCACGACAAAGGGGGGCTGGCCGGGCCGGGCAAGCCCGGCCGGTGCACCACCCTCCCAGCGCCCTGGGGGTTGTCGGTCGTCCATATCAACAGCCGGGTCCCGTGCGGGCGTCCACGGTGAAGGCCCGGCAAGACCCCGTCCGAAAAGAGCTGAGGAGGCCGAGGCCATGATCCGTGAGGACATTCTCCAGAAGTTCCCAGAGATCTTCGGGACCAAGAAGATAAACGGCCGAGAAGTCAATGTCGAGCAGGCGATTGCCACGCTCACCCGAGAGCTGGGTCCCGAGATCGCCGCGGCCCTCACCGCGCGCCGGGCGCTATTACAATCCCCCGCGCCGGTCAGGGAGAGGTACGCTTGGCCGAAGTGGGACGACACGTTCGAGGATCCTGTCACAGGGAAGTTCTGGACATTTCGCCAGATCATCCAGGGCCAGATTGATAACGTTCTCGGTCGGGATAGCGAGTGGCGCTGGCGGCTCAACGACGAGGTGCCCATCCCGAAGGACGCCCACCCGTTGACGAATCCCGGCTTGGAGCTCACCGGACCGTGGCATCCGCTGGACATGGCCTTCAACGCGTTGAATAGCGCGGCGCCCATGAACATGCCGGACTTTGAAGACGCCTCACCGCCCCATTTCCAGCCCGATGGCACCCCCAGGAATGAGCCGGTCGGAATTTTTGCGGCCATGCAGAACGCGAAAGAGATTCTCGAAGGCCTCTGGACCGATCGCCCCTATGAGGTCGTGAAGAAAGGCCAGTTGCGCGCGTACAAGATCAAGACGTCCCCGGCGCAGTGGCCAACCCGGTTTGCTCGGCCTCCCGGTATCCACGTGCAGTATGACCACATCAGGGTCGAAGACAAACCGGTGCCCGCCGTGATTCCCATCACCCTCCTCTGGGCCCTCAACAACTACAGCTCCCTCACACACGCCGGCACCGGCGTCTACTACTACATCCCGAAGATCCAGACTCCTCAGGAAGCCCTCATTGTGGAGAAACTCCTGGCTCGGGTGGAAGGCATGATCGGTGTCCAGGCTGGCACCTTCAAGATCAAAGTCCTCTATGAGGAGGGGAATGCGGGGCGTTCCTTGCCTGCGATCGCCTGGGTCTTGCGGCGTCGGCTCCTTGGGACGAACGTCGGCCGCTGGGACTACTTGGGCAGTCTCATCGAGATGTGGAAGGACGACCCGCAAGGCGTCTTTCCGGATCCGCAGTCGATCGGCATGGCCTCCCCGATCATGATTGCGTATCAGCGGTATAACGCGCTGATGATGCTCATGGCCGGCATGAAGAATGGCGAGCTCAGCCAGGGGGCCCCCATCGGCGGGATGGCAGCGGTCATGATCTACCAGACGACCGATCCCTATGGCCGCTCGAAGTACAACCCACTGGCCCTGCGTGCGATGGTCATCGACAAACTGCGAGAGCGCGTGCTGGGTCTCATGTTTGTGCCCGAGGAGCCGCTGCCTCAACAGCCCACCCTGGAAGACATCCTTGCAGGCCGAGTGAAGGGACGACTCTATGATGCCTATCGGCAGAGCTGGGTCGCCAGCCCAGAATCGGCCTACGTCGCGGCCGGCAACGCGCCCTTGCGGGCTCCTGTGAGTGAGCTCCAGGCGATCCTCGATGCGCCGCGGGAGACTGTGGAGCTGAAAGGCAAACCGGTGCCAACGGTCGCCAGTGGTCTCGTTGACGCGGAGCGGCTCCTGCTGCAATCCCGCGGCCTGTTGAGCCCGCAGGGCAAGATCACGCCCTGGGTGATCACCAAGGACATGTTTGCCACGCCGGAGAAACTCTTCACGCAAGAACTTTGGGACAGCATCTACGGCGTGCCGAAGGGTGACATCACCATTGAGCACATCCAACACGCGTTCTACATGGCGGCGAACTACGGCTTCCAGATCCTCAACGGCAACTTCGCGGCCGCCATCGACGACTACGAGCTGTTGCTGCGGTTCATGAATGACCTCGCCACCTACCGGATCGATGTGTCCTGGCTGTGGAGCCTCGTCCATCACCAGGCCGCCATCACCAAGGATGGCTACCTCAAAGCGCCGGCGCTCACCGAGGATGGGGTCGTGCCGGCGGTGAACGCCTTCGAGGTCAAGGCCGGGACTCGCTTCACCAAGGAGCTGTTCGAGAGGTTGTGGGACTACCACAACGAATGGACGTCGGAGTTCTTCGCCGAGTTGGACCGCCGCGGCGATCCAGGTCGCTTTGACCGCGCCAAAGCGCCCGTCATCATGGACCTCTTGAAGCGGCAGCTGCTTTCGCCCCGCTACATCCAACACAGCGCGCGCGTGCTCTTCGTCGTGGGGCAGGCGAACGAGCAGGAGCGCGCGCAGATTCTCCAGGCGATCTTCGACCTCTCCCGCGAGGAAATCGTCAGGCGCGTTCACGCTGGCAGTCTGAACAAGATCGCCTTGGGCGCCCACGACTATGTCTACGACATCTTTCCGGCCTCGTAAGGAGAGCAGCGCCCGGCGGTGAGAGGAGCCATCGCGGCCTCAGACGACGCGGACTGAAGCCTATCTGACGTAGACGACGCGTGTCCCCGCGATCAGGTCGTGGAGGGCCCGCTTGTCCGCCCTCACCCCGGCGAGGACATAGCCGATCAAGAGCGTAATGCCGGAGAGGAAGTAACCCAGCCACCGGACGAATGCCGCAGCATAGGAGACCCGAGTTCCCTCAGAAGCCACGACGCGCACTCCGACGATCAACTTTCCCACGGTCTGACCTGTCGCCCCATGCAGAACAGTATAGTAGGCCGCATGGAAGAGGAAGTTGAAGAGACCGCCGACCACACCCAGCCGTAAAGAACCGAGGCCCCCTCCCACGAGAGCACCGAGGGTTCCCGCGAGGGCTGCGACGCCTAACAGGACAAGACTGTCGAGGAACGAGGCGAGGAATCGGATCCAGAATCCGGCCGGCCGGGCCATCTCTTCGGGGATGGCCGTCGACCCCAAGCCCGGACCCGGCGCCGCCCCCGCTGACCTCTCCGCCACGGGGTGACGTTCTGAGAGCACCGCGCCGCAGCGCAGGCACACACCGTCTTTAATCCAGGAAGAACCGCAGCGAGGGCAAATTTCGGGCATCAACGCGACAGCCGACTCGGGAATTTCGCGACGTGGGCAGGCGCGTGCGGCGCCTCGTAACGGAAGAATTTCACAGGCGAAACTATACCAGGGCCTGGAGGACGAAACAACCTTGGTATAATTGGACTACACCATGATCTCCGTCGCTGAGGGCCAGTCCCGTATCCTCGCGGAAATCGTGCCGCTCCGTGAGATCGAACCTCTGCCCGTCGCACGATCTCTGGGGCGCATTCTGGCAGAAGATGTGCTGGCACCCTTCGACATCCCGCCGGCGGATAACTCTGCCGTCGACGGGTATGCCGTGAGCCGCGACGATATCCCGAAGGAGGGAAAGGCGCGTCTTCGGGTGATTGCGGATCTCCCGGCGGGCTGGGTCTTCGATGGGGTGGTCGAGCGAGGAGAAACCGTCAGGATCATGACGGGTGCTCCGCTCCCGAAGGGAGTGGATACGGTGGTCCACCAGGAGATCACGGAGCGCGAGGGCGACACGGTGTGGATCGCGACGATTGCCGCCGGCGCCAATGTGCGGCTCCGGGGTGAAGATGTGATGGAAGGGCAACGCGCGCTTGCCGCCGGGACGCAGCTTCGACCCCAGGAGATGGGGCTGCTCGCCTCGCTGGGATTCCCCGAGGTGATGGTGGTTCGTCGGCCGCGCGTCGCCATCCTCTCAACGGGCGACGAAGTCGCGGAACCGGGGCAAACGCGGCGTCCTGGCCAGATCTACGACTCGAATCGCTTCTCCCTCATGGGGCTCGTCCAGGAAGTGGGGTGCGAGGGCCTCGATTTCGGCATCGTCCCGGACCGCAAAGAAGAGCTCACGAGTCGTCTCCTCGCCGCGAGTGAGACGGCCGACGTGGTCCTCACCTCCGGCGGCGTCTCCGTCGGGATCTTCGATCTCGTCAAAGAGGTCCTCACCGAGATCGGCGGGATTGATTTCTGGCAGGTCAACATGACCCCGGGCCGGCCGTTGGCTCGGGGACGGGTTGGGAAGGCCCATTTCTTTGGCCTCCCGGGAAATCCCGTCGCCTCGATGGTCACCTTTCTCCTCTTCGTCCGTCCAGCCCTCTGGAAGCTCATGGGAAGGCGGGAGCTGGAGCCAAAACGCTTTGAGGCGGTGGCGACCGCCACGATTGGAAAGAAACTGGGCCGGCAGGAGTTCAAGCGCGGGATCCTCACATTCAATGGCCGGCGATGGGAGGTCTCAACCACCGGGCCGCAGGGCTCGGGGATTCTCACCTCGATGGTCGCCGGGAATTGTCTCATCATTCTTCCGGAGGAACGCGGGCCTGTGCAGTCGGGCGAGCTTGTGCTCGTCGAGCCCTTTCAGCAGCCGTAAGGAGACATGAATGACAAAGATCACCACCGAGATCATTGATCAGATCAAGCCCATGGTGTTCGATCAGGCCACCGGCGCGACGAAGCGCCTGCCTCACTGCCGCTACGCCGATCTCCGGGTGGAGGCAGTGGAGGGCAAGGGCGCGGTGGCCGAGAACGGAGCGCCGAAGTCCGCCTCCGAGGACTATGGCTTTTCTTTCGGCGTCCGGGTCCTGGCCGGGGAGCGGAGCGTGGCTCCGGGGTACTTCGGCCAGTCCCTCGGGACGGCGGATCTTCCCCACCTCGCCGAGATCGTGAAGGCCGGCCTGGAGCGGGCCTACCGCCGCGCCCTGGCCAACGCCGAGTGGAAGGCGAACGCGCGAGGGAAGTTCGGCCCGCTCGGGGAGAGCCTGTGGGACACCCAGCTCCATCCCGTCCGCGTCGTTCAGGACGTCGTCCCCGCCGTCTTCGAAGTGGATCCGCGCTCGGTGCCGCTCGACGAGATGTCCCGCTTCGCCACGGATCTCTCGAAGGAAGTCGGGGCCGGCCACGAGGAACTCAAGTACAACGTGATCGTCGCCTACACCCTGATGACCCGCGAGCTCTTCTGCTCGTCTGAAGGCGCCAACATCGACCAGGCCTACGCGCTCACCCAGGGGATGTGCTATGTGGTGACGGTCGCAAACGGCACCAGCCAGGAGCTGTATGATGTCCTGGGCCACCAGCGGGGATGGGAGATCCTCCTTCGAGGCGTCAACGAAGAGCTGATCCAGTTCCCGCCGTTCCGGGAGTTTTGTCTGGCCATGGCGAAAGAGGCGGTCGCCCTCGCGCACGCCCCGGCCCTCCCCACCACGGACAAAGAGGTGGTGGTCGTCACGGACCCGCACTACAACACGCTGGTGTCCCACGAAATCATCGGTCACCCGGTCGAGCTGGACCGCGTCCTCAAGATGGAGACGGCCTACGCGGGACGCTCCTGGCTCCTCCGGAATCTCGGCGAGCATCAGACGGGCAAGCAGGTCGCCTCGCCCCTGGTCACGGCCTATTCCGACCCCTCGCTCCCCGGCTATGGCCACTACAAGTACGATCACGAGGGGACGCCGGCCCAAAGGATCGTCCACATCGAGAACGGGATCTTCAAAGGATTCATGAACAGCCGTCAGACCGCGGCGATCTTTGGCGGCGCGCCGAATGGGCACTGGAAGGCGACCGATGCCTCGCTCGTCCCGCTCATCCGGATGTCCACCACGGTCTTCGGCAAGGGCGCTCGCGACCCGCGTGACATCATCAAAGAGGTAGACCACGGCTACTACCTCGTGGGGCACCGAATTCCTTCGATCGCCGAGAGCCGGGAAAACTTCCGAATCTCCGCCCGGAAAGTTTACGAAATCAGGAACGGCGAGCTGGGTCAGCTCTATCGCGATGGCGGGATCATGGCGGACACCAAGGACTACTTGATGAAGGTGGACGCCGTCGGGACCGACTTCCTCATCTACCCCATCCCCAACTGCGGCAAGGGCCAGCCCATGCAGACCAAGCGCCTGGGCAACGGCGGGCCCACGATGCGCTCGCGCGCGCGCCTGACCGGCGCCGTCGTCGGGACCATGGAGTAAGGAAATGGGAATGACGATTGAGCACCTCGCCAAAGCAACCCGCGAGGCCTTCAACTACTTAGAGGGACTCCCGGACCTCCACGAGGTCGAGGTCTTTGCCGCGATCGATGGCCAGCTCCTGACCCGGCTCAACTATACCTCCCACATCCCCTCGAACGGAGTGGAAGAGCCCAAGTCGGGGGAGAGCTACGGGATCGGGATCCAGGCCGTCTTCAAGACCGCCGACGGGCTCAAGATCGGGTTCGGGAGCGAGCCGAGCGACCTTTCCCTGGAAGGGGTCAAGCGGGCGCTCCAGAAAGCGCGGCACGGCGCCGTGCGCGACCCGGAGTTTGTCTCTCTTCCCAAGCCCACGGGGGAGCGGCGAAGCCTGCGGAACTACCACGACCCCAAGCTCCTCGAGATCCGCGACGAGGATCTGGTGGACGTGGGGTGGCGGGTCGTCTCGGGCGCGCTCCGCACCTTCATCAATTCCTCCCGCCTCGCCGACCTGGCCGGGAGCGAGGAAGGAATCCGGAAACTGGGTCTGATCCTGGGAGGGGACGTGACGATCCTCCAGGAGCGCATCGCCGTCGCCTCGACCCATCTCCCCGAGGTCCAGACGGACGAGTCCACCTTGATCATGTCCTTCGTCACCGCCATGGTGGAGGCCAAAGAGTCCAAGGGATCGGGCTATGCGGTGGGGACGCGCCTTGACGACTTCACGGACGAGGCGGGCGTGGAGGCGGCCCAGAATGCGATCAACGCGATCGATGGTCAGCGGGTCCGCTCGGGGGAATACACAGTCATCTTCGGGCGGCAGCCGGTCACGGATCTCCTGAACAATCTGGTGATCCCGTCCTGCATGGCCGGGGCCTTCTACTCGGATTCCACTCCCTTCATGGGCAAGCTCGGCCACCCTGTCGCCTCCCCTACCCTCTCCCTCTATGACCAGGGGGCGGGCCCAGGATACATGGGCTCGAAGGGAATCACCTGCGAGGGGCTGCCGACCGGAAGGACGGATCTGATCAAGAACGGACTGCTGGTGGGCCTGCTCTCGAACTGGTACGAGACCCAGCGCTTGCTGCGTGACCCGCAGGCGAAGTCGAAGCTCGGCGTGGATCCGGGAGAGGCGGCCCGCGCGCTCACGCCGCGCAACGGCTTCCGCTTCAGCGCCGGCGGAGGTCGCCACTTCAGCACCCAGCCCGGGGTTTCCGCCACCAATGTGATCCTGGAGGGAAGCGATCCCGTCGATCTGGAGCAACTGATTCGTCAGGTGAAGAATGGCCTCTACATCGGCCGGATCTGGTATACCTACCCGATCAACGGCCTCCGGGCCGGCGACTTTACATGCACCGTGGTGGGCGATTCTTACATTATCAAGGACGGCCAGATTGCCGCCCCCCTCAAGCCCAATACGATCAGAATCAACGACAATGTTTTGAGACTCCTCAAAAACATTGTTGGGGTCACCAAGGAAGCGAAAGGGACTCTGGTCTGGGCCGCCGATGAGGTGGTCTATGCCCCCGAGGTCGCCATCCAGAACGTGAGGGTTGACGAGATCGCCCAGTTCATGGACAATCTGGGCTAAATTAGATGCCCGTCTCCACTGATCTCGCCCATCTCGAGGCTGTGGCGCGCGAGCTTCGCGTCAAGATCATCGAGATGTTGGTTCACGCGAAGTCCGGCCACCCCGGCGGGTCCCTCTCCGCGATTGACATGCTGGTCGCCGTCTACTTCGGCGGTATCCTCCGCCACGACCCCGCGCAGCCATATTGGCAAGACCGGGACCGATTTGTCCTTTCAAAAGGTCACTGTGTGCCGGCCCTCTACGCCGTGCTGGCCAAGGCGGGCTACTTCCCTGAATCTGAACTCTTGACGCTCCGCAAACTCGGGAGCCGCCTCCAGGGCCATCCCTACTTTCACCAGCCGCCGGATGCCGAAATCGTCCCCGGCCTCGAGAGCTCCACCGGCTCCCTCGGCCAGGGGCTTTCGATCGCGGTCGGATTCGCCCTCGGGGCCAAGCTTGCACCGAGGGATTCCCGCGTCTACTGCATGGTGGGGGACGGCGAGTGTCAGACCGGCCAGCTCTGGGAGGCCGCCATGGTGGCCCCGAAGATCGGGCGGCCACACGATGTCCTGGACAACCTCACGGTCCTGGTCGATCGAAACCGGATCCAGAACGACGACTTCGTTGAGAACACCCTGCCGCTCGAGCCCCTCCTCGACAAGTGGGCGAGCTTCGGCTGGGCCGCGCGGGAGATCAAGGACGGGCACGACATCGGCCAGATCCTGGAGGGGCTCGACTGGGCTCGAAGCGTCACGGGGCAGCCGGCCGTCCTCGTGGCCCACACGATCAAGGGCAAAGGCGTTTCGTTCATGGAGAATAATCCCAAGTGGCACGGGGTCGCCCCCACCCCCGCGGAGGGACTCCAGGCCCTCCGCGAGATCCTGGGGGTTCCGGAGCCGGAATGGGGAAGCTTCCTCGCTTCCCATCCCGACGTTGCCGCCGTCGTGGCGCGGCTCGCCGCGCTGGAGAAAAAATAGGAGAGAGACATGGCGGAAAAAGCTACTCGTGAGGCGTTCGGTGAGGCCCTCCTGGCACTGGCCCCTTCCCACCCGCGGGTGGTCGTCATCAATGCGGACCTCGGCAAATCCACCATGACGATCCGCTTCGTCCAGAAATATCCCGAGCGTTCCTTCAACGTCGGGGTCGCCGAGGCCAATATGCTGGGGATCGCGGCGGGTCTGGCCCTTTCCGGGTATGTCCCCTTTGTGGCCACGTTCGCCACCTTTGTCATCGGACGCTTCGAGACGCTTCGAATGTCTGTGGCGTATAACCGAGCCAACGTGAAGATCGTGGGCACCCACGCCGGGATCGGGATCGGGGAGGATGGCTACAGCCAGATGGCCCTCGAGGACCTCGCCTGCGCCCGGGCCCTCCCGAACATCGCGATCATCCAGCCGGTGGACGAAATTGAGACGCGGCAGGCCGTGCTCTTTGCCGCAGAGCACGACGGCCCGGTCTACCTCCGCCTGACGCGCCAGAAGGTGAAGACGATCCTTCCGACAGACTACAAATACGAATTCGGCAAGGTGGTCCGCCTTCGCCCCGGACTGGACGTGACCATCGCCGGGACCGGCGGCGTGGTGTCGAATTGCCTGGAGGCCGCGGAGCTTCTCAGAGCGGAAGGGATCGAGGCCGAGGTGTTGAATGTCCACACCATCGCGCCCCTGGACGAAGAGGGCCTCCTCGCGTCGGCCGGAAAGACCGGGCGGGTCGTCACCGTCGAGGACCATTCGGTTCGGGGTGGCCTTGGTGGCGCGGTGGCGGAACTTCTGGGACAGGTCCTCCCCACGCCGGTCAAACGCCTGGGCGTCGAGGGATTCGGGGAGTCCGGCGACCCCAAGGGTCTCTACGCGAAGCGCGGCCTCGACCCTCAGGGGATCGCGCGAAGCGTCAGGAAGTTCCTAAACCGTTAGTCCCCTGTCGGTCTGCCCCGAGGCTGTCCCGCTCGCTTCAATGGCTACGCGACATTCGCGTCGGATCCTGTCGCCGGGGCGTCTCCTCCGAGCCGCGCTACGTCACCTTGAGGCGCTGGCGACCCTTTGGGCGCTGTCACGTTCCTAGGTGGAGGTGAAGAATCTTGCCGGAGGCGTTCGTGAGGGGCGCCCGCCGCACAACCTCCACGATGCGCGCTTGGCGCCACAAGAGTCCCATCACGCGTTCTACCCCGGATCCGTATCCGATCGCGGTAAGAAACACATCGGCCACGGCATCGGCGTCGAGCGGACCCACCGTAGGGTGCACCAGAAGCCGGAGCCGCGGCCGACCATCAGCCGCCTCCTGCTCGACGAGTTGATAGCGCGTCGGCCCGCCGCCGAAGTGCGCTGGCAGGACCTCCTCAAGCACCCGGATCACGTCCGTATCCAAGAAGGTCATCCCCGCAGCCGTGAGTTTTTCGAAGCTCCGAAGCGTGTGGATGTGGGTGGTCCAGCCGAATGCCTCCATCGGGCACCCGCAGGTGCGTTCTATCATGTGAGCTTCATCGCCCAGAGACACGTTCAGCAGGATCAGGCGGGCTGCCGGGCGCAGCGATGTGATCAACAGGCTTCGAGGCGACAGCCCGTTCACCTCACGAAGGTCTCCTGGCTGGATCATCGCGTTCAAATCGTGGTAAAAATGGAGTTCGTCGGTCGCCTCCGGCGCCAGACATCCACTGCCGATCACCCCGGCTTCACTGGTGCCACAGCGCGCGACCGCTTCCGCGCCCACCCGCTGGATGGCGGCCAGGCGTGCCTCCGTCACCGGTTCACCGGTGACCGTGAACTTGGCACCGTGCAGATCAAGCCCCGCCGCGAGCGCAGCCTGGCAAAGGCGGACCGCCGAGCTCGCGTAGGTCTTCAGGTGGGGCGTGCGCCCATTTCGCAGCACGTCCAGCATCCACCGCGCAATGGGTGTGGGATCTTCCAAGGACACGTGCTCTGGACGCGGGAGGGGAACGCCCGCCAGTAGACTTCCCCAACGCATGAGGCGACCGCTCCAGCGGTAGCGCGGGTGGAGCCCCGGCGTGGCTGGGTCAAGTTGGGAAAACCACCGGTCCGGGCGAGCCCCGAACGCAATACACTCCAAGACGTGCACCATTGAGGCCCCGCCCGGCACCTCCCAGTAGGCGTGTTGCCACACGATTCCACCTCGGGCGGAGAACGTGAGGCAGAGATTGACGGCGCGGTCACGCACCGATGCGAGGTCGACAGGGACAGGCGCGCTCTCTCCCCGACTTCCGCTTCGATACCGCAAGAGATGCGCAGTCGCGAGGGGGTTTTGAAACTCCTCAGGATTGACACATAACGTAACGCTCCCCCTCACCACGGGCTGACGCCCCTTGAATTCGTCCACCGTCAGATAGACGCCATGACGAAGCAGCGTCCGGAGGGCGCCCTCAAGCCCCTCTTGTCGCACAAGCCGTTCGAGGTCTCCGTACTCACAACCTGCAAGACCCAGAAGTTGGCGGTACGGACTTGCGGCTCGGTCGTAGATCGCGCGGCGGACCAGATCCAGGAAATCGTCCTCGCGTCGCTCAAGGCGCCGTTGGAGAATCACCTGCGCACGCGGCACATCGATCCGATAGCGTAAGAAGGCCGGGAGCCGCGACACAAACCGGGCGCCAACAATCAGATCTTCGAGGGGAATCTGGATGAACCGCCGCCCGGGAGATCCGCTCAAGTGGTCCTCAAACTCCTCACGCTGCGGTTTCGTCGGGGCGGCGGGCAATCAGCTTGGCGATGCCGTGGCGGTGGTCGGTGCCGTCCTGCCGGCAACGGATCGACAATGCCTTGTTGACCAACACTTCCCAGTCCCGGTACTCGTTCCTGAGCTCCCCCGTGCGGAAGTAATCGATCACCTCGTTGAACTCGATGTAGACCAGCCGGTCACTGAACACGACGTGGGCATTGAATTTCCCTGCGCGCGTCTGAGATTTGATCCGGGCAAAGAGGTGAGATCGCACCCGCCGCGGGAGATAGTGAATGGACCCGGATGAGTAAATGAGGTCGAACTCATCTGGTGGGCGATACGTTGCCAGGTCCGCCACCACCCAGGTGACCTCCACCTCCTTCATCTTAGCGAGCTTTCGCGCCTTGGCAATCCCGGCTTGGGAGACATCGACCCCGGTCACTTCGAACCCCTGCTTTGCAAAGAAGACGGCATCTCGCCCCTCGCCGCAGCCGAGGTCCAGAACCCGACCGCCCGTGAGATAGCCTGCCACTTCGCGCGCGAATCCGGACTCCTCGGTCCCCCAGGTGTAGCCGCTCTTGCGATAGACGCGGGGCCAGGGATTGCGCATCCGGGTGTCCTACTCCGAAAGTCGGAGGAGTGTGCCTGTGCGGCGCGCCAGTCCGACCGCGGCCGTGAGGCCCCAGTACGCTAGGGCGAGGTACAGGAACGAGATCATGAAGCCCTTGAGGAAAGGCGCTCGGAAGGTGGGCTCGAATCCGTAACCGGCCCGAAAGCCATCGAGAAAGTACGAGAGCGGGATCCACGCCGCAAGCGCAGGGAGCGGCGGCGGAAGCATGGAGACGGGATAGTAGATCCCAGCGAGGAGAAGAATCAGGCTGACGCTGGACCAGGCCGAGACCTCGGCCCTGAGACCGAACGTGAGGAGCAGGATCATGACCAGCAGGCCCACGAGGGCCGCGGTGAGAAAGAGTCCCAGGAGAAACGCGGCCAGGGAGGCGAACCCGGGTTGGAAGAAATCGAAGTCGAATCCCCACCAGGTGAGACTCACCAGCAGGACGAACACGGCCATCCCCCGCACGACCCCCATGAGCCAGCTCCCGAGGACGACGTGCCACGGGGCGACAGGGGCCAGAAACTGATGCTTGACGCTCTTCCCCCACATCTCAAACAGGAGCGCGTACGCGACGTCCAATTGGGTCACTTGAATGATCGAGAGGGCCATGGTTCCGATGAGGACATACGCGGTCATCTCCGGGGAGAGGCCGAGGAAACGGGTCATGAGGCCGACGGAGACCACCCCGACCGTCGGCCAGAAGATGATTTCGAAGATCGTAAAGACGTTCCGGCGGCTGTTGAGCCAGTTTTTCATCGTGAAGGCCCAGACCTTTGTCAGCTCCTTACGGTACATCCGCCCGCCCCCTACCAGGACACTGAAGCACGCCGTTCCGAGTGCAGGCTGATCAAAAAGGTCCAGATGCAAGGCGGCGATTCGAGCGCCGGCTTCGCCGGCGCAACCTCTTCGGGGGAGGTTCGGAAGGGGGCCGTGGAGGCCCCCTCCGAGGAAAGCCTTCGCCGCAGATGGGCCTTTTTCATCAGCCTGCTACGATTTCGCCAGCTCGACAAACACCGCCTCCAGATCCGGCTCCCGAACCTCGAGGTCCCGGACGGTCGCCCCACGGGCTTCGAGCGCCCGCAAGAGCTCCGGGAGGCGCGCTCGGGCATCGTCAACCAGGCACTTCACCCTGCCGTCCACCACCTGGACCTTGAGAAGGCCAGGCAGGGTCGAGAGTCCATCCCACGCCCCGTCCCAGAGAAAGCTCACCATGTCGCCCAGGCCGAGCTGGCGCTTGATCGCGGAGGCGCTCCCCCGCGCCTGGATCTGTCCTTCCCGGAGGAAGACGATTTCGTCGCAAAGCTGCTCGGCCTCGCGCATATCGTGCGTGGTGAGCAGGATCGTGACGCCGCGCTCCTCGCGGAGCCTGGCGATCTCCCGGCGGATGCGAATGGCGATGTCCGGATCGAGGCCGGCAGTCGGCTCGTCGAGAAGGAGGAGCTCCGGGTCGTTGACCAGGCTCTTGGCCAGCGCCAGGCGCTGCTTGAGCCCGGTCGAGAGCTCCATGTAAGGGACACCCGCGTGCTCATGAAGCTCAAAGAGGCTGATGAGCCTCTCGACCTTCAGGACGCGGGCCTTGCGATCCAGACCGTAGCAGCGGCTGTAAAACTCCAAGATCTCTCGCGGGGTGAGGCTCCAGAGGAAGTTGGCATTGCCGCTCACCATGTTGATCCGCTCTCGGAGGCGGTGGGCATCGCGCACGACATCGAGCCCCAGGGCGTGGACGCGCCCTTGATCCGGAAGGAGCAGGGTGGCAAGAATGGAGAGGAGCGTGGTCTTCCCCGCCCCGTTCGGCCCCAGGACGCCGAAGATGAGTCCCCGGGGGACGGCCAGCGTGATCCCCCGGAGGGCCGGTTTTCGCCGGCGGGGCAACACACCGGTGACGAACGTCTTCGTAAGGTTGACGATTTCGACGGCAGGATGACTCGCCATCATATTCACTGTACCATAGGGGCAACTTGATTTTCCGGGGGTTCTCCTCTACACTGCATCCACTTCACGGGACCATGGACGACGCAGTCTGGACCCACACAGCGGAGACGATTCCTCCGGGCGGGTCGGCCAAGTTCCGGCTTCAATGCCAGGAGCGGACCGTGGAAGGATTTGTCGTCAACGTCGAAGGCGCCTTCTTCGCCTACCTGAACCGTTGCGCCCACGCGGGGACTCCGCTTGACCTCTGGCCGAACGACTTCTTCACCGAAGATGGTCGCTTTCTCATCTGCGCGACCCACGGCGCGATCTACACCCCTGAGACCGGCGAGTGCGTGGGGGGACCCTGCGTCGGTGGGGCCCTCGCATCGCTGCCGGTGACCGTCTGTGATGGGCAGGTCGTGGTCCGCTGCCCTGAACCATGAGCGAAGAGAATCTCGTCCGCGAGGCCAATGACCGTTTTTATCGGGCCGTCGAGAGCCTGAGTCTCGAGGCGATGGAGGCGGTCTGGGCCAACGCCGATCACGTCCAGTGCATCCACCCTGGATGGGGCCTCCTGGTCGGGTGGGACGCGGTCCGGACGAGCTGGGAGATTATCTTCAAGAACACGGTGGAGATCAGGTTCACGCTGGGAAACGTACGCGTTCAAATTGCGGGGCCGATGGCCTGGGTGACCTGCACCGAGAATATCCTCTCGCAGAGCCAAGGCAATGTTTCCGTCACCTCGGTGCTCGCCACCAACATCTTCGAACGCACATCGGGGGAATGGCAGATGATTCATCATCACGCCTCCCACATCTTCTCCGAGCCCCGACCCCGCGAGCCCGACACGTTCGAGTGAGCCCCATGCGCCTCTCGGCCCTGTTGCTCTCCGCGCTCCTGCTCGTCGCCGAACCGGCCGCCTCTCTGACGGATGAAGAGGAGAATACCATCCGGGCGATTGAGCGGGTCGCCCCCTCGGTCGTCTTCATTGCGACGATCTCGATCACGGAGAGCCACCTCCTCGATCCGCCCCGGCAGGGAGTGGGATCGGGGTTTGTGATAAGCGAAGATGGACTCATCCTGACGAATACTCACGTGGTGGCGGCCGCGGAGCAGATCCGGCTCATCTTCAGGGACGGGACCGTGGCCAAGGCGCGCCTGGTCGGGCTGGATCAGCAGACGGACATTGCCGTGATTCGGGCCGACGCCCCGCGAGAGAAGCTCCGACCGGCTCCCCTCGGCGACTCTGACGCGATCCGAGTCGGACAAATGGCGATCGCGATCGGCAACCCGTTTGGCCTGGGACAGACGGCTTCAGTCGGGGCCATCACGGGGAAGGGCCGGGTCCTCCCCATCAGCCGAACCACGCTCCTCAGCAACGTCATCCAGACGGATGCCGCGATCAACCTCGGCAATTCGGGTGGTCCCCTCGTCGACTCCCGGGGTGAGGTCATCGGCATCAATACCGCCATTGTGGTGGGGGCCAACAACGTCGCGTTCTCCATCCCGATCAATACCGCGAAGGATCTCGTTCCCCAGCTCGTGGCCAGGGGAAGGATCGCTCGCCCCTACCTTGGGGTCACCGGAAAGGTGCTCCCCTCACAGTTCCTGGATCTGTTCCGCCTCCCCCTGACCTTGGGCTTCCTCGTGGAGGATGTGGAGAAGGGAAGTCCGGCCGAGGCCGCGGGGATCAAGGAAGGGACCCTCGAGGTCGCAGTCGAGCGGGAGCGCTATATCCTCGGAGGGGACATCATCACGGAGATTGAAGGGATTCCGATCCGATCCCCGGAGGATTACCTCAAGGCCATAAGCCCGCTGAAGGTCGGGCAGGAGATTACGCTCACCCTGTTTCGCGAGGGACAGAACCGAACGCTCCGAGTCACCCTCGCCGAGCGCCCCGACCGGCGGTAGGGCTGGATTTAGGCAGACCCGTTCCACCAACTCGGCTACGCTCGAAGGCGCCGTCAAACCCTTTGGCGGTAACTAGATACCTCGTGGGCACCATCCGACCTAAACCAATGAGCCTCTAGCTTGTATTTTGCACGTGGAAATGTGCTATGTTGATTGTACTAATCTGTCAGGAGGCGCTAACCGACAGATGGTGCAGCCTTTTCATGACGACGCTCAACTCGGTCTGACGCGCACAGGCAGAGCTCCCGTCTGGATCCCTTGGTACTTCACGCGAGGCATCTTCACCATCCTCACCGCTCCGCTTTTCCTCTTACTCGTCTACTGCATCGCCCTGTCCGCTCTCGGTGTGGTCATCCAGGGGCTCGCGCTCTTCCAGGCGACGTACGCGGTGTTCGGCTTCATTGGAGCGTTTATCGCCCTCTCAGTCGGCTGGGTCCCGGTGGTACTCCCCCCGGTTCTCTACTATTCGCTGGCTAAGAATCTGCCCGGTCCGTGGCTTCGCCCAGACACGTCGACACGCACCAGAATCTTGTCGTCCTTGGCTCTTCTCGTCCTGCTGCCGCTCGGGGCGCATCTCGTGTACCGGGGGGTCACCCTCGGCATCGGATGGGTGGCTGATCGAGATCCGTGTGCAGCCTTTGCGGCTGGTGTAACCGGCTCCAAACCCCCGATCAACTGCGGAACAGTGGGCCTCCGCGGCGCGCCTACAGGCGAGGAGCGGTTGGTTACCTCCATCCACAGCTCCCCGGAGTGGTCGGTCTTCCCGTGCAAGAACTCCCTGATGACCACGGTGTGTGGTAAGGACAAAGACTACGATGATCCAGGCTTGCTTCCTCCGATCATCTCTGTTGGTGACAGGATCAGTTATGCGAACAGCAGTGGTGAGCACAAGGAGTTCGTCGTTCGACACATCAGCATCTTGACCTACGACAAGGATGTGGACTACACCTTCGATGGACGGCGGTTCACCGCAAGGAAGGGCGACAGTACTTGCATCCTCTACGACGCAAAGAGCCGCTCGGCAACCTTGGATACCCGGAATCCATCGAAGGTCGTGGTTAGGGGTTGTCGCCCGCTTCGTTAGCCGCGGCCTACGTTGAGTCTTTAAGTCGCTGACTGCGAGGGCCTGAACGCGATGACCGACAGAGACGCTATCCAGAAAGGCGAAGAAAACCTGATTGCCCGGGAGCGGATTCGGTATCAGTGGATGCTTGAGCATATAGCTAAGTTTCGATTCTTCTTTGTCGCTTTGGTGTTCGCCATGCTCTCATTTTCTGTTCAGTTCTCCGTGCAAGGCACAAACCGCGCCGGCATGTGGTGTCAAGCGGCTGCCTGGTTATTGCTCCTGCTAACTGGCGTATTCGCCTTACGAGATGCCGGCGGTCTTGTAGCAAAGTACACCGAGGATGCGTTTGAAGGACTTAAGCCCGCCACACGACAAACCATGTGGATGTGTTTCCTCCTCGCGGTCGTTCTTTTGACGGTGGCGCGGCTTGTTTCAGATGGGCGACTTAACTTCTGGGTGGAGCGGGCGCGCTGAAGCGCGCCGCTCATCCCCGAAGGTCAGGCGGCATCGGTTGAGCAGCCATTCTGATTCCGCGGAGCTCGATCCTCGACGAGATTGTGTGTCGAGGCGTTGCCATTGACGTGTTCCACGCCGATCAGGCACGCCGCCTCCTTGAAGAAATTGACGGGTACGTCGAAGTCATCAACGAAACCGGGTTGGGCAAGGTCTTCTTCGGAAATCTCCAACGCATCCTCGAATGGGACCTCTGTCTGAGCCTCACGCGGCTTTTCGAGCGATACTCCTCGCAAAATCCGAACCGAAGCATTGGCGCGGCGATTCACTTCATATCCTCACATGCCGGTGAACTCCGGATCCCGAATCGGGCGCGGCTAATCGACTCCCTGGTCGGCCGTGACAGATCGCATCTCTCCCTCGACACGCTCGAAGATAAGCAGCTTTCTTTGGCCGTAGTCCAGAAGCTCAGAGAGGGTCTTCCGACGGCAGACAGCAGTTCCGAGAATGCCCTTGACCAAGCGCTTGCGAATCTCAAAAGAGTGCGGGACAAGGCCATTGCGCATCACGACCGAGTCGACAAAGCGTCACTCATGGTTCCTGCCTGGCCCAAGCTCGTCGAACTTGTCGAGTTCTCGCGGCAATTTGTACTGCTCGTAGCTACCTCATATCTGAGCGTGAGCCACAATCTCGAGTATGATGCTGGCAGATCGGCATCCTCGCTTCGGCAACTTCTCGAGAAGGCGGGGCTTACGCCTGGTTCCGAAGGCGGGGGCGACGCCGCCTAAGAACGCGCTCGGGCCGTCGGCGGGCCCGGCGCCGTCGTGCGAAGCGTCGCCGATACGAGCGCCGCGCCGCTTAGGACGCGTTAGGTCCACAACGCGCGCGCGGTGTATACTGCCAGGAGACAGGCAGGAGGCTAATCCGTGAGACCAACCGCGCCAGTGGTGCACAGCGATCCCGAAATCCTCGGTGGCACGCCCGTGTTTGTCGGTACGCGGGTGCCCGTCCAATCGCTCTTCGATTACCTCGAAGCCGGGGAGACCCTGAACGAGTTCATCCGCCAGTTTCCGTCCGTCAACCGCGAGCAGGCGATCGCAGCACTCGAACTGGCGCGGGACGCGCTGGTGACCAGTGCGCGTCCTGCTTGACGAATCCCTTCCGCACGACCTCGTAGCAGAACTCCCCGGGCACCAGATCTCGACCGTCAGCGGTCGCGGGTGGGCCGGACTTCAGAACGGCGAACTTCTGCGGCGCGCCCGTGACGAATTCGACGTTTTCGTGACGATGGATCAGAACCTCCCCTATCAGCAGGATCTGCGTGCGATAGGGATGCCGGTAGTTCTGGTTCACGCCAGGTCGAATCGGATGGTAGACCTCCGCCCCTTGATTCCTGGGATCGTTCAGGCCGTGGAGGGCATGAAGCCCGGCGAGCTGCGGCGCGTCAACGCCTAACCCCTTGCGTGCAGCTCCGGACCGCGTTTCGGCGGCCCGAAGCTGAGGTGTGCACCGTCAGGGAGAGTCCAGATCGGCTACCCGCCCCCTCTGGTCAGGAGCCGGACCACCTCTGCGGCGAGACGGCGGGCCTCGGCCTCCAGCTCGGCGTCGGTCTTGTTCCCGATGGGGTGGGCCGTGATGGCCCACGCGTAGTCAGAAGCCCCGTGCGTCTCGGCCATGGTCCTTCCGTTCACCTCAAACTGGTCGGTGAGCACCGTGGCCGTCGGCGTCCCTTTTCTCTCCAACTGAATTCCGTCGAGCACACTGCTCGACGAGCACGAGCTTCAATCGCCGATCCCGACCACGACCAGGTCGGCCTCCTTGGCCACCTGGTCAATCATCTCATCAGAGGCCGGTCGATACGCCGACGGCTTCCTCACCCGGATGACCCGTCCCGCGCCCCGCTCGCTCACGAGCAGTGCCCCGATGTGCTCGAGGAGCCGGTCGGAGTTCGGCTTGCCGTTGTCGAGGAGGCCCACCACGCGGTCCCGAAGATCATCATGTCTTGGGGCCCAGGCGAACCCTTCACCCTCCGGGGCGACGGTTGGATCGAAGATTCGAACTCCCATATATTCCCCCTCTATGCGCGCATGATTTTCGTGACGGCCCTGGAGTGGTCCCGCCCGGCCCACCCGGCGATGACGGCTGAATAGCTCCCGGCCCATCCTCCCGCGGCGACTACCAGGATATCATCAGGATCGAGGACCGCGGAGAAAAGCTTCTCGGCGTCTCCGGGCCCGATGGCCCCGGGAAGTCGCCCGGCCCGCCTGAGGTCGAGAGCGCTCCGCTGGGCCCGCTCGCGGAGGAAGCGGCGGATCTCGCCCTTCCCCCATCCGGCCTTGGCGATCACGCTCATGTGTTGGGGGCCGACCACCACGCAAAATTCCTGGCCGGACAGGGCGAGGCGACCAGCCACGGACATGGTATCGGCCACGGTGGAGAGGATCTCCTCCGGACTCCGGGCCGTCCCGTTCGTCACCTGATGCGGGCTCTCGGCGGCAAATACAGTCACCGCGCTTGAGCCGGGCGGACATCCTCGCTCCACGTGGAGGGGCGGCCACGGGCTCTCCGCTTCGTTCTCCGCAATGCAATAGGTGAACTTTCCGGGGTGGCCAAAGACCGAGCGGTCCAGAACTCGGGGCAGCGCCCCGAGGCCATTCATCAGGATCAGGCGGATCGCCCGGCCGATGGTCGCGTTGGCCCGGATCCCCGGACCGAAGCAGTTCTCTCCGCCGTTGATCCCAAGACGAGACGCCACAGGGCCATTGACGATCAGAAGAATCGCCTGACCGGAGGTTGAGGCGGACGGCCCGTGGACGGAGAAGGCGGGGTCGCACAAGGCTTCGATGGCGGTCACAACAACCGGCATATACTCGGGAAGACAGCCCGACATGACGGCGTTGATCGCCACCTTCTCGGCTGTGAGGGTTCGCCGACGGGTCGACACCCGGCCGATCACCTGATCGGGGGCGAGACGCGCGGCATGAAGCATGGCGCTGACCGAGGCCTCCGTCGGTGGGACCACCGGGAGACCATCAGTCCACCCCTGTCGATAGTAGACCTCGATGGCCTCGAGCGCGTCCTCCGCTTCTCGAGGCGCCTCTCTAGGCACTTCTCCGGGCGCTTCTCTCGGGATGCTAGAATCGAGCATGGTGAGGCTCCACCTCCTTCTTCCTTGGCTTCTTCCGCTCGCGGCCCTCTTCCTCTGGGGGTGCGGCTCCCCCATTGAGCGCTCGCTGATCTACTACCCCGTCCGCCGCCTGGAGAGTGACCCCCGGGCGCATGGCCTTCACTACGAGGATGTGGCCTTCCAGGCCGACGACGGCGTCTGGCTCCATGGCTGGCTTGTTCCCGGTCGCACGCCGTGGACTCTCCTCTGGGCACATGGCAATGCGGGAAATATCAGTCACCGGTTGGAGAATATCAAAGAGTTCCACGACCGCCTCGGCCTCACCGTCTTCATCTTCGATTATCGAGGCTATGGCCGAAGCGAGGGGCACCCCTCCGAGGAGGGGCTCTATCGGGATGCCCGGGCCGCCCTCGCCACGCTTCGGGCGCGGGCGGACCTCGATCCCGAGCGCATGATCTACTTCGGCCGTTCCCTCGGCGCGGCCGTGGCCGTCGAACTGGCCCTGCATCGGCCACCCGCCGGGCTCATTTTGGAGAGCCCCTTTCTCTCGGTGCCCGCCATGGCGAACCGGACCCTTCCCGGTCTCGGATATCTCTTTCGAACCCGCTATGACTCGTTGGCGAAGATCGGACGCCTGCGAGTCCCTCTCTTCATTCTCCACGGTGACCAAGACGAGGTGGTTCCCTTCATTCACGGTCGGCGCCTTTTTGAGGCCGCCCCGGAGCCGAAGACATTCTATGCGATCCCGGGGGCCCATCACAACGATACCTACATCGTCGGCGGCGAGCCGTATTGGCGCGCCTGGCGGGAGTTTCTGGCAGGCCGTTGAAAAAGGCCCATCTGCGGCGAAGGCTTTCCTCAGAGGGGGCCTCGACGGCCCCCTTCCGAACCTCCCCCCAGGATTGCGCCGGCAAAGCCGGCGCTCGAGCCGCCGCCTTGCATCTGGACCTTTTTGAATACCCTGCTAGACGGACTCAAGCCGGGAACGTAGGGCCGTGTGAGCCACTAAGCCAATCCAGAAGAATCCCTTCGCGGAGCCCGTAGTCGCTCACGATCAGCTCGTCGGCCCCCGCGATCTCAAGGATTTCAAGGCAGATGGCGATTCCGGCAATGATGATGTCTGCCCGCCCCGGCTCGATGCAGGGAAGCTCGGCCCGCTGAGCGATGCGCAGGGGCCCCAGCCGTCCGAGGAGTCTCTCGATCGCCCCGCGCCTGAGGTGATGCCCGTGGACTCGCTGGCGATCATACGACGAAAGGGCGAGATCCAAGGCCGCGAGCGTCGTGACCGTGCCCGCGGTGCCAACGAGAGGCGCGGGGAGGTGGGGGGTCAGGCGTGGGAGGAGCGGCAGCAGTCGAACGCGAATTTCGTGGGTCATGGCGTCATACTCATCCCAGGCGATCGGATCCTGGGTGAGAAAGCGCTCCGTGAGGTGGACCGCGCCGAGGCGAGCGCTCAGGGCCACCTGAACACTCTCCCCGGCGGCGAGGGAGAACTCCGTGCTTCCCCCACCGATGTCTATGAGGAGAAAACGAGAGGGAAGCCCCAGGCCCCACCTGGTCCCGAGAACGGCCAAGCGGGCCTCCTCTTCCCCGGAAATCACGAGGAGGTCGAGTCCGGTTGTTTCACGAAGGGCCCGAGCAAACACGCGCGGGTCTCGCGCCTCCCGAAGCGCGCTCGTCCCGATCACCCGGATCTCCGTGACTCCCCGGCTGCGGGCCGCCTCGGCGAAGCGGTGGACCGCATCGAGGGTCCGGGTCACCGCCTCAGGATGAAGGGGCTTGCCCTCCGCGAGCCCCTGACCCAGTCGCGTGATGATCTGCTCCTCGTGGAGGACTCGGAGCCCCTCTCGGGTCTCGCCCTCCACAACAAGGAGTCGGACCGTATTGGTCCCGACGTCAATCGCGGCCCGTCGGGGCACGGGAGGGCACGGGGGAAACGGGGTAGGTCACCGGGGGAGGGGACGGCGACGGGCCAGGGCGTCTGTCAGGGCCGAGAGGACTTGTTCGACGCGGAATGGCTTGGCCAGAACCAGATCAACGCCGCTCTCTTGCAGGCGTTGAGGATCCAGTTGATCTCCCCACCCCGTGGCGAGAACCACGGGGATCCGGGGATCGGTCTTTTTCACCGCGTGCGTCACCTCCCACCCCGAGACCTCGGGCATCGAAAGGTCGGTAAAGACGATGTCGAACTCCTCTTTCTCGAAGAGGGCCAAACCGTGTTGCCCGTCCACGGCCCACCGCACGGTGTGGCCCTCGCTCATGAGAATTTGAACCAAGAGACCCCGGATGTGAGTCTCGTCCTCGATCACGAGGATGCGAGCCGGCTCCCGCAGCTCGGCTGGACGTCCAGGGATCTTGATCAGCGGAGGACTCTGCCGGGAGGTCGTCACCTCCGAGCCGACAGGGAAGCGGATCACGCACCTGGTTCCCTTCCCTTCTTCACTCGACACCTCCACCTGCCCGTGGTGGCGCGCCACGACTCCATGCACCACCGCCAGGCCGAGGCCCGAGTAGCGCGGGCCCTTGGTGGTAAAGAACGGATCGAAGATCCGCCGACGGGTCTCCTCTGACATCCCGACCCCGGTATCCGAGACGGACACCTCGACTATCCCACCGCTTGGCCCGCCACTTGAGCGGGTCTCGACGACCGCCCGTCCGCCCTCGGGCATCGCGTCCAAGGCATTGAAAAGGAGGTTGACGACCATCTCCCGAAGCTCGACGGGGTTCCCCTGGATCGGGGGCAGCTCTTCCAGATCAGTGGCGACTTCAACTCGCAGTCCCTGAGCCTCGGCCTCATCCTTCCACCTGGGGCGCGTGACCCCGACCGCATCGAGGATGATGGCATTGAGGTTCACGGGAACGAATTCTTCTTCCCCCCCGGTTGCGGCGAACCGCTGGAGCCGCCGGACCGTCTCCGCGCCGCGCCACGCCGCTTCTTCGATGGTCTCCAGGCCTTTCCGGGTGGAGGTGTTCTGGACCCGTTCGAGCATCAGCTCGGCCGTCCCCAGGATGATGGCCAAGATGTTGTTGAAGTCATGCGCGATCCCGCCCGCGATCTCGCCCAGGGCCCGAGTCTTCTCCGTCAGGACGAGCTGATCCTGCGCGGCCTTCAAGTCCTCATACGCGTGGCGGGCCTGGCCGTACAGCCTCGCGTTCTCAATAGCCAACGCCGCCTCGGCTGCGAGCAGGGTTGCGACCTCCAGTTCTTCGGAGGAAAACACTCGCGGTCGGGGGTCAGCCAAGACGAGGCACCCGAAGGTCTCGTCGTGCACTTTGAGGGGCAGGAGCAGCAGGCCGCGCCCCGGAAACTTCGGCCCGAAGGGGAACACGGGCGAGGGAGAAGCCAGGAGGTCGGTCGAGATAAACGGTTGACCGGTTTGCACCACCCCTCCCACGACGCCCTCGCTTCGCCGGCCTCGCCACTCAGCCTCGAACCCCGGGGGGAAGCCCACGCTTCCCTGGATGCTCAACGTCCCGTCGGGGTCCACCACGACGATGGCTGCCGTCTCAACCCGCAGGAGCCCGGCGCCAACTTCAGCCGTGGAGGCGAAGATCTGGGAGGGCTCTCGGGATGAGGTGATCTTCAGGGAGAGATGGATCAGCTCCTTCAGTCGAGCCACCTGGTGGTGCATCCGGCCGAACACGGCGGCCGCGTGCACCCAGGTCCCAATCCGGTCCGCGAAAAAGGCAAGCAGGGCCAAGTCTGAATCTTCAAAGGCAATCGGCGAGGTGCGGCCCGCGTAGAGGACCCCAACGATGTTCGTGTCCGATCGGACGGGCAGCGCAATGGCCTCGCGGACCGGAAAGCGGGAGAGGAGGGGATCCATTCCATTTCCCGGCCCACTCCCCGGGACCGGAACGGAGGCCCTGATGGGGCGGCCTTCATGGAAGGCCCGCCCCGTGATCCCTTCCCCGAGCCCGAGTGAAAAGCTCGTGAGATCATCGCGACGGAACCCTCGGCTGGCCCGAGGGGTCAGGGAATCTTCGCCCGTCTCCCTGAGGAAAAAAATGAGCCGTTCGACCCGAACCGTCCGGCTCACACGCTCGAAGATGGGCCCAAGCAGTTCCCCGATCTCCACCCCGGGGGGAGGGAGAACCGGCAGGTCCTGAAGCCCTGGGCGAGAAGGCCGCTCGCCGTTCACAGGCACCCCGATAGGCGCCTCGGCCCCTTCAGCGTGAGGCTCCGCCTTGACAGGCCCCTTCTTCCCCCTGGGAGGGCCGATCTGCACGAGCCGATCCATCTCGACCTGGAGGGCGCTGAGGTTGGCGGTGATTGCGCCGAGCGACTCCTGAAGACGACGAACGTCCGGATCAGTCACGAGGCGCCAGATCCCCTGGGGAAGGGCGGCTCGGAAGCCACGGCGACAAAAACGGCTGAGGTATGCCCCACGATAGCCTCCTCCACGATCGGGAGTGCCCCCCGCGCCTCTTCAATTGGTGGGAGGTTCCTACGCCGGCGATTATATGCGGGGCCTCGCACCCCGTCAAGGATCGCCGTGGACAACGCATTTCTCGCCTCGCGGCCGCGGCTACGCCGGCTCAGGCCGAACACGACCCTATGCCTCCCCCGCGATGTATCGCCCCAAGAGGCGCCGGGCCTCTGCTTCTTCCAGTTGTTGCGGCGGGGACTTCATAAAGGCCGCGGAGGGCGCGAGCTGTGCCCCTTTCAGCCCTCGATCCAAAGCCAACTTGCAGCATCGGACCGCATCCACCACGACCCCCGCAGAGTTCGGCGAATCCCAGACCTCGAGCTTCAACTCAATCGTCAGGGGAAGATCTCCAAATCCACGTCCCTCGAGCCGAATATGGGCCCACTTCCTATCCTGGAGCCAGGGGACATGGTCCGAAGGCCCGATATGGACGGCCTCGGGGGAGATGGGATGATCCAACTGAGAAGTCACCGCCTCTGTCTTCGACTGCTGCTTCGAGACGAGACGGCTCCGCTCCAACATATTGTAGAAGTCCATATTGCCGCCGACATTGAGCTGGCTCGTGCGCTCAAGACTCACGCCCCGATCCATGAAGAGGCGGGCCAAGACCCGGTGGACGATCGTGGCCCCCACCTGAGATTTAATATCGTCCCCGATGATGGGAAGCCCCCGCTCCTCGAAGCGCCTCTGCCAGTAGGCTTCGCTGGCGATGAACACGGGGATGCAGTTGACAAACCCGCACCCGGCGTCCAGTACCTGCTCGACGTACCATTTCGTCGCCATCTCACTCCCCACGGGAAGGAAGTTGACGACCACTTCAGTCCCCGTATCTCTCAATATGCCAACGATGTCGGCCGTGGAGCCGGGGGCTTTTCGAATGACCTGCCGGAGATAGTGGCCCAGTCCGTCATGGGTCATCCCACGGGACACGGGGACGCCGAGCTGAGGCACCTCTGAGAAGCGCGCGGTGTTATTCGGCGGGGTGAAGATAGCCTCTGACACGTCCTTCCCGACCTTGTTGGAATCGATGTCAAACGCCGCTGAAAATTCGATATCACGAATGTGGTAGCCACCCAGGCTGGCGTGCATAAGGCCCGGGACGAAGGCATCCTCCCCGGCCTTGCGATAGTAGTGAACTCCCTGGATGAGCGCCGAGGCGCAGTTCCCCACGCCGAGGATGGCTACCCGTACCGCTCCCATAACCCGCCCCCTTCCCGCTGGGTCCTGTGGTCGCAATCCCGATGAGACGCCCCTATCCTCCAGAAGGCGAAGGGGCGTGTCAAGCTGAAGCGCCCCCCGGGCGGAACCCGGGGGCCGTGAACACGGAGGCCTACTTCTTTGCGAAGGTGCGGATAAAGTGGACGAGTGCCCAGCGCTCGCTATCCGAGAGGTGCTTCCACGGAGGCATGGGGCCCCGCCCGTTGGTGATCTTCCAGAACAGCTCCCCATCCGTCTGCTTCTGGGTGTCTGACGCGGTCCAGTTTGCGGGCTTGACCGGGAGGGCCGCGGCCGCCACGCCATCGCCGAGCCCTTTGGGGCCGTGGCACGCGAGGCAGTTGGTCTCAAACAGCTTCTTGGCGCCGCCCATGATCTTGTCCGATTTCGCCACCGGATTCTTGACCTTCTTCGCCTCCTCCGGCGCAGCCCACTTCCCCTGAGCCAAACTTCCCGCTGTCACCGAAAGGGCAAAAGCCGCTACAGCCCCCCCCACCACAATCCAGCGCCTGAAACCGCCCCGATCCATGTCCGGCCTCCTTCTAATCATTCTAATCATCCAGTCACAAACTTAGACGACTGTGATCGTGACAAAATTCACAATTCTCCTGGGTCTTGTACCATCCCTCTCCCACGGGGGTCAAGGGGTTTTTTGGCCCTTTCTCGTTGACAAGGTCTCCATCCGCACGTAACATTGTGAAAAAAAGGACGATCAGTGACCCCCGCGATCTTCGACATCACCATTATCGGGGCGGGCCCGACCGGGCTCTTCGCCGCCTACTACGCCGGCTTTCGGAATCTCAAGGTCAAGCTGATCGATTCAATGCCCGAGCTGGGCGGACAGATTACTGCCCTCTACCCGGAAAAATACATTTACGATGTCGCGGGCTTTCCTAAGATCCTCGGCAAGGAGCTGGTCAGGAACCTCGGGGATCAGGCCGGACAGTATAAACCCGCCGTCTGCCTGAACGAGCAGGTGCAGGAGCTTCGCCAGGAAGGAGAGCGCCACATCCGGCTGGTGACCGACCTGGGCGAGCATCACACCAAGGCCCTGATCATCACGGCAGGAATCGGGACCTTTCGCCCAAGAACCCTCCCGAATCCCGGATTCTCTCGCTTCGAAGGGAATGGCCTGGCCTACTTCGTCAAGGAAGTGGCCGACTACCGGGATCTGGACCTCCTCATCATCGGCGGCGGGGACTCGGCGTTGGACTGGGCCCTCAACCTCGAGGGAATCACCCGCCGCACCACCCTGATTCATCGTCGGGACCGGTTCCGAGCCCACGAGGATTCGGTGAAGAAACTCTCCGAGTCCTCGGTGGACGTCAAGACGTTCTACGAGTTGAAAGATATCCTGGGGAACAATCGTGTCGAGGGGGCTCTCATCTACGACAACCGGACCAAGGCTGAGGAGCGCCTTGCGGTGAACGCCGTCCTCGCCTGCCTCGGCTTCCATTCGAACCT
>Ga0184637_10000271_pt1 | contig 37891 bp, 30 predicted proteins | sample PLM3_127_b2_FD_133143 | JGI IMG/M metagenome (GOLD analysis project Ga0184637, IMG submission 133143) | Groundwater sediment microbial communities from an aquifer in East River, Colorado, USA - PLM3_127_b2 | ecosystem: Environmental > Terrestrial > Soil > Riparian zone | place: USA: East River... | reverse complement strand
TTGGCTCAAGCTCTTGTTTCTCGGGGTGCTGCTTTTGGTGGTCGTAGCTGGCGGGGCCGGCGGTTTCGTGTTCTATCAGCTCCGCGGCTCGCTCCCTCAAGTCGAGGGCACGTCGAAGCTCCAGGGGCTTACGACTGAGGTCGAGGTCCTTCGCGACAAGAGCGGCGTCCCCCACTTGTTCGGCGCAGACATCAGAGACCTCGCGCGCGCGATGGGCTACACCCACGCTCAGGATCGTTTCTTTCAGATGGAGCTCTCGCGCCGGCTGGGCGCAGGAAGGCTCGCGGAGATCTTAGGCGCTTCGGCACTTGCGAGCGATCGCGTGGCCCGGCGCATGGGCCTTCTGTCCGCGGCGCGGATGGAGCTCGAGAGAATGGCACCCGAAGCCCGCGAGGTGCTCGAGGCCTATACCTCCGGAGTGAACGCGTATCTCACCGCTCACGCCGATCGGATGCCTCCCGAGCTGCGGCTTCTCGAGCTCACGCCCTCCCCGTGGGAGGCCGCGGACAGCCTTACGATCGGCAAGTGGATGTCGTACCTCCTCTCCTATAACGGCCGGGTGGAAATGCTCCGCGGAAATCTGGCCGCGGTCGCTGGACTCGAAGACGCGTACCGCCTCACCGGGCTCGTCCCTCCGCCCGTGGCCCTCCCGATCTCGAATCTCGGCGGGGCCGCCGCGCGCATCGCGGATCTCGAAGGGGCGAGCCCCGAGCTTCTCGGCGCCTTTCCGGGAGCGAGCAATGCATGGGTTGTCGGAGGCGAAAAGTCGGCCACCGGGCGGCCGCTTCTCGCGTCAGATCCTCATCTCGGCCTGACGATTCCCTCCACGTGGTACCAGATCCATTTGTCCGGCGGAGGCTACGAGGTTTCGGGCGCGAGTCTTCCCGGAATGCCGATGATCTTGATCGGACAGAACCGGCGCATCGCCTGGGGGATCACGGCTCTCCTCGCCGACGTCCAGGATCTGTACCTCGAGACTCCGAACCCCGGCAATCCGCGCCAGTACGCGGCACCCGAGGGCTTCCGCGATCTCGAGGTCGTCGTCGAGACGATCCCGGTGAAGGACGGAAGCGCCGCAACGGAAGAGGTTCGGGTCTCCCGTCACGGAGTCATCGTGGGAGAGACCAAGGCAGGCCTTCTTCTCGCGCAGAGGTGGGACGCCCTCTGGTCGGGCGATCACTTCCAGGCACTCCTTTTGCTGAATCGCGCCGGATCGTGGGAGGAGTTCACGTCTTCGCTCCGAACGTGGGCGAGCCCGCCGCTCGCGTTTCTCTACACCGACGTCGAGGGGAACATCGGATTCTTCCCCGCGGGGGAGATTCCGGTGCGCACCGCCCACGACGGAACGCTCCCGGTCGACGGGGCCACGGACGCGTACGAGTGGCAGGGAAGCATCCCGCACGAGCTCAAGCCCATGATCTTCAATCCCGAGGACGGGATCCTCGTGAGCGCCAATCACTCGATGCTTCCGCCCGAAACACCATACCCTCTCGGAGCCGACACCCTCGCCTCCTATCGAGCCGATCGAATCCGGGATTTGCTCCGGACGACTCCCAAGTCGACGCTCGACGACTTCGCGCGCATCCAAGGGGATCGGTACGACGCGTCAACGGAGGCGGTTCTGCGCATCGCCGTCGGTCTCAAGCCAAAGGAGGGCAAGGGCGTCGAGGCAATCGAGAAGCTTCGCGGCTGGAACGGGCAGATGACGGACGGTCCCGCGCCGGCCATTTATCAAGCCCTCTACCGGAGACTCATCGAGAACACGTTCAAAGACGAGATCGGCGACGAGCTCTTCCCGTCGTATCTCGACTTCCTCGAGCTGGGCCATTCGGGCGGGCTCTACGCGGTCGTCGACGACGAGGCATCGCCCTACTGGGACGACCGGGGGACTCCCGACGTCGAGACCCGCGAGCGAATCTTCCTCGAGAGCCTCGAAGCAGCAGTCGAGCTCCTCTCGGGCCGTCAAGGGGACGACATGAACGCATGGGATTGGCGGAGGCTGCACGAGATCCGCTTCGAGCATCCGCTGGGAGCGGAGGAACCCCTCCTGTGGCTCTTCAGCCGCGGACCGGTCCCGTTCGGCGGGTCGACCTATACCGTCGCCAACGCGGTGGTCTCGCTGCGGGAGCCCTTCGAAACACCCATCGGCACCTCGTTTCGCTTCCTCGCGGATCTCTCGAACCCCGACCTCTCGCGCTCCATCGTCCCCACCGGCGCCTCGGGCCATCCGTTGAGCCCGCACTACTTCGACCAGAACCCCGGCTGGCTCGAAGGACGAAGCCACCCGCTCCTCTTCGAACGCGCCACGATCGAGGGTGCCCTCGAGTCCAAGCTAGTACTGCAGCCTTAGAACCCGGAAATAAACGCAAAGGCGCCAGGAACGCAAGGGCGCAAAGAAGGAAATCCAATACAAGGGGGATAAGGGGGATAGGAGGAGATAAGGATAAGGAGATAAGGAGATAGGGAGATAAAGTGGTCAATAGTTCCTGATTCATCCCCCCATCTCCTCCTATCTCCCTATCCCCCTTTCTTGCGCTTTCGGACTACGAAGCTTTCTCCCACAGCACCCACGGCCATGGCCCCCGCTTGGCGAAGGCCTGAAGGCCCAGGGGCTCCCCGACGGCCGGACGGACGCCCGCATGACGAACGTACGCCGCGTCCGCTACGCAGGGCTTACCCGCTATCGCAGCGTGAGTGCGGGGTCGCCGAAGAGGTGATAGATGGTGAGAAGCTCCGGGAAGGCGCCGGTCTCGGTGTAGGCTTCCTGGGCGCCGAGGATCGCGTCGCCCAGGCGCTTGTGGCCTCCATGGACGAGCTCTTCGAGAAGTGCCCCGTGGTAGAGGTTGGCAGGGCCGTTGAGGCTCAGACCGCTGGGGGAGAAGGCAGCGATGGCGCCCTTGGCCTCGGCCTTGACGAGGGCTTCGGCGAGCGAGTCGAAGTAGGGAAAGTGGAAGTACCCGTTCAGGCAGTTCATCGTGAGCAGGAGCGGCTTCCGGGGCTGAGGCACGAGCGCGGCGATATCGCCGGTGTTGAAGAAGTTCTCATCCGCCCACAGGTGAATGCCGCCGTGACCGATGTAGCTTACGAGCGAGGCGCCTTCGTCGAAGCTTCGCTGGATCGCACTGCGCGTGGCGCCAGCCCCGAGCCGGCTCAGGTAAATCTTCGTGGGATTCCTCGTCGCCAAGATGCCTGACGCCAGTCGATCGGCGTCGGCTTCGAAGTCGCCTGCTTCATCGGCATTGTCGGCGACAAGCACCACCAAGGCGTCAAAGTTGGTATCGGCCATCTCATAGGCGAGGATCTTCTCGACCATCGTGCGAACTTCACTGATGGTCGCCGCCGGCAGGCGTCCGATGGCGAGGTCCGGAAGAAGGTCGTCACCGTTCACCATCGCGTAGCTCGGGTCCGAAGCCGTCCACAGATAACTCGTCCTCACCATTCGTGGTGGGACGCGATTCGCAACTCCCGTCTGCAGGTAGTCCTTGAAGTCGTAATTCGCGTCTCCCAAAAGCAGCACGTAGCGTGGCGCCGGTTGCCGCCACCGGTGATAGGCGTAGCTAAGAAAGTCCTTCACCGCCTCGGGGCTCGACTCTCCGAAACCGAACTCCGAGTAGATCTCCTCGATCGAAATAGCCTCGACCCTGAGGCCCTGGCCCCGTCTCCGCTCGAGCAACGATGTCGCCGCGTCCAGGAAGTTCTTGGGGCCGATGGCCAGATAATCGGCGCGATTTCGTGTGTCCTTCAGGCGGCTCACCCTGGGTATCGAAACCGATGGGTGATGCGCGGCTTGGGCGCTAACGGCGAGATAACGGTGAGCGGGTTCGACGTGAAAACTCAGGCGCCCGTCGGCGTCGAGAAACGCGCCGGTCAACCAGATCGGCCGTGCCTCGCTCGTATCCAGAACGTGGGTTCCGGGCCCGAGATCCGAGAGCTCTGCGGTGCCCGATTGGCTCCATCGGCCTTCGAGACGGCCGCCGGCCGGGAGCGCGGCCCGCGGATACGCCACGGCGAATTTGTCGAGCATCACCATCGAGTAGGAAGCCTCGGTGTCGCCGACACTTTCGAGCTCGAGGACATTGTTGCCGTCTCGAAGGAGACCCGGAGCCAGGTCGCTTTCGACGTGTTGGGCCAGCTTGCCGTCCCAGCGCAGCTCATGGACCAGGCTTCCATTCACGTACACCCTCAGGTGGTGATCGGGATCGGCGGGGAAATCACTCGTTCCCTGGAGCCAGACGCTCAGTTTCGCAGCATCTGGGCTCGGTGCCAGAGCGGACACGTAGAAGGAGTAGCTTTTGACCTCGGGCGCGAACAGCGATTCCCACAGCCATACATCCGGCGCATCGACGAGCGCGGCCTGGTAATAGCGGTTTTCCTCCCACTCTGCCTGATGCCAGTAGAAGGGTTGCGGCTCTCCCGAAGGAGCTGCGGAGAGGCTGGTCATCGCCTCTCCCGGACGGCCCACTTCGAGCTCGTATACCGCTTCTTCGCCATGAGGGTTCGCCGAAGCGCCTTGGCTCATGAAGTAGAGCACCGAACCCGGCGCGAAACGCTCCCCCTTTGGCTCCAAGTGGTACGGGACCGCTTCGCCGTGACGACTCAGCCGCAAGTCCCAGGCAGGCACTCCGCGGCGACCTCGCACGACCTCTTCATAGCGCACGCTGTAAAGGCCTCTCCTCTTCGCTCCGAGACGCGCGACCACGTCGCGCCGTTCGTGGCTCGGTTGCCTTCTGTAACTACGGCCCCGTCCAGGTCTGGTTACAGATTCCGATGGCTCGCGCTCGAGGAAAGACAGACGGACGACCAGACGGCGCGCGAGCACGAGCTGACCTGTCGCACGATCCCATCGAAGGGGAGAAAGCTCCACCAGCGCTTTCTTGAGGTCCCCTTGGAAGCCCACGCTCACGACACTCGCAGCCTCCGAGGGATACAGCGCCCCTTCTCGGAGCGTTCTTGTCGCCCTCGCGCCTCGCTTCCGGCGCGCACGGACCGAGCCCTCTGCGGAAGCCTCGAGCTCGTAAAGCGCGGCATCCGAAGGTCGCAGGCCCGAGAATGCCTCGACTTCTTGTGCGCTCACCGACAGCAGCTCGACCTTTCGGCCGGCGAGGGCGTCCACCCAGGCACGCTTCACTGGAATCTCCAGCCGGATATCCTCGGTGCGAGTTTCGAAGCTTTCGATTTGCAGGCGGACGGAGCCGTCCTTCTGGACTTCCGCCAAGAAGCCCTCCGTCGAAAGCTCCAGCGTCACCCCGAACCGCCCCCGGCTCGTGATTCGGAGAGAGTTGGCCGAAGGGTCTCCATACGTGATGAGTGAAGTCCCATCGTCGTCCGTCGGACCACCGCTCGCGGAAGCTCCCGCTCGGGGCGTCGCTGAGACCGGACCGTGATGCTTCGTCCTTCCGCTGGTCTCGATGTCCTCCAGCTTGTAGTAGTACGTGACACCGTTCACGAGTCCCGTATCCACAAAGTCGTATTTCGCCCCGACGGGCGAAGAGCCCAGCCCGGGAATTGCGGTCGTCGTGACCCGCTCGTAGGGGCCATCTGCCGTCGTCGAGCGGTACAGGTGGAACCCCAGGTTGTCCAATTCGGACGCTGTCTCCCAACTCAAAAGGACTTCCTGGTCGTAACCGGCTGCGGCGAGGGAGATGAGCTTTACCGCGGTCGCCGCGCCGAACTCGTCCGCCCCGATATCCCACTGCCCCGTGGGTCGCAATGCCTGGTCGATGTCGCAGCAAAAAGTTCCTGAAAGATCGGTTCCCGCGTCGATCGCCGTGGAGGTCCCGGCCAGGTGGAAGTCCGAGCCCAGGGTCGCAAACTGAATAAGGGGGTTCTCCGACCCCAGGCAGGTCCCGCAAGATGCGGTGCCGTCCTCCGACATGTTGTACGACTGCGTTCCCGAGGGGATGTTGAAGTCCAAACCGCCGTTTCCCATCGAGATGGTGTTGGTCACGACGATCGGGGTTCCCGACTTCTCGTCGATACCGTTCAGAGCCATGTTGTAGATCGTGCAGTTTTCGATGATCAATGTATCGTTGGCGTCGTCACCTTCGATCCCCGGGTCGTCTCCGTTGTAGATGATGCTGTTTCGCACCGTGAGGCCATTGACCTGCCCCTGTTTCATGGCGATGCCTTCGGTGGCGCTCGAGGCGTCGAAGAAATCGCGCACCAGCATGAACTGGATGAGGACGTTGGTGGCGGCGTTGACCCGAATGCTCGGAAAGCCGGTAGGCCCGTGATGGTTCTTGAGGTCGAACCATTGGATGAGGGTGTAGTCATCCAACACCTCGATGCCCATTCGGTCGGCAATCTGACCGTCGAGGACGACGCCCGTACCCGCGGTCCCGTTGTGCCGCTGGCCGGGAGCGACGGTCAAGTGCATGAAGTGCGAGGAGTCCGTCGTGGAGCCATCGATGGTGAGCGTCTCGGCAAACGGACCGTCCTTGTAGGCGACGCCCACTTCCATAAGGTTTAGGCCCACCAGGTTTCCATTGCGGGCATCCTCCCAGGCTTGGAGCGTGTTGAACGCCCGCGTGACGGTAAAGGTTGCGGTAGGCGGGGTGTGGTTCACCGTGGCCGCGCTTTGGAGAGTGACCTGGGTAGGAGAGTCATAGGACGCGATGAACAACGTCTCGCCTTGGATGACGAGCACGTCCCCCATACCCACGGCACCAACCGCGGTCTGCGCCGGTAAGGCGGAGGTGAAGGTCACCGTAGAGGAGCCTATCGGCACCGACGCCATTCCGCTGGCGTGAAGGTTTCCCGCGTTCGTGCCGATGGAGCGAATCACGGTCGCGGCGGCAGCCGAGCCGGCATAGAACATCGCGGTCACGAGAAGGGCGGTGCGAAGAGCTTGCGGCAGACGGTAAATGCTTTCCATGGGTCGAAGCTCGCTCATTCCTTCTGGAGAGTTTCCAAGGATGGCTGGGAGGGCACCGGCCCGAAGGACAGGGGGGGTCGCTCAAAGGATGCCGTACCCGCCTCTACACCCAGGAGGTGAGTGCAAATGATATGCCAGCATCGTTCAACTTATTCGGAGTGAAATCAAAGCGTTATCGTCTGCGGGTCAGAATCTCCTCCGCTTCCGTGGGTGATTACCAACGGATCTATGGGGAATGCCCGCAACGTGGACGGTCAAGTGTGCGTGCGCGAAAGCGACGGGCAGATCGTGGAGGAGCGGCCTTTTTTCTTTGCGTCCTTGCGTCTTGCGTTTTTTCCCCGGGCTTTCGAAGGTCGAGCGCAGGCCGGCCGAAACCTCCGGCGGTGTTCGCGGGTTTGCGTTTATAATCCGCGTCTTGAGCCATGACAGGCGAATACCCCCTCTGCCCCGCTTGCGAGAGCGAAATCGAGCTCGACGAGCTCGACGTCGATCGGGGCCAGAAGATCGGATGTCCGGAGTGCGGCGTCACCCTACAGGTGCTCTCGATTTCTCCCATCGAGCTCGACATTGCCGACGAAGAGATCTCCGAGTGGAAGGACTCCTGAGATGAGCCTTCTCGAGAAAACCGCGGCGGAGAAGGAGGGAAAGCTCCTCGAGATCCTCGCCTCGATGGAGTCGGCGATCGTCGCGTTCAGCGGCGGCGTCGACAGCGCCTATCTCGCGGTCGTGGCGCGGCAGGCGCTTGGCGAGCGATCCCTCGCGGTCACCGGGGAGAGCCCGAGCTATCCCGAGCACCAGCGCCGGATGGCCCTCGAGGTGGTCGATAAATTCCGCCTCGCGCACCGGTTCGTGCGCACCGAGGAGATCGAAAATCCCGAGTATCTAAAGAACCATCCGGACCGGTGCTTCCACTGCAAGAACGAGCTCTACACCCGGCTCAAAGCGGTCTCCGCCGAAGGCGGTTTCCGGTTCATCCTCGACGGCGCCAACGCGGACGATCGGATGGACTTCCGCCCCGGCCGGCGCGCGGCCAAGCTCATGGGAGTTCGGAGCCCTCTGGAAGAAGCGGAGCTCACCAAAGCAGAGATCCGCCTCCTGTCGGAAAAGCGAAGCCTTCCCACCGCGAGCGAGCCGGCGTCTGCCTGCCTCGCTTCGAGAGTCCCCTACGAATCTCCGATCACGATCCAGAAGCTCGGCCAGGTGGAGAAGGGCGAGGAGGCGCTCCGGCGCCTGGGCTTCCGCGGAATGCGGGTGCGCCATCACGACTCGCTCGCCCGTCTCGAGTTCGCGCCCGAAGAGCTTTCCCGGGCGCTCACTCCGGAAATGCGCTGTCTCCTCGTCGCGGAGATCAAGAAGCTCGGGTACCGCTACGTCACCATCGATCTCGAGGGATATCGCACGGGGAGCCTGAACGAGGTGCTGGAATGGCCATCGAGATCCGAATCGAAAGCGCCTGGGACACCGACGACGGCGAAGGCCGGCGGGTCGAAGTAAGCGTCGCCGAGCGAGAGAGGCCCTCGGAGGACCCTCTCGAGGGAAGCCGCTACTTCGCCTCGGGTGAGGTCGAAGCGCTCAAGCGGTATCTCTCTGAGCTCCTCGACCGCAAGTCGTCGCTCTTCGCGGGCCCTCGCCGCCGCGAGTGTGGAGCGTGCGGCAAGGTCGTGGACTCCGAGGACGACGCTCCGGGGTTCGTCTGCGAGGGGTGTAGGCGGTAGACTATAAGGGAACAGTAGTCAGTGCTATGAACGTTTTCGTTATCTCGCTCGTCCTCGGTCTTCTCCAGGACCCCTTGCCTTCGTCCGGCTCGACCGAGGAAACCCTGATCGACATCGACGTCCGTGAGGCCGACGTCCGGGACGTCCTGAGGCTCCTCGCGGAGGTCGGCGGTTTCAACCTCGTGGCCGACCCCGGCGTCTCGTGCAAGGCCACATTGAAGCTGAAGCAGGTTCCGTGGCCCCAAGTGCTGGACCTGGTGTTGCGCACTTGCGGCCTCGAACAGGAACGACTCGGAGAGAACCTCGTGCGCGTCGCCTCGGCCGAGGAGATTCGGAAAGAGTACGAGGCGCTTCGGAAATACCAGGACGAGAAGGCGCTCGCCGGACCCCTCGAGACGCGCTACGTGCGGCTCGCCTACGGGAAGGCGCGCGACCTCGCGCCCATTCTGTCGAAGTTCCTGTCGCCCCGTGGGTCGGTAGTCTTCGACGAGCGAACGAACACGCTGATCGTTACTGATATCCGTCGCTAATGCGCAAATAAGAAATGCAAGGGGCCCTCCGTGGATTGAGGGAGATGGGAGGAGATGGGGAGATGAATCAGAACCTATTGGCTGATTTATCTCCCTATTTCCTCCTGTCCCCGTATCCCCCTTGTATTGGATTTCTTCCGAGGGCCAGGCGGCCGCAGGAGGGCGGGGTCGGGGACGGGAGCTTTCGCTAAGGCGCTCTCGCTACTTCTCGTCGTCGTCGTCGCCGGCGATGCCCTTGATCGACTTCTTGAAATTCCGAATTCCTTCGCCCAGGCCGGCCCCGAGTTGCGGGAGCTTGTTGGCCCCGAAAATCAGGAACACGATGGCGAGGATGATCAAGAGCTCGGGAAGTCCCACGGGCCCGATGAGAAGCGGGTGAATCGACATTGGAATCTCCTGCCTTTCGACTGGCGTACTATACCACGCGATGGCGCTCTCCGACGACTTGCTCGCCGACCCCGCCAGGATGACTCGCCTGAGGAGCCGCCTCGAGGCTCTCGCGCGAAAGAGCGGCGCGGGCACGGCGTTTCTCGTCGATGAGGGAGGCACTCCGTTCGCGACCATCGGCCACGTGGAGTTCCGTCTCCCCCATCCACTCGCGGGTCTCGTCGAGGACGGCGAAGCCGACGCGATTCTCGGGGCGCTCGTGGGCGAGCCTCCGACCGAACGAGCCTCGGGGCTGGTCGTCGAGCGGCTGAGCGCTCGCGCCCTCCTGGTCCTCGTCCTCCCGCGCCCTCCGGGCCCGCGCCGGCGCCTCTCGATCCGATCGGGCGCCCGAAAGCTCGCAGAACTCCTCTGATTGTCTTTGATCGCCCTCGGTCGCCGCTTTAGGATGGCGGCGTGGCGATGCTGAAATCCGCGGTCACCGTCGTCGAGCGGAGAGAGCTCATTCGACGGCCCATCCGCGACGTCTTCGCGTTTCTCGACCGGCCGTCCAATCTGAAGCGGATCTTCCCGCCGAGCCTCGCGGTCTCGCTCGAGCGGCACCCCGACGATCTCCGGCCGGGGACGCTCTTCCGCTATCGCCTCCGCCGCTGGCCTCTCGACTTCGAATGGGACGTGGTGGTCTCGGACTATTGCCCTCCCGCGCGCTTCACGAACGTGAAGGCCAAGGGATACTTTCCGCGCTGGGCGATGGAGCACGAGATCCTCGCCCGCGAGCCGGATTCGGAGCTCCGGATGTGCCTTTCGTACGAGGTCCCCGCGGGGCTCTACGCCGCCTTCACCCACAGCTACGTGATTCGGGAGGCGATGGAGGAACTGGTCGAAGCCCAGATCCGCGCTATCCGCAACGCCCTCGAAGAGGAAAATCCAATACAAGGGGGATAAGGGGATAGGGAGGAGATAGGGAGACAAGACAGGGATCAAGGCTCTTGTTTTATCTTCCCATCTCCTCCTATCTCCACATCCCCCTTCGTTTTTCCCTGGTGACGGGCAAGTGCGTCTACGTTTGCCAGGGGAGCATCGACTGTACCGAGCGCTGCAGGTCGTGGAGCCAGGTGCCCGAGTAGACGTAGCTCACCATGATGCCGCAGGAGTCGAGAACGCCCCGCTCGGTCCGGTTCGCGCCGAAGTAAACGTGCTTGGCGCTGAGTCGGGCGCCGTTTCCCATGTGAAACCCGGCGACGGGATTCAGCGGCTTTCCCGCCGCGTCCCTCTCCTCGGTCAGGTGGAAGAAAGCGATTCGCGTGAGCGGTTTCTCGAGCTCCTTGCCGAGCGCCCCGTCCTCGAGCCATTTCGGGTCCGAGAGCACGTGCGCGAGCGCGCCTTCGAACTCCTGCCCCGGCGCTCTCGCCAGGACCTTCCCGCGCGCGCTTTCCGGAAATAACCGCACCAGCTCCCCCCGCTTCATCTTGAACGGCTCGTCGCTCCCGGCGAGAATCGGTTTCAAATAACGATTCAGGAGACCCGGGACCGGGCTCAGCGTCGCGAAGGTCTGCACCTCGGGGCGATTGCGCTTGACGGCATCCACGACCTGATAGATGAGGAGTTTCCCTAGTCCGAGACCCACGAGCCCGTTCTGGGCGTTATTGATGGAGTAGAAAACCGCGGTGTCGGGTCTGGTCTCGGGACCCGAGCGGGAATCGTCGAGGATCTCGTGGATCGAGGTCGGGATTCGCCGGGTGAGCGCGGCCTCGATGAACACGATGGGCTCTTCGGGCATCGCGCGGTGATAGAGCGCGAACGAGCGGCGGTCCTCGCCCAGACGGTTTCCCATTTCCTCGAGACTCGCCATGGGATGCACCATGTCGCGCTCCTTGAGAAACCGTATCTGACGGTAGGACGAATCCTGGGTGATCTCCTGGAGGAAGAGGAAGCCGTACTGGAACCAGGAACTGAAGAGGTACGCGATCTCCTCGTCGATCGGGCCGAGCTCGAGTGACGCGGCGAGGACGTCGGCCCGGAGGTCGAGAAGAAACTTGAGCCCTCCCGAAGCGTTCAGAAAACGGCGGAACGCCCGCATGCGCGGAGATTCGAGCTTGCGGCGCAGATCCGTGAGGAGGGACGTCCAGCGGACAGGATCGCCGGCCGCCGCGGTGGCGACGGCGTTGAGCGGCCCCTCGAGGGACTCGCGAGCGACTTCCATCCGGGTCAGAACGAGAGAGAAGAAGGACTCGCGGACTCCGCGGGAGGATTGCCGATAGGCGAGACGGAACTCGTCGAGAAGGGCGAGCGGAGGGTCGATCGCCTCCTGGATCTGCTCCAAAAGGCGCACGAGCTTCTCGGGCGCGGTCAAGGTTTTCTTCTCGGAGCCCTCAAGTCACCGGCACCGCGGGGGGGCCGGCGGTAAGCCAGGTCCAGACTTCGTCCGGCGGCATGGGTCGCGCGAACAGGAAACCCTGGATGAGATGGCAACCCTGCTGGCGCAGGATTCCCATCTGGGTCTCGGTCTCGACTCCCTCCGCCATCACCTGAAGCTTCAGCGCCTGGCCGAGGTTCACGATGGCGGAGCAGATCGCCCGGTCCTCCTCGTCTTCTCCGATGTCGCGGATGAAGGTCCGGTCGATCTTGAGGGTGTCTACGGGGAAGGCTTTCAGAACGCCGAGCGACGAATAGCCGATTCCGAAGTCGTCGAGCGCGATGAACGCTCCCAGCTCCTTCAATTGGTCGAGCACCGCGGCGCTGTACTTCTGATCGTCCATGAGGACGCTCTCCGTGAGCTCGAGCTCGAGCGAGCCCGCGTCGAGCCCCGTCTCGCTCAGAATCGACTCGACCTTTCGCGGAAGCTCCTTCTCCCGGAACTGCTTGGGCGACAGGTTCACCGATACCCGCAAGTTCGAGAGCCCGGCGAACTGCCAGGCCCGCGCCTGAGTGCATGCCTTCCGCAGCACCCACTCGCCGACGGGCAAGATGAGACCGGTCTCTTCGAGCACTGGAATGAACTCCGCGGGGGAACGCTGGCCCCGCGCCGCATCGTTCCAGCGCAAAAGCGCCTCGAGCCCCACCACCGTTCCGTCGCGAACGTCGAGCTGTGGCTGGTAGTGAAGGACGAACTCCCCCCGCTTCGTAGCGCCCCGCAGGCGGTTCGCCATCGCCAGTCGATCGGAGAGATGGACGTTCATCTGGGCCGAGTAGACGTAGTAGTTATTGCCCCCGAGACGCTTCACGCGATACATCGCCGCGTCCGCGTGCTGGATGAGGCTCGAGACGTCGGTGCCGTCCACGGGGAGAAGCGCGATACCGACGCTCGCAGTCAGGTAGAAGTCCTGTCCCTCGCGCACGAACGGCCGGGAAAGCGCGTAGAGAATCCGCTGGGCCACGAACGGGGCATCCTCGGGCCGGGACATCGAGTCGAGGAGCACGGCGAACTCGTCGCCTCCCCACCTCGCGAGAGTGTCGGCGTTGCGCACGCAATGCCTCAGGCGAGAGGCGACGATGCGCAGGAGCTCGTTGCCGACGTCGTAACCGAAGCTGCTGTTGACACCCTTGAAGCCGTCGATCCCGATGAGCAGGACCCCGATGGTTTCTTCCTCTCGCTTCACGGAGAGCGCGCCTCCGAGCATCTCGAGAAACGTCCGGCGGCTCGGCAGATGCGTGACCGCGTCCTCCTCGGGATCGAGGGCGGCGCTCTCGAGGGCCCGCCTCATTTGCGCGGCTTCGAGAGCGTTGCGCACTGCGCGGTACGGCTCGGGTCCCGCGAGACGGCTCCGCAGGAGCACGTCGTACGCACCGGCCTCGAGCGCTTTCGTCACCTGGTCGTCCGAGTCCTTCTCGGCAATCACCACCACCGGCACCGCGGGGCCGCCGTTCGGGCGCGCGAGCGACGAGACACGGGAGACATCGAAGCCAGAAACGCTCTCCCCGATCAGGATGCAGTCGGGGCTCTCGTGCGTCAGGAGCGCGAGCGCGTCTGCAAGCGAGGCGGCGTCGAGAACGCGGACGCCCGAGGGAAAGATCTCCCCGATTCGACGGGCGAGACTCTCGCGGTCTTCGGTCGAAGGCTCGACCACCAGCACCGTCGTTTCTGAGCTAGGCGCGGTCAAAAGACCTCGAATTGCAGTGGTTTCCCCACGGCAACGACAGGTGAGGTCTTCATAGCCATGGATTTATACAAGTACCGTGCCGCAACTCGAGACACTCGGAAACCCATATCTCCCTAGCGAAACGCCTGGTGTCGCAGCCAAGAGGCTTTCGTTTTGAAACCAGTGAAGGCCGCATTCCGGGTGGGAAACCCCTCGGGGCTCGGACGTTCTGCGATGGCACGGCGATTGCTCTTCGATCCTGGGACTCCGATGCCGTCCCATAGCCCTCAAGTCGACAACGCGCTGGCTATCCTCCTCCTCGCAACCGACCAGAAGGTCCACGCCTACGACCTCGCGCATTTCTCGCGCGTCGGGATTGGGCGCCACGAGTCGAACGAGATCCAGCTTCCCTCTCGCGCCGTCTCGAACTTCCACGCCGAGATCCTCAAGGAGGACGGCGCCCTGGTGATTCGCGATCTGGGAAGCACCAATGGAACGCGGGTGAACGGGGAGCGCGTCGACCGGAGTCGCGTCGCGCCCGGGGACTCGATCCGCATCGGCAACCACGTGCTGTCGCTCGAGCTGCGGACGCCCCCGGAGGGCCCTTCCTCCCCGCCTTCGAATGCCGGCGTCGGTCCGGCGGCGCACGGACGAATCCTCGCTCCGAAAGCTCGTCCTGTCGATTCGGACGGTGCCACCGACCTCCCCCTCGCCGAGCTTCTCCGCCTTCTTTCCGCGAGACACGAACCTCACCTCGCGCTCCTCGAGCGCAACGGTGGAAAGGCACGGCTCCTTTTCCGCCGAGAGCGCCTGTTCCACGCCGAGTACGAGGGTGTGGTGGGAGAAAAAGCCCTTTACCGCCTCTTCAGCTGGCACGAGGGGAGCTACGAGATCCAGTCGCTCGAGGACGCGGCGACGCATCCGGTGACGATCTGTCTTCCTCTCGATGCGCTGGTCGTGGAGGGGATGGACCACGCGCAAGAGCTCGGCAGGCTCATCGCCGGGCTTCCGCCCCTCGCGATTCCCCTTCGCTTGAAAGAGGATTGCCCCCTCCCGCTGACGGCGCATTCCCCCGCCGAGATCGAGATTTTCCAGGCGATCATCCGGCACGAGACGATCGAGAAGGTGCTCGAGAGGTCGCCATGGACGGACGTGCGCGTCGCGCGGTTGATCGCGTCCCTTCTGAGCAAGGGCGTTTTCGAAGCTTGCTCGCCCGGCGAGATGGACGAGACGCACAACCTGGCTTAGAAGGAAATCCAATACAAGGGGGATAAGAGGGATAGGAAGAGATAGGGAGATAAATCGGTCCAATATGTTCTGATTCATCTTTGATTCATCTCCCCATCTCCTCCCATCTCCCCATCCCCCTTTCATTTTCTTCCTTGTGCTTTTGGCTCTCCCCCCTTGAGGCGTGAAACCTTTTCGTGATTTCATCGGCCGAACCATGGACGTACGACCCGTCGCGGATACCGAGCGCAATCTCTCCGGGATCGACTTCTTCCTCCTCTGGGCCGGTGTTGCCATCTCACTCGCGGAGATCTGGGCCGGCGGTCTCCTTGCTCCGATGGGATTCCGCGCCGCGCTCGGGGCGATTCTCCTCGGCCACCTCATCGGCAACACGTTGATGGCGCTCGGGGGCGTGATCGGCTCGGATCACGGCATCACGTCGATGGTGTCGATCCGGCCTTCCTTTGGAATCCTGGGCTCGAATCTGGCCGCGGTGCTGAACATCGTCCAACTCGTCTGCTGGGCCTCCATCATGCTCATCATCGGCGGCCGCGCGGGCGCCATGCTCGCCCTGTCCCGGGGCGGGGTCGTCGCCTCCGATGAGTTCTGGATCGTGCTCATCGGTCTCGGCACTTTGCTTTGGGCGCTTCTCACCGGAGGCAAAATCTGGAAGGTGATGCAGATCGCCGCGGTCGTCGGATTGTTCCTCGTTCTCCTGGTCATGACGTGGGAAGCCTATCGCCACATGGGAAGCGGCCCCGCGAGTCCGTCTTCGTCTCCGGCCATGCCTTTCATGACCGGCCTCGACCTGGTGATCGCCATGCCGATCTCGTGGATGCCCCTCGTCGCCGACTACTCGAGATTCGCCAGGAAGTCCTCGACCGCGTTCTGGAGCACGTGGTGGGGTTATTTTCTCGTCTCATCCTGGATGTATGCCCTGGGGCTTTCCGCCTCGATCTGGACCGGAGCCGCCGAGCCCCACATGCAGCTCCTCGGACTCCTCGGAGGCCTCGGGCTTCTCACCCCGGCTGTCCTCACCGTGGTCTTTTCCACGATCACTTCGGATTTCCCCGACCTGTACTCCGCTGCCTGCTCGTTCTCGAACATCTCGAGAAAAATCAGCCCTAAAGCGGTCATGGCGGCGACTTCAGTCCTCTCCGTCGTTCTCGCGCTCGTCTTTCCCATGGAGCGCTATCAGGGCTTCTTGTTCTTCATTGGAGCGATGTTCGTTCCTCTCTTCGGCGTGGTTCTGGCGGACTACTTCCTGATACGAAAGCGGCGACTGGATCTGGCCGCGCTCGGTCGCGCGGGCGGACCCTATTGGTATTCCGCGGGCTATAACCGCGCCGCATTCCTCGCCTGGTTCCTCGGATTCGCGACCTACGAAGCGATCCAGCTCCTGCGCTCCCCGGTGGGCGGATCGATTCCGTCGATGCTCGCGGCGGGCGTTTTGTACTACATCGCCGCCTCGCGGCCTCAGCGGCCGCGTTGACAACGCGGGCGCCGGTTTCTAACATCGAGATAGAGCCTTACAACATGACCGGTCTCGACGCGCAGACGGCGCGCCGTCTTCTCTTGATCGTTGCGGGTGCCTACATCCTTCTCGCTTTCGGCATCGAGCTCTCGAAGCTCGCCGGCGCTACCGACGCCTTCACCGCGGCCGAGCTCACGAAAAAGCTCACGACCTTCGCGAGCCTCGCCGTGGGCACGGTGATTGGGTTCTATCTCGCCTCGGGCCAGCGGCAAAGCTAGCCGCCAACTCGGCCAATTCGGCCAATTCGGCCAATTCGGCCAATTCGGAAAGCCCTCAGGTTCCACCCGAGCTCGAGGTCAGCGCGAAGCCGTGAGAGCTTCTGGGAGAGCCGCGCGAGCTCGACGTTTGCCTGCAGGCTCTCGCGAAGCTTGCCCTTCATCCCCGGAGCGGCTTGAAGCACTCGTTCGAGACTTCCGTGCTCCTCGAGGAGCTTCGCCGCGGTCTTCACGCCCACGCCGGGCACGCCGGGAATGTGAGTGGTGGTGCTTCCGGCAAGAGACCATAGGTCCACGAGATCCCCGGGCCCGACGCCGAACTTCTGCTGAACGTAACCCTCGTCGAGCGCCCGCTTCTGGAAATGATCGCGCACCAGGATGCGCTCGGAGATCAGCTGGCAGAACGCGGTGTCGGTCGAGAGAATGATTGCTTTACCGTCATGGGCCGCGACTCCGGTTGCGAGCGTCGCGACGACGTCGTCCGCCTCGATCCCGGGTTTGCTGACGGAGGACACGCCGAGCTTCGAGAACGCTTCGCGGTAGCGATCGAGCCCGGCGCGAAGCTCTTCGGGCATGGGCTTTCGTCCCGCCTTGTAGTCCAGGTAGAGCTCGTGCCGCCACGTGGGCTCCGCTCCATCGAAGACGACGACGGCGTGCGTCGGCGAATGCTCCGCCAGCGCGCGGTGCAGGGATTGCGCCGTTGCGCCGAGGGCCGCGTCGAAGTGAGCCGAGGGCTCGCCCTCGGGAGTCGCGGCGTATACGCGGCGGATGAGGTTCAGGCCGTCGACGATGAGAAAGAGGATTCCCACCCGCTCTCCCGAGTGACTCAGGGAATGAGAGCCGTCATATCGCCGTAGGTCTCGGGTCTCCGGTCGCGGTAGAACTGCCAGACCCGGCGGACCTCCTCGATGACGTCGAGATCCATCTCCGCGGTGACGAGCTCGTCCTGATCTTCGCCGCCTTCAGCGAGGAACTTGCCCCGGGGATCGACGAAGTAGCTGTGGCCGTAGAATTTTCCTATCCGCCACGGCGCCTCTTCTCCCACGCGGTTGAGGCAGCCCATGAAGTAGCCGTTCGCGACCGCATGCGCCGGCTGCTCGAGCTTCCAGAGGTACTGCGAGAGTCCGGCGACGGTGGCCGAAGGGTTGAAAACGATCTCCGCTCCCTTCAAACCGAGTAGCCGCGCGCCCTCGGGGAAGTGCCGGTCGTAGCAGATGTAGACGCCGAGCTTCGCGTAAGCCGTCTGGAACACGGGATAGCCGAGATTACCGGGCTTGAAGAAGTACTTCTCCCAGAACCCGGAGGTATGGGGCAGGTGGTTCTTTCGGTACTTGCCGAGATACTTCCCGTCGGCGTCGAGGACGGCCGCGGTGTTGTAGTAGACCCCCGCTTGCTCCCTCTCGTAGACGGGAATCACGATCGCCATCTGGTACTTTCGCGCGTAGGGGACGAGGGCCTCGATGGTGGGGCCGGGAACCGGCTCGGCGGCGTCGTACCACCGCGCGTCCTGGGAGGGACAAAAATACGGCCCGTTGAAGATCTCCTGGAGGCACAGGAGCTGGACCTTCTCCTGGCCCGCCCGATCGATGAACGGCAGGTGCTTTTCGAGCGCCGCCGCCTGAATCTCCCGAACCGGCCGACTTTCGTCGTTCACCGGGTTCCGGCATTGGATGAGACCGCCCTTGACGATTCTGGCCATGGCAAAAAAGGCTATCATAACCCTTGAGGTTCGGGGGGATTCGCGATGTCCACAAAGACCCTGCGCGTCAACGGCAGCCGGCTCCTGAAGCGCCTGGACGAGCTCGCGAAGCGGGGCGCGAGGGAGGACGGCGGATGCAACCGGCTCGCCTTCACCGACGCCGACAAGGAGGGCCGCGATCTCGTTACCGGCTGGATGCGCGAGCTCGGAATGAAGGTCTCGATCGATGCCATCGGAAACGCGGTAGCGCTCCGGCCGGGACTCCCGGGATTCAATGATGGACCGCCAGTGATGGTCGGCTCTCACATCGATACCGTCCGGACCGGTGGCCGCTATGACGGAAACTACGGCGTTCTCTCCGGTCTCGAGATTATCGAGACGCTGAACGACGCCAGCATCACCACGAGGCGGCCCCTCGCCGTGGCCTTCTTCTCCAATGAGGAAGGAAGCCGCGTCGCCCCGGACATGATGGGAAGCCTCGTCTACGTAGGCGGTTTCGGGCTCGAGGAAGCCCACGAGGCCGTCACCATCGACGGAAAGCGCGTCGGGGACGAGCTCGATCGGATCGGCTATCGCGGCGATGCGCCCCTCCCCGGTCCGGTTCCCTACGCTTACGTCGAGCTCCACATCGAGCAGGGTCCGGTCCTCGAGGCTGAAGGCTTCCGCATCGGCGCCGTCACCGGCGTCCAGGGGATCTCCTGGACGGAAGTCACGGTGCGGGGACAGTCGAACCACGCGGGCACGACGCCGATGTCGTACCGCCACGACGCGGGCTACGTCGCGGGAGAAGCCGCCGCTTTCGTCCGGCGGTTGACGAAGGAGATGGGCGGCGCCCAGGTCGGGACGGTCGGCTACCTCACCCTCGAGCCCAACCTGGTGAACGTCGTCGCTCAGAAGGCGGTCTTCACCGTCGACGTGCGGAATACGGAAGAAACGCTCCTCCAGTCCGCGGAAGCGCGGGTCGACGAGTTCCTGGGGGAGATCGCGGACGCCGAGGGCGTCCAGATCTCAACCCGAAGGCTCGCCCGGTTCGAGCCCGTGGACTTCGATCCCCGGGTCATCTCCCTCGTCGAAGAAACGGCTCTGTCTCTCGGAGCCAGCGTTCGAAGGCTTCCCGCCGGAGCCGGACACGACGCCCAGATGCTCGCCCGCGTCTGTCCTTCGGGAATGATCTTCACCCCGAGCGTGAAAGGGCTGAGCCACAACCCGCGCGAGCATACCGACCCCGCGGACCTCGAGCTCGGGGCGAACGTGCTGATCCAGACCGTCCTCACCCTGACCGAGACGACCGAGACCGACCCGTTTCAGGCGGCGTCATGACTCGTGTAGTGACTGTCGGCGCCGCACAGCTCGGTCCCGTGGGACGGAGCGAGCCGAGAGCGCAGGTCGTCGAGAGGCTGCTCGCGCTTCTCCATCGAGCGAAGGCCCGGAGCTGCGAACTCGTCGTCTTCCCCGAGCTCGCGCTCACGACGTTTTTCCCCCGCTGGTACATGGAGGACCCGGCCGAGGTCGACTCGTTCTTCGAGCGCGAGATGCCCGGGCCCTCCACGAAACTTCTCTTCGACGAAGCGAAGAAGCTCGGAGTCGGCTTCTCTCTCGGCTATGCCGAGCTCACTTCCGAAGGGTCCGACGGGCATCACTACAACACCCAGGTTCTCGTCGAGCGTGACGGCCGCATCGTCGGAAAGTACCGCAAGGTCCATCTTCCGGGGCACGAGGAGCACGAGCCCTGGCGAAGGTTTCAGCACCTCGAGCGCCGCTACTTCGAGCCCGGCCCGGACGGCTTTCCCGTGTGGCGAGCCTTCGGCGGGATCGTGGGAATGGCGATCTGCAACGACCGCCGCTGGCCCGAGACGTACCGGGTTCTCGGGCTCCAGGGAGTCGAGATGATCCTCATCGGCTACAACACCCCGATTCACTACGCTCCCGATCCGAGCCAGGACGTCCTCGCCGGGTTTCACAACCATGTGGTGATGCAGGCCGGCGCCTATCAGAACGGGACCTGGGTGGTCGGAGTCGCGAAGGGCGGGAACGAAGAAGGGGTCGACTCCCTCGCCCAGAGCGCCATCATCGCTCCCTCCGGGGTGATCGCCGCCCAGTGCCAGACGAATGGCGACGAGCTCGCCGTGGCGGAGTGCGATCTCGATCTCTGCAAGAGCTACAAGGACACCGTCTTCAACTTCGACCGCTACCGCAGGCCCGACCAGTACAAGCTCATCACCGAGCGCCGGGGCTCGGTTCCTCCTCCCGAGGAGCCGTCATGACCGCCTTCACTCTCAACGGCGAACGGGTCGAAGTCGCAGGCGACCACCCGCATCTGCTCTCCGCTCTTCGTGAGGAGCTCTCGGTCATCTCGCCGAAGGACGGCTGCTCCCCCTCGGGCCAGTGCGGCTGCTGCACCGTTCTCGTGGAAGGAAGAGCGGTTACGAGCTGCACCCAGTCGCTCGACTCGATCGAGGGCAAGTCGATCGAGACCCTCGAGGGAGTCGACCCGAAGGAGCTCGAGCGGTACGCGCGCGCGTTCGCTTCGAAAGGCGCCCTTCAGTGCGGCTTCTGCACTCCGGGAATCGTCATGCGCACCAAGGCGCTTCTCGATTCCCGGGGCTCGAGTCTTTCTCGCGACGAAGCGGCGCGATTTCTCGGAACCCACCTTTGCCGCTGCACGGGCTACGTGAAGATCCTGGACGCGATCGACCTCCTCGCCTCGGGCGCGGAAGTGACGATCGAGCTTCCCCAAGGAATTGGAAGCTCCGGCATCAAGTACGAAGCAACCGATCTCGCCGTCGGCCGGAGACCGTATATCGACGACATGCGGGTCCCGGGAATGCTCCACGGAGCCTTGAGGCTCTCGGACCACGCGCGGGCGGAAGTCGTTCGTATCGACACCACCCGGGCCTCGCGCGAACCGGGCGTCGAGGCAGTCTTCACCGCCAAGGACGTCCGGGGAGAGCTTCGCGTCGGCCTCATCTATAGGGACTGGCCGGTCTTCATTCCCGAAGGCGGCCTCACGAGCTACCTCGGCGACGTCCTCGCGATCGTGGTCGCCCGCGACCGGGAGACCGCGAGGCGCGCCGCCGCTCTCGTCGGCGCCGAGTACCGCGTTTTACGGCCCCTCACCGATCCCATCGCCGCGATCGACGATCCCGAGATCGCCGTCTGGGGAACGAAGGACAACGTTCTCTCCCGCTCGAAGTACCGGAGAGGAGACGTGGAGGAAGCGCTCGCGTCTTCGGTTCACAAGATCCACGAGGTATTTCAGACGCAACGAGTGGACCACGCGTTTCTCGAGCCGGAGTCGACGCTTGCGGTGCCGCTTGCCGACGGGAGGCTCAAGCTCTATTCCGGAGGCCAGGGCATCTGGGACGATCGCAATCAGGCGGCATCGGTACTGGGAGTGCCGCAGCAGAGCATCGAGGTCGAGCTCGTCTCGAATGGCGGCGCCTTCGGCGGCAAGGAAGATCTCTCGAATCAGGCGCAGACCGCGCTCGCGGCGTTTCTCCTCGGAAAGCCAGTAAAATGCACTTTGAGCCGCGAAGAGTCGTTTTTCATGCATCCGAAGAGGCATCCCCTCCGCATGGAGTACTGGGCGGGATGCGACGACGGCGGAAAGCTCACTGCGGTGAAAGCCCGGATGGTGGGCGACTCCGGCGCTTACGCGTCCGTGGGGATGAAGGTCCTCGAGCGGGCCGCGGGGCATGCAACCGGCCCGTTCCACGTGCCCGCGGTGGACGTCGAGGCGATCGCGGTCCGGACGAACAACCCCATCGCCGGCGCCTTCCGCGGTTTCGGCGCCAACCAGGCGCACTTCGCCATGGACGGGGTTCTCGATCGCCTCGCCGAGAAGGCGGGGATCAGCGGCTTCGAGATTCGCCGGAGAAACATCATCACCCCCGGCGCCGTCTGGGGGCCGGGACAGATCATGGACGACGGCTGCCTTGGAGCCGGCCGGTGCCTCGATGCGGTGAGGGCGGCGTACGACGAGGCCGTCGCCGCCGGAAAGGCCGTCGGAATCGCGCTCGGCCTCAAGAACTCGGGTCTCGGAAACGGATTCAAGGAAGTCGCGAAGGCGGTCGTGCGCTTCGAGGAGGACGGAGGCGTCGAGGTCCGTCACTGCTGGACCGAGATGGGTCAAGGCGTTCACACCGTCGCGCTTCAGGTCGCAGTCGAAGAGCTCGGAGTCGACCCGAGCCGTGTCACGGTCAAGGTCGACACCACCCGCGAGCTCGGAGCGGGCCAGACGACGGGCTCACGCGCGACCTTGATGACCGCGGGCTCCGTCCTCGCGGCCTGCAAGGCGGCGGATGCGGACGGACGGCGGCCGGGCATCGACTACCCCGGAGAGTACCGCGTCGATTGGACGAGCTCGCTCGACGATCTCAAAGGCGGCGTCGCGAATCCGATCCTCCACTCGACTTTCGGCTACGCGGCACAGCTCGTGATCGTCGACCGCGCGAGCGGGAAAATCGAGAAAGTCGTCGCCGCCCACGACGTCGGCCGTGCGGTGAACCCGCTCCTTTGCGAGGGGCAGGTCGAGGGCGCCGTCCACATGGGCCTCGGCTTCGCGCTCAGCGAGGACTTCCCCGCCGACGAGAACGGCCGCCCGACGAACCTCACGCTGAAGAGTCTCGGGATCCTGAAGCCCGCCGAGATGCCCGCACTCGAAGTGATCCTCGTCGAGAGCCCCCAGCCGAACGCGCCCTATGGAATCAAGGGTGTCGGAGAGATCGGGCTCGTTCCCACCGCGGGGGCGGTGGCCGCGGCGCTTCACGATCTCGAGGGCGTGTGGCGGAACCGGCTCCCGATGAAGCGCAAGCGCTAACTACTGATGTATAAGAAAGGGGGATGGGGAGATGGGAGGAGATGGGGGGATGAATCAGGACCTATTCCAATTTATCCCCCTATCTCCTCCTATCCCCGTATCCCCCTTGTATTGGATTTCCTTCACTAAGGAAGAAGGCCGTAGGCCACGAGCAAGAGGAGCCCGACCACGAGAGCGATGCCGGCGGGTCCGAGCCTCGAGATTCTGGACTGCTTGTCGTTCTTGGCCACGACAAAGAGCTCGCGGGAGGGCCGAGGCGATGGTCTTTTCGACGGGAACGGGGTTTTGTCGCGGTCGCCGATATCCTTCTGCCGCGCGGATTCCAGCAGAAGCGCGATCCCGTCGGCCCGCATCGTGCGGCGCGGGCCGACCGCGCCCGGCTCGAATCGGAACCAGCCCTGCTGCACGAAGCACATCCGCCGGAAGGCGGCGAGGCCCTCGAGCTCGCCGAGCTCGGCGTGCACCACCCGGCCCGACTCGAGACAGATCATTCCCTCCCGCGATCCCTCGCGGAGTGTGATCCGGCCGGTCTTCGCGGTCACGAAAAGGAACTGGAGCACCTCGGGAAATGCATCGCTCTCGAGGTCCCCTTCGAGCGAGGCCGCGGCCTTCTTTTCAAAGCGGACCCGCGGCGCCCGAGTCGTAAGCATCCGCATGGTGCGGAGAATCTCGTCGGCTGGGGCATCGTCCGACAGGAGCGCCTCGGTCGGATACGCATGACGGGCGCCATCGCTTCCGAAGCGGCTGGCTCTCACCAGCTGGAAAACGGGGATGTTGCTGGTCGTCGCATCCTCTTTGATAGAGCGGGCGATCTCGGAAGGCCCCGGAGGCCCGGTCTCCGGCGCGAGGAGAATGAGGTCGGGCGCGCTCCTGCGAGCGTAGGACTGAAGCATCGGCCCGGAGCTCGCGGATAGCACGCGAAAGCCACCCTCCGCGGCGATCTGCCGAATTCGGAGAGACGGGGAACCGGGAGCCTCGACCAATACGACCGTGCGCCGGCGAGGGTTCGGGGGCTCATCACGGTCCTGAACGAGGTGCGCCATTATCCAATCTCGCAGAAAAACGTGACACTTCGCTGGTGCAAACGTCGGGCCATCTGTTCGCGCCCCGCTAAACAACTGCAGCGACGATGTTTGCATATCGGACGGGATTCAGGTTTCAACCAGGCTGTAAGAAGCCTCGACACTTGGGCCTGGAACTCCGGAGGCAAGTGCCATGGACCAAAGGGGTTGGAAAGATTCTTCGAAATTGTAAGCAGGGCCGACGTTATGATGGTCTCATGCCGGCGACGACTCCCGGTCTTGTCTGCGCGCATCATCATCTGTATTCGTCGCTCGCGCGGGGGATGCCGGCCCCTCCGCGGGTCCCCCGGACCTTTCGGGAGATTCTCGAACTCGTCTGGTGGCGGCTCGACCAGGCGCTCGATCTCGAGATGATCCGTTGGTCCGCGAAGCTCGGCGCCCTGGAGGCGCTCGAGCGCGGCACGACCGCGATCATCGACCATCACGCGTCCCCGAAAGCGATCGAGGGGTCGCTCGCCGTCATCGCGGACGCCTGCCGGGAAGTCGGCGTGCGGGTCGCGACCTGCTACGAAGTAACCGACCGCCACGGGCTCGAAGGCGCTGCGGCCGGTCTCGCGGAGAACGAGCGGCACTTGAAGTCCTCGGGCTCGAAGGGGCCGCGATACGTCGGCGCCCACGCTTGTTTCACCCTCTCCGACGAGACGCTCGACGGCGTCTGCTCCCTCGCCTCGGAACTCGGCGCCGGAGTTCACATCCACGTCGCCGAGGGTTTGGAGGACGCGGGCGCGGGAAAGAGGCTCGAGGCCCGCGCGCGGGAGAGCTGGCTCCTCGCCCATGCCGTCCATCTCGATCGGGAGCTTCCGGGCACCATCGCCCACAATCCCCTCTCGAACATGAACAACGGAGTGGGCTACGCTTCGCCGGCGGCGATGCGGAACCGCATCGTTCTCGGCTCCGATGGAATCGGAGGCGACATGATCGAGTCGTTCCGCATGGCCTACATGCGGCAGCGCGAAGAGGACGTCACCGCTTCTCCCGAGATCGCGTGGAGATGGCTCGAAGCCGGCTGGGAGCTCTTCCCCCAAGCGCGCGAAGACCGGGTGATCTGGTCGTACGACCCGATGGAGCCCTGGCACCTGGCGTTCACGCCAGGCGTGCGGCCGCTCGAGATCGTCGTCGAAGGAGAAACGGTCCTGCGCGACGGACTCGCAACCCGCGTGGACCCGATCGAGATCAAAAGGCGCGCGGACGAACAGAAGAAAAGACTCTTCTCGAGACTGGGATGACGAGGTTTCTCCGCAATCGCGCGACCGGAGCTCTGCCGCCGCTGGCCCCCGATGCCCTCGACCCCCTGTCATTCCACCAAAAGATCCAGGGCTACGCGCCAACACCCCTGGTCTCGATGCCTTCGGTCGCGTCCCGGCTCGGTCTTTCGCGGGTGCTCGTGAAGAACGAGTCGAGCCGATTCGGGCTTCCCTCGTTCAAACTCCTGGGCGCTTCCTGGGCGATCTCCCGCGCCCTCGCCGCCCGGTGCGGGCTCGACCTCGGCAAATGTTCCAGTCTCGAGGATCTCGCGAACGCGCTGTCGTTCTTGAAGCCGTTCTCTCTCGCGGCGGCGACGGATGGAAACCACGGCCGCGCCGTCGCCCACATGGCGCGCCTGCTCGGGTTCGACTCCACGATCTTCGTTCCCCGGGGGACGGCCGCCGCGCGAATCCGAGCGATCGAAAGCGAAGGCGCGTCGTGCACCGTCGTCGACGGGGACTACGACGCCGCCATCGCGCGGTCGGCGGAAGAGATGGGCGAACGGTGCCTGGTCATCGACGATACCTCCTGGCCGGGCTACGAGGAGATCCCGCGCTGGGTCATACAGGGCTACGGCACCATCTTTCGCGAGGTCGACGAGGAGATCGATTCTCCTCCAAGTGCGGTCTTCGTGCCCATCGGGGTCGGCGCTCTCGGAGCCGCCGCCGTCGATTTCTACAAGCGAACGAGCGACGCGTTCGTCATCGGGGTCGAGCCCAAGAGCGCGGCATGCGTCCTCGCTTCGATCGAGGCTGGCAAGCTCGTGACTGTTCCCGGCCCCCAGGACTCGATCATGGCTGGCCTCAACTGCGGGACGCCGTCGTCGATCGCCTTCCCCTCACTTCTCGCTGGGCTCGACCTGTCCGTCGCGATCGACGACTCCTACGCAGAGGAAGCGATGCGGACTCTCGCGGGCTGCGGGATCGTCTCGGGTGAGACCGGGGCCGCGGCCCTCGCCGGGCTCGAGGCTCTCCTCGCACTTGCCGAGGCGGCGGAGGTTCGAGCCGAGCTCGGCCTCGATCCGAACGCCACCGTGCTCCTGTTGGTTACTGAAGGCGCGACCGACCCCGAGAGCTACCGGAGGATCGTGGGATGAAGTTACGCCTCGGGTTTTTGGCGATCGGAGTCATTGCCGCCGGGTGGTCTCTCTGGCACTACCGGGAGTTTCGCGCCTGTGGGGAGCGCTCCTGCGCCGCCCCCGAGGGCGAGCCCGCGCTTCGGCTCGCGTCCGGACGCGAGATCCCCTTGCTCAGCACTCACCTGAACGAGGGGCGCGATCTGGTCATCAACTACGTGACGAGCTATGGCCGGGAGGACATCCCCGCGCTATGCGACGAAGCCAAAGATGTGTGGGATGAGGTTCGAAAGAAACTGGACACCCGCCGAATGACGCGAGCGGTCCTGAGCCCCACGAGCCCCGACAGCGAGTTTCTCGGGATGAAGTACCTGGTGGTGCCGCTCTATACCTGCTGCGTCTCGACGCATCTGAGAGTCGAGAAAGATCGTTCCGGGAGCTGGGCCTTCCCTCAATGCACGGGCTGAAGCCCGGACGCCCACTCCGCATCAGCTGCCGCCAGAGGCGGAACCGTCTCTCGGCGATAATCGATTCGAAGGTCGTAGCTCGCTCGATCGTAAATCATTTTCGAACGAACGCCGACTCCATCAGCACCCAGAGCTCCCGGTCGAGAGCCACGGCCCGAGGTGCGCTTTCGATTGGAATCGAAGCTCGTGCCTCGCGCTCCGTCATGCGCACTTTCACGACCCGCGGGGGCGAGCCCGCCTCGAGCTCGAAAACGACCGGAATTTCGAGCTCGAACGGCTCCCCCTCCTGCGTCTGGCGGAGATCGATCTCGAGCGCGGATCCCGCATAGCGCCACCCGCCTTCGACGCGCGGAAGCCCGCCCCGCTCGAGCCACTGGCGGAAGAACCGCGCGAGATCGCGTCCCGACGCCTCCTCCATCGCTCGCCGGAAATCGGCGGTGGTCGCGTTTCGGGACGAGAACTCGGCGTAGTAGGCCCGAACTCCGCGCCAGAAGGCGTCGTCGCCCACGACGCCCCGGAGCATATGCAGCACCCACGCGCCCTTCTGATAGGTCTGGCTCGTGGTCACCTGCTCCATGTCGTCGAGGTTCTGGTGAACGATGCGGTATCCGGGCTCTTTCTGGTGGAACTCGAGGACCCGGCGGCGGGCGTCCTCGAGGCCCCGCACGAAGTCGTCCCGGCCGTAGGTATGCTCGCGAAATAGAAGCGTAAAGTAAGTGGCGAACCCCTCGGAGAGCCAGACGTCGTTCCAGTCGGCTTCGGTGACAGCGTTGCCCCACCACTGGTGAGCGATCTCATGAACGATGATGTCGCGAAGGCGCGGGCTTCGCTCTCCCCTCACCAGGTCCTCGCCATAGAAGATTGCCGTCGCCGCCTCCATGCCGCCGCCGATGCTCGCGGACTGCACGTTCGCGAGCTTCTCGTAAGCGTAAGGGCCGATGGACTCGGTGAAAAACTCGAGTGCTTGCCGCGTGGGGTACGAGAAATCGCGGAATCCTTTTTCCCTGTCCTTTGGATACACCCACGTTTCAAGGGAACGTCCGCCGACTTCGTCGTAGTGCTCGACGGCGAAGCGGGCGGCGCCCAGTACGAATAGCCATGTGGCGATCGGCACCGATTGCTTCCAGTGGGTTCGGCGCATCGCCGAAGGAAGGTCGGTCTCTTCCACGAGGAGACCGTTCGAGACGACCTGGTAATGGGAGGGCGCGGTCACGATGAGCTCGCAGGTGGCTTTGTCGTAAGGGTGATCGATCGTCGGGAGCCAGTGCCGCGCCCGGTTCGGCCAGTTGTCGCTGAAGAAGGTGCGTTCCCCATGGAGATTCGGTCCGATGCGGAGGCCGGAGGCAGGCGTTCCCCGGTATCGCACGGCGAGCTTCCGGCGTTCATTGGCCAAGGATGGGCTCCGCAAGGTCACGGACAACCTGTCGTTGCGGTGATCGAACTCCGCCGGGACATCGCCCCATGCGACGGAGCTCACGGTCATCCCCTTGCCGTCCTTCACGTTCACCAGATCGAGCGCGACCGAGGTCACCCCGTCCTGAACGAACCGAAGATCGAAGACTCCTTCGCCTTCGATGACGTCGGCCTCGTCCGTCAGCGTCAGTTGGAAGGCGTAGTGAAGCGCGTCGACCCCCGGCTGACGCGGGTAGGTATCGGAGAGAGCGGCGGTGGCGGTGGCGATGAGAAACGAGGGACCCAGCATCGAGCGCAGGCGCACCAAAGAAAATTCCACCTCGTGGAGCGCTATTATTACACGTTCCCGTGGACGGGGAGGTCGCCATGGCTTTCGACATCAACCGCTTCACCCAGAAATCGCAGGAGGCAACCCAGGCCTCGCAAAGCATCGCCGAGCGCAACGGAAACAGCCAGGTCGAGCCGGAGCACCTGCTGCTCGCGCTTCTGGAGCAGCCGGAGGGAGTCGTTCCTCAGGTCCTCGCCAAGATGAACGTCAGAACGGGCGCGCTCGTGCAGCAGGTACGGGCGGAGATCGGAAAGTTCCCGCGGGTCAGCGGCGCGAGTGGGGCGCCGGGTATCTCCCCCCGTCTCCGCACGGTCCTGGTCCGCGCCCATGACGAGCTCAAAACCTTCGGCGACGAGTACGTTTCGACCGAGCACCTGCTGCTCTCGAGCCTCGATCACGCGGGGGGGGCGGCTGAGCGCATCCTCAAGGACGCCGCGATCACCAGGGACAGCCTGCTTTCGGCGTTGCGTGAGGTAAGGGGCACCGTGCGAGTGACCAGCCAGACCCCCGAGGGAACGTACGCGGCGCTCGAGCAGTACGGCCGCGACCTGACGGATCTCGCCCGCAAGGGCAAGCTCGACCCCGTCATCGGCCGCGACGACGAAATCCGCCGCGTGATTCAGATCCTGAGCCGGCGGACGAAGAACAATCCCGTCCTGATCGGCGAGCCGGGCGTCGGGAAGACCGCGATCGTGGAGGGCCTCGCCCAGCGGATCGTCCGCGGGGACGTGCCCGAGTCGCTGAAGGACAAGAAGGGGATCGCCCTCGACATGGGCGCTCTCGTGGCCGGCGCCAAGTACCGCGGCGAGTTCGAGGAGCGCTTGAAGGCGGTGCTGAAGGAGATTCAGGAGCGAGACGACGTCATCCTGTTCATCGACGAGCTCCACACCGTCGTGGGCGCGGGCGCGGCCGAAGGAGCGATGGACGCCTCCAACATGCTCAAGCCGATGCTGGCTCGAGGCGAGCTCCACCTCATCGGCGCCACGACCCTGGACGAGTACCGGAAGCACATCGAGAAGGACGCCGCCCTCGAGCGTCGCTTCCAGCCGGTGGTGGTCGAGCCGCCGACAGTAGAGGACACCATCTCCATCCTCCGCGGACTGAAAGAGCGGTACGAGACGCACCACGGAGTCCGCATCTCCGACGCGGCCATCGTGGCCGCGGCGGTGCTCTCGGATCGGTATATCGCCGACCGTTTCCTTCCTGACAAGGCGATCGATTTGATGGACGAGGCCGCGGCGCGGCTCCGGATGGAGATCACCTCCGACCCCCAGGCGCTCGACGATCTCAAGCGGCGGATGATGCAGCTCGAGATCGAGCGGGAGGCGCTCAAGAAGGAGCGCGATGCCGCGAGCAAAGAGCGCCTGACGCGCATCGAGCGCGAGCTCGCGGATTTGAAAGAGCAGCGAAGCGCCCTCGACGCCCAGCTCCAGCGCGAGCGGGAAGTCGCCCAGAAGATGCGCCGTATCAAAGAAGAGATCGACCAGACCCGCGTCGAGATCGAGCGGGCGCAGCGCGAACTCGATTACAACAAGGCGGCCGAGCTCACGTATGGAAAGGTGCCGAAACTCGAGGAGGAGTTGGCGAAAGCAGAGGCCGAGCTCTCCGCGGGGGGCAAGACCCTGCTCAAGACAGAGGTCGACGCCCAGGACATCGCCGCCGTCGTTTCCAAGTGGACCGGGGTCCCGGTGAGCAAGCTCCTGGAAGGCGAGATCGAAAAACTGGTAAAGATGGAGGAGCGCCTCCACCAGCGCGTGGTCGGGCAGGAGGAGGCGGTGCGGGCGGTTTCGAACGCCATCCGCCGGGCGCGCGCGGGCCTCCAGGATCCGAACCGGCCCCTCGGCTCGTTTCTCTTCCTGGGACCGACCGGTGTCGGCAAGACCGAGCTCGCGCGGGCGCTCGCGGAGTTTTTGTTCGACGACGAGCAGGCGATGATTCGCATCGATATGTCGGAGTACATGGAAAAGCACAGCGTCGCGCGGCTCATCGGCGCCCCTCCGGGCTACGTTGGCTTCGAGGAGGGCGGGCAGCTCACGGAGGCCGTACGGCGCAAACCCTATAGCGTGGTGCTGTTCGACGAGATCGAGAAGGCGCACCCCGACGTCTTCAACGTTCTCCTCCAGATTCTGGACGACGGCCGTCTGACGAGCGGGCAGGGCCGGGTGGTAAACTTCCGCAACACGGTAATCATCATGACCTCGAACGTCGCGAGCCACACCATCCAGGAGATGACTCAGAAGGGCGCGAGCCAGGACGCCGTTCGCATCCGAGTGCTCGAGGAGCTGCGCGACCGGCTGCGGCCGGAGTTTCTCAATCGCATCGATGAAGTGATCGTGTTCGGCCCCCTCAGCCGGGAGCATCTGGTCAAGGTCGTCGACATCCAGCTGAAGCGGCTTCGCGAGCTCCTCGAGAACAGAAAAATCACGCTGGAGCTGACGGACGCCGCGAAGAAGCGCCTGGCCGAGGACGGATACGACCCGATCTTCGGCGCCCGGCCGCTGAAACGGCTCATCCAGCAGCGAATCTCGAACGAGCTCTCGCTGCACCTCTTGCAGGGTGAGTTCCCCGAGGGCGACCGGATCCTGGCGGACGTGGATTCCGACGGAAGGTTCATCTTCAGCAAGGCCACAGGGTAGAAACAAGGATGACGACGATTTCCCGCCTTTCAGAACCGGTCGGTCCCACTCTTTCCGAGATGCGAGAGCCGTGGACCCAGGCGGCGGAAGTCCGCAGTCGCGCGCGCGCCGCGCGGGATGCCGACCCGCTCGATCCAATAAACCTGTATAACATCCACTGGTACGGACCGGACGACGAGGTCCGGCACTTCGTCGTGCCGCGGGAGATCACGGGAGTCGAAGCTCCCATCGTCGCCATCTACAGCCGCGACTTTCCCACCGGAAGCCACAAAGTGGGGGCCGCGTACTCGGTCCTCGCCGAGCTCATCGTCGAGGGGGCGGTCGATCCCCGAAGACACCGCCTCGTCTGGCCCAGCACCGGCAACTACGGCGTCGGCGGCGCCTGGGTGGGCGGGCGTCTGGGGTGCCGCAGCGTAGTCGTGCTCCCCGAGGGCATGAGCCGCGAGCGCTTCGAGCTCATCGAGAGCTTCGGCGCCGAGGTGGTGAAGACTCGGGGAAGCGAGTCGAACGTCAAGGAGATCTACGACAAGACCTGGGAGCTCCGGAAGGATCCCGGCGTCCGGGTGCTGAACCAGTTCGAGGTGATGGGGAACTACCGCTTCCACTACGAGGTGACGGGCGGGAGTGTCGAAGCACTCGCCTCCCGCCTCCGGGAAAAGGGCGTCGGCGACGGCCGCATCGCCGCCTTCGTGTCGTCGATGGGAAGTGCTGGCACCATCGCCGCGGGCGATCGTCTGAAGCAGATTTGGCCCGAGCACAAGATCGTCGGCCTCGAGCCCATCCAGTGCCGGACTCTTTACGACAACGGCTACGGCTCGCACGAGATCCAGGGGATCGGCGACAAGCACGTCACCTGGATCCATCACGTCTCCAACATGGACGCGCTCATGTGCATCGACGACATGTCCTCCGTCCGCGGACTTCAGCTCTTCACCGAAGAGGCGGGACGACGGGTGATGGAGACCCGCTTTGGTGTATCGCCCGAGGACCTGTCGATGCTTTCGTCGATCTTCGGCATCAGCGGCGTCTGTAATCTCCTCGGCGCGATCAAGACGGCGAAGTACTACGGTTTCGGAAGAAACGACGTGGTGGTCACCGTTCTGACCGATGACATCGGGCGCTATCGAAGCGTCATGGAGTGGCTCACGAGGAAGGAAGGCCCCATGGACGAGGCGGGGGCGGCGGCCCGGGTCTCGGGGATCTTCCACGGCGCCGGAGCCGGCTGGATTCAGGAAGGCACGGTTGAAAACCGGAACCGGTGGCACAACCTCAAGTACTACACCTGGGTCGAGCAGCAGGGAAAGACCGTCGAGGAGCTCGACGCCCAGCGCGACCCCGGGTGGTGGATCGCACACCAGAAGAAAGTCGCGGAAGTGGACGAGAAGATTCGGGCGCTTCGAGGCGAGCGGGCGTGACTCCACGGGTCGCTCTCTATCTCCAGGACGCCCACCCCCTCGCCGACTGCATCCGCTACGCGAAGTACGCCGAAGAGCGAGGGTTCGAAGCGGTGTGGCAGGCGGAGAGCCGGCTCGTCCGCGACGCCGTCGTGCCCATGGCGGCCTATGCCGCTGTCACGTCGCGCATCCAGGTCGGCTCGGGCGTCATCAACAACTGGACGCGGAACATTGGCCTCCTCGCGGCGACGTTTCTCACCCTCGACGACCTCGCGCCCAACCGGATCCTCTGCGGCATCGGTGCCTGGTGGGATCCGCTGGCGCAGAACGTGGGGATCGTAAGGAGAAAGCCGCTCGCGGCCATGCGAGAGACGATCGATATCTTCCGCAGGCTTCTCCGAATGGAGAACGTCACCTTCGAGGGAGAGTTCCACCGGGTCCACGGGATCGAGCTCGACGTGATCCATGGCCGGCGCGAGCCCCGCCACGTCCCGGTCTTCATCGGCGCCACCGGGGACAAGATGCTGGAGCTCACGGGTGAGATCGCCGACGGATGCCTCCTCAACTACTGCGTTCCCCCCTCGTACAACGACCGGGCGCTCGAACTATTGGCGACAGGGGCGGCGCGAGCCGGGAGGTCGCTCGAGGACATCGACCGTCCCCAGCTCATCGTCTGCTCCGTGGACCGCGATCGGGGTCGCGCTATCGAGGGAGCGAAGGGTCTCATCACCCAGTACCTCGCGCAGCAGCCCCATATCGCGAAAGCCTCGGGAGTGAGCGAAGAGACGGTCCGGAAGATCCAGTCGATCCTCGGCTGGCCCGCCACCAAGGAGCAGGTGAGGACGGCGATGCAGCACGTCCCCGACGACCTCGTGCTCGGCATCACCGCCACGGGAACGCCGGAGGAGGCGCGGGCTCGGGTCGCCGAGTACGTGAAGCGCGGAGCGACCTGCCCGGTGCTCTATCCCCTCGGAGACCCGCTCTTGATGATCGACACCTTCGCCGAGTAGGTCAGGCCGCCGTCTGGTACAAGGTCTGGGCGAAGGCCAGCGCCTCGTCGAGGCTGTCGAAGACGCGGCTCACCACGTGCACGCCCGTTCGGTCTCGAAGAAGAGCCTTCAGGCGGGTCTTGGGGCTGGCCCCGTTCTCGCAGGCCTCGAGAGAGACGGTGCAACGTGTTCCTTTGACTCCGAGGATGTCCGTCTCCGTCATGACCCACCTCCCTGGTGACTCTGGCAGAACTGGCTTAGCCGAGTGCAAAGACCGGGCCATGTCGCGGAAAGTGGGAAGGCCAGACCAAGCCACTGCAAATATGCCATTTACGTCCTCGCCTCGGAAGGTCGCTGAAAGGGACCGCGGCTAGATTCGATGACAAAACGGCGAGAGTGTCGAAAAACGAAACACTTTCAGGGGCTCAGCGAAACATTTGTCTCCCAGACTCCCCAGAGTAGTTGACGAAGACCGTCTTCTGCTCGGTGAAGAAGTTCAGGCCCTCCTCCGACATCTCGCGCTCGCCGACCCCCGTGGCCTTGACCCCGCCGAAGGGCAGCTGGGCTTCCCCTCCGATCGTGGGCTCGTTGACGTGCACCATCCCGCACTCGACGTCCTCGACGAAGCGCATCACCTGCTCCACGTCCCGGGTGAAGATCGAGGTCGTGAGGCCGAACGAGACGGAGTTCGCCATGCGGATGGCCTCCTCGAAGTTCTTCGCCGTCGAGACCGCGAGCACCGGACCGAACACCTCCTCCTGGAAGATGCGCATCCCCGCGTCGACCCCGTCGAAGATCGTGGGCTCGACGAAATACCCGTTTTCTAGCCCCTTGGGTCTCCCGCCTCCGGTGAGGAGCTTCGCTCCTTCGGACTTCGCGATCTCGATGTAGTCGAGGTTCGTCTTGAGCTGGCTTTCGTCGACGGCGGGCCCCATGTCGACGTTCTCGTCGAGACCGTTGCCGATACGGATCTTCCGCGCGTGCTCGACGAGCCGCTCGACGAGAGCGTCTTTCATGTCCTCGAGCGCGATCACCCGTGACGTCGCAGTGCAGCGCTGGCCGGTCGAGCCGAAGGCGCCGTCTTTGATCGCGAGCGCCGCCTTGTCGAGGTCGGCGTCGGACATCACGATGACCGCGTTTTTCCCCCCCATCTCGCAGGTGACCTTCGCGCCTCTCGACGCCGCCTTCACGTAGAGATCGGTGCCGATCGAGTTCGAGCCGGTGAAGGAGATGATGGGAATGTGGGGCGAGTTGACGAGAGTCTCACCCACTTCGGAGCCCGAGCCCACGACAACGTTGAAGACCCCGGGAGGGAGCCCGGCCTCGGCGTAGATCTCGGCGAGAATTGTCGCCGTCGAGGGGGTGAGCGACGCCGGCTTGAAGACCACCGCGTTTCCCGCGACCAGCGCCGGCGCCGACTTCCAGACCGGGATCGCCCACGGGAAGTTCCAGGGAGAAATCAGAGCCACGACCCCGACCGGCTGGCGGAGGGTGTAGGTGAAGGTGTTTCGCGCCTCGGAGGGGAGCGTCTTTCCTCCCATGCGGAAGCCGGCGCCCGCGTAGTACTCGATGAGAGAGATGCCCTTCATCACCTCGCCCCGGGCCTCATTCAGGATCTTTCCTTCTTCCCGGGTCATGAGGCGCGCGATCTCGTCCACCCTGGCGCGCGCGATGTCGGCGGCGCGCCACAGGACCCGCCCGCGCTCCGGCCCGGGCACCTTGCGCCATTTCTCGAAGGCCTTCCGCGCCGCCTCGATGGCGCGCTCGGCGTCCTTCGCGGTCGCCATCGAGAACTCGGCGATCACGTCGCCGCGATCGGCGGGATTCACGTTCTTAACCACGCGTCCGGAAGAGGCGGACGAGGGCTGGATCCATTCTCCGTCGATGAAAGAGCCCGTTCGCATCGAAACCTCCGCCCGCCTTCGCGAGGCCGCTACGGCGGGTAAAGCGTAACGTTACCACGCCAACTTGATTTCGCGAACGAGGAGACCTTATCCTCCCTCATGTTTCTCGACTTCATCATTCGGGGCGGCACGATCGTGACCGCCGACGACACCTACCGCGCCGATATCGGGATAACCCGCGGGAAAATCAAGGCCATCGGCGTCGATCTCGCGGGCGCCGAGAGCCTCGATGCCTCGGGAAAGCTGGTCATGCCCGGGGGGATCGACGTCCATACCCACCTCGACATGCCCTTCGGGGGCACGGTGACCGCGGACGACTGGACGAGCGGCACCACGGCCGCCGCCTGCGGCGGGACCACCACGGTGATCGACTTCGCCATTCAGGACTTCGGAAGCTCTCTGCGAAAGGGGGTCGACGCCTGGTTCGCCCGCGCCGAGGGAAAGGCGGCGATCGACTACTCGTTCCACACGATCGTGCGCGATCTCAAGGAGTCCCACCTGAAGGAGATGGACGAGCTGGTCTCCGAAGGCATCACCACCTTCAAGCTCTTCATGGCCTACCCCGGGGTCTTCATGGTGGACGACGCCACCATCTTCCAGGCGATGCTGCGAACGCGGGATAACGGCGGTCTCATCTGCATGCACGCCGAAAACGGTGGGGTCATCGATATCCTGGTGAAGCGGGCGCTCGCGGAAGGGCACACCGAGCCCAAGTGGCACGCGTTGACCCGGCCGATGAGCGCCGAGGCCGAGGCCACGCGAAGGGCCATCGCCCTCGCCGAGATGGCCGGCGTTCCCGTCTACATCGTGCATCTCTCCGCGGGCGACGCGATGGAAGAGGTCCGCCGGGCCCGGGAGAGAGGCCTTCCGGTTTTCGCCGAGACCTGCCCTCAATATCTCTTCCTTTCGTATGAAGACTACGAGAAGCCAGGGTTCGAGGGCGCCAAGTACGTGATGTCCCCTCCCCTTCGCCCCAAAGGAAACGAGGAAAGGCTCTGGAACGGGCTTTCGACCGACGCCCTCCAGGCGGTCTCTACGGACCATTGCAGCTTCTGCATGAAGGAGCAAAAGGAGATAGGCAAGGGCGACTTCAGCAAGATCCCGAACGGTGCTCCCGGGATCGAGAACCGGCTGATGCTCCTCCACGAGGGCGGAGTCAACCGGGGCCGCATCACCATGAACCGCTTCGTCGATCTCGTGTCCACGCGCCCCGCCAAGATCTTCGGTCTCTACCCGCGCAAGGGTTCGATCACCGTGGGGGCCGACGCCGACCTCGTCCTCTGGGACAAGGAGCGCAAGTGGACCATCAGCGCGAAAACCCACCGCATGAAGGTCGACTACAACCCCTACGAGGGCACGGAGGTGACGGGTGTTCCCGACACCGTCCTCCTGCGAGGTAAAGTCGTGGTTCGAGACCAGAAGCACGTCGGGAGCACGACCGACGGAGCGTTCGTTCGAAGAGAGGCAGGCACCGCGCGAACTCCGGAGGGAAGTCCAAGATGATGAAGAAAAAGTGGCTCAAGATCGCGGCGACGGGGATCGCCGTCGCTGGCCTCGGAGCCTTCTGCTATTACGAGGCGATGAAGCGGGCCTGGATCCGCTACAACGAGTACGACATCCGCTCCGAGGGCTCCCTTACCGTCGGGGATCTCGCTCCCGATCTCGAGCTCGCCACAGCCGACGGCTCCGGCCCGAAGAAGATCTCCGATCTCTATCGCGAGAAGCCTCTGGTCCTGGTCTTCGGCAGCTACACGTGACCGCCCTTTCGAGCCAGGTTGGCCGAAATCGAAAAAATCCGTGAAGACTTTAAGGACCAGGTCGAGCTGGTCCTGGTGTACATCAAAGAAGCCCACTCCGGGGACGAGTGGCAGATGGATTCCAACGTGGAGTCGAAAGTCGTCTTCGACCAGCCCAAGACCTTCGAGGCGCGGATGGACCTCGCGCGCACTTTCCTGGATCGCATGGAGGTCGAGACCGAGGCGCTGGTCGACGACATCCGCAACACCGCCCTGGCCTGCTATGCCGCCTGGCCGGAGCGCATCTACGTCATCGATCGAGAGGGCCGCATCGTCTACAAGGGCGGCATGGGCCCGTTCTATTTCGCACCCGAAGAGCTCCGCGAGCTTCTCGAGACCATGCGACAAGAGTGAGCCGTCGCGCTAAGGGTTGACCCAACAATAGAAGTGCACCCAAGAATTGGACATCTAACATAACACCAGAGACCGAACCGACCGCACTCGTTGGCAGGTGTCATGGAGGTCCAGTAAATACGGGGCTCAGCA